>Ga0209166_10000011_pt1 | contig 303297 bp, 277 predicted proteins | sample Coa_R1_3_FD_187151 | JGI IMG/M metagenome (GOLD analysis project Ga0209166, IMG submission 187151) | Surface soil microbial communities from Centralia Pennsylvania, which are recovering from an underground coalmine fire - Coalmine... | ecosystem: Environmental > Terrestrial > Soil >...
TTTCAAGACAAGAAAATCATCGAGTATCTTGCGAAGGTGGATCCGCAACTGGCCAATGCGCAGTTCTCAGACGGTCCCGAAATCCTGCCAGGGTGGTCACTCCGACTGAACCTGACGGCCGACGCGCAGGCCTATGACCTGGTGCTCGAGGATTTGGCAGACAAAACGTGCGGTTACGCTGCGGTCACGGATGAGCGCGGCGTGATCCGTCAAAGCAAAACGATTGACTGCGATATCTAACGCGAAGACCGGGCCTCGGTGAGCCAAATCGGTGGTTCTCAACGTCTAACCGACAGGCGTTAGCAGACAATTCGAACGGTTCGATGCATTCCCTCACTCAGGACTTGAAGTTCGCGCTGCGAATGCTGCGGAAAAATCCGGGCTTCACGGTAGTCGCCACGCTGACACTGGCGCTCGGCATTGGCGCGAACACGGCCATTTTCAGCCTGGTGCACGCCGTCTTGCTGCAGCCGGTCCCGTACCCAGATTCCGACCGGCTGATTTCGGTCCTGCAGTACGACACGCGCTCCGGGGCGAGCGGCGTATCGCTTTCGCTTCCCAAGTTCAAACTGATTCAGGAACAGAGCCGGACGCTGGAGAGCGTCGCGGTCTACTACTTGCGCGAAATGAGCCTCGAGACGCCGCGCGAGCCGGAAGTGGTGAGCGCCGCGCGCGTTTCAGCAGATTTCTTTCATGTGCTCGGCGTTACGCCGGCTCGCGGCCGGACTTTTGTTCCGCAGGAGGATCAGCCGGGCGCCGCGGACGTTGCCGTAGTCACGGATGGGTTCTGGCAGAGCCACTTTGCGTCGAACGAAGATATTCTTGGCAAGACTCTTGTTCTGGACGGATTGAACACCACGATCATCGGCGTTCTTCCGACGGATTTCCGTTTTCCGTTCGGCTCCCCGGCGCCGCAGATTTGGCTGACGCGCGTTTCGGAGCATCCGCTGCTGAAGCCGGTGCAGGTGAATCTTGGCGCGGGCTATTTGTCGGGAATCGCGCGGCTTCGCGGAAATGCGACCATGGCGCAGGCCAGAGCGGAACTCGCGACCTTGAATTCGCGGTACGCGCAACAGTTTGCCGGAAACGCGGACGCGGCCAATCATGCGATCGACGTGCAATCGCTGAAGGAGCTACTGGTCGGCGAATTGCGGCGCTCTCTGCTGGTGTTGCTCGCGGCTGTCGGTTTCGTGCTGCTCATCGCGTGCGTCAATGTCGCCAACCTGCTGCTCGCCCGCGCTACGGCGCGTGAAAAGGAACTGGCGTTGCGAAAAGCGCTGGGCGCATCGCACGCGAGGCTCGTGGCACAACTCCTCAGCGAGAGCGGCGTGCTGGCGTTTCTGGGAGGCGCGTTGGGCGTGTCGCTCGCGTACGCGCTGATGCCCGCGGTGCGGTCCGTGAAAGCTGTGGATGTTCCGAGACTGGCAGATGTACGCATCGACCCGACGGTGTTGCTGTTCTCGGTGCTGCTTTGCGTTTTGACCGCGGTGCTGTTCGGGCTGGCTCCCGCGATGCAGTCGGCGGGACGGCATTTGCACGACGCGTTGAAGGAAGGGCTGCGCGGTTCGTCGCAAGGCGGACGTCGCGCGCAATTCCGTTCCGCGCTGGTCGCCGCGGAAATTGCCATCGCGCTTGTGCTCATGACGTGTTCGGGACTGCTGATCGAAAGCTTCGCCGCGCTCATGAACGTCAACCTGGGATTTTCGACGAAGAATTTGCTCACGTTCCCGGTGGCGCTGCCGACAAGCCGTTATGCACAACCGGCGCAGCAGGCGGAATTTTTCCGGCAGACGCTGCAGCGGGTGAAGTCGTTGCCCGCGGTGAATTCGGCGGGCTTCGTGAGTTTTCTGCCGCTCTCGGGTGGCTACCGGCTGAGCTACTTCTGTCTCGAAGGGCAAGTCTGCCAGGGCCTGGGCAAAGATCCGCTCATTCCGTTCTGGCAGGTGAGTCCGGGATACATCGAAACGATGGAAACGCCGTTGCTGCGCGGAAGGTTGTTCGATGAACACGATTCCGCCGCGGGCGCGCCGGTGATCATCGTGAATGAATCGACGGCGCGGCACTACTGGCCCAATGAAAACCCGCTCGGGAAGCACGTGGCGGGCTCGCGAGATCAAGTGCAACGGGAAGTCGTGGGCGTGGTGGCCGACGCGAAAATCAGCTCACTCAGCGATGCAAACGCGGACCAGTTGTATGTGCCTTCCGAGCAGATGCCGTACAGCGGAATGACTCTTGTGGTGCGCTCGGGCGTGCGGCCGGATGCGTTGATCGCAGGCGTGCGCAGCAAAATCGCGGAAGTCGATCCGACAATTCCACTTTCCGGAATCCGGACCATGGATGAAGTGGTGGGAGCTTCCGTCTCGCGGCCGCGGTTGATTGCGCTGATTACTGGAATTTTCGCGGGATTCGCGCTGGCGCTCTCAGCGATTGGGATTTACGGCGTGATGGCGTATTCGGTTTCGACGCGTCGGCAGGAAATGGGCATCCGGCTGGCGCTGGGCGCGGAGCCGCGTGACATTCTGCGGCTGGTCGTTGGACACGGAATGCGCATGGCGCTGATCGGCGTTGCCGCGGGGATTATCTTTTCGCTGGCGTTTACGCGCGTGCTTGCTGGTTTGCTGTTCAACGTGAAGACCACGGATCCGTTTGTGTTTGGCGGTGCAGGCGTAGTGCTCACATTTACGGCGCTGGCTGCTTGCTACTGGCCGGCGCGGCGCGCCACGCGCGTCGATCCGATCATTGTGCTGCGCTGCGAATGAAAGCTGCCGCGGGTAACGAACGCCATGATCGGGATCGCTTAAGCCGTTGTTGCGGAGATGCGGCGCTGCTTCGGAAGTGTCAGCAGGAGGAAGACTGCGACAAGCAAGCCGCCCACGACGTAGAGAAAACCCGGCGCAAACGAATGCGTGCGGTCCAGAAAATAGCCGATAACCCACGGCGCGACGAGTCCGCCAAGATTGCCGATGGAATTGATGAGCCCGGTTGAAGCTGCGGCGCCCGATTCGCTCAGGAATTGGTACGGAATGGTCCAGAAAGACGGGAGAAACGCGTTGAGAATCGAAGCGAGCGACAAGCTGGCGAAGGCCAGCCAGAAGTGCGAGCCGGAAAGAATGGCGATTACATATCCGATAGCGGACAGAAGCAAAGGCGCCACGGTATGCCAGCGGCGCTCGCTGGTGAAGTCCGAGTGCCAGGCGTTCAGCAGCATTGCACCGAGCAGGGCGATATACGGAAAAATCGCAAGCAACGTCACCGCAAGATTGGACATGCCGGAAGCGAGTTTCAGAAACGTCGGAAGCCAGATGGTAAGGGCGTAACTGCCGCTGACGCCGAGAAAATAGATCGCCGTCAATTTCAGGACTGCCGGCTGGAGCATCGCTTCCCAAACCTTGTAGGAATGCGCGGCTTTTTTTTCGGCGGCTTCGCGCGCAAGTTCTCCGGTAATCCATTCGCGCTCTTCGAGGGAAAGCCAGCGCGCGTCGCGCGGCCAGTCGGTCAAATAAAAGATCGTGATGATGCCAAATACGATCGCCGGAATGCCTTCCATCACAAAGAGCCAGCGCCAGCCTTGCATCGCAAACCAGTGCACCCCGAGCAGCCATCCGCTGATGGGCGACCCGACGATATTCGATACGGGAATCGCAATCATGAAAATGGAGGCAGCCTTCGCGCGGTCTTCCGCGCGGAACCAATGCGAGAGGTACACGATAATGCCGGGGAAAAATCCAGCCTCCGCCGCGCCGAGCATGATTCGCACGATATAAAACTGCATCGGCGTGTGGATGAATGCGGTGAGGACGGTGATCAGACCCCAGGTCACCATGATGCGCGCGAACCATTTGCGCGCGCTCCAGCGCTCGACGATCAAGCAGCCAGGAATTTCAAAAACCAGATAGCCCACGAAAAAGATTCCCGCGCCCAGGCCAAAGACGCCGTTACTGAAGGAAAGATCGTGGGTCATTTCGAGCGCGGCGAAGCTGACGTTTACCCGGTCGAGAAACGCGTTCACAAACAGAAGAAACAGGAATGGCAGGATGCGCCAGGCGATGCGGCGGGACGTGGCTAACGCGAAGTCCGGTGTGTGCGTGGCAGTGGCCATGCCGCTTGCGCTTCTAACACAACGAAAGGCGGTTTGCACGCACGCGAACGAACAAACGAGCAGCGGCAGGCGCGGTTATCGCGGATTTTCGGCGCCCGGCATGACGCCTTTCAACGGCTGGCGGCGGCTCTTTTCCAGTTCCGGATGCGGAAGCGTTTTGCGCGGCATCATTTGGTCGCGCATGGCAGTGTTGTACACAAAAATCGCTTCGACCAACGCGGCCTGCGCCAAATCTTCAGGCTGCAGCCGCTCGTAAGTGTCTATGTTGGAGTGGTGCGTGCGCGAGCCGTAATCGAGCGGGTCCTGAATGAACTGGAAACCCGGAAGCCCGATGGCGTCGAATGCTTCGTGGTCCGTGCCGCCGGTGTCACGCATCGTCAACGTTGCGACGCCGAGATCTTTCAGCGGTTCAATCCACTGCGCAAAAATCGGCGCGATAGCGGAATTGCCTTGCAGATACACGCCGCGAATTTTTCCGCTGCCGTTGTCCACGTTGTAGTAAGCCGAGAGCTTCTGGTATTCAGGCTTGAGTTGGATCGGGCCGGAAGGTTCGCGATCGAATTCCGTCACCGTAGTCTGGTCTGGTTCCGTCGAGCGCGGGACATACCCGAAGTGCTGCTTCACGTAGCCGTACGAACCGAATTCGCCTTCTTCTTCTCCCGTCCACAATCCCACGCGAATCGTGCGCCGCGGTTTCACTTGCAGCGCGTTCAGGATGCGCATGACTTCCATGGCGACGACCGTGCCGGCGCCGTTGTCCGTGGCGCCCGTGGCGGAAGCCCAGGAATCGAGATGCGCACCGAGCATGACGACTTCGTCCTTGAGTCTCGGGTCCGTCCCGGGAATTTCGGCAATAGTGTCGAATCCGTGCTCGTGGTCGCCGGTGAATTTCGTATCGATATTCAGCTCGATGTTTACAGGCACACCCGCTTTGAGAAGGCGATACACGCGGCCGTAGCTTTCAATGGCCATCACCGCGATGGGAAGCGCGTCGGCATGTTCGCGCTGATAAATGAGCCAGCCGAAACCGGCGCCTGTGTCATCGAAGAACGTGCCTCCCGACCCGCCACTGTTGCGTCCATCGCGGCTTGGCACGATGGCGGCAACGGCGTTTTCCGCAGCAAGGAAGCGGCCGACCTTTTCGCGGAAGGCCAACGTCTTTAGGAATTGCGCGAACGAAAAATTCTCGTTAAGCGCGGTTGGGTATTGTTCGATGCGCTTCAGGTCGGCTTCTTCGTCGCGCGTGAAGAGCGGCTTATCCACGGGTTTGACGTCGCGCATGTCGCCCAGGAAAACAATCTTTCCCCCCAGCTTCCCTTTGTATTTATCGAAGTCGGCTTCTTCCTTGATCTCCGCCCAGATGGCCGGCGCCGTCACCGGGCCCTTTGTCGCGGGCGACCACGGACCGGCTTGCGCGATGAAGACGGCCGTGTCGGGCGCGGTCATGCGCACCCAAGTGTTCAGTTGCTGCCAGCCCATGCCGAATTCGCCCCAGTCTTCGAGATGCGCGTTGGCGCAGCCCATGGCGGTGAATTGGTCGCGCGTCCACTCGTTGGCGTGCTTGAGATTCGGCGAGCCGGTGAGCCGCGGGCCGATGCCGTCCATGAGGCCGGACGCGTACTCCATGATGTGCGAGTGATTGAGCGCTTCTTCGCGGATGCTCTGGTACATGTCGAGGTCGAGCGACTCGTGCGCGGGCTGCGGCATTTCGTACGAAGGCTTGGGAGGTTCCTTCGCAGCCGCTTCTTTTTTGTCCTTCTGAGCAGCGAATAACGATAAGGCGAAAACCGCGCAACACATCGCGGCGGGAATAACGAATTTTATTACGCGCATAAGGCTTCCTTTTTTGAGATAACCGCGAGCAGCATAACAAACGCGATGCGGATTACCAACCGTCGCTTGAAACTCCGCGAATCAAATTGATCTAGAAATACGCGGCGCCGCCGTCAACATTGATGGATTGTCCGGTGATGGCGCTGGACTGCGCAGAGCAAAGAAACAGCGCGGCGCGCGCCACTTCGTCCGCGGTTTGTCCGCGGCCTTGCAAGATCGTGTTCAGAAATCCTGCAAGCTGCGCTTCCGGTGAGACATCGAGCCGTTTGGCAAGCAGGTTGCCGAGCTCCTTGGACATGCGTGTCTCCGTCACCGGCCCGGGACAAATTGCGTTCACGCGGACGCCTTTGCGTGCGGCTTCCGCGGCGGTCACGCGCGTGAGGCCCAGCATTCCTGCTTTCGCGGCGGCATACGCCGAGCCCCACGCAAATGCGGATTTCGCCGAGAGGCTGGAAATGTTCAGAATGACGCCTGAGCCCCGCTCATACATTTTCGGCAGCACGAGTTTACTGAGCACGAAGGCGGCGCGCAGGTGCACAGCGATAACGCGATCGAAGTCCGTCAGTGGATATTGTTCGACCGGAACCACCGGCCCGTAGTGTCCTGCGTTGTTCACGAGGATGTCCACCTTGCCGAACATGGCTTGCGCCTTCTCGAAGATACGCTCGCAATCCGCTTCGCGGCTGAGGTCGGCGATCGAATAGTGCACGGTTCCGCCCGCGCCGGAAATCTCTTTCGCGGTGGCGGTCAGCTCCGCCTCGGTTCGCGCTGCGAGGAAGACCGAGGCGCCCTCCGCGGCGAATAATTTTGCGATGGCGCGGCCGATGCCGCGGCCCGAGCCGGTAATCAAAGCAACTTCATCTTTGAGGAGCATAGAACGAAAAGGATAGAGGGAGCGCGATGCCCTGACAAGCTAGGGTTATTACCGGATTGCAGCGGATGTGGTTCTGCCGAAGAATCGGCGAGCCCGCTCCAATTTCCAGCCGAGAGCCGCGGACCCTTGCAGGCGAAACTCATCTTAGCTGCATCTAAGGTTTGAAGGCGTTGGTGAGTTTCACGAGCCCTGCATTTGCGATTTCGCGGCCTACTTCCCAGTCCGAGCACATAATTCCATATGGGGGTACGGTTCATGCGCCGAGTTTTGATTGCCCTACAAACCGCCGCGATGCTGGGAGCCAGCGTCTACTTAGCCGGCTGTACAGGTACGACCAGCGCAAAAGTGTCGACTGGCGGCCCGCCTGGCGGAGGGGGCGCATCCTCGACAACCAATGTCCTCACGTATCACTACGACAATCTGCGCACCGGCCAGAACTTAAACGAATCCATACTGCTGCCGGCGAACGTAAACTCGAAATCTTTCGGAAAGCTTGGCGCGTTTATAGTGGACGGGCTGGTAGACGCGCAACCTCTGTATGTTTCCGGAGTGGCGATCTCCGGCACAGCAACGAAAAACATACTCTACGTGGCGACCGAACACGACAGCGTCTATGCGTTTGACGCAGACAGCGTCAGCGGAAATACGAGTTCATTCCTCTGGAAAGTTTCAGTCCTCGGCGGCGGCGAAACGCCCAGCGACAATCGCGGCTGCACTCAGGTTACGCCCGAAATCGGCATCACTTCGACGCCGGTGATTGACACGACGCGCGGCCCGCACGGAGCAATCTACGTGGTCGCCATGTCCAAGAATGCCAGCGGAAATTACTTTCAGCGCTTGCACGCGCTGGATCTGGCGACGGGCGCGGAGCTTTTCGGCGGGCCCAGGACCGTGCAGGCCGCCTATCCGGGCGCAGGTGACAACAGCACAAATGGAACCGTCGTCTTTGACGCGAAGCAATACCTGGAGCGCCCCGGGCTGCTGCGCGTTGGCGGAACAATTGTTACAACATGGGGCTCGCATTGCGACGCCAGGCCGTACACGTCGTGGGTGATTTCGTATGACGCGAGCACGCTGGCGCAACGGAGCGTGCTGAACCTGGTGCCCAATGGAAGTGAGGGCGGAATCTGGATGTCGGGAACCGCGCCGGCGGCAGACGCGTCCGGAAATGTTTATGCCATCGCGGGGAACGGTGATTTCGATACCGCACTGAGCGCCGGCGGCCTTCCGGCGAACGGAGACTGCGGAAATTGCTTCGTCAAGATCTCTTCCGGCCCGCCGATGAGTTTGCTCGACTACTTCACGCCGTCAAACACCGTCTCCGCATCGAACGCCGACAACGACTTCGGGTCGGGAGGACCGTTGCTCCTGCCGGACCTCGTTGACGCGAGCGGAAACACGCGCCACCTCGCGGTGGGCGCCGGCAAGGACGCCAACATCTACGTGCTGGATCGCGACAACATGGGCAAGTTCAGCGCGACCGCGAATAATATCTATCAGGAGATCGGCGGCCAGCTTGGCGGCTCCGAATTTGGCAAACCGAGCTATTTCAACAATACCGTTTATTTTGGCGCGGTGGCCGACAGCCTGAAGGCTTTTCCAATCAACGGGGGGAAACTCGCGGCGACTCCGTCGTCGCAAACTACGGCCACATTCGCGTATCCGGGAACGACGCCGACGATTTCGGCCAATGGCGCGACGAATGGCGTCGTATGGGCAGTGCAAAACGGCGCGACGGCCATACTTCACGCGTATGACGCCGCAAACTTGACGAATGAACTCTACAATTCGAACCAGGCCGGCAGCCGGGATCAATTCGGCGGCAACAAGTTCATCACTCCGATGGTTGCCAATGGCAAGGTGTTCGTCGGAACACCAAACAGCGTCGCGGTATTTGGGCCGTTGCCGTGACGAAGCGGCGGGAGCAAGCGGCGTGAGCAAGCAAGCGCACTGGGTCAGTTTCCGATAACCGCTGCCGGTTCAACTGGTCGATTCGATTCTCAGTTTCGCGTTGTTTCGGAGTTGCCAGGGTAATACTGACTTTCGAAATCCAGCAGCAGTGGCAGGGACGTGGAACTCAGACGAACGACAGTGGCCTCGTCTGTCCAGGCGATGAGCATCTCTGGGCTAGCCTTATGGCCATGGCTGAAAACCAATTCCACCCGCTTGCCGACGATGCGTCCCTTTCCGTCCTTCTCCGAACCTTGTTTGATGACACGCGACGCTTTCTTAGTGAGTATGTCCAGGCCAGTGCGTGCGTAGCTGGCCGACTTGTACCACTCGCGGAGCTGGACGACGCCAGTTCCGTCCTCGGATTCGTAGGTGTGGAAAGATGCCGCCGTCGCTCCCTTTGTAGGCATCGCCTTCCCGATGGCCACGAGCTTAAAATTATGATGGACTGCCTGGAGCGTTTGTCCTGAAGAAGCGGTTTGCGCGACAGTCACCGCACAGGCTGAGGCTACGAGAAGGAGCAACCTGGTCTTCATATAGGGAATTGACACCTGTTCGAGGCGAAATGTTCCAGTATTACCGGCAAAGCTTCAAGTGCCTGGTACGCCTTACCGGAAACTGACGCAGTACCGAAGCGAGGATTGTGTTGAATACCCGCGGCTTCATCCGTACTTGACTTGCCTGCTAGCCCTGGGGTGGGTTGCTCGAGGTGAAACGGAGACACTGCGAAACTTCTCCCCCGTCACCTGAGAACTTCGAGTTGATGTGGAATTACTTCCCGGTTTTTAAATCCCTCAGCAGGTGGTGCGTCAGACTTCTGATGTCATCCTGCGTAAGCGAGAACGAATCGTAGCGGACCGGTTTCTCGCCAATCGCGCGATAGACCAGATGCTTCGTCCCTTGCTGCAGGAAGTCGAAGACAATCATGCCCGCGCGGAAGTGGATATTTTCATAGCCCACGAACGCCGGGCCGTAGCCCCATCCGCCCCAGCAGCGGAACGGCCCGCAAACGAGGCCGGGATACCCGCCGCCGTACACCGCAGGCACAGTCTCGTTATGGCGGCGCACCGCGAATTTGTAGTCCACCAGGAAGTCCGCAGCAGCCGGATCTTCGACTTGCTTAAATCCCTTCGCGGCCAGAGTCTGCTCGATCGCGGTTTTTACACGCTGCCGAACCACTTCGTCATCCGCGTTAGGCTCGCGTGGCGGCGGTGCTTGCCGCTGGCGTCCGCCCGAAATGTCATCGCGCGAAGTTACGGGCCGATTGTCCCGGGAGGGCGGAGGAGCTGCATTGCGCGCTTCCTCCACGAAAGGACGCCAGGCCCAGGTCGCGCCTATAGGGATGTGAACATCGTGATCGCGCGTGATCTGGACGCGGTCGTCGCAACCCGCGACGAAAATCAGCCCAACGAGGGCCGACGCGGTCAAAAGCTTTGTTCCCATGGATCGAGACAAATTCCTCATACCGGTAATCTCCGAAAGCGCAAGTGTGCTCCGTTCTGTACAACACTGATTCTCTAGGATAGTTGCAGACGCGGAAAAGTTGGCCGGCTGCGGAATTTGCTTGCTGGAAGCGTTACGGGGGCGGGCTCAGCTTTCAGGGACTGCCCAATCTGCCGGCGGAAATACGACGGGCCAGAACTTCGGCGAGGGCCGTTCGAACTCAAACGCCACCGTGAAGTACTCCGGCGTAGGCTGCTCGACACGCACTACCCGGCAGCTCTCTTTCATCTGGTTGTGCGGATTGATCAGAACTATGGGCTGGCCCACCATGAGTTCCGCCTTGAGCTTCATCAAGCCGCCGTGCGCGTTGACTACGAGCGTGGTCGTGTCCTCTTCGACATGCGCGCGGTTGACCATTTCGGTTTTTACGCGGATGCGCATCTGCAACATCACACGTTCGCTGCGGCGGCGATTACTCGGGTCGGAAGCGGGCACGCGTTTCTCCGTTCTGGTTAGTCTACATGAGGCTGGCGAGGCCAAATGCCTGCTTGGCATCGGTGGTTTGGATTGGTAAACGGCCACTCCGGGGCAGGGCAGTTTCAGGGAAAGTTCAGGGAAGCAATCTGCTCTGGAGACGCGCTTTCACGTCCGGCCACTCGGAATCGATGATGCTGAAGTAGACGGTGTGGCGAATGCGGCCGGTGGAAGTAATCATGTGGTTGCGAAATATGCCCTCTTCGCGCGCGCCAATTCGCAGAATTGCCGCGCGGGAACGTTCGTTAAGCGAATCGGTTTTCAGCTCCACGCGCATGCAGCCGAGCGTCTCAAACGCATGCCGCAGTAGGAGGTATTTCGCCTCGGTGTTGATGGCGGTGCGTTGCCATGCGGGAGCCACCCAGGTCCAGCCAATCTCGACGCGGTGATGCGTACGGTCAATGTTGCCGTAGCGCGTGCTACCGATGGCGCGGCCTCCGGATTTTTCGATGATGGCGAACGGCAGTGACACTCCGCGTTCCTGCTCCTTGAGCGCGATCTCGATATACGCGTTCATTTCTTCCGGCGTACGGATCTGCGTCGGGATCCAGCGCCACAATTCCGGTTCCAGTCCCACGGCGGTGAGGGCCGCGTGATGCGCGCGGGCGAGCGGCTCGAGCCGCACATGCCGGCCTTCCAGCGTGACCGGTTCGATGATCAGGTCCGCAGAGCGCATTTGAACTGGATAGTACGTACAATCCCGAAATTCCGGCAGCACCAAATTGGTCAGTGCTCGGCAAACCAAATCGTGCCGGGACGCGTCTTACCTTCTCTCGTCGCGGGCACGCCGGCGGAAGGCCGCGCCAGGAAGAACAGCGTCCCGACGGCAAGAAAATCCTCGAACAGATTTCAGCGGAGACCGGCGGGCGATTTTTTAAGGCCAAGAAAGATAACCTCGACAAAATTTACGCCGAGATTGACGAAGATCTGCGCCACCAGTACAGCCTCGCGTATACGCCCGACAAAGGGAATACCGTCGGCTACCACAAAATTCATCTCATCGTTCCCAACCAGAAGGATCTAGTAGTCACCGCCCGCGACGGCTACTACTACGGGCAGTAAGTTCCGACAAATTGCGGTATCTCCCATGATGCTGTCCTGTGCTTTAATTAGAGTCATGGCCCTTGCCTCAAAAGGTAGTCGAAAGTGGCTCCAGATAGCAATCAACCGCAAACGAGATGTGTTGTTGGAGGCCATGCGTTTGAGCGGCGCGGTCGCAGCGACTGGTTCGGTACAGTGGACGTCGCCCGTCGAGCGCGAAGGCTTCAAAGAATATTGTGATAGCGCAGCGCTTGACAGAGCGGGGATAAAAGGGCTCAAAGGGTCGCTCAGTGAATTTTGGCCGGCGAGGGGACCTGTTTGGGATGCCCTGGGTATCACGTCGGATAGTCATTCGCTGTTTGTGGAGGCCAAGGCCCACATATCAGAAGCTGTTTCACCGCCGAGCATGGCGTCATCCGACCATTCGAAAAACTTAATAGCGGCAAGCCTGGAGAAAGCGAGGCGCTTCTACGCGCCACGGTCGGCGGCCGCATGGGGTCCCGTTTTCTATCAGTACGCAAACCGACTCGCGCACCACTACTTCCTCACGAAGCTAAACGATATTCCGAGCACGCTTGTCTTTTTGTACTTCGTAAACGCTACGGACATGCAGGGTCCGGCTTCTGAATTGGAATGGCAAGGTGCTATACGGCTTATTCACTGCGTTTTAGGTCTACCCGAAAACCTTCAACGTCATCGAGTCTTTGATGTCTTCGTGGACGTAAAGCTCCTGCGCGACTCGCTAGAATAGTCACGCCCCTCGAGTGGTGCATTGTATTGTGCTCACGAAACCCATCGCGGGCAAAGCAGTGCGTAAGGTATGATAAAGTTTTGGAAGTAGCTGTACGGGCGTGCTTTAGTCTAGTTGCGTTAAGCAGGCGCGTTCGCCCGGGCGCGACTGCTAACTTAGGATGATGATGCAGACTGAAACAACATCTGGAAACGGCTCCAACGGAACGACGATAAACGGCAAAGTTTTGCTGCGGGTTCGCCCGCGGGGGTTCTGCGCGGGGGTGGTGCGTGCCGTGGACATCGTCGAGTTGGCGCTCGAAGCTTACGGCGCGCCGGTGTATGTGCATCACGAAATCGTCCATAACACCTACGTGGTTGAGCAGTTGCGCCGCCGCGGAGCGATTTTCGTCGAGTCCATCGAAGACGTGCCGCATGGCGCGGTGCTGGTTTTCAGCGCCCACGGCGTCCCACCTACGGTGCGCCAGGAAGCGAAGGACCGCGAGCTGAAAGTGATCGACGCGACCTGCCCGCTGGTCACAAAAGTTCACTTGGAAGCACTCAAGTTCGCGCGCGAGAAACGCACCATCATTTTAATCGGCCACAAAGATCACCAGGAAATCGTCGGCACTTCGGGCGAAGCGCCGGATCGCACGATCGTTGTGGATTCTGTCGCCGCGGTGGACGCCCTCGAAGTGGAAGATCCGGAAAAGTTGTCCTTTCTGACGCAAACCACGCTCAGCCTATACGATACGCAGGAAATCGTCTCCCGCCTCCGCCAGAAGTTCCCATTCATTAAAGGTCCAGCGAGCGATGACATTTGCTACGCCACGCAGAATCGCCAGGAAGCGGTCGAACAGGTAGCCAAGGACGTTGACCTGATTCTCGTGGTTGGCTCGCCGAATAGCTCGAACTCGAACCGCCTTGTGGAAGTGGCCAAGCGCAGCGGCGTGCGGGCTCAGCTTATCGATTCGGCTTCGGACATTGACGTCAAGTGGCTCGAAGGCGTGCGGCGCGTCGGTTTGACCGCGGGCGCATCGGCGCCGGAAGTTCTCGTCGAGCAAGTGAGCCAGCGTCTGGCGGAGTGCGGTTTCACCGATCAGCGCGATCTGGATTTGATTCGCGAGGACGTGCGGTTTACGCTGCCGCCGGAACTGGCGACCATCGCGCCGGCTGCGCGCCGCTAAAATTTTTGTATCACCCGCCCCGGGGAGCGGTTCGCGCGCTCAGCGCTTGACCCAGCACGGTGGGCGGGAAACAGAAATACCAGGAGGCAAACTTTGGCGGTCAAAATCGTCCGTCAGCCGAAGAAGATTGCCTTGATTGGCGCGCCTTCGAGCGCCGCGGCGTTTTTGGCGGGAAGTGATAAAGCCCCCGCCGCGCTGCGCGCCGCCGGCCTCGTCGAGCGCCTACAGAAAGCCGGCTATGAGGTCACGGACTGCGGCGATTGCGCGCCGCGGCTCTTTGCCGATGACGAGGAACACAAGCGGGCGCGAAACCTGCCGGAAATCGTCGCCGGCCTGAACGACCTCAAAACGCGCGCGGAATTAGCGGTGAAGAGCGGCGCGTTGGTGCTTGTGCTTGGCGGAGATTGCGCGCAAGTCATCGGGTTGCTCGCAGCCGCCCGCCGCTATTACCGGCACGTCAACCTGCTGTGGATGGACCGCGACGCCGACTTGAACACACCCGCTTCGACGCCATCCGGCCGCATAGACGGGATGGTTGTGGCACACATCATCGGGCGCGGCGCGCCGGAGCTGGTGCGCTTCTACAGCGAATCGCCGCTGGTGCGCGAGCCGGACGTAACGCTTTTCGGCCTCGAGCGCGTTGATCCGCCCGAGCAGGAATTTCTGACGCGCTCGCCGATGCGGCACATCGATGCCGCGGACATTCGTTTCAAGGGCGGAAGCGTTGCGGCGAAAAATGCGCTGGCCTTCGTGCACGCCGAAGCGCACGAATTCGTTTTGCATCTGGACACCGACGTGATCGCCAACGGCGATTTTTCGGCGGTCAACGTTCCGGACGAGGCGGGCGGAGGCGTGAGTCTCGAGGATACGCGCGCCGCGCTTCGCGAAATGCTCCGCCACAAGAATGTGCTCGGGCTGGATGTGGCGCAGTACAATCCGGAGAAAGATCCCGACGGCAGCGGCGCCAAGAAACTCGTGGATTTGCTGGTCGACGCGTTTTCGGCGCGTCTCGAACCTGCACCCGCTGCGGTGGCGGAACCTTCGGCCGAGCCGATGCCGGCTTCGACGCCGGAAACGGAAGCAAAAGCGCCGCCGGACACTCACGACAATTCCTCGTCTTCGGGCACCGCTGCTTAGGCGGGCGCCGTTCGCGTCGGTTCTCTTGCATTCTTGCGGCGTTGGGCGCTGCGTCAGAATTTCTTGTTACCTCGCGTCCTGATCTAAGTGCTTTTCTTTTGCATCTCTGCAGGCGTCGCTGGCTGCGCCGCCGCTTCGGAGCGTTTGCGGTGATAGCGTTCCAGGCCTAACCAGCTCAGATTCAATCCTGCATTGAAAATGTAGTGCTCCGCTTCCGCGGCGGGAAGCCGCTGCGCGATCTCCGCGCTCACGGTGGCGACAAACTTTTCGAGCGCGGACTTTTCGTCGAGCCCGCGGTGCATGATTTCCTTCGCCAGGTCGGCCCAGCGGAACAAATTCTCGCGATACTGAGCTACGTGCGCCGCCGGGTCGTTTGAATAGCCGTAGTGGGTTACGAAAAGCCGCCGGGGATGCTTCGAAAGAATCGCATCCAGCGAAGCGCTCCATATTTCGAGGTCAATGTCCGGCGGAGGCGCGAGGGGAACCACGTATGGTTCTCCTTCGATGTGGAAACCCGTAGTGTCGCCAACGTAAATTGTGCCGTCAGACGCATCGAAGTACGAAACGTGATGTGCCGCATGTCCCGGTGTGTACAGCACGTCGAGCTTGCGCGCGCCGAGCGAAAGCGTTTCACCGCCCTTCAGCATTTTCAGATTTCCGAAGGGCACTGGCAGCGTCTCGCCAAACAGGTACGGAAGCTGGCCGGGCCAGAGGCGGTCGGCGCTGGCCAGAAGTTTCGACGGGTCGGCCATGTGCAGCATCCCGATTTTGTGCACGTACACATGCAACTTCGGATTTTCTTTTACCAGCGCACCGGTAGCGCCCGCGTGGTCAAGATGAATGTGTGTCAGAAGAATTGCGTCGAGATTGGCAACCGTCAGTCCGTGCTCGGCGAGGAATTCGCGCAAGCGCGGCAGCGTCGAAGCAGGCCCGGGATCGAGGATCGCGGTGTGGCCGCCGGATTCGAGCAGCACCGCTGCGATGGATCGAGGCCGGCCGAGCCAGTTGGTGTCGAGGATCGAGGTTCGCATCATGTCAACCTCTCAATAGACAGTTGCGATGACTGACCCGGGTTAGCGAGCACCCCCACCCCTATTGGTGATGGAAAGTGTCCGCAGGAGATTGATAGAGAAGCGGTTGCAAGCGAAGTGTCAGTGGCAGATATGTCGGGTTTGTGCGCGGTTGGGCGCCGTGAGGACCGGAGACGGGATAACGCTGAGGCGCGGGGGACGCGGAGATTCGCAGAGCAGACCCCACCCCGGGTGTTTTCGTAAGAGTGGCAGGGAAAGGACTTAGCAGAGGGGGGTGTCTGTAAGAGTGGCAAACAAAGGACTTGCGGACGCGCAATTTTTGCAATCGGTGCAACGTGAACGGCAAAACAAGGCGATGGGCTGTTAACTTTAGAGGTAACGGAGGAGAGGATTTTGGTTAGCATAAGCGGGGCCCTCCCCCCGGCTTTTGTGTAAGTGTTCATTCTAAAGGACTTTAAGTGCCGTAGAATCAACACTGGCGTAAGTGCTGCATCTAAAGGACTTAAGGAGCGGCTGGAGTTGTTAAATGGTAATTGGGATGGAAAGGGATGTCTTGGGGGATCTTGCCTGGCGACCGTGCGGACAACCATCGAACTGGGGGAAAGGATAGCACGGAAATGGCGAGGAGCTAAGTACTTTACAGCGAACGGTCGAAAATCGAGGCTGAACTGCCATTAGCGGGATTGAACTGCGGAGGGCGTAGCGTCCTGGAAAATCGATGTACATCTTTCTTGAAGATGTAACCGCGCGTGTTTTTTCGTACTCCCCGGCTCCGCTCGTGGAAGCAGCGTGCCAAACGAAGGGCTCGCGGGTGGCGCGGCTCGAAACCGTAGCAACGAGCGGACGCAGCGGGTCGGTTGGGAAGAATGCATTGGCGAAGGCACGCGAGAAGCCGGGGCGGGGACGAAACATAAGACAGGTTAGCACAGGATTTGATTACTGTAGAGGTCATTATGCTAACGATTTACCATTCGAATTGAGACAGGGGTTAAGTGGAGTGGATGGAGCGAGTTGGGTGACGATACGGAAGCTTAGTGAGACGGAAGTAGCAGAAGACCCAGACCGGAAAACGCCTCGGTCCCTCGGCTTCCCGAGCTTTCAAGGAGGAGGCAGTTGTCCACTTCGCCGGCCAACTCCTACTGAATCGTGACCCAGATGGTCGAATAGTGTGACACAGGACCATTTGTACTCTGAACGCTCATGTATGTCGTGCCCGTGGCCACCACATTGAGCGTGGAAGATTTCGAGCCCTGATTTTGACTGTCGCCACTGTATTGGGCGTAAATCTGATGTGTTCCCACAAGCGGCAGAGCTATTTGAGTTGACGCCGAGCCAGCTACGATGGTTACCGGTGTTCCTCCACCGCCGTTCTCCCAAAAGGTAATCGTGCCTGTAACCGTTTTTGTTGACGTCACAGTTGCATTCAGGGTCAAATTGGGTGAAGTCCCCTGAGGAACCTTTGTCGCAGAGGCGGTGATTGAGATAGAAGTGGGCACTGGCCCGCCACCCCCTCCCCCGCCACCTCCTCCCCCGCCAACCGCTCCTCCGCCACCACAACCAAATGCGTGCAGCAGGCCAAAGCCCGCCATCAAACCGAACGCGAGACGGGACGTGCGGCGGCGCGTTGGGTAAAGGGTCAGAAGCAGCGCGACCAGAAGTACTAGATAGATTCCTTGGTGCGATCCTCGCCTGCTGGTCAAAACAGGCCACTTCAACCTCAGGGGAGCTAGAAAATCGGCGGACGAAGTTCCCGAAGGAGGAAGGGTCGTTAGCGTCACAGTCGTTGTCGAAGCCGTGCTGCTAGTAAGGTTAGCGGAGGGCGGGTTGAACGAACACGTGATCCCAATTGTTGCGTCCGGGTTGCACGAGAAGTTGACCGTGCTGGCCAGATTGTTCAGTGGCGTAATTGTCAGCTGTTGAGAACCCGTCTGGCCAGCGGTAATTGTCAAATAGGCAGGGTTCGGCGCCATTGAAAAGTCCGGCAGAATGACCGTCACGAAGTTGCTTGTGGCCGACACGGAGGCGTAATTGGCGTCGCCGGCATAGCTGATGGAAAGGCTTTCGCTATTCGACGGCGTGACCGTGGCTGTCACCTGAATTTCCCAGTTTCCGTTTCCGTCAGGAACGGTCGTGACGGTAAGGCCAGTTGTGACGAGCCCGTCAGCATTGCCGTACAGAGAGATTGTACCGGTTGGCTTCAGAGCGGCGTTCGAGGCCGACACTGTCGTATTGACTACACCCGTTACGGTCACCGTGCTTCCGTAGTTTACCGTTGATGGGCTGGCGCTGATGCTCGCAGTGGTTCCGTAATGCACGTTTAAAGTAAGCGGACTGCTCGCGGACGGCGCATAATCCGCGTCACCGGAATACTGAGCAGTGAGGGAATGGTTTCCGCTCGTGGAGAAGGTGACCTGCACAGAGGCAGTGAAGTCTACAGGTTCGCCTGGCGTGCAATAGTAACAGGCCACTGGAACCGGGCCACCTACCAAAGTAGTTCCTTCGAGTACGGAAACCGTGCCAGTCGCTGTCGCTCCGCTGGCAACGCCAGGGATTCCCAATACGTTGAGGGTAGCGGGAGAACCGACAAGCGCGCTTGGACCATTTGTGAAGATCAACTGAGTCCCGGGAGCTGGTGTAACAGTGAAAGTATCAGTCGCCGACGTGCTGGTTTGATAGCTGTTGTCGCCGCTGTAGCTCGCCACCAGAGAGTGAACGCCGCCTAAAAGGCTCGGTTTTAGGTCTCGTGTGTAACCGGCGTTATTCAGGTTATAGATTCCGGCTCCTCCGCCGCCTGTGTCCACCTGCGAGCCATTATCGGTTAGCATGACAGTTCCTGAGGGGCAAGTGAGCAGGTTCTCCTGGTAGCAAGCAGGGCTTGGCGGCCCTAGAGGGTTTGCCGTGGCGTTTTTATCTGTCACATACATTCGGAAGACGTACGACGACCCGTAGACAACAGAACTGGCGTTGCCGCTTAGAGGATTGCCTTGCGAATCAAACGAGGGCACGACTATGAATGCTTGGCTGGTTTCTTTTCCGACTGTGACTTGCACAGGTAGCGAATCGCTAGGAGCATTCGTCCCGTCGCCCGCGTAGTGCGCGGTTACGTTATATGTGCCGCCCGGCAAGCTCTGCGTTGTCGCTCCGCTGACCGCACCGCTGGCGAGCGTGAAGTGATCAAACGCGCGGGTAGTTCCGTCTGAATATGTCGCGATGAGCGACACGTCTCCGGAGGGAACGCCGGCACCGGTGTTTTGCTTCACGGTGATTCCAACAGTGACATTCTCGTTTGTGCCGTGCGTGATTCCAGCGGTGGGTGACAACGTTAGCGTCGTCGCCGTTTGCACCGTTGAGGCGCTTGCCCAGGCCGCGGCAAGATTCTGGACATTGACCGTGCCCAGGCCCGTAACCATGTCGTATCCCGGGGTGACTGTCCATGCTTCCGTGGAGGTGTGAGCAGGGTCCACCAGTACACCGTCGCCGCTGATGACGCTGCAGTTCAACGATCCTCCCTGGCACGGGACGCTGTTTGTTCCAAGGCCTGGCCTCCCGGTGGGAAGGATGCTGTTTCCCTTTGCAACGTCGTTGAACACGCAGCTGGCGGCTTCGGTCGCGCTCGATGTGCAGCTCGCCCCGGCATTCTTAACGAGTTGATAGAGCACATAGTTAGCATTCCCTTGTCGATTTGTTCCGCTATGGGCGGCCTGGTACTGATTTACCAGCGCCATGATTCCAGCGAAGGCCGGCGCTGAGACGGACGTTCCGCCAACCACGCCGAAATCGAGAAAGCCGTTGCTTGCGTTTATATTGCAAGTTGCGGCGCCAGAAATCGTTTGGTCACTCTGGCAGTAGACATAACCGGTTCCGTTGAATCCCGCGCTTGCGAATAATGAGACATCGGGCTGGTCGCGATGGTTGTCGTTTGGCACTCCGGTGACACCCATCTGCCAGTTCGGCTTTCCGTAAACGCTACTTGGTCCGCCGCTGCCCGCAATGATGTTTATCGAGCCGTTCGGCGCGCCGGCACCGCAGCCGGTGAGCGAAATCTGTGCGCAGTTCTGGTTCCAGGGGATTTCTGGAATGTAGCTTTTGGCAGACGAACCCGTGGCATCGTTCGTCGCGTTCCAGTACGTTGCCCACGAATCTACTTCATCGAAGTCTGTTCCACCGACAGATACATTGAAAGGCGTCGAAGCTAATCCGCTCACGGCCAGGCCTTGAGTGGCCATCTGTTCCGTATCGAAGTTGTCGCAACCCGCCGAACCGCCGTCTCCCGATGAGAGAATTACAGTGATGCCTTGAGCGGCCGCTTGCTCCCACAGGTTGTTGTAAAACGCATTTCCTGCAGCCCCCAGGGCCTGTTCGCACGCGCCATAGCTCTCGCTCATCTGCCCGGCGAGATTTTGGTCCACAATGTAGATCGCAGAAAGGTCGATGCCCGCCGAGGCAGGAGTCGAGGCGGAGACCACGAATTTGACCGTCGCCCCGGGTGCCGTCGCTCCCGACCATTCGACGTCCAAATCAGCCTCGCCCTCTTCTCCCGGTGAGGTGATGCCCGGATCTTCCCCATTCAGGATCACGTTTGTTGCGTCGAAGTTCGCCGGCAGGCTGAACATCTGGCGGAATTGCTGCACGTCCTGGACCTTGATGTTCGTTTCGCCCACTACGGCGATTGTTTGTCCCGTGCCGTCAGTTCCTGCAGCGATCAAGGGCCTCGAGTTGTAAATCGTCGCGAAGTCGCCAGGCGCCACCGCGTAGAAATTCTGGCCATTGGAAGGGTTTGGAAACGTAAAGAGTGGTTGGAGACCGGACTTGCCGATCTCGTGGCGAAATTGCCCAACAATCTTGGCGTACGACATTCTAGGAAAATTGTTGAGCGAAACCGGGCCGAGGACGACGGGTGCGAGGGCTGCAGGAATTTGCGGGTCGCCGGCATTAGCTGTGTGCACTTGGCCGTTCACAAGATAATTGTGAATGTCCGTGTGAAACGCGCTCCGCACCTGACCGGCAGTCCCGGAGAATTCGATCAGGGTGCGGCCAGCGGTGACGTTAGTAACCTGAAAGCCGTGGGATTGCAGCCAGGTCGTGACCGTCTGGATGTCCGCGTCGGCGGGACCGAACTGCTGGCCGAATTGCTGCGGCGTTAGCCAAGCGTGGTAGTTCGGAGAGGACTTGTCCTGCTGGTCGTCGAGCAATTTTTCGAGAGCTGCTTCCTGATCCGGGCTTCTCTGCAACAGCAATAGCATGCGGTTTAACTGGAACCCGTCGCTCACCGCGCCCTGGTCGTATTCAGGCCGCGCGAGCGGGTGCACATTTCCTTTCAGTACGACCAGGTTCTTCTCGTCAATCGCCTGCGTGATGCGGGTGGGCGGCCCGGCTTGTTGCGTCTGGCCCGAATCAGGCGCCTGGGCGTGCGCGTCCATAGTCATCCACAGGCACACCACGATTGCTGCTGAAAAGGCGAGCACGCGAAGACCGGCTGGGGCGAATCTTCGATGGGGGTTCATGACCACACTCCGGGATTGGGTGGCCGCACATGTTGTAGTTTCCATGTTGGAAAGCCATAGGGGAAATTGTGTAAAGGCGCATCGGGTAACCACCCTAGGAATGCGCGTGAAGGGAAGTTCTCGTTCCAGAGTGGTTTTCGAGGCGTCATAGCTACGCACGCAGCAACAAGGCACGCTGCGGTAATCGCCAGCCACGCAAAATAGAAACGGGAAAAGAGGGATTTGTTGGTCATAGCTCCGCCCACGCCGCAGACATTTCTCGAACATGGTTGCGGGCCGCGCCGCGAGGACAGTGGGCACGCCCGCGCGCCGGCGGCGCGCGTCGTCAAGGAGCATGGCGTTCTTGGAGGCTCCGGCGTCGCCGGTCTCACCACAGAGGCGCGCTAGCCTAGCACACTTAGCGATAACTTACTAGGTACGTGCTGTCTGCCGAGCGCGCCCCGACTTTGCACGCGCAACAACGTTGTCCGCGTCCCTGCGTGCGCGGAGTTCCGTTTCGCGATGGGGCTTTAGAAGCGTTTTCCAAAGCTGCGTTTGGCTCCCGTTTGCTTGCGGGGGAAAGGAAGTTCTTGCGGGAAAAGGGAATCCTGGAATACGCTATCGGCACGTTTTACTTGGATTTCTCGCGTCATCGGGAATGGATGGGGTAAGAATTTTTTCGCTGTAGCGGCGGGCGGACGTCCATTATTTGCCGCTTCCGGGCCAGATGCAACCGTGGCAGAGCGACCAATCGCGCCGCGGTGGGGTCAAGGATAGCTTGGGTTCCAAAACAATCTACTGAGGGAGATCAACGATGCGCAATCGGTGTGCATTACTCGCGGTGAGCGCGCTTCTCGCTTTGCCGTTGTGCGCGCAACAGAACCGCCAGGGAGTGGGCGAAACTCCGGCAACCGCTGATGAGACCGCGAACAGTCCCGCGCCAAAAACTCCGTCCGGAGACCTTGTTCCGGGACCGCGAACTCTTTTCGCGTTTCCAGATGCGCCACGCCCGAAACCCTTTCCGGCTGACCAAAAGTCTGCTGACGACACGGCCCCGGGCAGGCTGACGCCACGCTTCGAAATTGCCGGCCTCTTCCACTACGCGAATTTTCATCCCGGCGATCCGTTTTCTTCGTTCAGCGGCTGGGGTGGCGCGGGTGAGTTCGTGTGGAACCCGTCGCAGTGGGCTGGGCTTGTCGAGCAGGTGGGAGGCTTGAGCTTCAACCGCAACGTCAACGGCACCGGTGTGCACGGCGCTGTTTCCACGTTGCTATTTGGTCCACGTCTGAATCTTCGTAAATTCGATTACTTTGTGCCGTACGCCGAGTTTCTGCTCGGCGCGGGCCACGCCGGCGTGCCCATGACGGGAGATCAGAGCCAGTCTTCATTCACGATGGCGGTGGGAGGGGGAGTGGACATTGCCCTTACGCGCAATATCGCCTGGCGATTCGCGGAAATCGATTATCTGATGACCGATTTCTCCGGCTCCTCGCTTGGAGGCAACGCGCGGCAGGACAATATGCGCATCGGTTCGGGCATCGTGTTGCGGTTTGGACTGCCGCATCCCGCGCCTCCCGCCGCACCGCATCAACCACCGGTGGCCGCGTGCGCCGCGAATCCCACGTCCATATTCGCGGGCTCGGGAGACTCCATCGCCATTCACGTAAACGCCAGTAGTCCGCAGAACGATCCGCTGACGTACAGCTATGCCGCGACGGGCGGCGCAGTGGATGGCAACGGACCCGATGCGCGCTGGAACTCCACGGGAGTCGCCGTCGGCAGTTACACGGTGACCGCCAAGGTGGACGATGGCAAGGGCGGCACGGCTTCGTGCGCCACGGATTTCAAAGTCGAGGAACGACCCAATCGCCCGCCGACGGCTACGCTGTCGGTTGAGCGCAGCCCGATCATGCCGGGCGAACATACGGGGATCACGTGCAACGGCAGCGATCCGGACGGCGATCCACTGACTTATAGCTACACCGCGACGGGCGGGCAGGTTAGCGGTACCGGGGCCAACGCGCAGTTTGATTCGACCGGTGCGAAGCCTGGAACATACACCGTGAAGTGCACGGTAAACGATGGACGCGGAGGAACCGCCGATGCGTCCGGCGATCTGGTCGTGCAGGAGCCTCCGCAGGTTCATCAACTCGAACTGAAATTGGCGCTACACAGCATTTACTTCCCGACCGCGCAACCTACCGTGGCGCGGCCCAACGGCGGGCTGCTCGCGAGTCAAGCGGGTACGTTGGACACGCTGGCCGCGGACTTCAAGCAATATCTGACGTACAAGCCTGACGCGCACTTGATTCTTGGCGGCCACGCCGATATCCGCGGCTCGAAGGAATACAACCAGGGGCTCTCCGAACGGCGGGTAGCGCGCACCCGGAGCTACCTGATCGAAAAGGGCGTGCCCGCGGATCACCTGGATACCAAGGCTTACGGCGAAGAGCAGAACATGTCCGACGAAGAAGTCAAGAAGCTGCTTCAGGACGACACCGAACTGTCCGCCGCCGAAAAAGACAAGCTGTTGAAGAATCTTCTAACGGTTCGCCTGGCCAACAACCGCCGCGTGGATGTCACCCTCAGCACCACGGGCGAACAGTCCGTGCGACGCTTCCCGTTCAATGCCCACGACGCGCTGACTTTGCTCAGCCGCAAAGCGGAAGGCAGCACGGGAGCAACGACAGCCAAACCCGCGGCGAAGAAGCCCGCTCCGAAACCCTAACTCACGCGAGCAAGAACCTATTTTTAGACTCGACGGGCCCTGCCGGAACGATTCGGCAGGGCCCGATTTGCTTCAGGCAGTGCAGTTGGTGGAACGTTGGAGATATGGGGGATTGGGCATTCGGTTCCAAATCGGGATGGAATTCGGTTCCATTTTGGTAACTCATTTCGCCGCAGACGTTTAGCGCTACACCATTGCTACTGTAGGTCCTTCCTTGTTGATGGTTTGTTCCAATTCCGAATTTTTTAAAAATATGGTAATATCGCTAAACTATTGATTTATAGATAATTCAAGGTGCTATTCCTGAATTGGAACTGCTCTTGCACGTGGAATCCTCAGCGCTCTCCAGAGGTGACCGCACGTGAGTGAAGACACCGCAGTCCAACGCGCCGCAATCCCCCTCAGCGTTCTTGTGGTCGAAGACGAAGAAACCACACGTAAACTCTGCGCCGAAGTGGCGGAGTCGTGTGGCATGAAAGCATTGGCCACCGGCACCGTGGACGACGCCCTGCGGCGCCTCGAAACAAATTCCGTGGACATCATCGTCACGGATTTGATCCTCCCGCCGTCCAGCGGGCTGGACCTTCTGAAACAGGTCCATGAAATGTATCCGCAAATTGCCGTCGTGGTTCTCACGCAGTATGGTTCGATCGACTCCGCGGTGACGGCCACGCGCATGGGCGCGGTCGACTATGTTACCAAGCCTTTCCACATCGAGGACTTGCGGGCGCGCCTCGAGCGCGTCGCGCGCGACCTCGATCTCGACAGGGAGAATCGTCTTTTGCGTGAGCAATTGCGCAGCAAGCCGGGCTTTGGCGGACTGATCGGCGTGTCTGCAAAAATGCAGCGCGTTTACAAAATGATTGAAAAGGTGAGCCAGCACGAATACCCCGTCCTGATTCTCGGAGAAAGCGGTACGGGAAAAGAACTCGTCGCCAAGAGCGTCCACTATTCCGGACCGCGCAAAAGCCGCCCGTTCGCTCCGGTAGATTGCTCCGCGCTGGTTCCCACGCTCATCGAATCCGAGCTTTTCGGCTACGTAAAGGGCGCGTTCACGGGAGCTATGCAATCAAAGCAGGGCCTTCTCGAGGCCGCGCAGGGCGGCACGCTTTTCCTCGACGAGATTGGCGACATGCCGGTGGACCTGCAAGCGAAGCTCTTGCGCGCGCTGCAGGAGCGCGAAGTGAAGCCGGTCGGCTCGACAGAACGACGGCATATAAACGTGCGCATCATCGCCGCCACCAACCGCGATCTCGATGCGGCCATAAAGAGCGGCGCGTTCCGCCAGGACCTCTATTTCCGCCTCAACGTCGTGCAAATCAAATTGCCTCCGTTACGCGAGCGCAAGAGCGACATCGAGCTTCTCGTCACCTCATTCCTCGAAAAATTTTCCGATCCGCATGGTGCGCCGCGCACCATCTCCGAAGATGCCATGCGGCGGCTCATCGCCTACGACTGGCCAGGCAACGTTCGGGAACTGGAGAATGCCATCGAGCGCGCCGTGGCTATGGGCTCGGGTCCCATCGTGCACGTCGGGGATCTTCCATCGAACCTGCACTATCCCGCCAGCGAGCGCATTCCCGACCGCGATGAATTGCTCCCGATCGAGGAACTGGAGCGCCGCGCCATACTCCGGACGCTTCGCGAAACCGGCGGCGACAAGCTGGCTGCCGCGCGCATGCTGGGCATCGGAAAAACTACGCTGTACCGCAAGCTCAAGCAATATCAGATGGAGCATGTCGAGCCGTAGCCGGTGCGCGGGTTCCATCGGCTACTTTCGTTTTCAAATTTGGGCAACTCTTGGCAGCTTCCTCGCCCGCACCGGCAATGCGCTCTTAAATGCCGAACCGATCGTGCACCGGTCGTTGCGATGAAATTTAATGGCACTTGGTCCACTCTGGGAATCCGCCCCGTCCGGGTATCGGCATGGGACGAGTACAATCACTATCTGCTCGCTACTCCCGCGTAAAACGCTGATTTTAAGAGCGTTATGAAACCACTTCGTTGGGCCTGGTAGTGCATAGACGACGCCCGGAATCCGACTGCGGCGACCGCTCGGCGAAATGTTCGCGACCGCAGAACGGCTTCCGGACGGATGCATGTGGGCTTGGCGAAAAAAGACATCGGAGGACCGTCCTGCGCGGGGTATCGCGCGTGCAGCTTTGGAAGGCGCGTCGCAAGACGAATTGTTGCGCGAAGCGATTCACGCGTTGCGAGCTAAGAGCCGCGCGGACCGTATCGGCGTTTGGCTCGAACACGACTCTTCGAAAATGTCCGGCGCTTCGGACATCGAAGAATTTCGTGGCTTGGTGTGGGATTCCAGCGGCGACGAGACACCCGCTGAGTGGCGGCGTCTTTCGCTGGAGCTACCTATTCCGAAGGATCTCCTGATCTCCGGCAATTCGGTAGAGCAGGAACTCAGTGCAACCGCCAGGCGTCCAGTTTTTGGACTGCTTATCGGGCTGCGCCACGCTCTTTGGACTCCCGTCCATGTCGCCGGCCGCTTGCGGGGTGTCCTCCTTATCGGGTCGCAGCATCGCCAATCGATCCCGCGCCGGGAACGCTCGGAATCCGTCGCCGGCGAACTGGCGCTGGCACTTGAATTCCGCGAGGAGCGTTCGCTCGCCCTGATGCGGCAAGCCGACCTTCGGCTACAGCGCCAGGTCCTGGCCGGGTTCGCGTCGGGGGCCTCCGCGGATAGCATCCTCGCGGACTTGAGCGCCAGTTGTACGGAGTCCGCTGGCCAGGGCCTGCCTCCACTCGCCACTTTTGCGGTGATTGGCCACTTGCCACGCGAGAGCGCGGCCGCCCCGGTCCCCGAAATGGAATTTTCCTGGGACAGCGGAGATCCCGAGTGGACGCAAGCGGTGGAGCGCGATCCGCTTGCTGCCGTATGGCGGCAAGCGCTCTCGGCAGGTCACGTCGTCGGCGTCGAACCGCCTTCTTCTTCCCGTGTATCCGGAATGGCGCGGCTCGTCGCCATTCCGCTCGTCGTCGGAGGGAAGCCGCTCGGCGTCTTCGTCGTCGGCGTTCCACAGCAAGCATCGTCGCTGCAAAACCTGGAGCGCCTTGAACTTCGCGCGGCGCTCGCTGGAGTGGCTCTTGAGCGCAGAAGGTTGAACACGCAGCGCACGCGTGGCGCGGCCCGCCGCCGGGCGCACTTCGATTTGAGTCCGGAGCCGGCCATCCTCCTCGACGCCCGCGGAACCATTTCCGGCGTGAATCGCAGCGCCAGGAATCTTTTGGAAGAGAAGCACCTCGCACCCGCGTGCGACCCGATGCCCGAGGGAATAGTGCCGCCCAAGGCGGCCGGCGAGCTGTGGTATTCCCGCGCGCAATTTGCGCAGCTTTTCTCCGCCCGCGAACACCAACGCCTGGAGGAGTGGCTGCGCCAGTCTCTTTCTCTCGAACGCGACAAAGACGCGGCACCGCCTGCGGCATTCGAAGGGGAGCTCGGCAACGGTATCCGCGTGCGCCTTCACGCGCCGTTACCGGCGGAAGACGATCTTTCCGCCGTCTTGCTTGATCCGCTTACCGGCCAGGAGTCTCCGGTGCTGCGCAGCCGCGCGGAAACCGAGCTCTACAACGTGCTGGAGTGGGTCGAAGAGGGCATCTTGCTCTTCAGCGCCAACCAGACCATCCGCGCCATGAACACGCGCTTCGCGCAAATCGCGGGCCTCTCTGCCGAGGAAGCCGCGGCGTGCACCACGCTCGAAAATCTCGTCGGCCAGCTTTCTTCGCGCGCCGCGGAGCCGGAAGCCTTTGCCCAGCGCTGGCGCGAGCTTGCGCGCGGTTCCGACGGCGGCATTCGCGAAGAGGTTCCCTTGGCGCGGCCGGTCCCGCGCGTTCTGGAGCGCTCCATCCGCCCGGTGCTCGATTCTCTTGGCCGGCGGCTGGGCCGCATCGAGATTTATCGCGACCTCACGGCCCAGCGCGTTTTTCAGGCCAAGCTCCTGCAAACGGAAAAGCTCGCCGCCCTCGGCCAAATGATTACCGGCATCGCCCACGAACTCAGCAACCCGCTCACCAGCATTCTTGGCTATTCGCAGCGGCTTCTCGTACGGCGCGACGCCGCGGGCCGCTCCCACGAGGCGCGCCAGATTTTCCAGGAAGCGGAGCGCGCCAGCGCCATCCTTCGCCAGCTTTTGCTTACGGCCCGCGAGACGCACCCGGAACGCAAGCGTATCTCGCTCAATCGCGTCGTGGAGCGCGCCATGGAGCTGCAGCGCTTCAGTTCCGCGGCGGAGAAAATCCGTATCGAAGTGGATCTCGATCCGGCGCTTCCGTTCGTGATGGGTGATGCCGGGCAACTACAGCAAGTTCTAATGAACCTTATCGGGAACGCGCGGCAGGCCCTTATGCAGGAAAGCAGACCCGGCACGATTCGCCTGCGCACGACGCACGAAGGGCGGCGAGTGCAATTGCAGGTCACGGACGACGGTCCGGGTATCCCGCAAGCCATCCTCGCGCGCATCTTCGACCCGTTTTTCACCACGAAGCCTGCGGGGGTCGGCACCGGTTTGGGACTCGCCATCGTTCTGAGTGTCATTCGCGAACACGGCGGGCAAGTGCACGTAAACAGTCCGCCGGGTGGCGGAGCCACGTTTACCGTCGAGCTACCCGCGGCGGTCGAATCGTCCGTGGAAGCACGGCTGCATCCCGGCAGCTCACGGGAAACGCGTCTGGCGACCGTGCCGGCGCTGCCGCTTGCCACTTACGAGCCGCAGCCAGAAAAGCACGTCGCACGCCACGCTGATCATCGCGGAGCGTTTGTGCTGGTCCTCGAAGATGAACCGACCGTTGCGCGCTTGGTCGCCGACGTGCTCGAAGACGAAGGCATGCGCGTAGATGTTCTCTTCGATGGACGCGAGGCGCTGGATCGCGCCGCGAGCAAGGCGTATGACCTGGTCATCTGCGATATGAAGATGCCCGGCATGGACGGCCAGCGGTTCTATCAAACGCTGGCCGAAGCGCGAAATCCGCTCCGCGAACGGTTTCTTTTCATCACCGGCGATGTGCTCGCCGCACATACGCAGGAGTTCCTGGAGCGCCACCGACTTCCTCACGTGCCCAAGCCCTTCCGCGTCGAGGAGTTGACGGAGAAAGTATTCAGCCTGCTGGACAGCCACGCGGTGCGCACCGGACGCGCCGCTGCCGTCCGCAAGGCGCAGTAGGGGAAATGGATCACCCAATGACGCCACGGGAACTCACGATTCTGCTGGTTAGCGAAAATGCCGCGCTGCGCGCCGCCGCGCGACAGGAACTCGAAACCGTTGATGACCGCCGTCGTGTAGCTTCCGTCAGTTCGCTGGACGCCGCGCAGCGCATCATCGAAGACGCCGCGCCGGCGGTTATCCTGCTTGACGAAGGCGCAGCGCCCGCGAGAACTCACCGGCCATTCGATGCCCCTCGGCTGGATGCCGCAGTCTCCTCGCTCGCCTCGTATGCTCCTGTCGTGGTTATCGGAGACGCGGAGCACCAGACCGAATTCGCCGCACTCGTTGCCGCCGGCGCTGCCGATTACGTCGTGCGCACCGACGAATGTCTGAGCGTGGCTCTGGGACTCGTCGAGCGCCGGCTCCGCAAGGCGCAGACTTCCAGCTTGTCCGAAACATCCAGCGTCCGGTTCGCGGAGTTTTCGCGGCAATCGTCCTTCGGCGAGCTGGACCGGCAGGACTTCGGCGAAGTGCTGCGCCACGAGCTCAACAATCCGCTGACGGGAATTCTCGGTAACGCGGAACTCCTACTCTCCGAAATCCGCCGCAAGAGCGACGGGCGTCTGCCGCAGGGCGCACCGCAGCGCCTGGAAACCATCGCCGCGTTGGCCGTTCGCCTGCGGGAAACCGTGCGGCGACTCAGCCAGGAATGGGAAACGCGCGAACATACCGTGCACACGACGTAGCGTTTTTGTAGCCGCACTCCGCAGCGGCGCGGATCCTTCTCGGCGCGACTCCGCGCGCTGGTAGCTTCGAAAAATATTTTCCGAGGTCCGCGGACGCGTTCACAGTCCGGAAACTGCCGCTCAACACTGCGTACCGGTAATTCCGGTTGCAGACCCGCTTCGAGCAGCCCGCTCTTTTCAACGCGCTCCTCTCCTGCTAGGCTTACCGTCGGCGCGGCCGCCCCAAATCCGCGCGATGCTCCATGAACGAAGCACCGGTGCGCCAGAAAGTCAGCGACATATTCCCCCAACTGTTCGAAGGACTGCGCCTGCTCGAAGGCCGCTACCCGTCGAACGAACTTGCCGTCCGCGTGGTGCGCGCGGCGATGGTCCACGAAGGCGTCATCGGCGCGCGGCTTTGGAGAACCGACCGCGGCGAGCCGGAGGTTTGGGCGGAGGCCGGAGCGCCGGCGATTCCTGCCGCCCCGGGGACGAAACCCGGATTGCCCAGCGACATCAGCAAGGATCCCTCGCTGTGGGTCGGCGCTCTTGGCAGCGACGACTTTCGTGTCCGCGTGCTGGAAGTGCGTGGCGACGGCCCGCTCAGCGAAATCGTGCGCGCGCAGATGGATTTTCTGGGAAGATTCGCCGCCGTCGTGCTGGCGCTCGCGGAGCGGCGCGGCGCGATGAAAGAGCTTTCGAGCATCGTTGAAGCTACGAAAAAACTGAACTCCACGCTCGACCTCGGCGAACTCATCAGCATCATTTTGCAGATTGCCACGCGGCAGACCGGCGCGGAGCGCGGTACGGTCTTTCTAGTGGACCACGAGCACAATGAAATTTGGTCGCTCGTCGGATTGGGCCTGGAACAGCAGGTGATCCGCCTTCCCGCGGATCGCGGAATCGCCGGATGGGTGGCGCGGGAAGGCGTGGCCGTGCGCCTGGAAAATGCGTACAACGACGCGCGCTTCGAGCCGGACATCGATCGCAGGCTCGGTTACAAAACAAAAGAGCTGCTCTGCCTCCCGATACGGAACGAAGGCGGCAGCATCGTCGGCGTGCTGCAACTGCTGAACAAGACAGATGGTTTTGGCGATGACGACGAAGCTTTTCTCGATGCGCTGAGCGCGCATGTGGCGCTGGCGCTGGAGAAGGCGCAGTTGCACCGCGAGCGCGTCGAAAAAGAAAAAATGGAGCGTGACCTGGCGCTGGCGCGCGAGATTCAGGCGGGATTCCTTCCGGACGCGCCTCCAGTTTTCCCAGGAATCGAAATCGCCGTTTCGCATCGCGCATCGCAAATGGTGGGCGGCGACTACTACGACTTTCTTCCCGTGCGCGAAGAGGGAAGGGAATCGTTGCTGCTCGTTGTTGCTGACGTGGAAGGCAAAGGCGCGGCGTCCGCGCTGGTGATGGCCAATGTGCAGGCGATCTTGCACGCGCTCGCCGATCACATCGATTCCCTGGAAAAACTGCCGGCGACCATCAATCAGAAAATCCTGACGGGCGCACGCGCCGCGCAGGCGCAGGGGCGCCCGACAAAATATCTGAGCATGTTTCTGGCGCTGGTGGAACCGGGAGGGCGGAGCCTGCGGTATGTGAACGCGGGGCACGTGCCACCGGCAGTGGTTCGCGGCGATGGCGGCGTCGAATGGCTGGAAACCGGCGGGATGATCGTGGGGCTGCTTCCCGATATCGAGTTTAAGTGCGGCGAGGTCTCGCTTGCGGAGGGCGACCTGCTCGTTGCCTGCACGGACGGAATCACCGAAGCCATGGATGCGAAAGGCACGGAGTTCAGCCGCGGGCGTCTTGTGGAAATTGTGTCGCGGCTGCGGCAGCGGCGGCCCGAGGAAATTATGGAAGCCGTGCTCGGTGAAGTGGACCAGCACTCGCGCGGAGGAATCTACGAGGACGATCGCATCCTGATGGTGATGAAGACGATTTGAGTGGAAGGAAATCCACAATTTTCAGTCGGTGTCAGAGCCCAACCAATCCATTCGTTTCCCCGAGGCGCGTTTTTTTCTGAGTACTGTCCGGCCTTGAGCTCTCTTCTCAGTATCTCTGGCGCGCTATTGACGCTGGCGGTGTGAGTTTTTCTTTTCGATTCGACTTTCAACTTTCGACTTTCAACCTTGCGTCATGAACCCGTCGAGGAGTACCGGCGCAGGCCGAGGCGCCAGGAGGTGGCGGCTAGGGCGAACGCAACGGCAGCAACCAGCGGAACGAGCGCCGCGTAGATGCGGAACTCGGGACGTCCCAACAGCCGTGACGCGGGATAAAACGTCGCAAAACCAAACGGAATTATCCAGCTCAGGATGAACTGAACATATCCAGAATAGATCGAAAGTGGATAGCGGCCGAAGGCGAGCAAATTCCAGAACGGCGGATGAATGCCGATGCGATCTTCAAACCAGAAGGAAAACGTCGAGAGGAACAGAAAGACGGAAATGTAGATGATGCCGCCGCAAATCGCGAAGAAGGCCAGGAGAACAACTTCGAGTAGGGTCCAATGATATTGCAGGCGTCGCGAGGCCCAGACGACCACCACGAGTCCCACCACCACTTCCTGCAAGGATTCGATGCGGAACGCGTCAAAAACCACCTGGTAAAGCGAGGAAAGCGGGCGAAGCAGAACGCGATCGAATTTGCCCTCCATGATGTACGTTGAGCCGAATTCGTAAAGGTTCAAGGAAAAAACGTTGAAAAGGCCGAACGGGATGAGCGAGAAGCCGTAAAGAAATACGACTTCCTCCATGCGCCAATTCGAGAGCGTTGGGATTCTTGCAAAAAGCACCAGCACGAAGCCCAGAGAAAAAATCGTCGCCGCCATGGAAGTGGCTGCGGAGATGAAAAAGTCCCCGCGGTAGCTCACACGGACTTTCGCGTACTGCGCGAAGTACGAACCGAGCAGAGCCGCGTGGCGCCGTAGATTAACGAGTGCCGTTTTCACTTGTGACGCCTCGGTTGTAGGGGCGCAGAATGCTGCGCCCCTACAGGCAACTCCTTATCCCCCATGGATGGTGATCTTGCGCGTCGCACGAACCCACCAAACGTGCCCCAGAAACAGAAGCGCCACAACCCAGAAGTATTCGATGGCCAGAAGCCGCAGCGTTTCTGCCAGCGGCAAACGACCGAGATAGATTTGCAGCGGCGTGTAGGCGATGTGCTCGAACGGGAGCCACGACGAAATGATTTGCAGGGAGCGCGGAAAGAAACTCAACGGAATCAGCAAGCCGCTTAACAGCTCGATCAGCCAGAATTTGGCGCGAATCAGCGCGAGGATGGACGTCAGCGGGATGGCACAGGTGCCGATGATGAAGTTCAGCGCGCCCATGATGAAAAAGCTGCCGACGGCGGCGAGGAGAAACAAAAAGAAATTCAGCGTGCACGAAGGCGGTAGAACGGGGAAGAGCAGCGTCACGATGATCGCCGTAGGCGCCGTGAGAAGAATCAAGCGGAACGCGGATTCGCCCATGGCGCGCGCCAGCCACATCCATTGCACGGAAACGGGCTTGATGAAGTCCATGGCAATTTTGCCTTCAATGACTTCGTAGGCCATTTCCTGGTCAATGGTGTTCCAGTAGAAGGAGCGAATAATCCAGCCGACGCTGACGTACGTGAGGATTTGCGGGAGCGAGAATCCGGCGATGGACCCCTTGGCGCTGGCGAACACGGCGCGCCAGATGAAATAGTAGACGGTCACATTGATGAGGTACGTGATGATTCCAGTGTAGTAGCGCAGACGGAAGGCCAGAATGTTGACGAAACCGATGCGGATAAATTCCGAATAGGTTTTCAGCGTGTGCAGCAGCGGCGGCCGGCGAGCCGGAAGCAGAAATGTTTGCGTGGCGGACATTTGCAGTGAGCGTGGGAGTCAGCGCGTGACCGGAGCCGTCGCCTGTTCGACATGATTCGCAGAAATCATTTCTGTTTCACCGGAGTAAATGCGTTTGATGATTTCCTCGATGGGCTCGTCTTCGATAACGAAGTCGCGAACGTCTACGGCGGCAAGGATTTTGTGAATGAGATCGCTTGACGAAATGCTGCTGCGATCGAAGCGCAGCCGGCAGGTGAGCTCATCGAGCCGCTCGAGGTGCAGCGAAGCGGCGGAATGTCCGTTGGCGCACAGCGTCGGAAGCGACTGCTCGAACGCTGAGAGGCGCGTGGTCTGATCGCCGTCGCGCAGGATGAACTTGATTTGCTTGGTGCGGAGAAACCGCTCCTTGAGGCGCGCCAGCGGGCCGTCGTAAAGGACCGTGCCGCGGTCAATGATCATGATGCGGCGGCAAAGCTCTTCGATGTCGTCAAGATCGTGCGTAGTGAGAAGAACCGTGGTTTTGAAGCGCTCGTTTATGGCGCGGAGGAATTGGCGAATGTTGTCTTTCGCCACGACATCGAGGCCGATGGTGGGCTCGTCAAGAAAAAGAATCGGCGGATTGTGGAGAAGAGCTGCCGCCAGATCGCAGCGCATACGCTGGCCAAGTGAAAGTTTGCGCACCGGAACATCGAGCAATTCCTTCAACGCGAGGACTTGATTGAAAAGTTCCATGCGCTCGTCGAAATCGCGCTTTGAAACATCGTATATGCGGCGCAGCAATTTGAAGGATTCTACGGCGGCAATGTCCCACCAGAGTTGTGTGCGTTGGCCGAAGACCACGCCGATAGTCTTGACGTAAGCGGCGCGCTGTTTCCAGGGAACGAAACCATTTGAAAGAATTTCTCCGCTGGTCGGCACGAGAATGCCGGTGAGCATTTTGATAGTGGTGGATTTTCCTGCGCCGTTGGGCCCGATGTAACCGACCATCTCGCCGCGGCCGATCTCGAATTGAATGTTTTCGACGGCTTTGACGGTCTGATACTCGCGATGAAAAAGATTTATGAAACCGCCCAGCAAGCCCTCGCGGCGCTTGAAGCTGCGGTAGTGCTTGGACAGGGCGTGAACGGAGATGAGCGGAGCGTCGGACATGAACGGGCAATTTTAGCACGCGGAAGAGAAAGGCCGGAGCCGCGCCTTTCTGGGTGCGTCATCTCCGCTTTCGACGAGTCTTTTCGTGCCGCCTGCTTGCGGCCAAGATTCACTGCATAGCAGGCTATTGGACGCGCTTCCCGGCGGCAATGTTAGCGAAGAAATCAAGGACGCGGCGCTCGAATTCGACGGGCTGAAAGCCGAGGCCCGCAGTGTGAAACGCTCGCGGAACTTCCCAAAATTGCTTCGGACCGACCGCCGCGGCGTAAATCATCTGGGTGTGGCGGCAGGGCAAGGCGGCATCGTATTCGTCGCAGATGAGTAGTACGGGAAATGCGCGCGCGGCGACGGCTCTTACGGGAGAGACGTCGGCGATGGGAAACCCGGAGAGTTTTTCGCCGTGCAATAGCAGCGTCCAACTGAATGGCCGAAAGAGCGTCATGCCGAGAAGCGGAGCGGTGCGCAATCCGGCGTAGTCGTAAGAGGCTTCGCGCAAGTTCGCGAACGACGCCTCGGCGACGACGCCTTCGATACGCGGGTCTGCGGCAGCGGATTGCAGCGCGATGCCCGCTCCCATGGATTCGCCGAGGGCGAAGATATGGGGAGCGGACGAAGTAAAGGATGGAGAGGACCTTAAGGAGGTAGCGGATTCGGAACTCGCGCCACGTCGCACGCCGGAATCGCGAGTGGTTGCTACGGAAGGGGGCGGCGGAAATGTGGACTGCTCCCGCAACCTTGCTTCGAGCGCGTCGATGATGGCGCGAGTGTCGTTGCGTTCGAGCCATCCGTACGTAGCCATGCCGCCGTCGCTCGCACCGTGCGCGCGAGAATCCATCATGACGACGCTGTAGCCCGCGCGGAGAAGAAACTCGGACTGGCCGATGACGCCGACACGATTGTCGGCGACGCCGTGGAAGAGCAGGACCCAATTTCCGTTCGGGCGGGGTGCGGTCACCTTCCAGCCGCGGAGCGTGACGCCGTCAGGGGCGTGAACGGTGAAATCTTCGCGGTGGCCGCCAGACGCGGCGAAGGAAGTGTCAGCTTCGCGAATAAGATCGGGTGTGAGTAAACGTCGGATGGGGTGGAGGAAGGTTGGCGCCGCGAACCAACCTGCAACGGCGGCGATGGCCGGAGGTAGCAGAAGTAGATAGCACAGGATGCGGATGAGTCGGCGGCGCATAGTGTTGTGATCAGGGTGAGCCATTGTCGAGCCGGGAATACGGCGCGGAGCGAGCGAGGTCCGAACCTCCTAGTAAGGATACGCGCAGGAGGAGTCAGTATATCGGCGAGTTCGTGTGGCGGCTTCAAGCCCGAAAAGGCCCCCATGCATTCTCGTAAGTGTTGCATCTAAAGGATTTAGGAATCGCATAACTTCTTTAGAATGAACACTTTCGCATCGTCGTGAGTGTTGATTCTAAAGAACTTACAGGCCACGCTGGCCCTGAGCGCGGCCCCAGACTGAGTGTCGAGTGCGGCGACGGTCCATTGCTCATCGCTCGCGGCCGGTTTCGCGAGAAGTGCGTCGGCGAAGAAAACGCCCGCAAAAGCTGCGTAGGAAATAAATTTGCGAAAGGCCGATGGCGAGGATATCGTTTCTTCACCTGACTATAGAAGCGCGAGTTCGCAAGTCATGGAAATGGCGAAATCGGCGGAATTGACGAAACGTTCGGCGCGCGAGACGGCCACAGGCCCTTGAGCGGAAACTTTGGAAAGTAGTTCAGCGCCAGTACGAAAAGTTTGTGCGGTGCGAATCGAGGCGGAGCGGCGGATGCCGAAATTCCGCATAGCCGAAGAGCTGCGCCGAACGAGATCTTCTTCGGCGGCATAAAAAATCCACTGGGAGTCGGGAGAATGATCGAAGACCACAACATCTGGAGCAAGAGTCCGAGCCCGCTTGAGGGCTGCGAAGGGATCAGCGATTTCGTGCAAACAAAATTCAAAATAGACGACGTCGGCCAGGGCCGTGACTTCTTCGAAGTTGCCGTGGAGAACTTCAACGGGAAACTTCGCCGGGCCGGCAGAGAATTTCTGCTGGAATTCGCGCAGGGCGGCAAGATCACGGTCCACGGCGATGAGCTTTTTTACGGAGATCGCGGGATCGAGAAGGTGGCCGTGTCCGGCGCCGACAATCAGAATGATTTTGCCGGCGAAGTCGTAGAACCCGGAGAGGCTTTTCGTGAGCAAGGCGTAGTCGGCGGCCATTGCCGGGTCCTTTCTCCGGAAAATTTTATTTGTGCGCGCGGAACATCAGATCGAACCAGGGCTGCCAAGTTTTGCCGCCGTCGAGCGAAGTGAAAGCCGTTTCGCGAACCCCGCCCTCGACCGGCTTCCAGGTGCCACGAATGTGACGTTCCTCTCCAGCAGCGGTGCGATCCACACCGCGCAAGATGATGGAGCCGTCTTCGAGGCGGCCTTCGATGACGAGCAAGCGGCCGCGATTGGTGACCCAGGTCTGGTGCCAGACTTTGCGGGAGGCGTCGTAGATGCTGAAGCTCTCGCCTTTGTGTCCGTCAACGGATTGATAGTCCTCGTGCACGACGCAGCCATCGAGAATGCGCGTGACGCGGACGCGGGAGTCTTTCGCGTTGGTGGCGATGTCGAAGACGTCCCAATCACCGAGCCAGAAATCGAATTGATGATATTCGGGAGCGGAGCACGGCGCCGGGGTTGCAGACTGCGCAGCAGGCACGGAGATGGAAGATACGAGTTGCGCGACGAGGCAGAGAAGTACGAGACCGGCTAAGCCAAGCGCAAAACGCTGATGACGGATGTTCATTGCCGAGTGCTTTTCATTTCCAGAGGGATCTGAGTCGGACTGCTTTTGTCGTTTAGACGGAGCAGCGCGGAAGTTGCGAGCAAATGATGCGATGGGTGCAGGCGGTTTAGGATTGGGGTGTGTGTTAGAGCCTGCACCCATCTTCTACAAAAACGGTACTCCGACCAATTCAGATGCGGGCCCTCGACTTTCTGCGAAGTGCAGGAAATCGGTGTCGAAGACACCAAAATTTGAGGCCAATGAACGCGATACGTATTTCAGTGCGCATCCAGGGGCAACCGCAAATGGCCGGCGCGGACCTGACGGCGCATCTGCTGCTGAACGTCGTAGGGAACCGTGAAGCTCTGCGTTTCACCATAAGCCTCGGAGTCGTTCGCATCACGAGGCACGAGCAAGACGGCGTGAGCGACCGTGGTGACGACGCCATTGGAGATGACGTTAGCTTGCGCGGCGATTTCGCCACGGTCGTTGATACCGCCGGTTGAAGAAATGTCCCAATTGGCGCTGGCGGAGCCGATGAGCGAGTTGAGCGGAGTCATTGCTCCGTTCTGGTAAATGAAAGCGCGGCCGTTATCGAACTGAAAATCAGAATACGAGACGCCGACGATCTGATTTTCGTCGTTGATGTCCGTGGCTTCGCTCATGGCATCACCCGGCAGAGTGCCGAGGCTGTGCATGCCGTGCTCTTGCGTCCAAATGAAAGCCAGAAACCGGAACTGGAGTTGGCCATTGATGACATCGTTCGGGCCGTTGTCGAAGCCCACGACAACGCCGCGGTTGTTGATCGCTTCGGGCGTGTTCCAGGCGCTGCCGCCAAGAGTGCCGAGGTTAATGGGCTGGCCGTTTTCCCAGAGCACAGCATGAATGGCGCTGTAGGAGCCGAGCGCGACATCGCAGCGGCCTGAGATGCCGACAGCCTGGCCCAAATCGTTGATGGCGGTAGCAGCGCTGTCGGGATCGCCGGGATACGGGGGAAGCTCGCGAACTTGCCAGTTTCCGCGCAAGTCGCGCTGCCACAGCGTCGCCAGGAATTGCAGGAACTGTGTGCCTGGCGGATCCGCGCCATTTCCGGCACTCACGCCGGCACAAGTTGAATCGAGCGTGGTGTTCTCGGCCCAGCCGACAATCTGCCCGAAATCGTTGTCACCGGCGCCTACGGAATTGTTGCCGCCGAGTCCGGGAAGCGGAGTTATCTGGCCGTTTTGCCACGCGAACGCGACACAGGAGTTCCCGCTGAAGAAACCGAAAGCGGGACAAGAAAAAGTCTCGTTCAATGGATCGTGCTTGCCATTTTCGGAGATTCCGGAGATCAGGCCGAAATTGTTCTTTACGGGCCAAGCCACGTCGCTGCTGGGTCCGCCCAGCGTGCCCAGCGGCACTTGTTGCTGATTCCGCCAGAGGGCGGCAAGTTGCACGCCAGTGGAGTCGGTCGAGAAACCGGTGACCCAGCCAATGTTGTTGATGGCGTTGCCCGCGCTAGATGGTCCGCCGAGCGTGCCGAGATCGATTACACGGTAGTGTGCAGGCTGCGGAGCGGTTGCATTCTGCGCGGCGAGTCGAACGGAAAACGCGAGCGCGGCAATAAAGAAGAAGGCAGCGAACCGCGATGAAACTTTGAATTTCATGGTACCTCCAATTGGTTTGACTTGCGGCCGAGCGACCGGAACCAAAGTCCGCGAATTCCATCTCCTACTGTCGAACACGAGCCGTGCCGCGCGGGAAGCGACACGGTCCGGCGGATGGCGATGGCATCGGTCGCAAGGAAAATAATTTTGTTTAGGAAAGGACGTTGGACGTTGGCGGACATGCAAGCCGCGGAATCTGGACGTTAGCGGACGTGGTTGTGGGGAACGAATGCAGGCTGCGAGACTGATTTGCGAGCAGGGCTACGCAATCTCCACGCGCACGTCGGCAAATTTCCGAAAGTCCAAGTCGAAGCTGGCGACCGGGATGCGCTGCGCAGAAGCAGTAGCGGCGACAAGACAGTCCACGAAATGGACGCTTGAAGCCGAGCAGCCCGGCAGCGATAGCCGAAAACGTCCAGTTTGGGACGGGCGATAGACTAAGGTAGGAACGGTTGTCCCAAGCAAGGATTATTGCTGGACAGAATATGAAGCTGGATTTCCAGGTTTGTCAGCGGGCAAGACTGTCGCGCGATGCGCGGTTTGATGGGAAGTTTTTTATTGCCGTAAGAGGCAGCCGTGTATATTGCCGGTCGATTTGCCCCGCGCCTACAGCGAAAGAAAAAAACGTGCGGTATTTCGCGACGGCGGCAGCCGCAGAAGAAGCCGGTTTCCGGCCGTGTCTGCGGTGCCGGCCGGAGGCTTCGCCCGGAACGCCGGCATGGATGGGGACTTCGAACACGGTATCGCGGGCGTTGCGGTTAATTGAAGAGAGCGGACTCGAGGATGGCGGAGTGGAGACGCTGGCTGAGCGTCTGGGAATCGGGTCACGGCACCTGCGCCGGCTGTTCCTGAAGCATCTGGGCGCGACGCCGAGCGCGGTGGCACGCGTGCGGCGGCTGCACTTTGTGAAGAAGCTGATCGACGAGACGCGGCTGCCGATGAGCCACATCGCGCTGGCCGCGGGATTCGGCTGCGTGCGGCGGTTTAACGCGGCGGTGCGGAAGACGTACCACCGGACGCCGACGCAGATCCGCAAACTGGCGCGACGGAAGGACACGCTGGCGGAGAACGAGTACATGTTCCGGCTGGGTTTCCGGCCGCCGTATCACTGGGAAGGGATGCTGGCATTCCTTGCGCCGCGTGCGATTCCCGGAGTGGAAGTCGTGGAGGAGAGCGTCTATCGGCGAAACATTTTTTTACATGGAAAGAGCGGGCACTTCGAAGTCTCAATGGCGAAGAGTGGTCTCGCGCTATCCGTGCGGATTCAGTTTGGAGATTCGCGGGCGCTGTTTTTGATTATCGAGCGCATCCGAAGGATGTTCGATTTGAACGCAGACTGGCAGCGGATAGTAGCGCGCTTGAAAACTGATCGGGCACTGGCCGGCAGAATGGAAGCAAAGCCCGGAATGCGCGTGCCGGGAAGCTGGGACGGATTCGAGCTGGCGGTGCGGGCGATTCTGGGTCAGCAGGTGACGGTGAAGGGCGCGTCCACGCTGGCGGGGAGATTGGTGAAAGAGTTCGGGACGAAGTATGAAGCGTCGCCAGGCTTGACACATTTGTTTCCGCGGCCGGAGACGCTGGCGGATGCGAATCTGACGACAATTGGACTGCCCGCAGCGAGGGCGGAAACGATTCGAGCGCTGGCGCGGGCCGTGCGGGAGGGGCGAATATCGTTCGAGGGGATCGTGGAGTCCGAACAATTTCTGGAAAAACTTTGCGAGATTCCAGGGATCGGGAAATGGACGGCCCAGTACGTGGCGATGCGGGCGTTAGGGGAGCCGGATGCGTTTCCGGCGGGGGACCTAGGATTGGCGCATGCGCTGGAGTTGCGAAGCACGAGAGAAATTGAGGAGCGTTCACGAGGATGGAGGCCGTGGAGAGCGTACGCGGCGATGTATTTGTGGAGCGTGCCGGGGCCGGCAAACGTCCGAGGGAACCAGAGAGGAACGGAGTCGAAGAAAAAAGATGCGGCGTGACAAGATCCTTGCGAAGGGGATCGGCGGTTGTGATTCTAACGGCGGGACCACGCGGTCATGAAGGTTATGTCTGTCACCCCGGCGTCGTGAAGCTTGTCGATGACGGTTTTGACGTCTAGATACTTGACGCGCGAATCCGCATAGACATAAACAGTTTTGTCCAATCGAATTCGAATTTCCTTCTGAATCATGTCGGACAGGTCCTCACGCGAGACGCGCACACTAAGGAAGTAGACGGACCCATCGCGGGTAATCGTGACGCTCAAGGCGTCATCTTGAAGCGCATCGCCTTCTGGGGAAGCATGTTCCACTCTCGGGAGGTCGGCGGGGAGAAAACTAGGATGAACAATCTGGAGAGGCATGAACAGAAATAGCAGGGCGACTAAGATGCTGGCGAAGGCAGACACGTCAATTACACTGCGGACGCGAGTTCGCCGCTTTGCGAGGCTGGGGCGCCATTGGGGTTTGATGAATCGCATGGTGGGATTTCTATTTATTGGACACCGCAGAAGCGCAAAACAGGCACAAGAGTCATAACAAAAACGCAAGGGTAAACAGACGATTGGCGCCTGCTGGGATTCAACTGCAGAGAATTAAGTCTCGCGCAAAGACGCGCAATTGATTGCGCCCCTACGAAGAGTGGTTATCCTCAGAAGGATGAACTTAGGAGCGGAACAAGACGGATTCGCGCTGAAAAGTTTTAACGGCGATGAAGATGGCCACGGCAGCGTAGACGCACGTTGAGGCAAAAATCAGAAAGATGGAGTTCCAGTGGTAGGTGCCGGTAATGATCTCTTTGCAGACAAGGCTGGTATTGAGAATGGGGATCAAAGCGAGTTTCGGTGTTAGCTCGACGCCGGGCATTACGGAAGCGACCGCGGGGATGACTACGACGAAAGTCATGGGAGTGAGATAGCTCTGCGCCTCCTTATAGGTTTTGGCGAAGAGGGCGATAGTCATGAGCGCCGCGGAGAACAAAACGGAAAGCGGAAGAGCCATCAGAAAGACGGCGACAACAGACATCAGGCCGAGATTCATGTGTATGCCGGCGCCGTTGGAACCGGCCGCAAGAGAATGGCCCATGTAGGCGAAGGACAGTCCCATGGAAGTGACGGAGAGGATGGCGGTGGTAAGCGAGGCGGAGAATATCAGTAGGAACTTGCCGAGGACGAGATCGAGGCGGGAGATGGGGCTACAAAGGATGGTTTCCATGGTGCCGCGTTCTTTTTCGCCGGCGGTGAGATCGATGGCGGGATAAATCGCGCCGGTCATGGAAAGGATAATGACCATATACCCGATGAAGCTGCCAATGCTGGCGCCGCCGACTTTTTCGGGAGGCGCGACGTTCTGCTTCTTGGTTTCAAACGGAGAAACGAGAGAGTCGGGAAGATTTTTCGCGGCCAGGCGCTTCTTGATGACGTCATCGCGGTAGTTTTTCAGAGTCGATTCCACGTGTTCCGCGCCAAATTCCGACTTAAGTTCGCCTTCGTAGTAGTCGATCTGGACGGTTTCGGAAGTCCCGTTTTCGAGAGACGCCTGGAAGCCTTTGGGGATCTCGACGGCGGCTCGAATTTCCTTGTTGGAGATTTGGTCTTTCCAATTTTCTGCGTAAGGGACGAATTCAAGCTCCTTATTCGCGCGGAGGTCAGCAACGACGCTAGGAGAATCATCGCCACCGATAATCATCACTTTGGGAACTTCCTTTTTCGCGGCGCCGATTAATACGCTGGAAAGCGAGATCATGCCTGAGATGAGGATGGGGAAGGCGAGAAGCGGAACGAGAACGGTGGAGATGAGCGTGCGGCGGTCGCGGAGCCACTCGGTGAGTTCTTTGCGGTAGACAACTGAGACGGCGTGAAGATTCATGGCGCTTATGCCCCTGCCTTGGCCATCAACGGGCCAACGATCTTGAACATGATTTCCTCGAGATTGTGTTCGCCGTACTTGGCGCGCAGTTCTGCGAGCGTGCCTTCGGTGAGCAGCTTGCCGTCGTGGATGATGCCGATATGGTCGCAGAGGCGTTCGACCTCGGACATGATGTGCGTGGAGAAAATGACGGTTTTGCCGCGGTCGCGGCAGTCCGAGATGAAGGTGATAATGGTGCGAGCAGTCATGACGTCGAGACCGGTGGTGGGCTCGTCGAAGATCATTACCGGCGGGTCGTGGACGAGAGTGCGAGCGATGGAAGTTTTTTGTTTTTGGCCGGTAGAGAGTTTGTCGCAGCGGCGGTCGCGGAATTCGTTCATGTTGAGACGGTTGAAGACGTCGTCCACACGCTTTTTGAGAGTAGCTTCGTCCAGTCCGTTGAGGCGGCCGAAGTATTCGACCATTTCCTGCGAGGTGAGGCGGGGATAAAGTGCCGTCGCGGTCGAAAGGAAGCCGACGTTGGCGCGAACTTTTTCGGGGTGTTCGACGACGTCGTATCCGCAGATGATGGCCGTTCCGTCGGTAGGCTCAAGGATAGTGGCCAGCATCCGGAGCGTGGTGGTTTTGCCGGCGCCGTTGGCGCCGAGGAGGCCGTAAATTTTGCCGGGCTGGCAGCTAAAGCTGACGTTGTCTACGGCGCGAATTTCGCCGCGCTTTTTGTCCTGGAAGCGCTTGGACAGGGAACGAGCTTCAATCATGAGCGGACCTCGAATGCATAGTTATGACGACAGGCTGCGAGCCACCACACCCGGATAAGGCTTCAGAGTGTACTACGGGTGTGTAGCCGGGAATGTTACGCGGACACACGAGCGGTGAATTTTCTGCGGCGATTGCCTAGGCCGCGAGGAAGAGGCTGCAAAATCACGCGGAGAAAGCGCTTCTGCGTTGGCCGGTAGTACTTCGTAAGGTGTTCACGCGAGGGAATTTAGCACGTGCTGCGCATCCCGGAATCGCGGATGCGCATCTTTTTGTTATGGGGCGATCGCTAGCAAACGCCTAAGCTGAAACGCGGGCCGTGGGTATTGCGAATTGGGTGATCGGCGGGAAGGAAAGTGTAGAAAGGCGGATGGCTCTTGTTAAAATGACGCTGCGGCGCCCGCCGAGTGGGGACTGCAAGCCAACGAAAAGAGAAATCAGCGACGCTGGGCGCGGATGCGCATGTGTCCAACCGCGGGCATGCTGAATCAGATTGATTAGGAACGATTTGCGGATTTAAGGACGAATGGATCGAAGACTGCGAAACCGGATTGTCATCTTCCTGCTACTGGCGGGAGTGGTGGCGTTTTTTCTGGTGTGGATCACCGGGAGGAAGCCGGCGGCAAAGGTCGCGGCAGTGACGCCAACGCGGGAGAACCTGGTGTCGTCCATCAGCAGCAACGGAAAAGTGGAGCCGATCGCGCCGTCCGTGATGCGGGCGCAGCTCGATACCTTCATCGAAAAAGTTTACGTAACGGAAGGCAAACAGGTGAAGAAAGGGCAGCTCCTGATGGAGCTGAACGTGAACGAGGCTGCGGCGCAGTTGGCGGACACCAAAGCAAAGCTCTTGAAAGCGCAGGATGCCTTGCGCCAGGCAAAGGCCGGCGGCAAAGCCGACGAAGCAGCAAAAGTTACCGGAGATTTGGAAAAAGCGGAGGCCGAAGAGACCCGTTTGCAGCGGAATCATGACGCGCTAGTGAGATTGGCAGCGGGGCAAGCGGCAACAAAAGAGGATTTGGCGGCAAACGCGCAAGCTCTCGTGAACGCAAAAACGGAAGTTACGCGGCTAATGGCGGTCAAGCAGGAGTTCGACCAACAGGCGCAATTGGAAGCGAAAAGCGGAGAGCTCCAGGTGCAACAGATTTTGAGTGAGATGGCGGCGCTGGAAGACAAAGTGCGCGACGGAAAAATAACGGCACCTACGGATGGGACCTTGTATTCCTTGGGGCGCGATGCGGCGCAGTTGCCGTTGCGGCCAGGAGACTACGTCCGAGTCGGGGACCTGCTGGCGGAACTGGCGGACCTCCACAAGGTGCGGGTGCGAGCGTTTATTGACGAGCCTGAACTTGGCGCGCTGGAAGAAGGCGAACCGGTCAATATTACGTGGGATGCGTTGCCGAATCGGGTGTGGGTAGGCAAGACGGAAGTTATTCCGAAGCAGGTGGTGCCGTACGGAACGCGCAGCGTGGGCGAACTGCTGTGCGCGGTAAACAACGACAAGCTGGAACTGCTGCCGAAAATCAACGTAAACGTCCGAATTAATTCGAAGGAGCGAAGCAACGTGCTGGCGGTGCCGCGAGGCGCCGTGGCCTCGGAAGGCGGACGCCGGTATGTCTTCGTGGTTGTGCCGAACCAGCTGGGCGTGGGGAAATCGACGCTCGAGAAGCGGGAAATTCAAGTTGGGATTGCCGATGCCACGAGCTTCGAAGTTGTCAGCGGACTGCACGAGGGGGAAGTGATTGCTTTACCGGGTGACGCGGACCTGCACGACGGCGAAACAGTTCAGGTAGTGAGCACGAATGCCGCGTAAGGTAAAAGCGGATACCAGGAAACGATGGTGCCTCGCGCAAGTGTTTGTGTTGGCTACCTCGCTAAGTGCGGCTGGTTCGGTGCGGCAGAGTGACGTGCCGGAAGCAGCTCGCCAGGCCTACGACGCCAGCAATTACGGAGAGGCCGTGAAGGAGTTGCAAGCGGCCGCCGTGAAAAACCCGAAGAACGGTGACGTGCAATTGCTGCTGACGAAATGCTACCTGGAGCTGCAGGAACACGACGCGGCGGTCAACAGCGCGGAACGAGCCGTAGCGATCGATCCGAACAGTTCCCTGTACCACGAATGGCTCGGAAAAGCGTACGGAGAAAAAGCTTCGCACGCTTCGATGTTTTCGGCGCTGAGCCTGGCGAAGAAGACGCACAAAGAGTTTGAAACGGCAGTGCAACTGGACGAGCGGAACTATTCGGCGCGACAGGCGCTGATCGAGTTCGATTGCAGCGCGCCCGGCATCGCGGGCGGCGGCGAAGACAAGGCCAAGCCGGAAATCGCCAGGCTGCAGGAGATGGATGCCTCCGAGTGGCACTACGCTGAGGGAAACTGCCGCAGGCAGAAGAAAGACTATGCGGCAGCCGACGCCGAATTCGCGAAGTCGCTGCAGAGCCATCCGAAGTCGCCCGAATTGATTTACGACATCGGCGACTATGCAATCAAACGAAGCGAGCCGGCTACATTGCTGGAGGTGGCGGACTTGGGCGAACACGTGGCGCCAGCCGATCCACGTGGAAAGTTTTTCCGGGCAGTGGCGTTGATCCTGAAAAATGAAAAGCCGGAAGTCTCCGAGCGGCTGCTTCGCGAGTATTTGCAGAACGCGCCGAAGCGCAACGGGTTCCCGCGGTACGCCACGGCGCACGAATGGCTGGGCCGGCTTTACGAGAACATGGGAGAAAGAGCCCAAGCGGAAAAGGAATATCGCGCCGCGCTGCAACTCGACCCCAAGGACAAAAATGCGCGAGATGCTCTGAAGCGGCTGGGGAAGGAATAGAGTTGCCCCGCGTACTCACGGCGGGATTGCCTGAAGCTGGATCTTCGAGTGTAACGAAAGCGGATTAGTCGCACATGATGGACTTGCGAGAAACTTTGTCGGTGTCCGTTGACGCGCTGCGGGCGAACAAGCTGCGCGCGGTGCTGACGTCGCTGGGAGTGATCATTGGCAGCGCTTCGATCGTGCTGGTCGTTACGGTGGCGCTCACCAGCAAAAAATTCGTCATTTCCCAGATTGAAGCGGTCGGCTCGAACGTCGTGTGGGCGGAGCTTATTCGAAATTCGGAGAAAGCGCAGCCGTTAAGCTACGAAATGACGATGGACGACCTTGACGCGGCGCGCGCAGCCATTCCGGGAATCGTACAAATCGCGGGAACGAGCGACCTGCAAACGAGCGTTGTGGCGCATGGGGTGGTGCGCCCGGTAACGCTCATCGGCGTAACGGAAGGCTACAAGGAAATTCGCCGGCTCGTGGTGTTGAAAGGGCGCTACCTTGACTCGCTGGATATGCAAGCGCGCAGCAAGGTCTGCGTCATCACGCCGGATCTCGCGACAAAACTGTTTGGGCAGGACAATCCCGTAGGGAAAGACCTGCACGTCGGAGACATGACGTTCACGATCATCGGGGTGTTCCGTGAACGCGTGGAGACGTTTGGCTTATCGGACATTCAGTCGGAGACAGTGCTCATTCCCTTCGGCCTCGTCAAATATTACACGGGAATGAACACGCTGAAAGTTCTCGATATCCAGGCGGACACGCCTGACAACGTCGCGAACGTGCAACGGGAACTCGAGCAATTGCTGAGCAGCCGCCATCCCGCCGCCGCGGAATACAGCGTGAGAACGTTGACGGCGATTCTGAAGGCGGCGCGCGACATTTCGTTGGCGCTAACAATAGTGCTGATTGTTATCGCCGCGATCGCGCTTCTGATCAGCGGAATCGGCATCATGAACATCATGCTGGTGACGGTGACGGAACGCACGCGAGAGATCGGCATACGGAAAGCCATCGGCGCTGCGCGGAAGGAGATTCTGTATCAGTTTTTGACGGAGGCCGTGCTGATCAGCGGCGGGGGAGCGGTGCTTGGAATTCTGTTGGGGCTGCTGGTGCCGGCGGTAGCGCAGTTCTTTCTGCCGGGCAACCTGCGCGTGCCGGTGTCGCCGATGAGCGTTGTGCTGGCGTTCGTGGTGTCGTGCTCGACGGGACTGTTCTTCGGCTATTTGCCGGCGAATCAGGCGGCCAAGCTCCAGCCCATCGAGTCCCTGCGGTACGAATGATATTCGAGACGTGAAGGAGCAGGAAAATGCGCAGAGCGACTAAGACGGCAGGATGTGCCTCGCTGCTTCTGTTTCTTTGCGGAGCCGCACACGCGCAGGCACCCTCCACGGCGCAAACGCCGAGCGCTACGCCATCACCGGCGACGGAGCAGGCGAGTCCCGTGGCATTAACGCTGAAAGGCGCGATCGAAATGGCGCTGCGCAACAGCAAAGATATTCAGGTGGCGAAATTGCAAGCCAGTGTGGCAGAGCATGCGTCGCAACTGAATAAATCTCAGTTCTTGCCAAATATTTACGCAGGCTCCGGAGCGGGGTACACGTACGGCATACCAGAAACGCCGGGAGGGACGGCGCCCTCGATTTTCGACGTTACGTACACGGAGCAAATCTTCAATGAACCGTTGAAAGGGCAAGGGAGGGAACTTGCCGAGCAAGCGCGTTCGCAAAAGATTGTTCTGGAAGATGTGAAGAACAGCGTGATTCAGCGCACGGCAATGGCGTACCTGGAACTTGGGAAAGTGCGGCACTCGCTGGAGTTGATGCGCGCGGAACGCGACAGCGCGGACAAAATTGTGCAGATAACGCAGGAGCGGCAGACCGAAGGTTACGAATTGCCGATGGAAGTGACGAAAGCCGAGCTGACCAAGGCGCAAGTGGCGCAGCGGATCCTACAACTGGAAGGGCGGGAGGATGAGTTGGAGGTGTTCCTGCGCGGGCAGCTTGGACTGGGAGAAGACCAAGCCATCGAAGTGACGCCGGAAGAGTTGCCGGGCGAAGCCGAGCAAGAGGGCGCGAACCTGGTGGCGATGGCCATGGTCAACAACACCAGCCTCCGGCTAGCGGAATCGGATGTTCGCGCAAAAGAGTTCCGGCTTAAAGGCGAGAAAAGAGGCAATCTTCCGACGCTGGAGTTCGTGGGGATGTACAGTGCGCTGGCCTCGTTCAACAACTACAAAAAGTTTTTCAACCCGAATTCGTTTCAAGTGAACAACCTCAACGCAGGCGTACAGGTGCAGGTGCCGATATTCAGTTCGAAGATCAAGGAATCGGTAGGACTGGCGCAAGTCAACTTGCAAGTGGCGAAAGCCACGCTAGCAAATACTAAGACGCAGGTGAGCGCGGAAGTGCGGCAAAAGACGCGGAAGCTGCAAGAGCGCGACGCGGGGAAAGAAGTGGCGCGATTGGAATTGCAACTCGCGCAGCAGAATATCGCGGTGCTGCAGCAACAATATACCGAAGGAAGAGTGAATCTACGCGACGTCGAACGCGCGCGGCTGGATGAGAACGAAAAGTGGATGGCCTACCTGGACGCGAATTTTCAGCGGCAACAGGCGCAGTTGGATCTGTTAAAGACGGCCGGGCAACTGGACAAGGTCTTGCAATAGCAGCGGCAAGCGACGTCGCCTCAGAAGCCAAGACTGCGGTGAACTTTGCAGCTCGAACAAAAAACCCTAGAAGCGTTTTTGGAAGCCGCTAAACGGCTCGACGCGGGATTCGACAACTTGCCCGAATTTGTGGCTGGCGTACCGGGCGCGGCGCGGCTCGCGGAAACTCTGGCCGCGACTGCCGAGCGGTTGCACGATAACTACCCTTACTTTCATCCACTCTACGCGGGACAGATGCTCAAGCCGCCGCATCCGGTGGCGCGATTGGCGTATGCGCTCGCCATGTGGGTCAACCCGAACAATCACGCGCTCGACGGGGGGCGCGCGACATCCGCTATGGAAAAAGAAGCGGTTGCGGAAATCGCCGAAATGTTTGGATGGAGAGAGTTTCTCGGCCACTTGTGCGGCGGCGGAACGCTGGCCAATCTCGAAGCGCTCTGGATTGCTTCGCAAACGCATCCGGGCAAGAAAATTCTGGCGAGCTCGCAGGCCCATTACACCCACAAACGAATAAGCGCGGTCTTGCAATTGGAATTTGAGAGCGTCCCGTGCGATGCGCGCGGGCGGATGGATGCACAAGCGCTGACGAAAAGGGTGGCTCGCGGCGACGTGGGCACCGTAGTCGCAACCATGGGAACGACGGCTGCCGGATCCGTGGATCCGCTGCCGGAAATTCTTGCGCTACGTGAAAAGCATGGAGTTCGGATTCATGCCGATGCCGCGTACGGAGGATACTTTGCTCTTGCAAGCAATCTGGCCGAAGATGCCGCGCGAGCATTTGCACGAATCGGGGACGCAGATTCGATTGTCATTGACCCGCACAAGCACGGTTTGCAGCCTTACGGTTGCGGTTGTGTGCTTTTCCGTGATCCTGCGGTTGGCAGGTTTTACAAACACGATTCTCCATACACGTACTTCAGCTCCGCTGAACTGCACTTGGGGGAAATCAGCCTGGAATGTTCGAGGCCGGGCGCCGCAGCGGCGGCACTTTGGGCGACGCAGCGGCTTTTGCCGCTCGTTCGAAACGGCGAGTTTGCACGAGGGCTGGAAAACGGCCGGAACGCGGCGTTGGAATTCCACCGGCTCTTAGAGAACGACCACCGCTATCTCACTGCGTTCGCCCCGGAACTCGACATCGTGATTTTCGCTCCGCGCGCAGCGAGTGTAAGCGAGGCTTCAGCGAAGGCCCGTCAAGTTTTCGAAGCAGCCGCGCGGCGCAATCTCCACCTGGCCGTGGCGGAGTTGCCTGCGGAATTTTGGGGTCAGAGCCTGGAAGGGCTCAAACGCGACCGGGAAACGATGACGTGTTTGCGATCGGTGTTGATGAAGCCAGAGCATTTCGAATGGATCCCGCGCATTTGGGAGGAGCTATCCGCGGCGACGGCCGAAATTGAAAGAGGGCACAGGGAATCACACGCCGCGCAAGAGCGCTATTAGAGCTTCGGATCCATCGTGGAGCCACGTTGAGGGTTAGCGTTTAGGCGCAGAAAGGTTTGGGCGCATGTAAGGAAGTCAGGTAAACTTAAGCATGCAGCAGTGTAGCTGCTAGATGCGCCGAATCGGTCGGCGCAGGGCGAATTTGGGGCGAAACACAGACTTCGCGTCGTTAATTTGTGGGTCATTTTTAAAGAACTGAGGGTGAGGAATGCCTGATGTAATGAAGACGTTGTTGTTGAATCCGCCCAGCTTTGAGAAATTTGACGGCGGAGCGAGTTCGCGGTGGCCCGCAACTCGAGAGATTGAGTCCTACTGGTACCCGGTATGGCTGAGCTATCCCGCCGGAATGATTCCCGGAAGCCGCCTGATTGATGCGTCGCCGCACAAAGTGAACTGGCAGCAAACCATAGAAATCTGCAAAGACTACGAGTTTTTAGTGCTGTATACGTCTACGGTGGGATTTGGCAGCGACGTAAAACTTATCCGCAAAATCAAAGAGAGCAATCCCGGATTAAAGATTGCGTTTGTTGGCCCGCACGGGCACATCAAGCCAGACGAAACGCTGATGACCACCGAGGATATTGATTTTGTGACGCGCGGAGAGTTCGATCACGCCATAGCGGAATACGCACACGGAAAACCGATCGAACAGATTCTCGGCGTGAGCTACCGGAAAGACGGCCGTGTGGTCCACAACGCGACGCGGCCTCAGATGCACACCGAAGAACTGGACGCGCTGCCGTTCGCAACGGATGTCTACAAGCGCGACCTGACCATCGAGAACTACAACGTGCCATTTTTGCTGCACCCGTTTGTATCGTTCTACACAACGCGCGGCTGCCCGGCGCTCTGCACTTTCTGCATGTGGCCGCAGACGGTTTCTGGCCACACGTGGCGGGTCAGATCTGTGGACAATGTCGTTCGGGAAGTAAAGAACGCGCTCGAATACTTCCCGCAGATGAAGGAGATTTTCTTCGACGACGACACCTTCAACATCCGGCGCGACCGCGCTATCGAACTGAGTGAGCACTTCAAAAAGCTGAAGTTTCAGTGGTCGTGCACGGCGCGTTGCCACAGCAAGTATGAAGAGCTGAAAGCCATGGCCGATGGCGGCGCGCGTCTGTTCATCGTGGGATTTGAGTCTGGCGACCCGCAGATTTTGAAGAACATCAAGAAGGGCGCGACGGTCGAAATGGCGCGCGACTTCATGAAGAATTGCAAGAAAGTCGGGATCAAGGTTCACGGCGACTTCATCATTGGCTTGCCGGGCGAGACGAAAGACACGATCAACAAGACCATTGATTTTGCGAAAGAGCTGGATTGCGAAACGATTCAAGTTTCGCTCGCGCACGCGATGCCGGGCACGGAATTGCACGACTCGATGGCCAAGCAAGGGTTCTTAAAGGTCGAGGCGCTCGCGGATTCTGGCGGGCACCAACTGCCGCACATCGAATATCCGCACCTTTCGAAAGCCGAGATGATGGCCGGCGTGAACCGCTTCTACGATGACTATTATTTCCGGCCGCGCGTGGTTTGGCGCATTGTGCGTGAAGCCCTGTGGGATTCGCACGAGCGCAAGCGGCTGTACCACGAAGCGACGAGCTTCCTGAAACTTCGTTCGGAACGCTGGAAGTGGGTACGCCAGGGCGGCGACGTGCCCAAGCCGATGATTTCCGTGCCAGAAACGCCGTCGGCATCCGGAAACGACTAAACCTAAGTCAACATGGCAACAGAAGGACGGCTTCGCCTAAAGACGCTGGTCATGGTGTGCGCAATGGTGCTTTGCGCGAACGCCGGAGACTTGCTGCTCAAGCGTGGAATGCTGCAGATCGGGGCAGTCGAACTTTCGGTGCAGGGGATTGCGCACGCGTTTCTAATGACGGTCACCAACGGGACGCTGTGGATCGGAATATTTTTTCTGTGCGGATTCATGCTCAGCTATATGACCGTTCTGAGCTGGGCGGATTACAGTTACGTCATGCCGGCCGGAGCGTTTGGCTACGCACTGCTGACCTTTTTCGCAGTGATTTTCTTGCATGAGGCGGTTTCGCCTAGGCGGTGGGTCGGTGTTGCGTTAATTTGCGTCGGAGTGCTGTTGGTAGGCCAAACCAAGCCGCGGACGACGGCGGTCTCGCAGGAAGTGGCGGCATGATCCGGGTCGTGGTGTTCTTGTGCTTGCTGATATTCGGGAGCACCGGCGGAGAGATCGCCATTACACGCGGCATGAAGGCGACGGGAGAGCCGGCGCGACTGCGTCCGTTGGAATTATTGCGCTTCTTGCGGAAGGCGCTTTGCAACGGGTGGTTCTGGGCTGGCGTACCGTTAATGGCGCTGTCGTTTTACGCGTTGTTGCTGCTGCTTTCGTGGGAACCGATTAGTTTTGTGATTCCCGCATCGGCGCTGAGCTACGTCGTGGGCACGTTTGGCGCAAAATATATCCTCGGCGAAGAGATCAGCGTTGCGAGATGGTCGGGCGTACTTCTGGTGTGTTTGGGAGTCGCACTAGTCGCCCTGGGATAGGGGATGTATCCTGCTGCGAGTGACTTGCCACGCGGAGCGATCGCAATGACCGATGGCGAGAGAGCGGGCAGTAAAGGCTGGCACCGGAAAGGCGTTCGAAGTTGTGCGGAATAGCGGGATTCACGCATAAAAACTGCGCTCCGGACGCGGACCGCATCGAACAGGCCACCGCGACACTCGCGCACCGCGGGCCGGATCAGCGCGGAGTGTACCGCTCGGGCGTCCTCTCGATGGGCGCGGCGCGCCTCAAAATAATTGACTTAAAGGGCGGCGACCAGCCGATTGTCACCGACAACGGCGAGTTGGCAATTGTTTTTAACGGTGAAATGTACAATCACCTCGAAGTGCGGGCGGAGCTCGAAAAACTTGGCCACTGCTTTCACTCGCACTCCGACACGGAAACATTGCTACACGCGTTTGTGCAGTGGGACACGCAGTGCTTTTCACGCTTTCGCGGAATGTTCGCGGTAGCGCTGTGGGCTAGGTCGTCGCGGCGACTGGTGCTGGCGCGCGATCGCATGGGAATCAAGCCGCTGTACATCGCCCGGCGCGGGGAAGACCTGTTCTTCGGCTCCGAACTGAAGACGATTTTCATTCATCCAGAATTCGATCGGCGTTTGAGTCTCGACGGGCTGGCTTGCTACCTCTCGCTGAACTACGTCCCCTGCCCATGGACCATGGCGGACGGGATCGAAAAATTGCCACCAGGTACGTGGCTCGAATGGCGCGATGGGAAAGTGCGCAGCGAGGCGTACTGGACGCTACCCGCGGGCCAAATCACAAAGCGTTCCCTTGAATCCGCGTGCGAAGAGCTCGACGGTTTGCTACAGCAATCCGTGCGGGAACATTTGCTTTCGGATGTTCCGTTGGGCCTGTGGCTCAGTGGGGGTGTGGACTCCTCGACGGTGCTGCACTACGCGGCGGCCGCATCTTCCAATCCGATAAAGACGCTTTCCATTTCGTTCCGCGGCAGAAGCTTCGACGAGACCGAGTATATCCGCGCGGCGGCGAAGCAGTACGGAAGCGATCACCAGGAATTCGACTTGAATCCGGAAGCGGGTTTGCGCGCGGCAATCGAGGAGTTTGCTTATTACTCGGACGAGCCGAGTTCCGATGCGGGGATGCTGCCGGTGTGGTTTCTTTCGAAGATGAGTCGCACCGCGGTGACGGTTGCGCTGAGCGGAGAAGGCGCAGACGAACTGTTTGGCGGGTACTTGACCTACCGCGCCAATCGCTACTCGCAAACCGCACGACAATTTCCGAAGTGGTCGCTGCGAGCGGCGCTGCGGCTCGCGCGATTGTGGCCAGCGTCTGATGAAAAAATCAGCCGCGAATACATGCTGAAGCGCTTCCTGGCGGGAAGTATGCTGTCGCCGGAGGCGGCGCATGTGTATTGGAATGGAACGTCGTCTGCCGCAGAAGCCGCAGATTTGGTGCGACCATCGTTGCCGGCGTCGTTCGGAAGTGTGCTTGGAGAGCTTCGCGATGCACCGACTGTAAAAGACGGCGTCGCCGCATATCTTTGGTGGGACCAGAAATACTTTTTGCCGGACGACATTCTCAACAAAGTCGACCGCATGAGCATGGCGCACTCGCTGGAAGTGCGGCCGCCGTTCCTGGACCATCGCATTGTGGAATTTGCAGCAACGCTTCCGACGGCCTTCAAAATCCAGGGCTCGCAGCAAAAGGTGATCTTGAAAGAGCTGATGAAGAAACGCCTGCCTTCGCGAATCCTGTCGCGAAAGAAAATGGGGTTCGACATCCCTGCGCACCAATGGCTGCGCGGGCCGTTAAAACCGCTGTTGCTTGAGACCATGGAAGAGGGCCTTTCCGAGCACGGAGATGTTTTTCGAGCCGCAGCGATTCGGGAACTGATGCGATTGCATCTCGAACGCCGCGTGAACGCCGGCTATCACTTGTGGGGCCTGATGCTACTGTTTTTATGGATGAAAAAATGGCGAATGCAAACGGGGCCGGCGCAGGCTCCGGTTTCCTGGACAGCAGAAAAAACTCACACATCTATTTGATTGTGCTGCTCTTTGCGGCCGCGATCTACCTTGGCTGCATTATTTCCCCGCCGTCGCTGATGGACGATTCCGACGCCGTCTTGGCGCAGGCGGCAAGAACCATGCTGGCGACGGGCGATTGGGTCACACCGCGGCTTGACGGAGTCGCCTATCTCGAAAAGCCGCCTTTGTATTACTGGCCGATGGCGCTCTCCTACAAAATTTTTGGCGTACACGACTGGGCCGCGCGAATTCCGATAGCACTCTCCGCGATTGGCGTCTCGTGGCTGACGGCGGCGATGGGAATTTGGGCCTTCGGCAAGCGTGCCGGATTTTATTCCGGGCTGTGCATGGCGACGTGCATCGGCCTTTTCTTGTTCACGCGCATTCTCATTCCCGATGCGCTGTTGACGCTAACCGTCGCGCTTGCAATGTGGGGAATTCTTCGGGCGCTGGACGATGAGGAAAAGCATCCGCGCGTTTGGGCGGCGGTATTCGCCGCAAGCGTGGGAACCGGATTGCTTATCAAGAGCTTGATTGGAGTGCTCTTTCCGCTGGCGACTTGCGTGATCTATCTGCTTTTGACCCGGCAATTGTTCTCCGCGAAAGCGTGGAAACGGCTCCATCCAGTCAGCGGCGCAGTGATTGCCCTTTTGATTGCCGCGCCCTGGCACGTTCTTGCCACGCTGCGAAACCCGCCCTATTTCAACTTCAGCTTGCATAGCGGCCCCGGCCAATACCATGGATTTCTGTGGTTCTTTTTTATCAATGAACAAGTGCTGCGCTTTTTGAATTTGCGTTATCCGCGCGACTACGACACGGTTCCACGCCTTTATTTCTGGCTCTTTCATCTGCTCTGGCTATTTCCGTGGAGCGTGTACTTGCCCGCAGTTGCGAAGCTTTCGTTCAAACCTCTGGATCGCGCGGGGAAAATGCGTTTGTTCGCCCTGTGCTGGATTGGATTTCTGCTGATCTTTTTCACTTTCTCGACCACGCAGGAGTATTACTCCATGCCGTGTTATCCGGCGCTGGCGCTTTTGCTCGGTTCGGCGATGGCCGCGCAGGAAGCATGGATTCGTCGAGGGACGTATGCGTTTAGCGCGGTTGCGCTGCTCGCGGGAGCGGCTACGCTGACGCTCTTCATTCTCGTGCGTCACACGCCCGCGCCGGGAGACATATCTTCGGCGCTTAGCGCACATCCGGGAGCGTACAAACTTTCCCTCGGCCACATGGAAGACCTCACGATTGATTCGTTTGCGTACCTGCGCGTGCCGCTGCTGCTTGCCACTGCGGCGTTTTTCATTGGAGCCGTCGGCGCGTTCCGGTCCGCGGGTACACGCGCCTTCCTTGCCGCTGCCGTGATGATGGTGGTGTTTTTTCATGCGGCGAGGCTGGCGATGGTGGTGTTCGATCCCTATTTGTCTTCGCGACCGCTGGCGAGAGCACTCTCCGGCGCTCCTGAAGGGCAATTGATTTTGGCCAAACCGTACTACCCGTTTTCGTCAGTATTCTTTTACACGAACCGGACCGCGTTGATCCTCAATGGGCGATATAACAATTTGGAGTATGGATCCTATGCGCCCGGTGCGCCGGACGTGTTCATCGGCAACGCGAAGTTTCAACAGCTGTGGGAACAGCCGGAGCGCTGCTATGTGCTTGTGTTCGACGCGGGCCTAGCGGACCTGGAGAAACTCGTAGGGAGCGAAAGACTCGTTGAGGTGGCTGCGAGCGGCGGGAAAAAGCTGCTGACAAATCACCCGCTCCTTGCGCCTGGATCCAATTCGCACAATTGACGCCCGCGCACACGCTTTGCTAGGCAAGAAACGCACCAAGAAACGGGTTTCCGGGCCGATTCAACTTTGGAAACCACAAGATGAAAGTCATGTACAGTGAACGGCCAGATTGCGACGATGTTCGCGTATACTGTACAAATCGCGAGCAGTGAGAGTGAGAAGTCCAGTTCACCGGCGTTCCCATCCAGCGTGGAACGGATTGACGCTCAGCGCTAAGAGAAAAGAGATTTTGGCAAAGGTCGTTTAGGAGGGGAAATGAAGATTGCTGTGCTTGGCGGGGACGGTTATTGCGGCTGGGCAACCGCGTTGTATTTGTCGAAGCAAGGGCATTCCGTTGCGATCGTTGACAATTTTGTGCGCCGCCTCTGGGATCACGAGTTAAACGCGCAGACGCTGACGCCTATTCGCCCGCTCGCCGACCGCCTGCGCGTATGGCAGTCCCTCACGGGCAAGACTATCGAGTCTTTTTATGGCGATATCTGCGACTACGAGTTTTTGTCTTCCACCTTGCGCGCCTTCGAGCCGGATGCTGTCGTCCATTTCGCTGAGCAGCGCTCCGCGCCGTATTCAATGATTGACCGCAATCACGCGGTATTCACCCAGGTGAATAACGTCGTCGGCACGCTGAACCTGCTTTTTGCGATTCGTGAGCACTGCCCCGAGTGCCATCTGGTCAAGCTGGGCACAATGGGCGAGTACGGGACACCGAACATTGACATCGAAGAGGGCTACATCACCATCGAGCACAACGGCCGGAAAGACGTACTGCCGTTTCCGAAGCAGCCCGGTTCCTTCTATCACTTGTCGAAAGTGCACGACAGCCACAACATTATGTTCGCGTGCAAAATCTGGGGACTTCGCGCCACGGACCTGAACCAGGGCGTGGTCTACGGAACGATGACCGACGAATGTGCTATGGACGAAGCGCTCATCAATCGTTTTGATTACGACGACGTTTTCGGAACCGTTTTGAATCGCTTCTGCATTCAGGCGGCGATTGGCCAGCCGCTTACCGTTTATGGAAAAGGCGGCCAAACGCGCGGATTCCTGGACATTCGCGACACCGTTCGATGCATCGAAATTGCGTGCGAGAATCCGGCGGCGCGTGGAGAATGCCGCGTTTACAACCAGTTCACCGAGCAATTCTCCGTTGGCGACTTGGCAAAAATGGTCGTGGTGGCGGGCAAGAAGTTAGGCTTGAGTGTCGAGATCGATCACCTGAAAGATCCGCGCGTGGAAGCCGAGGAACACTACTACAACGCGAAGCACTCGAAACTTGTCGATCTTGGCTTGCAGCCGCACCTGCTCTCCAATTCGCTGCTGGATTCGCTGATGAACATCGCTGTCAAATACCACGAACGCGCGGACGCTGCTCTGATGCTTCCGCAAGTGAACTGGCGCGAGCCACGCAACGACCGGCGTCTGCAGATGAGCAAGATCGGAAGAAATTCAGTGGGAACATCGCATCCACAAGCGGAAGCGGTGTCCGCGGGGAAAGCCAGGAAACATTCGCAACACTAGGTAATGTAAGCTCTCAGCGAAGAGCGTCCACTTCTTCCGCGACTTCCAGGGCGAAGTTCAGATCAAGCGGGAATTCCGCGCCATTAGCTGCCGCCTCAAATCTCGAAATAAACCTTTGAATAATCAATTCTTTGGTCGCAAGTAAATCGATGAAAGCCGCACGAACTTTGCGCCTTTCCAGCCACACGCAGCGTTCATCGGGTTGTTCATAGCTGCAGCGAATCTGCAGAACAGCGGAATGTGGAACCGCGTAGGCGCGGATCGCGAGCAGGTGTGCGCCGAGATTGTCTATCGCCGGCATTCCCGTGTGGTCGCTGCGGTTCAGAAGAAAGTGGCCGCCGAACGCGAAGCCCGTCCCGGGGAAAAATGTTGCTCGCCACTTCTGAATCTCGTCGAGCAGGCAGTACTCGTAGTGGATAGCGACGACGCGCTGCATGGCGCGAGCGCGCGCAGCGAGCGACTGCGTGACTGGCGCGGAGCAAAGCCACGGTTTCTCGACAATGACGTGAAGACCTGCGTCCAGTGCAGCGTCCACCATGGCGGCGATATGCGAGCCGGGCAGCACACAAAGCCACGCGATCTGCGCGCCGCTGGCGAGCATCGTTTCCGCAAGGCGCGCCCGGTACGCCGCAGGGGTTTCTTCGGGCGCTTGCCGGGTGCCGGAGATGCTCGACACGTGACGGTTTTCTGCGGTGAGGACGTTCTTCATCCTGCCGGCCCAGCGTCCCCGCCCAAGAATTACGTAAGCAGGTGTTGCAGACATGTCGTTCGCCAGCGACGACCGCGCCGGTCCGCGGCTCTGGCTCCGGAGGCGTTGCGTTATTTTTGCGTTGCGGGCTTTGCGACCGGGACCAGCGTACCGCCGCGGATGCGATAGTCCATGTCGCGCCAGCGAATGCTCCGACGCCCGAAACTGAGGATCCATGTCATGAGCGCCCAGGCGTCCCACAGCGGCACGAGCGCCATTTTCTTCCAGACTCCCTTTTGCTTCAGGCCGTGTATCCCGACGAGCCAGGTCATGGCGATTCTGACGGACAAGTAGCCGCCGAAATAACAAAGCGCCACGAGAGCCGTGGGGTGGACCGCAAAAGCAGCCAACGACCACGCCAGCCCGTGCGTGAAAAACAGGCCGATATGACCCCAGGGCCGCATATGGCGCATGACGGTCATCCAACGGAGACGCTTGAAGAAAAATTCTTTCAGCGATCGAAAATCGGCGACCGTCTCTACCGTGTAGGGAAGCAAAACGACTTCGAGACCTTGCTGCGCGATCAAACGGCCGACCAGTAGATCATCCGCGGGGCGGTTCTGAATTGCGGTAAATCCTCCAAATCCGTCAAGATGCTTGCGCCTCGTCACGATCGTCTGGCCGAACGCGAACTTCACGCCGTCCAGTTGCCAGGCCACCATGATGCCCGGGAAAAAATCACAGATCATGCCGATGGATTGGAACTTTTGTACGAATGTCGTTTCGTGCGTTGAAACGTAGAGGCACGTGACCGCTCCGACTTTTGCGTCTCGGAGAGGCGCTACGACGTTTCTGAGGTAATCGGGCCGCGCGCGAACATCGCTGTCATTGAAGACCAGGACTTCGTTTCGCGCTTCGCTGACCAGGCGCGCGAGCTTGACGACCTTGTCATTCGCGGCGGTGTGCCCGGAAACGTGCACGACCCGGATGTTGCACTGCGGGAATTCACTCTTCAAACGTTCAATGATTTCGCGGACTTGTTCATCTCCGTCGCCGATGGCAAAGATCAACTCGTAGTCCGGATAGTCCTGATTGCAAAAACTGGCGAAGTTTTCGTACGCATCGTTGTCCAAACCGCGGACGGGCTTCAGATTGCTGACCGGGGGCGTGTAGTCGAGCGGACGCGCGGAATCTTTGGCCTTGCGAAAGAACTGGAAAGTACTAAACAGCGCCAGAAAATAGTAGATGAAGGGAACTGCTGCGAATCCGAGAAATACGTCTACGGCATAGCGGCTGGTCATCGAAGGCACCGCCTCACGGAATCTTCAGCCACTTTCCGCCCGGTCCAGTAGACTTCTTTCTTTTGCGGGTGAAAACGGCGGCTAAAAAATCGCAATGGCGAAACAACGATCAGGTTGATTCGAGCAGCGCTCATCCGTTCGTGATTGCAGGCCTTTCCCCTCGCAGGGTGTTAGTGCCGCGAACGCCAGCAGGATAACAAAAAGTTCCCGTTTTAACTCCGTGAATCGTCACCAGTGCTGCCAAATTGATGGCAAGCGAGGCAAGACGATTTTGTGGTGTGTTCGAGTCATGTAAAATGATTTGTGATGAAGGAAAAGTTTATGACCGTTGAATTGCTCTCGTCTGTAGCCCTGCGGGGCGTTACTAAGGATTCGTGCCCGCATGTTGGCCTTTGCTTTCCGGCGAAAGGGCGCGGCGGGTATTCGACTTTCGAATTCGGGCTACCATCTGCATGAGTGCCTCTCGCGGTTTGCATTTCAAAACCTATTGCATGATTTTAATCATGGTATTGTTCGGCCCGCTCGGGAACATTCTGCTGGGCAGAGGAATGAAAAATGTAGGGTCCGCGGCGAGTTGGGCGCCCTCCGACTTGCCGCACATTTTTGGTCGCGTTTTTACGTCAGGATTCATTTGGCTCGGTGTTGCTTCGCTCCTTACATTTTTTGTCGCGTACATGCTCATTCTTTCGTGGGCCGATTTTAGTTACGTGCAACCGGCTTCTTCCGTGGCCTACCTCGTGGTTGCGCTATTGGGATATTGGTATCTCGGAGAGAAAATCTCGCCTCTGCATTGGGCGGGTATCGCCGTAATTTGTCTTGGCGTTTTCGTGGTCGGAAATACTCCTCCGCGCACGACCGAGGTGCGCTGACGATGAGAGAGGCGATTCTTTTGTTTTTCGTTATCTGTGCGGGTACCGGCGGCGAACTGTGTGTGACGCGCGCGATGAAGCGCGTCGGAGAAGTGAAAGACTTCCGTCCCCATTCGCTCGCGAGGGTCATTTTTAACGCGCTGAAAATTCCGTGGATGTGGGCCGGTGTCTCCCTGATGGCGCTGGCGTTTTTCTCGCTGTTGGCGGTGCTATCCATCGAAAACGTCAGCTTCGTAGTGCCGGTGACGGCATTAAGCTACGCGGCGGGAGCTCTCGGAGGAATCGTCTTTCTCGGCGAACGCGTCTCGTCGCGCCGCTGGCTGGGCGTCCTACTCGTTTGCCTTGGTGTAACCCTCGTCTGGCTCGGCAAACGCTGACGCATTGCCGGGGTGGTTGGCTACCCTCGGCGAGGTTCTGATCGAGCGCCGCTGGTTGCATTGGACAACGCGCTAATGTACGTTCGCATCGCAGTATCTGGCTTATCCTGCTTGAAATCGGATATTCGGTGTATACTCCGTTCAGTCAGTTTGCATCACCAAGCCGTTCTACGAAGTTCCTGCGATTCTTGACGGAGTCCCAGGCGATGGAAGTCTACGGTTAGGAAGTCATTGTGACGGGGGAAAGCGTGGTCTATTCGCTACGCATCGTCGTCTGCATTTTGGCGCTCGGTCCGCTCGTTTACTACCTGCTGTCCCTTTACTGCGTGCTCGACTATTTCAATCGAAATCGCAGAGCGCTCCCGCCGAGCCGATCGTTCACTCCGCCGGTAAGCATTCTGAAACCGGTGCGCGGTGCCGACCAGCAGGCCTACGAAAATTTCGCGAGTTTCTGCCGGTTGGATTATCCAGACTACGAAATCGTGTTTGCACTCTCCGACCCTGATGACCCCGCGGTTCGCATCATTCAAAAATTGCAGCAGGACTATCCGGAGCGCGGCATTCGATTGGTTACGGGCGTTGCAAAACTCGGCGCAAACAACAAAATCAATAATTTGTGCCAGTTAGTTCAGGAAGCGAAGCACGATCTGATGGTGATCAGTGACAGTGATGTGCGCGTGGACGAAGATTATCTGCACCAGGTTGTAGCGCCATTTGTCGATTCCAAAGTGGGTGTAGTCACCACGTTTTACCGCGGAATTCCGATGGGCGGTATTGCCTCGAAGCTGGAGGCGTTGGGCATGTATGCGGAGTCGGCGCCGAGTGCCCTGGTGGCCCGCAAACTCGAAGGGAAAATGCAATTTGCGTTTGGCTGGACCATGGCCACGACAAAGCAAGTGCTGTCAGCGATTGGCGGGTTCGAGTCCATGGTCAACCATCACTCGGACGACTTCGAATTGGGTAATCGCGTTTCTCGTTCGGGTTACCGTGTGGAATTAATGCAGCGCCCGGTATGGATGGTGTGCCCCAAAGAAGGCCTTGGAGAATTCTTTGAGCACGAACTGCGGTGGTCCATCGGACTTCGGAACGTGCGGCCAGTTGGCTACCTCGGGATCGTTTTCACTCACGGATTGCCTTGGGCGTTGCTGGCAGCGGCCGTGGCCGGTGCTTCAGGCTGGACAGCGGTCGCCGCCGGATACGTCTTAGCCTACTTCGTGTTGCGGCTGGGCCTGGTCTGGACGACAGGCGCCCGGGGTTTTCAGGACCCTCAAATAGGCAGAACTGCATACCTCGTGCCACTGTGGGACGTCCTAAGCTTTGCCACTTGGGTAGCCGGATTATTTCTGGACAAGATTGTGTGGCGAGGGCTTTCGTACCGAGTCCAAAAAGGCATGCTTATTCCTATCGAAGTCGCCGCGCCAAGTCACTGGACATTGCAGCACACGCAAACCAGCACAAGTCCTCAGGCTTCGCTTTCTAAAACGTACTGAAGTCGCGAACCTCTACGCCGATCCCATTGGTTGTCTGTACGTTTGCCGCAATCAGAAATATTCGCGCGGTACGCTTTGTGGCAAGCTGGTACTGCATCGTCCCGGCAGTTTGCTGGCGACGCGAAAGAAACTGGGCCGAAAACGACAACGTGGCGACTTTGCATTCAGGATGGCGTGACGCAATTTTGTTCTTGGCGGCTGCGCCGTTGGTCTATTACGTTGCTGCCACAATTGCAGCGTGGCGTTTTTTCCGCAATGAGCGCGCGCGCAAACTGCGGCCGTACACTCCGCCAGTCAGTTTGCTCAAGCCCGTACGCGGAGCAGACTTCGCTACATACGAAAATTACGCCAGCTTCTGCCGCCAGGATTATCCCGATTATGAAATCCTGTTTGCGGTGAACGATGCGAACGACGCAGCGGTTCCGTTTGTGCATCGCTTGATGGAGGAATTTCCCGAGCGTCGGATTCGATTGTTGGTAGGCGCGGAAAATCACGGCGCCAATCGCAAAGTCAACAAGCTCGCTCGGCTTTCCCGTGAAGCACTGCACGAGATTTTGGCATTGACGGATGGCGACGTGCGCGTCGGCCCGAATTATCTGAACGAAGTTGTAGCGCCTTTTATTGAGGAAAGCACCGGAGCAGTTACGTCGTTTTATCGCGCCATCGCCGAGAAAAATCTTGCGGCTGAACTGGAAGCCATCGGGGCATCGAGCGACTTTTTCGCCGGTGTTCTGATGGCGGAAATGACCGAAGGCGTGAACTTTGCGCTCGGTGCGTCGATCGTGACGACTAAGCGTTGGCTCGCGAAAATCGGCGGATTCGAAGCGATCGCCGGCATGCTCGCCGACGATTACGAACTCGGGCTGCGGATTGCCCAGGCCGGCGGACGAGTGCTTCTTTCGCGCGAAGCGGTATGGACCACGTATCCTGCGCAAACCGCCAAAACTTTCTGGGACCATCAGGTTCGCTGGGCACGCACGGTGCGGCTCTGCCGGCCGCTGTCTTACCTGGGCTTGATCTTCACTCTCGGCCTACCTTGGGCAGTGATCGCGGCGATTATTGCGCCCGCGAAATGGATCGCGGTTTCGTACGTGCTTACTTACCTCGTCCTTCGGCTGCTGATGGCGTGGACCGTCGGAGTGTGGGGAGTCGGTGACGAAGTTCTGCGTCGCAAAATATGGCTCGTTCCGTTTCGTGATGCGATTTACTTCGTCGTGTGGATCGCGGGCTTCTTTTCAAGCCTTATTGTTTGGGGCGGCGAAGAGTATCGCATCGAGAAAGGCAAGATGGTGCCGGTCGCGACGGCGACACCTCCGAAATCGTCCAGCGAAGCGTCCGCGCGCGGTTGACGCGTTCCACGATCCCGATTAAATTAGATATAGAGAATCGTGGCTATCCCGATCCGCGGGAAGCTGCCGCGATTCGTTTTTTTCCTCCCATCGGCTGGGAGATCGTCCAATTGGTAGGACTCCAGACTCTGGATCTGGCTATCCTGGTTCGAGTCCAGGTCTCCCAGCCAAATTTTCAACGACTTAGCGAAGACCCTTTCTCAAGCTTGGTAACCGTTTGGGAGCATTGTTATTTCTCATCGTCGCGGCCGTCGCGCTTGCTCTTGGCTTCATCGGCAGCTACAGCGCTCTCTCCGGCCTTGTCTCGCGCCGCACTCTTGAAATTGGCATCCGCCTCGCTGTTGGCGCGCAACGGCGCGCCATGCGTCCCGACCCGCTCTCTGCCTTCGGCATGACTGAGATCTCTTTATGCATAGGAATTCCTGCCTGTGCGCTTTGTCCGCTGACCCCACCCCCTGGGGTTTTTCGGAAATGTGTGCAGGCAAAGGAGTTAGCAGAGGGGGTCTGCGAAATGTGTGAAAAGAAAGAAGATAGGAAGCTGGCTCGCCGCAGGAAAGGGGGAGACGCGAGGAGTTGAAGTAGAACTTGAAGAGATGGCGATGGTGCGACCCCCCACCCCTATTGGTGATGGAGAGTGTTCGTGGGCGATTGATGGGAAAAGGTTTGCGGGCGAAGTGTCGTTGGCAGGTTTGGCGGGTTGATGCGCGGTTGGAGCGGTAAGGACGGGACACTTGATCGCCCAGGGGCGCGGAGGCGCAGAGAACGGCGGAAAGAGGTTGACGGTCGAAAGCTGAAGGTCGAAGGAAGAGAAGCAAGAAAGCGAACAACGGATCGAAGAGGACTTGGTTTGAAAGATGTGACCCCACCCCCCGGTGTTTTTGCGCAAAGAGTGCGGAAGAGTATGAAAAGAAGAGAGTTGTGATTTTGGAGGGTACAAAAGAGTGCGTAAATGTATGAAAACAAAGGAAGCGTAAGTTCAATGGAATGAGGTGGATACGGACTCTTGAAAAGAGTGCGGAAGGTGAAGAAAGTAAAGCAGTTACAAGCGGGGGATTTTGCGGAGGGATTGAATCGGAGGGTAGGAGAGAGCGATCGGGCTGGCGAGGACGATGCACACAGGTTTATAGCACGAAATGGTAAACAAATCAAGGAAAACTTTAAGTGGCGAGGAATCAGGGGGATAGGAAAAACCAGTGAGTACTGAGTGTCAAGAATCTAACGTTCGGTGGCGGGGAGAATTCTTAGGCGCCGGTATGCAATACGGTGGGCGTCTGGGGCGAAGGGGTGGTTGGAGTCGTTGGCGCGAGATGTCTTGTCCCTTTTCTAAATGCCATTTACAAATGGATTTTGCCATCATATAATGCCACTTATGGCAAGCAGGATTTCCATAGACAAGGCGGGACGCGTCGTTCTCCCCAAAGCGCTTCGGGAAAAAATGCGCGTGGAGGCTGGCGACGACTTGCTGGTCGAAGCCGAAGGCGACTGCATCACCTTGCGTCCCATTCGCCAGGAAGCGGTACTAAAGAAGGAGCTGGGCATCTGGGTGTACCAGGGGGAATCTTCGAGCATTTCGATTCCGGAGTTGATCGAGGCGGAGCGTGAAAAGCGGGTTCGGGAGTTTCTCGATTGAGGGAGTTTTTCGACACCAGCGTCTTGCTTGCTGCATTTTGGGGCGGCCATGAGAAGCACGAAGCCAGCATCAAGCAGTTCGCAAAGGCAGAAAAGAAACACTCCAGCTGCGCAGCGCATACGCTGGCGGAACTTTACGCCACGATGACCGCTCTGCCTGTTAAGCCTTTGATCCCGCCCGAGCAAGTGCTGCTATTCGTCGAGGAAGTTCGCAAGCGCTTGAGCCTGGTCTCCTTGGAGTCCGAGGAATACTACGAGACCATTCGCAGCGCCGCAGACCGAGGTCTGACGAGCGGCCGCATTTACGACGCCTTGCTCATGAGTTGCGCCGCCAAAGCAAAAGCGGAACTCATCTATACCTGGAACCTCAAGCACTTTCATTCCATCGCGCCCGAACTGGCAGCTTATATCCGGACACCGTAGGAACGACCGCACCCAATGCAAAGCCGAAGTCCAAAGGGTGCGCTACGCGGCGGGTTTCTTAGTTTGGGCGGCTGGCGAGGACGATTCACACAGTTTTATAGCGCGAAATGGTAAACAAATCAAGGAAAACTTTAAGTGGCGAGGAATCAGGAGGATAGGAAAAACTAGTGAGTACCGAGTGTCAAGTATCTAACGGTCGGTAGCGGCAGGGATTCTTGGGTGGCAGCATGGCGGAAAAGTGCCCCGGCCTTGCAGGAGACAGCGACGCGAAGGATGGGCCACTCACGAATTAAGGCGCCGCCGCTAGCCAAACCCACAAAAGCACTCGGATGCAACGCACAGCGTGAGAATTCGGAGGCGCGATTGTGCACCACGGGCTGAGGTCAGGTCCGGTGTTTTGGTTTGGGCCGGCGGTTCTCGGCAAAGTCAAGTTAGCCATTTCTTGATCAGGTCTAGGAAGCCCACTCCATGCCATTTGCGTTTCCACTCTTGAAGATATGGAATGTCTGAGGACGACGGTTCCGGTGAAGACCGGTCGATTCGGACTAGGGACGGCATAACGACCGCGTCGCCAATCAGGATTGCCTCTCCCGATTCTAGGGTCGGTAGCGCGTCGGTAAGCGGACCCAGGCTGTCAGGTAGGAGGCGTTTTACATAGTTTTGATCGTCGGGGTTGGTCAGACGCATCGCGACGAAATTGTTGCATTGAGAAAATATAGTTTCCGAGATTTCCGATGGTCTCTGGGTCACGAGTGCGAGAGTCACCCCGTATTTTCTTCCTTCCTTCGCGACTCGCTCGATTGCTAGCCGAGAAGCCGTGTACCGGGCGCCGGGTATGTTCGGCACATACTTGTGCGCTTCCTCGTAGACGAGGAGCAGCGGCGTCTTAGGGGAAGTTTCTTCGAAGGTTCGCTTGTAGTGATATCCGTAGTCGAAGAGTATGCGGGACAAGAGTGATACGGTTATGCTGAGAACCTCGAATGGGATGCCGCTGAGATCCACTATCGTTAGATTGGCTTCCTTCTTCGCGTCGTATCCAAGGATCTGCCGGATAGTGGCTTCGAACTCTTGGTTTTCCGCTTCGCGTCCTAATAGGAATGAGAGACGCTGGTCGGAAAGCTTCCAGCGGAACCGAGAGATAAACTTGTCCAGGGTTCCGTCGTTGTAGGGGCCTTTACTGAATGACGCCTGCTTTGGCTCCTCGAACTCTAACTCTTTCTCGAAGTATTTTTCGAATCGGGTCTCGTCAGAGGGAAATTCTTGGTGGGCTTCTTTAATCGCAATGCAGGACGGATTCTTATACTCGCGTGTCTCTCTTCCGAGGTTGACAATGCAGTTGAGAACTTCGCCCAGTGAAAATTTTACGGGTGTGTCGAACATGACCTTTGGGTCGGGGTTGTGTTTCTGCTTGTTTCTCGTGATGATTCGGCGCAGCAGGCTCGATTGGTTATAGGCTTGATTTTCTCCGGTCTCGATTAGAAGTTCCTCTAGCTCGTCTCCGTTCATTAGCCAGTAAGGCAGTAGGAGATTCCCAATCGATAGCTGGTTAGCTGTCTGAAAGGCTCTGGCGTATTCTCCGTGTAAGTCGAAAATGATGATGTGGGAATTGTTAAGGCCTTGGTATTTTCCGGCTTTGGCCTCAGTAGCTTTTCTAAGGATCGTTGCCAAGGAGCACGACTTACCACAACCTGTGGAGCCGACTACGGCGATATGCTTATTGAAGAATCTGTCTCCGTCCACCGGCACTCGTATGGACGGATTCTGCGCCAAGGTTGAGAACTCGAAGGATTTGGCGGGTGTAACGCTGGCATATACTTTCTGTATGGTTTCTGTGGATGCTGGATTTACCCCGATTGGTGGAATGGCGATATTGTTGCCGCCGCGTGAGAACGTCCCCTCCTTGTCTATGAAACCGATGGGCACTGCCTCTATTACATAGCTACGGATTGAGTCTTCCCGCGTCCCGGTTATTGAGAAGCTCTCGATGACGGCGATGATCGCACATTCATTTACGTCAGAAACGCTGAGGTACGCGCCGACGGAGAGCTTCTCTCCTGCTGCTTTAAAGCTCTCGATGTCTGAGACTTCGACGTGGACCTTGTTCGGCCGCACGGCGGTGACGACGGCATTGAGCGATTCCCCTGAGCGCTGCAAACGGCACCTCCTAGGCAAGGATTCGAAGTGCTTGGTCAATGCTCTTTATTTGTATCCGACGATGGGTGCCATCGTGGTTGAGTCTTAAGGGTTCCGTAGCAAAAAACTGGAAGGTCTCCCTTATTGCGATTTTCTGCGCAAGGGCGGCGACCTGGTGCGAGTCTACCAGCTTAATGACGAACGTGCGGTGACCTGGCGGCTCCCCGGCGAGCTCGTCCAGGCGGAATCTGTCGCCGTGGAAGTGCGTGCCGTCGAAGAAGTGGATTCTGGTATCAAAGAGGGCCTGTTTAATTTGATTGAGTTGGTCACCTGGCAGGCATCGGATCGCCAAGTATGGCTGCGGAGATTTTCCTTTCCGGTACCACTTGTTCGACGCCGCGTGTGCAAATTTGATGACGTCGCCGGTAGTCGTTTCTTCGTCGCACTCCAGAACCAATAGCCTCTCAAAATTTTCGATATTGGGAAACGCAGGCGTAAAGAAGGCTCGCTTGATTACGCGGGCGTATTTATCTGCGCCGAGATATTTGTCGTAAGCGCTCCCAAAGATTCTAACCTCGAGGTCTCCGAGAAATCTTTTGAGGTCTGAGAATCGAATCCTGCGGTCCTCTTTAGAGAGAATGCTTGTTTCGAGAAGTTTTGAGCGGAAGATGGAATGGTACAGAACAGCTAAGTCCTGGCCGGCAATTCCAAACGATGACCGGATCAGTCCAAGTAATTTGCGGAATTGGGATTCGTAATTCTCCGAGAACCGAACTATAAATTTGGAAAGGAATTCTGTCCGCAATGTGGCGGGGAATGATGCCTTGGTGGTCTGACTGAGCACTTTGTCCAACTCTTGGGCTGTCATTCTCCAGTCTTGAGGCTGCGTGTCTTTGAAATAACAGTACAGACAAATCTCTTTCGTCCGATTATGTGAGAAGAAATGCATCAATTGTTCTACGGCCCTACGGATTTTGCTGTGGGAGTATTTTTGTGTCTCCTTGTGCTTTACCTGGATGACGAACTTCTCGTAGTTGATATCTTGTTCGTTCTCAAAGGCCACCAGCTTAGAGTGGTTTGTGAGGACCTCGATCAAGGTCTTGTCGAATTGATACAGGAACCCCTTGATGGCGTAGTAGCCGCCCTCGGTTCCGGCGGCTGATTCTGCATTTTCGGTTGCCGACATATTGGCGAAGTCCGAACTTAGTTTAGGTGTTTTGTCTCCCGAGTGTATAAGTTTCTTGTGGAATAGTCTTCGCGCAGGGCGATGATTCGTTCGTTCTACGGCATAATGCGTAATGCGGCGCGCGTGGGAGGTAGGCCAACGGGTTCCTCATGATCGACTAGTCGGGCGGCGGAGGCGGTTGCCGGTGGAATATATCATGGTATATACTATGTGACGGAGAGGAATAATGGCGAGGACGGCGAAGCTGTTTAAGAACGGACGGAGCCAGGCGGTGCGGCTGCCGGCGGAGTTTCGGTTTGAGGGGAAGGAAGTGTTTATTCGCAAGGACGAAAAAACGGGGGACGTGATTCTGTCGAAGCGGCCGGAATCGTGGGAGGAGTTTTTTCAATTCCGCGATGCGGCGAGCAAGGCTGATCCACGGGCGTTTGCGGAATTCCTGGCCGAGCGGAAGGATGAGGCTCCGGAAAAACGCGAGTTGTTCGGATGAACGTGCAGTATTTGCTGGACACGAACGCCGCGAGCTACGCCATCAACAAAAAGAGCGCGGCGGTGGACCGTCATCTGGCGCGAGTGCCGATGGCGGAGCTGGGGATTTCCGCAGTGACCGAAGGCGAGTTGCGCTACGGGGCGGCGCGGAGCGGTTCGGCGCCACTGCAAGCGACGGTCGAACAGTTCGTTCTGACGATGACTGTCTTTCCGTGGGATTCCGAAGCGGCGGAGCAGTATGGGCGACTGCGCGCGGGGCTGGAGCGCGAAGGGCGGCTGATGGGGAGCCTGGACATGATGATTGCAGCGCACGCGATGGCGTTGAGATTGGTTTTGATTACCGGGGACCGGGCGTTTGCGAGGATTAAAAATCTGAAGACCGAGGATTGGACAAAATAGGAGCGGTGGGGAAGGAGTTTACGCGGAAGACGGAACTGGATTTCATCGCTCAAAGAGCGTGCGCGAGTGCGCAGAGGGAAGAGAGATTTCTCTCTACGCAAGCCGACACGTTCGCAGGAAGCGAACGTGAAAAGAAAAGGCATCGGCTCGCTGCGCTCGAAATGACGGTGGGTCGGAGATTAGGGGGAGAGTAGGAAGTTAAGAGTGGAGACTTGGGCGACGGAGAGGAAATCGCGGTTCCGGTCAGGACCGGAATCTTTGATCGCGGGTGATGAGGGAGATGTTGGCGTCGAGGCAGAGTTGCGCGATGAGGGAATCGGCGAGACGGGCGCGGCGGGTGAGGCTAGGCGACTTTGCGAGCGGATTTTTCGAGGAGTTCGTGGATCAGGGTTTGGTAGGGTTTGGACTGTTTGGCGGCCATGCGACGGAGCTGGCGGAGAAGTCTTGGGGCGATGCGAATAGCGATGAGCTGTTTGGCGTTGCCGGTGGCGGGGCGGCCGACGCGGCGAGCGCGGCGGAGTTCGGCGGAGGTCGATTCCCGGATGTCCGAGAGATCGAGCCTGCTATCCGGTATAGGCTTGGCGTTCTTTGCGCGTCGCCTGGCGTGCGGTGATGATGCGAATGAGTTCCTGGCCATGTTTTAGTCTCCGCTGGGTATCCCGGATAAGAGAGATTTCATCGCTCACAAGAGGCGTGAGCGATGGGGCAGAGTTCTCCCTGCGCAAGCCGACACGTTCGCAGTAAGCGAACGTGAAGCAAAAAAGCGTCGGCTTGCTGCGCTCGAAATGACGGTGCAAGAGCGCGCCGGAGTGCTCGGGGTCGTCCCAATCGAGTGCGTCGGGATCGACGAAAATGGTTGCGGCTTCGGCAAACGAGACACCGTGTTTCTTGAGGTTGTTGAGGGCCTTGCGGGCGTCCCAAGAGAACACGTTTGTGTATATACGCTAATTAGCGGCGATTGTAAAGAACGACGGCGAAGTCGCGACGCCACGCGCGGGAGTCGGAGGATTGAAGTCCGGCGCCTACACGGGGAAGATGCCGCCGCGATGGGGCGCGATACAAACATTGGAGAGGCGGGGAAGAGGACGAAGGGCCGGATGCCGGGCTGAGGCAGCAGCGATACTGCGCCAACCGGGAGGTTGGCGATCCCGGGGAAGGCAGTCGAGAGTGACCCGTCGAGTCCGCTCGGGATAAACGAGTGGCGAGAAGACGGGAAAAGCAGATTTCGTCGCGCGAGGGGCGCGATACAAACATTGGAGAGGCGGGGAAGAGGACGAAGGGCCGGATGCCGGGCTGAGGCAGCAGCGATACTGCGCCAACCGGGAGGTTGGCGATCCCGGGGAAGGCAGTCGAGAGTGACCCGTCGAGTCCGCTCGGGATAAACGAGTGGCGAGAAGCCGGGAAAAGCAGATTTTGTCGCGCGAGGGGGCAGAGGTCTCGCTGCGCTCGGGATAACAATATTGGGGAAGAACAGGCCGGGCTGAAGCCCGGCGACTACACGGGCAAGAGGACGCGGCGAAGCGCGGCGATACAAAGATCCGAGGAGCGAGGAAACTACTTTTTGCGCTACGGTGATTCGTGACTGACGGAAGGCTGGAAGACTGGCGCGAGCTGAATGGTTGCGGCGGCGGGGAGCAAAGCACGGGCGGGGCGGGAGAGGCGCGTCCGCCAGGACTGCGCGGCCAGGGCCAATAATGCGGGGAGGCAGACCAAGACGTAGCGGGGCTCGCAGGTTTGCAGCTGCGTCAGGCACGCGGTGCGAATCACGATGAAGGCAACGAGCAAGGCAATTCCGGGACTCTGACGCCAGCGAAAAGCGCCGAATATGGCCAGGCCAGCATAGAGAAAATTCAAAAGGGCAAAGGCCAGGGTGATCTCGAAGCCTACCGGACTTTGGCGCCAACCCTCGCTGAGCGGCCAAATTTGGCCCGAGTAAGGAAGCACGGCAATTCTCGGAGTGAACCACATGGCGGCAGTGCGCTCGATGGGAATCCAGAGGTAGCTGCGGAAGGGGTGGTGAAGGGTACGTTCGCGCGCCAAGTTTGCAAATTCCAAATCCGTTTGAAACGCCATGCCGCGCTGGCGATTGTAGAGTTCGAGAAGAGAAGCGACGCGGGTGCGTTCCGCGGGCGAATCGAAGGCATAGGCGGGGACATCGCTGAGCGCGATCGGAGTGTTGGGCAGCTTCCAGGCGAAGAGATAAGCATCGCGGGAACGAAACATCCAAGTCTGCGTCCATGCGTAGAAACCGGTGGGCATGACCTCGCCGAAAGTTTCCGCATAGCGCGGAGAGAGGAACTGGACGCGTCCGAGGACGCGGGCGTTGCGGGCGGCCCAGGGAGTTAACGGGACCAACACGCCGAGGGCTACCCAGAGACCAGCGACGATGAGATTTCTCCAATGCAACGGGCGCCACCAACGAAGCGCAAAGACAAGCAGGGCAGCCACGACGAGCAGTGGCGTCTCTGGACGAACGAGCGTGGCGAGGCCAACAACGAGGCCAGCAAGAAACCAAGTCCGAACGAAGGGCAGAAGAGCAGGCCGCGCGCGAAGGAGATCGAGATTACTGGCAGAAGGGGCCAGAAACAGGAGAATCGCAAGCGCGGTGAGAAACGTGGCGAGGACTTCCGTTAGCGGCACGGCGACATAATTTGCCGTGAAGGGACAAAGTACCGCCAGCCAAAGCGCGGCGATGGTGATGCGGGTACGAAGCAGTTCGCTGGCGCCGGACGCGAGGCGTGCGGCAATGCAGGCGGTCAGAAGGCACGTTGCAAGATCAACGAATGCTTGCGTTACGAAGACGGCGGTTCTGCCAGGGCCTGCCAGGGAATAAATGAGGGCTAGAAATGCAGGATATCCCGGCATGCGCACGGCGGAAGGAGAGAGATATCCATTCGAGAAAAAGCCATAGATGCCGTGGTAGAGCCAATTGCGGGCTAGTTCTTCGTAGTAGGGGGTGTCTCCGGAGGCAAAAGGGAAGCGCCAGATGAAATACATGCGCAATCCCAAGCCAACGAGCAAGGCAGGAAATAAGTGTTTGTAGAGAGACTTAGGCAGCATCATTTCGCCCGCAGGCGGTAGACTCCACGATAGAGACGGAATTCCTTTAACGAGATTTCGTTACCAGATCCGAAGGGCAACGGGCTGTACCGATTCGCGCACGTCTCATTAGTTGCGCTTTGCGCAGAAGCTCAAGTCGGCACGGCTTGCGCATTCACGGGTTTTGAGTGCCGACGGTTTTCAACTCCACTGCCCGTAAGCCAAGAATGAAAATCGAGGCTAAAACCTAAATGGAGACGCCACTGGTCAACGAATCGGCGGCAGATGATATCCGAGATTAAGAAGCTGCCTGCGCACGAGCCATCTCGGGCTCCGCGACGAGCTCATCAAAAAGTGTCCGGTAATGAATCATAGCCTGGCGCAATTCTTCGGTACTGGCCTGCCCGCGCGTCTGACGGACGGCGATTTCGTGAGCGGTACGATAATTTTCGAGAACCGAGGGATAAGCCACGGAGATATCCGCCGCGCGCTGCGCAAAATCACTTACGGGATAGCCGCGTGTTGACATCACATCTCCCAGCAGCTGATCAGCTTCCGTTACGGCACCGCCGGGACCGTCAACGAACCGCGCCTGCACGCGAGCCCATGACTCTACGAAGCGCGCACGATCGTTTGGACCAAGCGGCCGGATGTTGAGACTCTGGACTCTATCGGTACGCTTATCGAGCCCGGCTTCCGCCTGCCGGCGGTTGTCGCCAGCTTGCAAAGCGCGGTTGTATTCAGCGCCACCAAACTGAGTGCGAAGTTTTTCACTGCGGCGCTTACGGCCAAGGGCGACTGCGGCGACGGCCACAATCGCGATCACGATCAGGCTGGCGATGATGATTAATATGGTTGTGTTCATGCGAATTATCCCAACTTTCTCTCCAAACCCATATTTTGAGATTGGAATTTTGAAATATCGCGTTCTTAGTCAACCGAATCATCCGTCATCGAGAGGATTGTTGTCTGTGCCATTCCGGACACCACGATGGGTTCACAAGTTCGGAAGGAGCAGGTGCGCGGCCAAGAAACGAAAAAGCAACTCGTGATGAGGGCTGGTGAGCGCGATGAAACGAGCCTCGCGCTTCACTGATTCACATAAACGACCCGGCCGTTTTTATCTTTGCGTTGGTAAACGGCGGCTACAGGGACGAGTGGCAGTTCGCACGCGTTAGTTGCGAGTACCGAATCCGCGGCGTGGCAAACTCTCAATCGATCCGCTTCGGCTTGTCTGGCATCCGGTTGATTGACCAACCGCTTCGCCTCCTTTCCCGCAATTTCGCCGCTGAGATAGGTTTGAATGTTTTTCTCCATGTCCGCTGGAAAGGATGGGGCAGGACCAACGAGCTTTGCCTGGTAGGTCTTCAACATGAGTTCTCTGAATACCGGAAGCGCGGCTCTGCCGCCAGTCTCCATTCTGCCAAGCGAGCGGTTGTCATCAAATCCGATGCGCACGGCCACGGTAATTCCATCGGGGCCGTAAGTTGAGCCGACAAAAAGTGCATCCCGGTAGTCGCTCGTCGTACCGGTTTTTCCCATGACGGGAATGGGAAACGTACGCGCGTCCAACTCGTGAGCGGTCCCCGACGGAAGACGCACGACGCCGCGCAATCCCTCCTGGATCAAGGAGAGATCCAATTCCTGGTGGTTGGCTGAACAACAGAGCACGGGACGGCTGTAAACCACGTCTCCTCCCGTGTGCTCGATCTTGGCAATCGCATACGGCTCGGCATGTATACCACTAGCCATCATCCGGTAAGCGTTGGCCAGTTCCAATAAAGTGACTTCGGATGCGCCGAGGGAGGTGGTTTCATAGCGATTTAACTTGGTTCGGATGCCGACGTCCTGGGCCGTAATCAAGACCGAATCAATTCCAATTTGTTGCGTAATCCAAATGGCTACGGCGTTTCTCGACTCCGCCAGGGCTTGCCGGACGGAGATTATGCCTTTGAACTGATTATCGAAGTTAGAGATCCATTTGAGAGGACGATCCGCCGAAGTGGGAACCGAGATGGGTTCGTCGGGCACGGGCGTGTCCAGGTCCAGAGCACCCTGGCGAAATGCCGCGAGATAAACAATCGGCTTCATCGCGGAGCCGGGCTGGCGCAGAGACTGGGTTACGCGGTTAAAGTCGCTATAAGCAATGTCGTGCCCTTTGTACGTCCGCCGTCCACCGGTTTCTGCCAGGATTGCGGAGTCACGGTTCCGGAGAACAACTACGGCGCCCTGAACCAGCCCCGCATGCTGAGGATGACGTTTTTCATAAAGGTTCAAGCCGTTTTCGAGTGCGGCATTCGCGAAGCGCTGGATGCGCTCGTCAACCGTTGAATAAATCTGGATCCGACCGTCAAGCAGTTGCTTCATTCCAACATCTGAGCCGAGAGACGTGTCGAGTCCCTTCAGCTCATCGAGAACATTCCCGACTGCGGCCGGCGCTTCGATTGGACCAGGAACATGAGCAGCGAGACGAATCGGAGTTTGTTGGCAGCGTAGCGCCGTCGCTGCGGAAATAAAATGATTCTTGACCATCAGGGCCAAGATCTGATTCCGCCGGCGGAGAGGCTTTTGATTGTCCGCAGAGGTGGGGGCATACTCACCGGGCGACTTGGTGATGCCGGCCAGAAGCGCCGCTTTGTCGGCATCGTCCGCGGTCAGCGTGATCAGCGGTCTCCCGAAATAATACTGTGAGGCCGCAGCGAAGCCGTAACGGCCGTTTCCCAGGTAGATGAAGCTGGTGTAACGCGCGAGGAGTTCTTCTTTGGCTCTGCGCTTGGAGCCGTAGCGCTTCTGCATCTCTCCTTCAATCCACAGGGAGAGTCGCATTTCTTCTATTTTGAGCAAGAATTTGTTGGCGCTGGGCACGCCGATTACAAATGCGAGAACGCGTGGAACAACCCCTTCGTGCTGAAGAACAGAGCTATTTTTCGTGCTGGTGAGATTTTGCAAGAAATAACCACGAACAAGCTGTTGCGTAATCGTGGAGCCGCCCTGGGGAAACATCGACGCGCGATCGTCGGGATTTTCGCTCGCTGATCCCGCGCCTCGCGCGAACAGGGCACGAAAGTTAGTCTTGCGGAGCAATCGAGGAAAGACGGAAAAGTCCACGCCGGAGTGTCCGAAAAAGTTCTCATCCTCGGCCGAAAGGATCGCTTGCCGCAGGACGTCGGGAACATCCTTATATTGGATGATTTCCCGGTGTTCCTTGCCTAGCGCAATGAGGACGCGGCCATTCGCATCGTATATGTGGCCCATAGTGGGAGGCTCGAAGCGGATGAAGGCCTCCAGATCGGGCAGATTTCTTCGATTGTAGCTGATGTAAATAAGCCCACAGAGCACAAGGACAATAGGAATCGCCGCAAGCAGGGATGCCACGTGAAGATAGCGGCTCTTCTTATAAAAGCTCCAAACGCCGAAGAATGCTTTGTGAAGGGTTGGCGTGGGTTGTGAAAAAAGTAGATTGATTTTGACCATGCGAACTGCTTTGAGCCAGCGCGCGAGGTACCATGATTCTCAAGCTGGGAACTCGCAACGTTCCCGTTTCTTTCTGGCTGAAGCAACTAGCGTCGCATATCGAGAGCCTGGACTCTGTGCGATATGAGTCACATGCTTGCCGCCGGTGGCGCGTTCGGATTGCCGGCGATTCAGGAGTTTCAGAGCATGGCGAATGAGAGGAGGCAAAATTCGAGTAAGCCTTTGTTTTCAAACATGTGCGGTACGGAACATCTATTGTGACGTCTGCAGCATATAGTCCTGGCTACCCGGGTTCTGCATATTATTTTCCCAGGTTTGGAGGATTTCAGCATGAGACGCATAAACAGATACACCGGCGCGTTGATCCTGGCCGCCGCTATCGTGGCACCGGCTTCGGTGGTAGTCGAAGCCAGAGCTCAAGAGGCCGGCGTACAGGTCCGGGTCTATGATCGGGACCATCGCGATTACCATAACTGGGACGACCGCGAAGATCGCGCCTACCGGCGTTACCTCGAGGTACAGCACAGGAATTATCGTGAGTACAACAGGCAGCACTACAGGGTGCAGCGACACTATTGGAATTGGCGCCACAGTCACCCCGACCGCGATTAACACATGCCGTTCGCGACGAGAGCATCTCGTGCTTGTGGCAGGCCCACAGGGGCGCTCGTCGCACCTCATTTTCCCGACAACTCGCCTGACAAAGAAGCAAGCCAGGGGATACTGGCGCGGGGAGAAATGCGTCTGGAAGCACAGAGTAGGTCCAAGGTTCAGGTGTGGGCTCGATTCCGAGAGTCCGCTCAAAGCAGTTACAGACGGCACTTCCTCCGCGTTGAAACACAATGGAAGACTCAGTGTGCCTGCCGCGGGCCGAATCAACTCAACCATCTTCAGGTGCGCCGCTCGATTCGCGGGCGTTTGAAACTGAGCGAACACGTCTAACGTCAATTTGCTGCTCACATGGCGCGTCAGTTCCTGCGTGGTTTTAGCGTCTTCATCGCTACTCCTCAGCAACGTTGCAATTGCTCCGCGAGGAAAATGCCAACCTATTTGTTTCCTAATTCCTAGCCGCTCTGCAGCGGGCAGCCCACAGCACGTCAATGGTATTTCGGACCAAAAGGACTGCTTGCCGTTCAACATCGGGCTGACGAGCACCCAGTCTTCTGGCTGACCAGCGGGTGACCGTGTACTCCAAACGCGAAGCACAGCGGCCAACGCGCCATCCATCGGAACGGATTTTTTGGCATGCTTCTGCTTCGAGCGTGTAACGAGGTGATGAACGGCAGCGCCCTCGAAGTTGATGCTCCCAACGCCGAAGTCCACATCAAACCACTGCAGGTCCAGAGCCTCAGATACCCTTGAGCCGGTTGACTTGACCGGGGATTTTGTACCGGCGGAAGTGCGAGAGAAGCCAAGTGGCGACGTGGGTCGAAGGTTGAGTCAGCGCGGAGAAGAGCGTGTGCAAAAGTGCACAGACAGCACACTTGGGGCTGGTCGAGACTTTGTAAAAAAAAGGAGCCCGTACTTGACGTCCAGCGCAGGCGTTTGGAAGCGAAAACGAGAAGAGCTCAAGCAAAGAAGAATTCCACTATTCAAGCGATATGAAAAGAGTCCCAATGATCTTCGCCTCGCTGTGGAGATCAAGGTTATTGATGATCAAATCGCGGAGTGTACGCAAGAGATGGAACACGAGAATCGAAGGCTCGAGCCAACGCGCGTAGTTCAGTCGCGAAAGTGACGGGCTGGATGGTGCATGGGAAGCGCACGACTAAAAACTTCCTCCTCTGACAAAGCGAAGAATGGTTGCGATGGTTATAGCCGCAAAGCCCGAGTTTCCTCCGTTCAGGACTTCCGAACGCAAGTACAAAACGGCACACAGGAGTTGAGTGTATAAAACGGGACAGCGGAACTCCTGAAAAGCACGGAAAATGCAACTCTACAAAGCGGGTAAAAGCGATGGATGTTCGAAGTTACGGTGGTTGGATCAGTGGATTGTGCCGATGGCGAATTGCCAAGGATTGCCATGGCGAGGTAACGGCAACTTGTTAAGAGCTGCAAGTTTTTCAATAAGCTGAAACGGATCCAAATCTTGGGATCGCGGACATAACGCGCAGGAGCGAGGACGTGGCGAAATCCGCAGGGCGCGGAGGAACGGTAAAGGTCTTTATCGCTGACGGCAGCCAACTTAGCTGTCAGTTGATAGCGGCCGCGGTGCGGCGAGGCCGCTACCGGACCAGGGTTGTTGGTTACGCGACGGATGCAGCTGGAATTCGCAAGGGGCTCGAAAAGAATGAAGCGGACGTTGCCGTCATTGGCGCTCGATTAGAAGAGGAAGCGCTGGCTGGCGTGAATATTACGCCAGAGATAGTGGCTTTGCGGTGCAAACCCAGGGTGATCATAATCCTTGATTCGAACAGACCTGCGATGGTCGTGGAGGCATTTCGCGCAGGCGCGAGCGGGATATTTTCACGGGATCAATCGTCGGAGTTGCTCTGCAAGTGCATCCACGCGGTACACAAAGGGCAGGTGTGGGCGAGCAGCGAGGAATTGCATTTCGTGATCGATGCGCTGGGTCCGGCGCCGACGGCCAAATCAATTTGTCTGCGAGGAACGGGCTTGCTTACCAAGAGGGAAGAAGGGGTCGTCCATTTAGTGGCCGAAGGGATGACTAATCGCGGTATCTCCCAAGAACTTAAACTGAGTGAACACACCGTCCGGAACTATTTGTTCAGAATCTTCAACAAAGTAGGAACGTCGAACCGACTTGAGCTAGCCCTTTACGCGATCGATCGAAGAGAAAGCCTGGCGCAGCAGAATAGAACAACTGGCATAGATGCTGCTGCTGTAGAGACAGATCAGGCAGTTTCCGCAAGGAGAGCCTGATCGGAACATCCCCTCCGGAGCGCGCTTTCCTAATTTAGGGATCGATTCTGAAACATTAGTGGCAAGGAGTTTTCGATGAGGCGAAGCGTTGTGTCCAAAACCTTAAGGTATCGTGCGCGGCCTAGTGCGATTTGCCTAACCGCTCGTTCCGGCGAGTTGAAAGCGAATCCAAAACAGCGACTTGATCTCCGGCGATTCCTTTACGAATGCATCCGTCTAACAGAGCCATCGCCGGGCGTCGTCAGGATATTGAAACAAGTCACGCTTCGAGCACCAGGGACGCCAGTGTGCAGAATCGCACAGAATACTTTTGTACCTAATTTGGGCCGCCGATATCTCGAGACGTTTCGGATAATGACTCGATGACTTTTCTTCTCTTGTCCGTTTTCGCTTATGTGCCTAATGTGCAAGTCGAGAGATTAGGGCGGGGGTGCTTGGTGAGTCTTGGAGTGCCAGCGAGAAAGACGCTCAGGTTCCTATTGCAAACAGCGGTCACCTTCCGGTGGACCAATGGGAACGGGGAGTCGCGACAGGGCGAAGGGCGCAGCCGCGATGTAAGCGAGCACGGCGCGTTTGTTTTTGCACCAAGCTGCCCACCAGTTGGTGCGAGCTTGGTACTGAAAATTGATCTCGAAGGAATTCCCGACGAGATAGGACTGCTGCCGGTAGAAGTAGAGGGTGAAGTGCTTCGCGTCGAGCAATGCCCCGCTGAGAGGGGAATGCTGACGAGTGGTTTTGCTGTGCAGTATTGAAGAGATCGTCGTGGATGAGGCTGAAGTCAGATCTCGTGACGAATCTGGCAACGGGAATGTGCCAAGGAAATTGCGGACGGCTCTAAGCGGTGCAGCGATTTAAAAGCTTAGATCGACCGTAAGTTGAATGTAATTCAAGGCTTACAGGATTCTAGCCTGTAAGTCACAGGGCGGAGCTCTATGCTTTCTGGGTCAGTGGCTGTGTCGGATAGTTATTCGAGTGATTCTGCCTGGTATGCGCTGTACACGCGCCATCAGCATGAGAAGATGGTGGATCAGGTTCTAACGAACAAGGGATTTAACACATTCCTTCCGCTGTACGCAACCAAACACAATTGGAAAGATCGGACCAAAGCACTCTCTTTGCCCCTGTTTCCGTGCTACGTGTTTTTGAAAGGGGGCATTGAGCGCCGGCTGCAGATCCTTACCACGCCAGGAATATATGGTCTGGTGTCCAGTGCGGGGCAGCCATCAGCGATTCCGGATCTCGAAATCGAAGCGATACGGAGAGTTATCGAGAGCGGCGCACGCGTGGAAGCGCACCCGTATCTCAAATGCGGAAACCGGGTGAGGGTTAAGTGCGGCCCTTTGACAGGAATCGAAGGGATCCTGGTACGGAAGAAGAATATTTCTCGGTTAGTGCTATCGGTAGAAATACTGGGGACGGCGGCGGCTATCGAGATTGCAGCATTGCAAGTTGAAGCAGTGAACGGCCGCGTCAACTAGATTTCAGCAACGCATGGGGACGGATTTACGGCGCGCCAGCGGCGAAATCAACGCTTTAGGATAAAGGATGCGATCCCGGACAATGCCAAAAAACACGGAACAAGAATGGGATGCAAGGCTTCGAGTTAGAGCGAGACTTGCAAGCGAGGTTGCTTTGAGAAAGTGGTTGCATGTAGCGGCGGCAATATGCCTGGTGTCGTTTTCGGTTAGCGCGCAGGCGCTGGGACAGGCGCGGAAGGACATCAAGAGCGACAGCGCGCATGTCCTGGCCACAGGGGAAGCGAGTTCGCAGCCGTCCACGCCAACGACGACAGATCCCAACTACTGCATCGGCCCCGAGGATATCCTCACGATTGATGTATGGAAGGAGCCAGAAATCTCCCGGACCGTGCCGGTGCGCAGAGATGGCAAGATTTCCTTGCCCTTGCTAAACGACCTGCAGGCTGCAGGTCTAACTCCCACGCAGCTAAGCGCTGAAATTGTCGAGAAGTTACACGCGAGCATCCTACATCCCCAGGTGACCGTGATCGTGGCGCAGATGGGCAGTGTGCGAATTTACATCCTGGGCCAAGTAACTCGCGCAGGAGCTTACCCATTAGCGCCGGACATGACAGCGATGCAGGCACTTTCGATCGCTGGAGGCTTCACGCCGTACGCCAACTTGAAGAAAATCTACATCATGCGCACCGAAAACGGTGCGAGCCGAATATTCCCGATGAACTACAAGGAAGTGATCAGCGGGCGTAAGACACAGCAAAACATCCTTCTGAAACCTGGCGACACGATAGTCGTGCCGTAGGGCAAAGCATGACAAAACTGGTTCGTATTTCGTATTGGATGTTGCTTGCTGCGGTTTTCTGTGTGCCGGCGGTCCGGGCACAAGGAACCGATGCGGCCAAGCCTGAGTCCGGTGTGCAACCGGTCGCACCTTATCAACCGCCCTTGCCGGCCGGAAGCACCAGCATATTGGCTTTGAACCCTAGCGCGCAAATTCCAGTGGCAGGGGACGATCGGCTGTTAAGCGGCGTGCAGGACCAGACGCTAAGTCCGAATCTGGGCGCGCGCAACGTGCTGGTGCCGAGCTTCAGCGTGGTGTCGCAGCTGGCCACAGGTTCTTCCGGGTTAAGTTTTTCTCAGCCAACCGTGTTCAACTATCTGCTGGCTACATTGGATTTGAACCACGCATCGGATCGCTCGGAACTTCTGCTGCACTATACGGGTGGCGGAATGCTATCGCCCTATTTGAACGCGGCGGTCCAAGAGGTGGAATTCACTTACAACTTCAAATGGCAGCGTTGGACGTTACTGGTGGGCGATGATGCCAGCTATCTTTCGGAATCGCCGTTTGGGTTTGGAGGGTTCGGAAGCTTAGACTTGCTCACGGCCGACTCTCCTTTCGGCCCTGGCGGTCCTCTGAGTTCGCTTCTGGGCCCCAACCAAACGATTCCAACAATCCTGGTTCCGAGATTCAGCAATACGGCCGTTTCGCAAATAGAGTACAAGGTCAGTCCGCGGTCTGCGTGGACGGCTTCCGGGTCTTACGGGACGCTGGATTTCTTGGGCGTGGACTACATCAATAGCGCGGAAGCGCTATTTCAGACAGGCTACAACTATTCGCTCAATCCGCGGAGTTCGATCGCGGTGATCTATCGCTTCGATGACTTCCGCTTTACGCAATTTTCCCAGTCGATCGAGAACCACGTGATGCAGGTCGGCTATGAGCGCAATGTGACCGGGAGACTGAACTGGCATGTGGCCGCCGGACCGAGCGTGGTAGTGCTCCGCGGGGGGTTGACAGGTTCCGGAAATAATGTTTCGTGGGCTGTGAATGGCGCACTCGGTTACAAGATGGATCGCTCGACATTGCAACTTAGCTACGATCACCTGGTGACGGGAGGGAGCGGAGTATTGTTGGGCGCGGAGACACAGCAAGTACAGGCAACCATATCACGACCACTGCGGGCGAGGTGGCAAGGTTCGGCGTCGCTCGGCTACGCAACCAATAGCAGCCTGGTCCCATCAGCGGGTAACTTGGTTCAAGCAGACTACAACTCGTGGTATGCCGTGGTTCGACTCGATCATGAATTCCGTCCTGGAACTGCCTTTTTCGTGAGCTATGAAGCACAGCTGCAAGCCTTGAACGCCACGAATTGCACCACTGCAAATTGTGGAGGCAGCGCCATTGCGCACGAAATTTCTGTCGGTTTCAATTTCGGCCTGCGACCGATCTCCTTGCGCTAGCAGGGACGAGCGGCGCGACAAGCCCACGCGAGATACCGAGCCAGGAATGACACGCGACGTCTGAATTGGGGCGACCCCACGTTATGAGATCACGAAGTGGATCGCATGCCGGTCGAGAGTCTTGATCCACAAGCCAGAAGGAATTATGTCCACGGAGAGGCGAGCAATGGCAGATAGATTAGAAGAGGGGATTCCGCGAGGATGGGAAGAGTATTTCGCGATTGTGGTGCGAAGGCGCTGGTGGATATTGCTTCCACTTTTTCTATGCTGGATGGCGGTTTGGGGAGTGAGTTGGACACTGCCGACCACCTACACCTCTGATGCGCTAATCTCCGCGGAGCAGGAAAAGGTGTCGGACCTTTACGTGATGGAGAATGTGAATGTGAATCTGCAGAATCGTTTGCAAAGCACGACGCAACAGGTCTTGAGCTATGCCAGCCTGCAGGCAATCATACAACGCTTCAACCTCTACGCAACGCCTCCGCGGATGGGAGGCTTTTTCAAGCCCAAAGATCCGGTGGATCAGATGCGGGGCGATATAAAGATCGAGCTGGTGGGGGCGCCAGGATATCGGGGAGAGTTCTTCACCTTTAAAATTCATTATTCGGCTGATACGCCGCAGCTCGCGCAGCAGGTAAATAGCGAATTGACATCTTTGTTCATCAATGAAAATGTGCGGGCGCAGCGACAACTTTCCGAGAATACGACGGCATTTCTGGATAGCGAACTGGCGGACGCGCGCACCAAAATGGAAGAACAGGAAGCCGAAGTCTCAGCATTCAAGGCCAAACACGCAGGAAACCTGCCGGGCCAGTTGCAAAGCAACGTGCAAATCCTGGCTGGCCTGCAGGCACAGTTAGCGAGCACGCAACACGCGCTGGACACTTCGAAGCAACAGAAGATTTATCTCGAATCATTGCTGCAGCAATATCAATCGGCACAAGCGAGCCTCGGTGGAGACTCAAACGTGATATCGACGCAAGTATTAGACAAAGCGCTGCAGGATCTGCGGCTGCAAATCCAGAACTTGCGGACTCGCTACACAGAGGATCATCCAGACATCGTGGCGGTTAAAGATGAGATCGCCAAGACGGAGGCGTTGCGGAAACAAAACGAGGCGGAAATCGCCTCCCATCAGCAAACCGGTAAGTCACCCAGTGCATATGACTCGTCTGCTGCAGATGGAGTGCAACGAGGCTCACCCACGGCCATCATGCAACTGCAGAGCCAGCTGAAGGCCAACCAAATGGAGATTCAGAACGAGGAGCAGCACGCCAAGGACCTCGAGGCACAAACTACTCTATACCAAGGTCGCCTGAATCTGACCCCGGAAACGGAGCAAGAGCTGACCGTGGTTTCCCGCGGATACGACGAAGCTAGATTCAACTACAATTCGCTCCTCCAGAAGCAAACGCAATCGCAACTGGCAACCAGCCTTGGACAGCAGCAGCAGGGCCAGCAGTTTCATATCGTCGATCCGCCAAAGTTGCCGGACAAACCTTCGGCCCCAAATCGTTTCCTGATCAGTCTCGTCGGCTTGGCCCTGGGAGCCGTTTTGGGCTTGGGCATTGCTACATTCCTTGAACTAACGGACGTACGCTTCCGGCAGGAGAAAGACCTAGAGGGAATTCTTCCTGCTCGGATGCTGGTGGGTATACCCCGCCTGAGCACTCCCCAAGAGGACCATTCTCGTGTTATCAGACGGTACGTGGAATGTGGAGCCGCGGTGGTAGTGGCACTCTTGATTTTCACCGCCAACCTCTACACGTATTACAACGGTTGAGCGGCAGCACAAGAGAAGAGTCAAGGCGTTGATGCGAAACCTTTCGCGCCGGACGGGCAGTGAATCTGCTTTCGAGCAAGAGCCGGCGTAATTCTCTCCGGAAAGGCAACTTAGAATCAGGAATGGAAAACAATGAGCCAGTTATTTGAAGGATTTAGCGGGGCAACAATGCAACCAAGACACCCGGCCAAAGTGTCGGCGAACATGGTTCCGGCTGAAGTAGTTCCACCGGAGCCTACGGAGCTGGCGGAAGCGCCGAGCAACGAGATGCCGGAGGAAAGCGGGTCTAACGGAACGGTCGAGCGTAAAAAGATGTTAGAGGTCGAGAAGGGCCGGTCGGTGATGGCGCAGCCACTGCCAACATCACGTTTGGTTGCTTGGAGTGAACCGAATAGCCTGGGCGCGGAGAAATTCAGAGCCCTTGCCGTCCGCCTAGACGACATTTGCAAGCGGAACGATCTGAAAACTCTACAGGTGACCAGCAGCGTAATAAACGAGGGCAAGTCGTTCGTGGCTGCGAATCTAGCGGTGACGCTCGCCAAGTATTCCGGATCAAAGACGCTATTAATTGAAGGAGATTTACATAGACCAACGCTAGCAGCAATGCTCGGGCTGAAAGCCTTGCAAGGACTAGGCGAGTGGTGGCCCGGACGGAACCACGACCTTTCACGCTTTCTCGTGCGAATCACCGGAACGGCGCTGTGGTTTTTGCCGGCGGGGAAAGCATGTGACCGGCCGTCAGAGATCCTGCGTTCGGCGCAACTTGCGGAAGCTTTTGCGCAGCTTGCCGGCCGATTTGATTGGATCGTCGTGGATTCCACGCCGATGCTGCCAGTTATCGATGCCAACCTCTGGTCGCGATTAGTGGACGGTACGCTCCTAGTCGTGCGCGAGGGCGTAGCGCCGCTCAAGGCCCTCAAGAAGGGTCTGCAGTCTCTCGACAATCCGAAGTTGATCGGCGTGGTCGTCAACGAGGCCTCGGAGTTCGATCAGGTCGATTATGACGGGCAGTATTATGGGGGTCGAGGATACGGAGACAGGAGTTCGGAGAAACTAGGATAGGCTGGATGAGGTCGCAAGGTCGCCTTCTCGCCGAGAACCGTCTTGCGACGCAACGACTCTTGTAGCTTGAACAGTCTCACATAGCGTTCGGGACCCTCCTGCAATCCCCAATGGATTTTCTTCAGGGTTCGCTTTTGCGCGGTTGATTGAATCGGGTCCGATGGCCTTCTCAATATTCCCGGCGGTTAACTATCTCGTATGGCGAGGTGTACGAGGCCGCGCGCGCCGCTTTTCTTGGGAGGACGCAGCGTCGGGCAAATGCCCAGACACCCCCGGGCGAACACTTGGTGACCTAACCTGGGAAAAAGGGCCATCGAAGGAAAAGGCGCGGGCCGGTGGATTGTTCGCCTCTTTAGCTTTATCGGCCCTGGTATTTATTATGTATTTTCCAGTACTCGCCGGATTGGCGGGACAGTGGTGGAACGATCCGAATTATGGGCATGGATTCTTCGTTCCCGTTCTAGCGGGCTACGTTTTATGGAGTGAGCGCGACCGTTGGCGTACATTGCCTTTCAGGCCCAACAATCTTGGTTTGGCGATCATGCTGTTCGCGATAGGGTTGAGGGTTCTTGGGACGCTTGCCGCCGAGTTGTTCATTGCTCGGCTGTCCTTAGTGATCCTGATTTTCGGACTGGTGCTATTCCTAGCCGGCTCCCAAGTGCTTAAGTCGATTCGCTTTCCGATCGGCTATCTGCTTTTTATGATCCCGCTACCGGCAATCATCTATTACCAGCTCACGCTGCCTCTTCAGTTATGGGCATCACGATTGGCGGCGAGCGGTCTGGTCGCGGTAGGGATTCACACGCTGCGAGAAGGGAACGTGCTCATTCTACCAAACTGCACTCTCAATGTGGTCGAAGCGTGCAGCGGAATTCGCTCGCTGCTTTCTTTGCTGGCTGCGGTTGTGGCGTATGGGTACCTGGCAGAACCGAAAACATGGAAACGCGGCGTGTTGGCGGTCGCGAGCATTCCAATCGCAATTGCGACGAATGGCCTCCGACTTGTCGCGACCGGTGCGCTTAGTTATTTTTACGGACCGAGCGTGGATTCGGGTGTGGTCCATTTGGCTCTTGGCCTAGGTTTCCTCGTGCTGGCTTTTCTTTCGATTCTACTTATACACAAGCTACTTGGCCTGCACTTGCGACATCAGAATCGCGCACCGGCCTGTCCATGAGCTATCTACGAACGGCAGTTGCAGCGGTGGTGCTGGTTGGAGGAATCTTCGCAAATCACGGCTTCAGAACGAAAGACGCCGCTGGACTGCGAACGCCGTTGCGCGAATTTCCATCCGAAGTCGGCCTTTTGGAAGGTGAAGATCGTCCGTTCGAGGCAAATGTCGTCCGCGCAATCGGAACGGATGATTATATCAATCGAGTCTATCGGGGCGGCACGCTCCCGATTGAACTTTATATTGGATATTACAAGGATCAGCGCTCAGGAGACAAAATGCACTCGCCGAAGAACTGTCTTCCTGGCGCTGGTTGGGAATCTGTCCACTCCAGTGGAATACAGATAGGTTCTCAGGGCGGAGCTGCTGTTGTGGTGAACGAATACCTGGTGGCACAAGGAGCCAGGCGGGACGTAGTGCTCTATTGGTATCAGTCCCATGGGCGGATCGTTGCGAGCGAATATGTGGCTAAGATTTTGCTGATTTCCGACGGATTGAAGAACAGATCAACTGATGGAGCACTGGTGCGCATCTGGACAACCGCAGTTGACGGCGAAGAGGCCGCGCGAGGGCGCGCGGTGGAGTTTGCAGGCCGCGTTTATCCACAGATCGATGAATTCCTGCCGAACTGACCAGCGTGGCGAGCAAGTGCCGCCGATGGTCTGATATTTCGTTCCGCCAGGCGATAGAAACGTTTTTTTTCAATCAGGCAACGCCCCTTTCCTTCTCGATGTCGAGGAGAGAGTAAGTTTCAGCTCCAATTCCAATTGATTGCAGATAACTGGATACAAGGATGGTACCCCATGAAGAACATAACCAAGCTCGTCACTCGAGTTCTCGATTCGCTCGGATCGAGACGAATAGCAAGGACACACCCGAGGAAATGGATTCTTGGCTTCTGTCTTGCCGCGGCTCTTTTGAGTTGGGGCTGCCCGAAACAGGATCCACTCCAAGCTTTTAGTCCCCCGCCCACTCCGGTTGATCAGGGGCCAGCCCCGGTTCCGGAACCGGCCACGGCGCTGTTATTCGGGGCGGCGTTGCTGATTGGCGGAGCTATAGTCCGGCGGCGCCGCAATGCGGGGCACAAATAAATGGTTCCCCGATAGTTTGGTTCAGAAGCGGCCTCCCCGTATATCCAGCACTACCTGGAGCGATCCTTGGTCCGTCTCTTGCATGCTTATATTCCAAAACGAACGCTACTGCTCGGAATTTCAGAAGCTTTTCTGATCACTCTAGCGCTTGTGGCTTCGGCTCTAGCGCGGCTGGGGGCCGGAGAAGCCAGGTTTATGCTTACGTATGAGTATGGCTCGCTGAAAATCGCATTGGTGGCGCTGGCCTTCCTGGCGTGCATGTACTATTTCGATCTTTATGACTCCGCGATTGTAAGCAATAGACGCGAGGCGCTTGTTCGTCTCATCCAGGTGCTGGGGGTAGCGTACATCACTTTGGGTGTCCTCTACTATCTGTACCCGCCGGTGAGACTCGGCAGGGGCATTTTTCATCTCGGCTTTCTTTTTGTTGGTTTGTTGTTACTTCTCTGGCGACGACTGTTTTCTGCTATCAATGGAGCTGAGAGGCTTGCTGAGCGGGTGGTCATTTTGGGCGAGGGGGCGTTAGCTGAATCACTAGTGCGTGAAATTGGAATGCGGCCCGAGCTGGGAATTCACGTTGCAGACTGCGCGAAGGTACACGCAATCGAGAACCGGCCTGGCAATCACCAGATCGGCGGATTGCCGGCCATTCTTTCTCAGAACAGTTCCCGGGAGAACCTCGCGTTCGGCCGTGCTGTCCGCGGCATCGACCGCATCGTGATAGCGATGGAGGAACGCCGCGGGAAGCTGCCCGTGGACTTATTGCTTTCGCTGAAGAATCGTGGCGTACGAGTGCAAGATGGCAACGATGTCTACGAGTCGATCACCGGGAAAGTACCCATTGAATCTATCCGATTGAGCTGGTTGCTATTCTCGCCGGACTCTCACGCGTCGAAGCTCTTTCTAATCTACAAACGATTCGCGTCCGTGGTGATTTCGATTGTCGGACTGTTACTCAGCCTGCCGTTGGTTCCGTTCGTCATTCTAGCCATCAAGCTTAGTTCGCGGGGCCCGGTTTTGTACTCTCAGGATCGCGTAGGGCGCGACGACAGGATTTTTCGTTGTTACAAATTCCGCACGATGTACTGTGATGCTGAAGCCGACACCGGACCAATCTGGGCGAAGGACGAGGATCCTCGAGTCACGCGGGTGGGGAGAATCCTTCGCAAGACACGCATCGATGAGATACCACAACTACTGAACGTGCTCAAAGGCGACATGAGCCTGGTCGGTCCCCGCCCAGAGCGGCCCGAGTTTGTCGCGGCGTTGAATGACAGGATTCCTTACTACCGCCTGCGACACGCCATCCGCCCGGGAATTACCGGATGGGCGCAAATTCTTTACAAGTATGGGAGCTCAGTCGAAGACGCCAAGGAGAAACTACGCTACGACCTCTATTACATCAAAAATAGCTCGGTGGGGCTGGATCTGCTGATCGTCTTGAGCACGATCAAGATTGTATTGCTGAGCCGCGGTGCCAGGTGACGCAGAAATTCACGAAGCACAATTGCCATGCTCAGTCGCCTCCCAGCACACTTTGAAACACGCACGACCGATGTGACGAGTCCGAACATACCAATGGGAATAGCCGCGTGATTATGGGTTTCGTATTCACGATTATATATATCGTAGTTACGATCATTTCGCCGGAGCAATTCGGAAAAGAGTGGGCCAGCTATCACGCGGTAACGTACCTGGCCGCGATGACCGCTTTGGCCTCCTTGCCCAGCATGGCGAGGTATAGCTTTTGGAAAACGTCAGTACAAACCTACCTGCTGATGGGCTTCATTGTAGCCATCGGTCTTTCGCAGTTGGCTAACGGATGGCTCGGCGGCGTTGTCGAAAGTTTGCGCACGTTCATGCCGAGCGCCGCAGTGTTTTTCTTCATTGTGGTGAACGTGACGACGATTCGCAGGCTAAAGATCGTCGCATTGACTGCTGTTGGATCTTGTCTGATTGTTACGGTGGAGGCGCTGTGCGGATACTACGCGGGGTTTCATGGCGAAATGTTCGTTCTGCTGACCAATATCTCCTCGCCACAGGATGTCGTAATAGGACAATTGACACGAATACGCGGCGCCGGATTCTTGAGCGATCCGAATGATTTTGCGCAAATTCTCTTGATTGCTCTTCCGCTTGCGGTTATCGCCTGGCGGCGAGGACGCGCGGTTGCCAACTGTTTTGCAGTGCTCCTGCCAGCGGCTCTGCTGCTTTGGACCACCTATCTGACACATTCGCGCGGTGGATTGATTGCCCTGGCGGCCGTCGCGCTTATGGCGGCGCGCAAGAAACTGGGAACAACCACGTCAACGGCCGTGGCCGCGGTATTCATACTTGGCATGATAGCCCTTGACTTTACAGGCGGCCGGGGGATTTCGGCAGCCGACGGCGCCGACCGGCTAGAAGCCTGGGCCAGTGGCTTGGAAATGTTCAAAACTGCTCCCATATTTGGGATTGGATTCAACAACTTCACGGATTTGTATGAGATCACCGCGCACAATTCTTTTGTACTCTGTCTTGCGGAACTTGGAATATTGGGGAGCACGTTGTGGCTGGCGCTGTTGGTAACAACGACGATCGGGCTGAATCGCATCGCCGGGGTTCATAAGAAAAGTCAGTCAAGCAGATTACTCGGTTTGCTGAGCCTTTTTGAAATGAGGTCTATTCCAGGTCTAAACACACTCGCTCTAAATCCCGCAACTTCGAGCGGAATCATGGCCATGAAATACGAGCATGCGTCGGAAGGACTGCCGGCCATGGTTGGCGCTGGTGGTGCGGAATGTGAAATACGCGAAGAACCTGTTCACTCGTCGAGCGTGCCTCAGCAGTGGATTGCGGCGATTCGCCTGGCTCTAGTGTCATTTATGGCGAGCGCATGGTTCTTGTCGCGCAGCTACACGATAACCATGTATCTAGTTCTGGGGCTGGCTACTGCGGCGATAGCGCTTGAGCAACGCGATCTCAAGTCACCCGATCGTGGTCGCTGGATTGTTTCCACGATGACCGCCGAGGTGCTCCTGGTCGTTCTGATATACGGCCTGGTTCGCCTTCGACACTGAGAGTCACAACTCGATATGAGGTGGCTGTGACGAACAGCACGATGACCATGCCGCCACAGCTCTTACCGCAAGCCACTGACAAGCAGACGAAAGTAGCCTCCGCTAAGTTCGAGAGCTGTTCTGGGCTGTGCGCGTTTCAAAACATGAGGACCATCGATGAGTGGCGCACACATCTCTACGTATGTCTTTTGGATTGCCGCATGCCTCATGCTGTACACCTATGTGGGGTATCCGTTCTGGATGTACCTGCGCAGCCGTCTGCAGCCGCGCCCGCAGAAGCAAGGATCAACACTTCCCTCGGTGAGCATCATCCTCGCCGTCCACAACGGCGCGGCGCTGTTACGACAGAAAGTTGCCCACCTGCTATCGCTGGATTATCCGCAAGATCGAATTGAAATCAAAATCGTATCTGACGGATCGACGGATGGCACGGACGATATTTTGAAGGAGTTTCAAGACTCGCATATCAAGTGCTTTCGGTGCCCCGAGCATTCGGGCAAGGCAGCAGCTCTAAACATAGGAATGCAGGGCGCCACCGGGGAAATCTTGCTATTTCTGGACATCCGCCCCTGGATTGAAAGCAAGGCGGTGCAATTATTGATTAGCAACTTTGAAGATCCTCATGTGGGATGTGTTGCGGGAGAACTAGTGTTGCGGGACGACGGCCACGATGCTGGCGCGAGCGCCGTTGGAGGCCTTTATTGGCGCTACGAGAAGTGGATTCGCAATAGCGAGGCCAGAGTCGATTCGCCGCTGGGAGTGTACGGTGGGTTCTACGCGATACGCCGCAAACTGGCGACTGCTCTGCCGGAAGGAACTATTTTAGATGATATGTTGCAGCCTCTTAGTGTGATCCGACAGGGCTACCGGTCGGTCTTGGACCTGCGTGCGCGAGTTTACGACATCTGGCCCAAGAGTCTGCGTGGGGAGTTCCATCGTAAGGTTCGTACCCTAGCGGGCAACTTCCAACTGATACAAATTGCCCCGTGGTTGCTGTCTCGGCAGAATCGGTTACGGTTCGAGTTAGTCTCGCACAAGTTGATGCGCCTTGTTGTGCCAATTTTCTTAGTGATGCTCCTAGTCAGCAGCGCGTTGCTGGCAAGGGAGTCCGTGCTATACGCGGGAGCGTTTTTCTCGCAGATTGTGTTCTACATGCTCGCCGCGTTGGGTGCCTGGCGGAGTATTCCGATTCTGACCCGGATAGCTGCTCCCGCGAGCGCTTTTTGTATGTTGAATGCTGCCGCAGTAGTGGGCTTCTACAAATTTCTGTTCACGCGGGGACCTCTCTGGAAAATTTGGACTACTAGCGTACCTGCATCGTTGGCCGCGGACGGGCAAGAGAGCGTCAATTGGAACGCGACAACGCTGCGCTTGGACTTGGATGATCGGCTGCGGACTAAGGGTGTGACTCGTTGAGATTAAACGTCACCGTCGTTACTTCAGATTTCCCCATCCCGGACGAACCATACCGCGGACACTCCGAATATCAGACACTTCTGGCGCTCTCTAAAATTGCCGACGTAAAAGTTGTATGTCCATTTCCGCGCTACCCCAGGTGGTTCCAGCCGGGTTACGATTATCGCGCACCTGATTTGTCCTTTTGTCCTCCGGGTGTGGAGGCGCGGTACTTCGAGTACCCAGCGTTACCTGGCTTGACGAGATGCATTAACGGTTTGGTGTGTGCGAAGTACCTTGAACCCTATCTCCGTGAGTCCATGCCGGACGTGGCTTGCAACTTCTGGATCTATCCCGAAGGCTACGCAACAGTTACCGTGGCACGCCGTCTAGGTATCCCAGCTATCGTCGGCTCCATTGGCTCAGACTTGAATCGCATTCCCGACCCATTCTCCAGATGGTTGACGAAGCTTGCAATGAAGCGGGCGACTTTCGTTGTAACCAAAAGCGAGCACCTGCGCCAGCGGGCCATAGGGATGGGCATCAGCGCTGCAAAGGTACGGACGATCCAGAATGGCTGTGATCCGAGCGTGTTTCACATGGGAGACCGAAGCGTCGCGCGCGCACAATTGGCCATGGACGAGAACGCTGAACTTGTTTTGTTCGTGGGGCGATTGGATACCAAGAAGGGCATCGGAGAATTGCTCGAGGCTTTCGCTTCGCTTGCGAGCCGGCGCCCTAATTTGCGTCTGGCATACGTCGGAGACGGGCCGGGGAGTGAGCAATTGCAAGGTAGAGCCAGGCATCTTGCATTGGAGGACCGAGTCATATTAATTGGTGCCTGCCCTTCGCAGAAAGTTGCCCAGTGGCTCACGGCTGCCAACGTGCTCGCTCTGCCCAGCTATAACGAGGGCTACCCCAACGTCGTCATCGAAGCCCTGAGCTGCGGACGCCCGGTGATTGCAACGAATGTGGGTGGAATCCTCGAGCAGGTCAATGAAAAGTCCGGGATTTTAATTGCTCCAAGAGATTCGCGGGCACTTGCCGGGGCAATTGAAGAGGCGATGGAACGGCGTTGGGATGAATATTCCATTTCGGAACAATTTCGCCGGGGTTGGGATCAAGCGGCCGACGAATTGCTTCGCCTCTGTGAGTTAGCGCTGCAATGCAGGGAAGAAGGGCGACTCCCGGCTAAAGCTACCCCTGCGTTGGGCCGCTGATTTGATGCGCATCCGACTATACGACCGATCATGCGGTTGATCCACAATTCGCAAATCTGGGGTCCTTCTTATATTAAACAGCGGCTGCGGCAGATTACGCAGCGTACTGGCCCTCCACTTAGGGATATTTGGGTGACTATTGCCGACCATTACGAGCCTAGATGGCGGCACGCTGATTTGAGGACCGCGCAGTCACGCGTTGCTTTATGGCGAACTACATGGCCGGAGATTGCGAGGCGATGCAAACCGGATTCCCGTGGGAACGCGCCTCGGTATACGTTTTTTTTTCCGGAAGAGGAATATCATCCGACGCTGGTGGAACCCCTTGCTGAAATGGGTCGCGATGGGATAGCCGACGTGGAAGTCCATCTTCATCATGATGGCGAAGGCCGCCAGAACTTTATCGACCGCATAAGCGGTTTTTGCAGCGCACTGCATAACCAGCACGGTCTGCTGCGCAAGCGCAACGGGAAGCTGGCGTTCGGATTCATCCATGGCAACTGGGCCTTGGACAATTCCCGGCCGGATGGTCGCTTGTGCGGCCTTAACGATGAAATCCGCCTGCTGCGAGACCTTGGCTGCTACTCCGATTTCACTATGCCGTCCGGCGATTCTCCAACTCAAGCTCGTTTGGTAAATACGATTTACTATTGCAGCGGCGATCCTGACCGGTCGAAATCGTATGACGATGGCGTCGCTGTTACGCCCGGGGGTGGTATCGAAGGCGACTTGCTCATGATTCCAGGGCCACTCGGGATGCGCTGGAGAGATCGTTGGCTGCCCCGGCTCGAAACTGGAGAAATTCGCTATGGAAACGTGGCGACACCTTATCGTGTAGGACGATGGGTGGAGTTAGCGCCGCGCATTGGGGTCAACACCTTCCTCAAGCTATATACGCATGGCGCCCAAGAAAGGAACTCCTCCGCTTTATTGTGCGACGTGCTAGAAACGGCATTCAACTTGTTAGTGGAAGAAGCGAACCGGCGCGAGTGCTCCATTCATTTCGTCACCGCTTGGCAAATGTATCTGGCTATAGACGCAATTCGGCAACGTCGCGATCCCTTGATCACCGCAGACGCCGGCCAAATCCAAGGACGGATCGCCAGCAATGCTAACGCAATTTATGCCAACAAGTCTGCAGCCGGGAAATCGGCGTGACAACTTTAGTCTACGTTCCAGCGTCCTGAAACAGCCGGTACCGCACGCCGAAGCTTTGCATCGGCCGGTTGCTGCGTTGAAAGCGGAATTGGATGTTGCCAGAGTGAAGAAATCTGTTCTGCCCACCGTGACGACCAACTCGGCTGAAGCCTCAAGCGTGGAGTTGAGACGCAGCTCGGAAGAGTTCGTGATAGGTGCAGTGCTTGGCCCAGATTCCAAGGGCAGCTTTGATGACCTGCTCGCTGCATGCGCGAATCTGCGCAAGACTGGCCTATCTACCCGACTGGTCATCTTTGCCTCGCATGATCCGCGACGTGTCTCCACCGAGGCAGCAATCCAGGAACTACATCCGCCCTTTCAGTGGGTGCCCGATGAATTGATCACACCTGACTCGCTTTTGGAATGCGATGTTCTGGTTTCGCTCCAGGATGGAGTACCGCTCTGCGTGCTACGCGCGGTGTCTTCGCACATCCCGATTATTACGACGGCGGTCCGCATTCCAGAAGCCCTCCGCAACCGGCCGAACGTCAAGGTCATCCGACACGGCGATAAGGAGCGCTTACAAGCTGCATTGCAGCAGCAGTCTGAAGAGACGAATGGGGATCCGGCTCATGGTTTTGTCCCCGAAGCAAATTTGTCAAGCCTCTACAGCGATACTTATTTGTGGGGGGGAAACGCTCATCCAGCCGTGATCGAGCGCGCGCCGAAAGGGCACGCGTTGATCAAGAGAGCGCTTTTCAGCGCTGTTCCCAAGAGCCAATTACTTGAACACGGAAATCGCGACCGGCCGCAGATTGCCATCACAGTCGATGACGGGCCGGATCCAGTCCGCACGCCGCGTATGCTGGACATCTTTCGAGATCACGAAGTGAAAGCTACCTTCTTCGTGGTGGGAGGAGCCGCCGAGCAGTATCCGGAAGTTGTGCGGCGGATGAGGAACGAGGGACACGAAGTCGGAAGCCATTCTTATAGTCATCCGTACTTCGACAAGCTTTCCTGGTCCGGTGCCATGCGTGAGATTGGGATGACGAATTTGGTTCTTAATCGTATCTTGGGAGAGAAATGCAAACTGTTCCGCCCGCCTCACGGCAAATTGTCGCTTCGCAGCCTCCTCCCCGCCTGGGTGGCGGGCCAGCAAGTGGTGATGTGGAACATCGATCTGAAGGATTACCGTGCGTCCACGGGAGAAGTGGAAAAACAGTTAGATCAAACCGTCTTTGCCGCTGGTGACATCATTCTCTACCACGGCACGAGCGAGCCCGCGTTAAAAGCACTTCCGAACGTAATCGAAAGCGCGCTAGGTAAGAATCGCAACGCCGTTACCATTTCCGAACTCATCCGACATTGAGCTTCTGGTGGACCAAACGTGTGAGCCTCCCGCGATGTAATTGCGTGGACGCCCTAAATCCGCTGCTTTCGTCTTAACAGCCCTCCGATATTGTGACAACCCTGCCCAATCCGGAAATTGGTTCGACGGCGTTGCCCCTCCGCGCGTCAACTCTTGCCCCCAGTAACGCCAAGGTTATCGGCCGCAATTTCATTTTTATGGGCCTGGAAGTGGTAATTACGCTCGTTTCCACTTTGGTGACGACGGTGGTCATAGCGCGCGTCATTGGGCCGACGCGGCTTGGCTACTTCAATCTTATATTTTGGCTCACCTCTATCACGTGCTCGGTTGGGTCGTTGGGCATTCCGCTCACAACGTTCAAGTACATGGGCGAATTTCTTGGCGGCGGGAAAAAGGAGTTGGCGCGCGCCGTATTTTTTTACAACCTGTGGGCCCAGACGGTGATTGCGTGCATGTTGACGGTCATCGGTCTGATCGCCGCACTCGTTCTCGTTGACCCCGCGTATCGTGTCTGTTCCATTCTGTTGGTGCTGAGCATGGTGCCCAACATGATCACGTTTGTGCCTTCGCAGGCGAACTGCGCTGCCGAGGATGCTGCTCTCAATACGCGCGGTGCATTCGTTGCCGCAATCGTATATGTTGTGGCGGTAGCAGCAAGCCTCCTTCTCGGATGGAACCTGGTCGGCATCGCCGCAGGCGTTTTGCTTTATCGCTCCGCCGAGTTGGCCGTAAAAACTGTCCCGGTTCTCAAATCGATGAAATCCGTACCGAAGCTCCCGTTGCCGCGAGAAATTCGCAACCGGATGTTTTCCTTCTCCGGTCTGAGCACCGGTCTGATGATTTTGCAGATCGTGATTTGGGACCGGTCGGACATCATTTTTCTGAAATTGTTGCAGCCCGATATTCGTCAACTGGCTTTTTTCTCGGTTTGCTTCAATGTGTCGGACCGGCTCCTGCGCGTGCCCCAGACGTTCGCAAATGCGCTCTCGGCCACGCAAATGGCCGAGTACGGCCGCGATAAAGATCGCCTATTCAGGATGACCTCGAAAGCATCCACCTATGTCCTTATCGGAGCGCTCCCGATTCTGATCGGACTTGCTTGCATAGGCGGCCCAATTGTGCGGGTCATGTACGGCTCGCAATACCTGGCAGCAATTCCGGTTTTTGTTGTAGTGGCACTCCTGAGCATTCCAAAGGCAATACTGACACCTGCTCAGACTTTGTTGTACTCCGCTGAAGACCTGGGGTTTGTCTTGAAGTGGGGCTGCGTAGCGGCGGCGATCAATGTGCTCCTCGATCTCGCGTTGATTCCAAGTCATGGCGCGATTGGAGCTGCGTGGGCGAATGGTGTCGCCCAAACGTTTGCCGCACTGACTATCTGGGGTCGTGTGTTGGTCCGCTATCCCGTCAGAATCGATATGCCCGCCCTGCTCAAACTTGCTGCTGCAACTTTTGCCATGGCCATCGTTGTGCTAGGCATCGTGGCGACACCGCTGAGCTCTCTCATGAAGTTGAGCATTGCCGTGCCGGCAGGTGCGATTGTTTTCCTGGTCACAAGCCGGGTGTTTATGGTGCTGCAGAAAGATGATCGCCGGCGCCTAATGCAACTTTCTGGACTGCTGCCCACGCCGGTGGGCGCTTCGTTCAAACGCTTGGTCGATTTCCTGATTCCGCAGTCAGCGGTGATAGAAGTCGCAAGATAAACTAAATGAAGTCCCATCCCAAATGGCTAGCATCATCCAAGTAGCGGGTTCCGCGTCTATCGCGGGGGTGCAACGCGAGCGAGCCTCCACGTTGAAGATTGCCCATGTCGCTGACAGCATGGAAATGGGCGGAGCAGAAAAGCTAACCGCGACGCTTTGTCGATTGCAACGCGACCGGGGACATACCGCCTCCGTCCATTGCCTTTATGAGGTTGGCGTTCTCGGCGAAGAGTTGCGGGCCGAAGGCTTTGAGGTAATTCTCCATCAGCCTTCCACCTTTTTTCTTTTAATACGCTCCATGTACAAATCGTTTAGGCGCTCTCGCCCCGACGTCGTGCATTGCCATAACGCTACAGCCGCCATCATCGCAGCCCTTCCTGCTCGTCTCGCTGGAGTGAAGACCGTCATAGTAACCAGGCACGGCCTGGTTAAGCCTCCTTACCAGCTGCGGCGTGAGTTGAAATTTGCCCTGGCTTCACGGTGGTGTGATTGGATCGTCGGAGTTTGCGAGGGCACGCGTACAAATTTGCGGGCGGCTCCATTCGCCTCTCGCGGCAGAATCATTCACATCTATAATGGCGCTTGGCCTGCGGATATTCGGGCTCTACCGCAACCAAAAAAAGGTTTTACGTTGCTGTGTGTTGGCCGTCTGGCGCCGCCAAAAGACCTTGCCACTTTGTTGCAAGCGGTCGCACTCGCACACACGCATCATCCTGACGTGCAGCTATGGATAGTTGGCGGCGGAGCACTTGAGTTAAGTCTGCGGAAGCTCACCGATGAACTTGGGCTGAATGAATGCGTCACTTTTTTCGGCGAGCGGGCCAATGTCTCCCCTTTCTTGCTGGCAGCCGACCTTTTTGTCATTTCATCCATAACCGAAGGCCTGCCTGTTTCTTTGTTGGAAGCTATGTCGGTCGGGTTGCCAGCAGTGGTTACCGACGTCGGAGGTATGAGCGAGATCGCGCGTATGTCGGGCGCAGTTACTGTCGTGCCTCCATCCGACCCTCAAAGCATGGCGGCCGCATTGTGCGACGCGATTGCCCGCAGGGAAGAACTGACGAAGATGGGTCAGCTAGCCAGCGATTGTTACCAGCGATATTTTCGGCCGGAACGAATGCTGGATGATTACATGAACCTTTACAATCATCATATTTCGCGCAATCAAGCGCTGCACGCGACCTGATAAACTGCGCGCGGTAAACGGCTCAAGAAAACTGTCGATTCCCGCCAACGCACTGGATTGCTGAGCGTCTTCGCTATTGCGCGGCGGAGTCGCCGCCGCCTTCCTGGTTCTGTCCGAGGCCTCGAACTTTGCAATTCATCTACCACCATCGCACCATGGGCCGCAGTTCCCAGGCCATTCATATTCGCAGCCTGGTGGAGGCGCTGAAAGCAGATGGGCACGAAGTTACGATCGTGTCCCCCCCAGGCGTTGATCCATTCAAATCCGCGGGAATGATGCCATTTTTGCGTAAAGGGGATCGTGCAGTTGGGCTTCAACGCATCTGGAAATACATAAGCTGCAAGTGTCCGCAATTCCTCTTCGAATTATGCGAGCTTCTTTATAACCTGTTTCTCCCATTTCGCTTGTTGCCGGTTTTGTGGCGCCAACCGGATGCCGCCATCTACGAAAGGCACGCCTACTTTATGTTTATGGGCGTGCTGTTGGGAAAATGGTCGCGGCGGCCAGTGCTGCTCGAAGTGAATGAACTCCCCGGATTCACGAGAGCCCGAGGCTTGATCATGGAACGCCTCGCGCGAAGCATCAATACTTGGATATTCTCGCAAGTCGATCATGTTCTTTGCGTGTCCACTGTTCTCGCGGACGAAGCGCAGCAGCGCGGCGCCCGCAGTGAACGCGTACACGTCTTGCCCAATGCAATCGATCCTGATCGGTTCCGGACTCCGAAGCCTGGGCAGTCAGTCCGCGCACGCCTAGGTCTCGAACGTTCCATCGTCATAGGCCACGTGGGCCTGTTTTATCGCTGGGATCGTCTGGACGTGTTGATCGAAGCCGCGAAGATTATCCGCGACAGTCATCCCAACGTAAGAGTATTGCTCGTGGGTGACGGGCCTGAGATGGAAAAGTTGAGGCAGACCGCATTTCGATTGGGCATAGAGAGGGAAGTCGTTTTTTCCGGCCCCGTGCCTCGCGATGACGTGCCCGCGTACATTGATGCGATGGATATTTGCGTCCTCCCCGATTCCAATGCTTTCGGCTCCCCGATCGCCCTGTTTGAGTTCATGGCCATGGGCAAACCTTGCGTGGCCCCTGATCTTGGCCCCATGCGCGACGTGATCGATGACAATGTGACAGGGATTCTGTTTCCCCACCGAGATTACGACGCGCTAGAACAGGCAATTCTGCGGCTCGTCGAAGATTCAGCGCTCAGGAGTCGACTCGGTGCACGGGCGAAACAGACGGTCTTTGAGCGCCATACGTGGGCCGCGAATGCTCGTTCCGTAGCCCGGCTAGCACTCGGAGAGAGTTCGGTTAAAACATTCGCTCAAGTTGGACAAGTTGACTGTGACACCCATTGATTTGGAAAGAGAACTTGCATGCCTCCAGATACAAATCTAAGAGTTGGATTGGTTGGAGCAGGCTACATTAGCGAATTTCACGCCCGCGCTATCCAGCGCGTGCCTAACACACGAATCATGGGCATCGCCGACGTCGTAAACTCTCGTGCCGCTGGTCTGGCTGCCCGGTTCAGAATTCCGGAAGTCTTCCCAACCATGGAAGCCATGATGAACGAGGGAGTCGACGTAATTCACATCCTCACCCCTCCTAACACCCACGCACCGTTGGCTATCGCCGCCCTTGAGCACGGCTGCCACGTCTTGGTGGAAAAGCCGTTGGCAATGAATGTGGAAGAAGTCGACCGTATTTCTGTCGCAGCCGAAGCCGCGCAAAAATCCGTTTGCGTCAACCACTCCATGCTGTACGACCGTTTCGTATACAAAGCGCTGAAGCTAGTCCGGGCAGGCGCGATCGGAGTTCCACTCAGTTTCGACTACTTCCGTAGCAGCGAATATCCTCCCTACCGAGGAGGACCGCTGCCGATTCACTACCAGGATGGCGGTTACCCTTTCTTGGACCAGGGCGTACACGCGCTTTACCTAGCCGAGTCTTTCTTGGGCGCCATCGAAGATGTGAAACCTTGCTACGGCACATACGGAGGCGACTCCAACCTCGTGTTTGACGAGTGGCGCGTCACAGCGAAATGCCAACGGGGCACGGCTAATATCCACATTTCATGGAATGTGCGGCCCCTGCAGAACTGGTTCGTCGTCCAAGGCACCAAAGGCGTGATCCGGGCAAACCTGTTCGCGATGTGGGTGACTCATACGCCGCAACTCCCACTTCCGAAAGCACCAGCACGCGCGCTACAGGCAATGAGCGAGGGCCTAAGTATCTGTGCGCAGGTTCCAGCAAACGTCGCTCGCTTCGCCCTCAAGAAAATCGTGCAGTACGACGGCCTGCATTCCTTGATAGCCGCTTATTACCGCGCTTTGCAAACGGGCGAACGCATGCCGGTACCGGTCGAGCATGCGCGCGCGACTGTGTATTGGACAAACCGCGTGTCTCAGGAAGCCAATGCCGCGAAAATTAAATTTCAGGAGCAATTCCGAACTGTTGGACACGCAAAAGTTCTGGTGACCGGGGCAACCGGCTTAATTGGAAGACATCTGGTGCGACGGCTGCTGCAGGAAGGGAAGCGTGTTCGCATCTTCGTGCGGCGGCAGCCAGAAGCGGAGTTCATGAACGATGGCAACGTCGAGGTTTTTCTTGGAGATCTGGGGGATCCCGCTGCCGTAGACCGAGCCGTAACGGGCACGGAAATTGTCTACCACGTGGGTGCAGCTATGAACGGCAGCGCGCATGAACATGAACGCGGCACCGTTTGCGGTACACAAAATGTTGTGGATAGTGTTCTCCGCCATAAAACACAGCGTCTCGTGTACATCAGTTCCCTTAGTTGCCTGCACGCAGCGGTTGCGCGGCCCGGCGACGTTATCACAGAATCTTGGCCAATCGAAGCATCCCCAACAAAACGGGGAGCCTATACACAAGCGAAGACGGCAGCCGAAAAAATAGTGTGCGATGCGGTTCGCGATCGGAATCTCCGGGCGGTATTGCTCCGCCCAGGAAGAGTTTTCGGCCCAGGTATGACGCTATTAACGCCTGAAGTTGCGCGCAGGTTGGGAAACCTTTTCGTTATTCTCGGCGATGGTACCCGCGAACTGCCTTTAGTCTATGTAGAAGATGTGATCGATGCGATTGGGCTGGCCGTCCAGAAAAGCAAATTCGATGGCGCCGTCTTCCACATTGTAGATCGTACCCAGATTACGCAGAATCAAGTCGTTCAGGGCTACCTCTCGAAGAACGCAAAAAAAGCCAAGGTCCTCCACCTGCCCGTAGCCATCGTGTACAGTTTGGCGCTTGGTTTCGAACTTTTGTCCAAGCTTCTGAAACGTTCAGCCCCGCTTTCCATTTACCGCGTTAAATCGGCGCTAGCACGCATGAAGTTTGATTGCGCGCGGGCAGAAAATGAACTCGGCTGGCATCCGCGCATCGGCGTCGCTTCCGGTCTGCAGGAATCGATGGCGGCCGAGCGCGTCCACTCCAGCAAAATTGTTCTCGGCCGTGTGCGAGAAAGCTGGGCAGCTAAGTAACCGTCTGTAAACCCCGGGGAATTGGAGCTACAGCACTGGCTGCCGAAACCGGATTACGTTCCCTCGGACCTACTTCATAGCGAATCAACGAGTGAAACAGGATTGAACATCGACTCATTTCTGCTCTTAAGCTTGCGCGGCGTAGTAACCGCTGACGAGTTCTGGAAGCCATCATCAAGCTTACTGAGGAAACAACTGCAGCGAGTGGCCTGAACATGCAACCTGAGCTACGTCGCCATTCCGACGCGGAGGAAACCATAATCTCGGACGGGAGTTCGTGCTGAACAAGGCGAGTTCACAAATGTCCATACAGTCTGAAATTTTAAGCGCTACCCACGGAGGGTTGGGTCATAGCAAGCGCAGACTCTGGGCACTCCGAATCCTCCACGGCATACTCCGGCGGGTCGTGCAGCGGACCCGCTTGATGATCTTGAGGGCGCCTCGCAACGACTTCGGTCCGCCTTACCCCGAAGAATGTGTCCTGGTCCGGGTTGTGCCGACGGCTCACTCCTCTGATCAACAATTGGCTGTAGAAGCGATGCGAGCGGCCGGGGAACCCGATGGCCTTGTGGCCCCGCGACTCGCGCATGGCGACGAATTCTTTGGCTGGTTGATAGGAGGGAGGGTCGTGAGTTTTGGTTGGGTCACGCGCCAAGACCGAACGGTCGGCCCCATTCGATTAACCAAAGCTTCCGGGCGCGCCTTTCTTTATAACTTTTTTACCCTGGAAGGATATCGGGGCCAAAGGCTTTACCCGGCTCTGCTGCTTGCGATACGCCACGGTCTCGGCCTCGAAAGAGTGAGTGATTTTGTTATTGATGTTGATGCGCACAACATACCATCGATACGAGGAATTGAAAAAGGGGGGTTTGCCCTCGTGGCGCAACTAGCCTTTCTGACGCTCTTCGCCCGCTGGCGTTGCTTTGGCAGTCGTACCTTATTTGATCGTAATGCCTCTTCTCTCTTTCGGCCCATCTGATTGGGAAGCATTGATAATCCAGATGCCGACAAACATAACAACGCGAGTCATCCGGGACGAAGTGGAATGGGACGCGATCCGAGACGATTGGGAAGTTCTTCATGCTTCAGGCCCAAATTCATCTACCCCCCTTGGTTTCGATTGGTTGCGGGGTTGGTGGCGGGTCTATGGTGGTTTCTATGGGACGGGAGGCTTGCGGATCGTGACCGTCTGGCGGGGCTCGCGGCTGGTAGGAGCGCTTCCTCTATACTTGGGCCATTCGGCGGGCGGCTCGCTCGGCGGTCGTGACCTCCGGTTCATCTCCACCGGCGAAGCAGAGTATGAAGAGACGTGCCCGGATTACTTGAACCTCCTATGCCTGCCTGGTGAGGAATCGGCCTGCGTCAGCTCTATGTGGCATGAGGTAGGCCGCATGGCCTGGGATCAATTAGAGTTCCTGGACCTTCCGCAAGACTCTCCGCTCTTGTATGGCCGGACCAGCCCCTACACGCTTCGGCAGTTCTCGCGGGGAAGCTGCTCCGTTGCGGACCTCGAGGCTGGGTTCGAGGCCTACCTCGGGCGGCTGTCATCGAACGTTCGCCAGCAATCCCGTCGGCTTCTGCGGGAAGGAGAGCGAGCTGGTGCGCGGTTCGAGCTAGTAGGTACAGAGCAGGCGGCCGCAGCATTTAACGACCTGGTTCAGTTGCACCAGGAACGATGGACTTCGGACGGGAAGCCGGGAGTATTCGCGGCTCCGCGGTTTATCGAGTTCCACAGAAAGCTGGTCGCGGAGTGGCTGCCGTCCGGGCGGGCGGTTCTCGCCCGCTTGTCGCTCGCGGACGATCCCATTGCCCTTATATACGGTTTCGTAACTGGCAAGAAATTCGACTTCTACCAGTCAGGGGTGCGGCGGGACGCCTCCGGACATCTGCGGAGTCCCGGGAATTTGGCCCATTTGCTATTGATGCGTGCGCTGGCGGAACGGGGAGTAACGGCGTACGACTTCCTGCGTGGAACTTCTTCCTACAAGCAGCGGCTGGCGACAAGAGAGAACCAGCTAGTCGGTGTCAGGAAATGGCGGCCGACTCTGAGGGCGGCCAGCTACCGGTTAATACAACTAGCCGGGCGGGTGGTCGCGAAAAGACAGATATATGCGGGGAGAGGTTGACTTCGTGAAGAAAGCAATGGCGACTCGTCTCTTGTGCCGGAGCGGCCTGCGTTTTCTCCTGGGCCGCTCACTTCGGTGGTCCGGATTGCTCGTCCTAAATTATCATCGGGTTGGCAACGGCAAGGAATCGCTGTTCGACCGCGCACTCTGGAGCGCAGACGCCGAGTCGTTTACCAACCAAATCCGGTTCTGCAAGTCCCAACTCGATGTGATCACGCCAGACGACATCCCTCGAGTGGTGGCCAAAGGGCGGGGCCGGTATGCCCTTATCACATTCGACGACGGGTATAGGGATAATTACGAAACGGCATTCCCGATCCTCAAAGCACACGGCGTACCTGCCACGTTCTTCATCACAACCGGGCTTGTAGACCTACCCCGGGTGCCCTGGTGGGACGAAATTGCCTGGATGGTAAGGACTAGTCGGCGCGATCAGATTGGGTTATCCGAATGGGTCCCCGACGCGCTTTCCTTTGATGAGCCAGACCGGGAAGGGGCCGTCCGGACACTTTTGACGGCTTACAAGTCGATGCCGGCAGAATCAACGGATCGCTATGTTGACGCGATCGCGGAGGCCACAGGATCTGGGCGATGTTGCGCAGATGTAGGTACCGGATTCTGGATGAACTGGGACATGCTCCGAGAAATGAGGGCGGCCGGTATGACGGTTGCTGGGCACACGGTGACTCACCCGATCCTGGCTCGCGCGCCCCGGGAGAAGCAAAGGGACGAAATCTTCGAGTGCGGAACTAGGCTGGCCGACGAGATGGGCGAACCGATGAGGTACTTCAGCTATCCCGTGGGAGGGCCGACCAGTTTTAGCACCGTCACTGAGGACTGCCTGCGAGAAGCGGGAGTGCGATACGCCTTTAGCTACTACGGTGGTTTTCGGCGATTCAGCGACTGGAATAACTACGATGTCCGGCGGGTGGCCGTCGAGACCTATCTGACCGCGGAGTGGTTCCGCTCGATCGTCACTCTGCCCCAGTTGCTGGCTTGAAGGCAATAGGAGGGGTATTCAGCGTCTGGGAGTGTGCGGTATTTCAAGCGTTCACTGCCGGACGGAAGGCCGTCCAGAACGGCGCTCTCGCCTTGAACGGTCTAATGAATTCTAGACAGTCTGTAAGTGATTATTTCAGCCCACAATTCATCACGCTGTCTCGCGGCGCGGGAAACGGTTTGACTGATGACTACCACGAATATTTATTGCCACGCTGGCCCGTTGCCTGTGATCGTCATAACCTGAACTGCCGTGGCCAGAGCCTTCGTGGAGCCCGCCGCCGTGATGGTCCCGCCCGACGAGGTGACCCCCTTGTTAATCACGAGGCTATCGTTCGGGTCAAGAGTGATTGTAAATGTACCGCTCGAAGGGCTTCCAGGAATGGAATCGACAATTCCGGGAGTCAGCGCGCTAAATGCAGATGCGTCCCCTAGCTGAATGGTGTAAATATTGTAACTGACTACATTTCCAGGATTGCTGTTATTCGCTTCGATGCGATATTGCCAGGCGGCAGCGTTAGCTCCGTTTGCGTTCTCTGCCACGATGGCAATTGTTGGCGCGGCTGGAAGTAGAGCCGTATAGAGCGCCTCTTGCGTCCCGTCGATACACTTTACCGTGGCCGCCACCACGGTTGGGTTAGTTTCGCAATGGCTTACAAATGTCGTGCTGCGCGCAGCCGTATCGGTCTGGAGCCGGTCGAGAATGACAATGGTGTTGATTCCTCGAAAGTAGTAATACTCGCGCACTACCGAAACCGCCATCGAGTTCTCTCTGGAAGTCTTGCCCGGGTCAACCACGTTATTATGATAAGTGAGCGTCAAATCGGAAGCGGCGAATGCGTAATTTAGTTGCGTCTCCAAGCGTTTGACGACACCAGGGCCGTCTGAAATCTCTTGGGCTATCACTCCAGCCTGACCGCCCACCAATGGGACGTTATGAGCCAAGCCTCCTCCTGCGCTGGTAGTGCCTACGCCGTTGTAGCCAGCAACCGTTTCCGAGTAACCCATTGTTTCCCGGATGATATTCACTCCCTTGCGGGAGGCTTGAAAGGTTCCCGCGTCGATGTGCCAATGGCCGGTCCCGATAGCAAGAGTAGGCGAAGGATTTCCCCCTTGGTTCAACCCCATTTGCCAAAGCATCGTTGTGCCAGTCGGGGCCCAGGTGTCGTGCAGATACATGTACTGAGCGCCCGATGAGTAGTAATCAAGAGGAAGATTGGAGAATGCCAGAGCCGTGCCACCCGGATCGACAGACTTGAACAGCGGCCCAATGGCGGGATTTACCGTCGAGATCCACTGGCGAGCGTACCTGCCGATATTCGTTGCGCTGTACTCCGTCGCAGCCGCTTGCATGAAATCCCCGTAGTATTGGCTGGACATCCCGCACCCGCCATGGCCGTCGGGACCGTTGTGGCTTATGTAACCGCAACCTGTTCCGTTAATCCAGTTCTCGTCATCGGCCCATGTGAATCCATCCCACATATTGCGGCTGGTCGTTTGCACGAGCATGGTGTTGTAGATGGTTTGCAAGACGCCAGATTGAAAAGCCGAAGTTTCGGTCCACATATCGCGGCCTAGAAGCGCCGAGGAAGCTAGAGGAACGGCATAGTAGTTGAGGCAATAGCGCCCGTACTCTCCGCCACCTTCTTGACTATAAAGCCCGTATCCGAGCGTGCCATTTTTTCCAGTACCAGTCGGTGAGACAAAGCTAAGCAAGTCGTTCCAGCGGTTCACCGCGCCGTATTTCAAATTTGCGGCGGCATTCGGGTTGTCTAGATAACTGGCAATCCCAAAGTCGACATCATTACGGAACTGCCCGCAGAAATAATTACTGACAGGCATCCCGACATTGCCCCAGGTCTGGGTAGGCGAATCCTGATTCGATTGCCACAAGCTCCAGTTAGTGTCGAATGTCGTCACCTGCGCAGAAGTAAGGCATGACGCCTTCGCGCATCCCGGATAGAGCCAGTCACGAATCAAAATCCGCTGCTCCCCGAGAGCCCGCATGTTGTCGTCACCTGTTCCGGTGCCGTTTGTGGAGGCGGGACTGAAAGATCCAGCGTCGGTTATGGCCTGTGCGCACGCAGCCGGTACATTCATAATGAAGCACGTGAAGGCCACGTCGTAATCGTCGAGTGGCCGGGGACTCGTCGTCAATCCTGCGTAGTTTGTGCTCTTTGCCCATGCCTGGGCCGCGGTAATTCTTGCCGCGTTCCAGAATAACCTTGGGTGCCCGGTAGGAATATTAAGGCCGGCAACAGAGTTAGTAGAGGTCGCGGACAAGATAGCCACCCCTGCTGAACCCGTCTTGGATGCATCTGCCGAGCTAGTCGCTGTGACGGTGACGGTGGCTGGCGAGGGAACCGCGGGCGGCGCTGTGTACATCCCTGTGCCATCGACAGTTCCACAAGCCGAAGCGCTACATCCCGATCCTTGCACGGTCCAGGTCACCGCTGTGTTCGAGGTTCCTATGACGGATGCGGTTAACTGTTGGGTTGCCCCGGTTAGAACCGAACTGCTTGCCGGACTCACGGTGACGACAACAACGGGCAGTATGGTTACGTCCGCTGATGCTGTCTTGCTCGGATCCGCCATGCTGGTTGCAACCACATTGATGTTGGCTGGTGAAGGTGCCACGTCTGGAGCCGAGTATACGGCCGTGGTCGAGCTAGTTGAAAGCGTTCCACAGGAGGAGCCGCTGCAACCCGCCCCGGTTAAACTCCACGCGACGGCCGTATTCGTAGTTCCCGTTACGGTGGCCGTAAAAGAATCCGTGCTAGCAGTCGGGACAGAAGCACTCGCCGGGCTGATGCTCAGCAAAATGGCAGCTGCAGCGACGACGGTTACGCTAGCCGAAGCTGATTTGGTTGGATCCGCCACGCTGGTCACGGTCACACTGAGGGTCGCGGGGGAGGGTACACTCGCCGGTGGGGTGTAAAGTCCGCCTGAAGAGATGGTACCACAGGCTGCGCCGCTGCAACCGGCGCCACTAGCAATACTCCACGTGACCGCCGTGTTCGCGGTGCCAGTAACCGTCGCCACAAACTGTTGAGTACTTCCTAGTGCCACCGTTGCGCTGTTTGGGTTCACCTGCACGGCGACAGCAGCCGCGCCGGCAACGGTAAGAGTGGCGCTGGTGCTGCTCGTGGTCCCGACGCTGTTGCTAACGACCACGTTGAAGAGTTCACCATTGTCGGTAGCTGTGGCAGGCGGGGTCGTATAAGACGAGAAAGTCGCGCCAGTGATCGCCGTCCCGTTCTTTTGCCACTGGAAGTTGAACGGCGCCGTGCCCGTCACGGCTACGGTGAATGTCGCCGTTTGCCCAACTGTGACATTGGCGCTCACCGGCTGCGATGTGATCGCAGGGGTCGAAGACGCGCCATTTCCTTTTGGATTGTTCGCCGGACCCCCTTGACCCACCAAGCCAGCACACCCGGCGAGGCCGAGGCCTCCCGATAGGACTACAACAAGGAGAAACGCTACCCACTTTTGAGTACGCGGAGGACGACTGGCTATCAACTTTTGGCCCCGGCTTCTGCGTAAGCTCCGTGCCGAGAATTCGACACGTGCTCCTACCTACTGTGGATACAGGAGCGCGGCAGCCAAGACATCTGACCATCAGTTCAAAAAAGGGGAACTGCCCAAAGGCTGTCCCCATGTGTCCATTGTGCCCAGATAGAGGATCGGGTTCAGGGACCCGGCACTGGATTTCAGTTTCCATGGGACAGGGGTTTCGTTAAATTGCGGCTAAACCAAAGTAAACAATACACTTGCTTGATTCTTTGTTCGCGAAATTGACCAGTGCTTTCGGTCAGGTTTGTGCCGTTCTCCGGGAGGAATCGTCGGCCTTTTCTTGCGCCGTACCTTTAAGTAGTACTTCTGGGGCAGAGTCCGATGAACTGCTCAATGGGTATGGCTGTTTCAAAACCACAAGATTACCGGTTCTGGAGGAATCGCGGCTCGATTACCAAGTTGATTTCCTACCGCGACCATCGCGTCGAAGACGGGTTAAGCGCATTCTTGCCACGATTCCCTACGCGTCTTCAGAACCTGCATGTTCCAGTGAACGCCCCCATGGCGGTTCGCAACCGAAAACGCGCATGGCTCTCGTCGGCCACACCGTAGCGTTGTATATCAAAGGGCCGAATCGATCCGGGGCGGTTCGAGCCTCCGTAAAATGAAAAGGCTGCCCGATATCCCGTTTGCTTTAAGGCGCTTATGGTGTCGGCGGAGAAGCAGTGCTTAAGTCCGACGGGATATGCGAGAACATCAATACGCTGCTTAAGTTCCCGTTCCAATATCGCTCGCGAGCAGCGAGCTTCTTCCCGCTGCAAGTCAGGCGAAAGCTTAGTTAAGATCTCGTGGCTATGCGTGTGAGACCCGAACGCCATGCCGTGCTGCTGCATGTTGCGTGCTTCGTCCCAGTCCAGAAAACAACGTTCAGCTTCGTCTTTAGGACGTGCTACGTCGCATACTTTCTCCAGGTCCGATATGAAGCGTTCGGCATCCTTTACAGCAGGCTGCGTAAAGAGCCGCAGGATCTGCATGCTTACCTGGTTTGCTCCATCGCGCGTCAGGTCAAAGATCGCAGGTTTCGGGTATTCGAGTTGGATAAGCTTGTTGGCGCTCTGCTTGATAATGTAGGTAATCATGTCCCACCACGGCAATTTGCCTGTGCCGATGAAAGCAGTCGGCAGGAAGAACACCCCCTGCACGCCATGCGCGCGGAGAATCGGAAATGCCACGGTGTAGTTATCCAGATACCCATCGTCGAACGTAACGAGCACACTCGTCCCAGGTGGGGCATCACCACCCATCATGGCGAACACTTCCTCTAATGTGGTCATGTGAAAATGGCGTTTTAGGTAAGCAATCTGCGAGTCAAACTGCTCGGCCGTGGCTGAGAAGACGCCCGAGTCGTAGGGAGTGTCATCCGGGTTTCCAACGCGATGGTAATTCAGAATTATCAAACTGCGGCGCTGTGGCAAGGTTTCCAGTACTCTGGTGAGCCCTGCCACGGCGCAGACACGCGCCAAGAATTCCCGCTTTCCGCGCATTTATAGATAAAGAATATAGTAAGAGCAGAATGAGAGTCTACTAGCCGACCGGCATATCATTTTTCATCGCGCTTTACCACTCGATGTCTGTGGCGGCTAGTTCCGTTGGCACGACTACGAGTTTCTCGTTGCGGTTGGTCCGCAACTCCCCATGCAACTCTGAATAGAATGCCCCAACATGCTTCGCACTCACAACAAGCTCGTTTTCCCCCACGGTATCCCGGACGCGCGGGCCCGAGTTCCGGTCCGTGCGAACGCGCGTCACAGCGAAAACAGGAACTTGGATTCGCTGACCGGGAGCCTGCCCCAGTTCGGCGACATCTCGGCGTTCTGGCAGGCTCTCGAGGGCGACATCACCAGCCCGATCCAGCGATATCTTTGGAGCGAATCATGCTTCGCCACCCTGCCCCTCGATGGGGAACTCCATGTTGTCGTTGTCAAAACGGGATCGCAGACAGGGGCCATCGCACCACTTGTCCGAACCAATGGCTTCCTTGGACGATTGGAACACCTGGGAGTCAAAACTCTTCGCGAGCCTACTGATTTAGTGTTCTCCGATAGCGCGGCTCTTAAGAATCTTGCCGACGCTCTCGTCGAAATGGGTCACCCCCTTTTCTTGGACAGAATTCCCGCCGATTCGCCGACCGTTGCCGCGATTCAGGAAGCCTATCGCGGCCGCGGTCTGGTACGTGTATGTAGAGCTGAACCCTATCCCCGCCTCATGTTGCACCAGGGCTGGCGGACGCCCGAGAGCCAGCTCAAGAGCGGGCGCCGCTCGGATCTGCGACGAGCCGTTCGAAACGCTGAAAGAATCGGTCCACTGAGTTACGAGGTTCTGTCGCCCACTCCCTTGCAACTCGGCCCGATTTTTGAGGAGGCTCTGGAAGTCGAGGCGGCGAATTGGAAGGGAAGCGAGGGGAGCGCCATGGCGCGCGACCAGTTGCGCGGCCAGTTCTACCGCCAATATGCCGCTGCGGCAAGCGCTGCGGGAATCTTGCGGCTGTGCTTTTTGCGAATTGGCAGCAAAGCGGTTGCGATGCAGGTTGCACTTGAATGCGCGGGCAGTTTCTGGCTTCTGAAGATTGGCTACCGCGAAGAGTTCGCACAGTGCTCTCCCGGCATGTTGCTGATTGCGGAGACCATACGCTACGCAGCTTCCGCGGAGCTTGTCGCGTATGAATTTCTTGGCAACGCTGATACCTGGACACGTCTCTGGACGCAGAATGAGGTTCAAACCGTGACGATTCGCGCCTATCCCTTCCGGGCGAGAGGCGTTGCCGCCCTCGCCGCGGATGCGTTCGCGGCGATTCTTCGGCGGTTTGCAGCAGGCCTGAAAAGAAAAAAGAAATGAACCGCAGACTCAACAAGATGATTTGGTCCGCCTGGGAAGAAGTCGCGAAGCATGCGGGCAGGGCCTACGTCGCTGGACCCGAGCTCGCAGATGCGGTCAGAACATGCCGGCGACTCTCTGGTCTGGGTTTTGGCGGCACGATCTGTTTTTGGAATATCGAGAGCGATTCAGCGGAACAGGTAGTGGATGCCTACACCTGTGCGCTCGCCGTGATGGCCAACGAGAAGTTGAATTGTTATCTGTCCATCAAACTTCCGTCGCTTAACTATGACTGGGCGCTTCTAAGAAAGGTGTTGGAGCAAGCCCGTCGCACGAATACTTTGATCCATTTCGATTCTTTGGAGCACGAGGCAGCCGATCGAACTTTTTCCATGATCGCGGAGGCTGCGCGAGGCTATCCCCACTTGGGGTGTACGTTGCCTGGCCGCTGGATGAGAAGCGTCGCTGACGCCGATATTGCGGTGGATCTCGGCTTGCACGTTCGCGTGGTCAAAGGACAATGGCCGGACCCTAATGGTCGAGATTTAAACACTCACGAAGGATATTTAAGAGTGATTGACCGGCTGGCGGGTCGGGCGCGCTTCGTGGCGGTAGCCACCCACGATCCGGAACTCGGGCGAGCTGCTCTTAAGCGCCTCCGTGGAGCTGGCACTCCATGCGCCCTCGAGCTGTTGTACGGTCTTCCGGTGAAGCAGGCTTTGAAAGCCGCTCGTGAATTGGAGGTACCTGTGTGCGTCTACGTACCTTTTGGTCACGGGTGGCTGCCTTATTCGCTCTCGCAAGCGCGGCACAATCCACGAGTCTTCTGGTGGGTTTTTCGAGATCTCATCACCGGGCGGTCGCTGCTCCATTCCAAGAATCGTCCACACGACATTCCGCCGTCGGTTGATGAGAATCGAAGTTGTTCCTCGATTTCACACGGGTGACGCGACGTGTCCATTTTCGGTGTCCCGTGTACTCTGCCCTAGAGCGGAGAACTGTATCCAGACAATAGCGAGGAGTTGATCAGTGGCTGCTGCCGTCAGCGCGCAAATCCCTTTCACGAAGATTAACGGACTTCGTCCAGACGTTGATACGGAGGAAAAGTTTTATTCCTTCTATGAATGGGCGCTCGATCCCGTGCTCTCGGTGCCCGATTTATTCCAACATCTCAGCGAATCCCTGAATCAACTAGATTCACTCAGCGAGCCCTGGCAGATTGATGAGTGCAAAGCCAATGTGTATCTGTTCGTTTCCGCTGTCATCTGCACTGTCGACGATTTCTTGGGGGAAACTCCTCCGGACGTCTCGAAGATCTCCCGGAAGTTTCCGAAATTTCGAATTCCTCTCCTTTTTGTGCAGACGATTATCAATTCCGTTTATCGCCTATGCAGATTTTCGCAAAAATCGCGGGCGGCAGAATGGCGGAAAAAATGGACAGAAATCGTAGATGCAATCTGTGGGCTCCTTACCCAAACCGGAAAGCCCGACCCGCAACAATTGGAGCAATTGAAGGGATCCATCGAAAAGAGCATCGCCGCGCCTCTCCCGAAACGGCTGCGCAATCGCCGGATGAAGTTGCCGTCTGGGTATCGCAGCCAGGACCTTGCCCATCAAGATGCATTCTCCCTCGCTGAGCTGTTTGCTGCTTCTCAGGAGAATCGCCAATCTGCGCTCTTGATCATTGGCCCGCGCACGATGGGTGCTTATTTTGCTCCAGCCGCTAAGGCTAAACTTTTAGACCTTGGCTGGACCTCAGTGTCCTGGTGCACGCTGCGGCCGAAGAAGGGAATTTCGCCTTGGGAAGAGCCTGCGCTAAAAGCTCTGCGCTCGCCGAACGTGCAGGTCCTGGTCATCGACGAGTCGCCGAATACAGGTAACACCTTCCAGTTGATGGTGAACCTCCTGCGGAAACGGGGAGTGCCACCCAATAGAATTGTCCTTCTCGCGGCTATGCATCCGGCGCGTCCCAATTGGCACCTTCCGGTCACCGAGGAGACGCGCGGCATAAAACTAATTCGTTTGGAGGCTAGCGCTCTTCACAAGAACCATCTGTTAGAAGCCGATTCCGTTCAGCCGCTTCTTGCCGGCTATTTTCAGGCCCTCGGATGGGACGACGTTCAGCTCATGCCGAGCAGACACACCGACGAACTAAATGCGCGCCTCGAAGGACACTTTCAGGACGGTTTCCAGTGCCGCCTAAAGCGCGTATTTGATGTGCGTCTGGCGAAAAACGGCGAGCCGCCTGTTCTCGCGCGTGTCCTTGCAAAAAGTGTCGGCTGGGGCTGGCTCGGCTATCAGGCTTTTTTCGCTGCTAAGCAACTTGTGGGGTTCGTTCCCGCAATGCTTGGCCTTCGAGAAGGCCTTGTGTATATGGAGTGGCTCGAACGTGTTGAAGGCAATGGTTCCGAGCCGCCGATCGAACGTCTCGCGGCCTATGTTGCTGCCCGCGCGGCGAGATTGCCGTTGAAAACCGATCCGGCCTTTGCCATCAGCCCCGGTTACGGCTGGACCGGCTGGAGCGTGTTGATTGACGCGCTGCGAAGGGCGTACGGTCCATACGTCGGCCGTCTGAAAGTGTCAGCTCTCCACCGGCACCTCGAGCGGTATGTGTGTCGGGCCCCGGTCCTGATAGACGGGCGCATGAAGCCCAGCGATTGGGTCCAAACACGGGACAGTGCTTGCAAGGTTGATTACGAGCACCATAATTTCGGTCGAACCGAACTGTACATTGTTGATCCGGCCTATGATCTCGCAAGTGCGGTGTTCGAGTTCCGTCTTTCCGCCAAGGACGAACAAGAACTGCTCGCGCGATATCTCCAGATCAGCGGTGATTCTACCGTGGCGGAGCGAATTCTACTTTGGAAGGTGGTGCATGGTGTTGTAGTGACGGAGCTAGCCAGCGCCGTGCTTGAAGGCGAGGCGCGCTGGGAGTCGCAGATGCTGTCGCACGAACGCCTCGTTCTAGCCCGTAATTTCTTGGTTCATCAAATGAACCGGTTTGCGGCCTCGCTGCTTCCCAACCGCTCTTCCCTGCGATGGACTCGGCGGCTTATCTTTCTCGACCTTGACGGAGTCTTCGATTCTGATGTCTTTGGCTTTCCTCAAGCAACGACCAGCGGTCTTCTCGCTCTCGCGAGACTCCAAGGGCACGATTTCTCCGTGATTCTTAACACCGCGCGAGGCGTTACGGACGTCCGGCAATACTGCGAGGCATACGGTTTGCCGGGAGCGGTGGCCGAATCTGGGTGTGTTTTTGTCGATGCCCTGGCTCAAAGCGAAATCTCGCTCGTGGAGCCGGCGGCTGCCGAGCAACTAAACCGTTGCCGAACAGCGATCCAATCACTCTCCGGCGTATTCGTCGATCCAAATTACCGAACTGCTGTTCGGGCTTTCCGCTACGAGCGGAATGGCACCCAGGGTTTGTCGCGGGGCGAGGTCCGGGGCGTCCTTGAACGTGTGGGCTTAGAACTTTTGACAGCGCTGCACACCGATGAGGACACGACCATCGTACCGAGGAAAACCAACAAGGGTTCTGGTTTGCTATGGGCCAAGAAATACTTGGGACTCGAGGGCGAAGCGGTTGCCGCAATCGGTGATAACGATCAGGATCTGCACATGTTCCGCGCCGCCGACCTCTCGTTTGCCCCCGCGAACAGTTCGAAATCAGTTCGTGAGTTTGCGGCGGCAGGTAAATGTACGTTGACGCGGCAACCTTTCCAGAGGGGACTGCTCGAGGCAGTTACGCAGTTGATTCACTTCGATGGCCGGCGCTGCGACAAATGCGATGTAAAGCTTGTGCAAGCAGGTGGATGCGGCGCTCTGTTTCAAAAGCTCATGGAAGTCGCGGAACGATCAAGATTTCGCAAGTTCTCCGCGATACTGCATTGGGGAAGTTTGTAAACCCAGTCAGATTGTAGGCCTCCGCGCTTGGCAACAATCCCGACTTTCGGTGTCTCGCAGGGCGTCTCAGGCCGGCGTTGGTGATGACTTATGATTTCGAATAGCCCGGAGAACTGGAGCAGGAAGATTCGCTCGCAACCAGTTCTTCACAGCGCGCGTCGTTTGATCCATTCTCAGATAAATGGCGCCTTGCGTAATCGGCCGGGCGAAATGGAGGTCTGCGTAGCTCCCCACTTGGGCGCCCCAGCGATTTTTGCTCGGGTCTTCTTCGCCGAGAAAATCATATTGGCGGATTCCCTGGCGTATCAGCATCTTAAGGACGTGCGCCCTTAGCACATAGCCGACCCGGTCGGACGAATACGCGGGATCGAAGCCTTCCTGCAGAGAATAGACTACATCGCGATATCGGAAGGCAAACTGCGCGGCGGCCGGTTTTCCACCTAGCTGCAGAATCCAGAATTCTAGCCATCCGCGCTTCAGGAAAAAAGCCGCCATGTTGTAATAGAGTTCACGTCGTTGCGCGGAGGCGAACGCCCCCGGCCTTCCTTTTAGTTGCCAGCGTTTTTGGTGTAGCTCGAACAGGGTTGCCAGAGCTGCGGGCAGCGCCTGCGCGTCCTCGCACTTGGCTAGCGAGACCTGGAAATGCTTTTCCAGCCGGTTGGTGTAGTAACCAATTTTCGTTTTTTCTTTGTTGGAGATCGTTTTCAACAGATAACTTTCCCATGTGTCCGGCAACGGTATCCTCGAACGCGGGCGTTCCAGGCGCCGGTGGGTCCACCTACGCCTCTTCAGATCGGAAACTAACGACGGGACAGCGGCGGAATCCAGAGGAAGCGTATTTAGCTCGCAGATGTCCCAAAGCGGATTCGATTCCAGCCATGATAGAAGTGCTTGAGCGCAAGAAGCCTCATAACCCCTCCGGATGATCAGATCAAGATTGTCGGAGTCTTCCGAGCCATCTCCTACGAAACGCAATCGCCTCACGCGAAAGGGAAGCGTTGGTTCGATCGAGTCTACATACAGCGGAACAACCCCCACGACTTCATCGGCCGAATTCGAGAAAACAGGTGCAATCAACTCTCTGTCTTTAGCAAAAGCCTGCCACCACGCTCCGAGCCATTCGAGAGTGGAAAATATGGTCAGCACTCCGGATCCCTGCAAAATGCTCTCCCACGCAGGGCGAATTGCCTCCAGTTCATTCCACTTCCTGACTATTCTTACTTGCAAAGGCATAAGATCGCGGCCAAGGCAACTTCGTTAAAGGAAGCTACGTCAGCATGGATTGCAGCAGGGATTTACAAACTATCCACCAGGCTTGAGGAGATGTGGGCTCAATCGCAAGACGCCGTGCGGCTGGGGATATCGCGGACCGCGGCTTTCCTCGAGCAAGATGCCTGCCCGCCCAACGACGGTAAATGAACGCCTCCTGTTTACGTGTTCCCTTTGCGCCGAGCAGCGCGGCGTGGCGATTCACCACCTTGAGCATGCTTGTACAGTCTCTATCGGAATCGCTATTGGAAAGTGAATCGGGCGATTGGGCATAGGTGGCAAGCGGCTCGGGCACGAGGTAAACATCTGTGGACGCAACCAGCCTGATCCACAGATCGCGATCCTCCGCAGGCTCCAGACCCGAAACGAAGCGCTCATCGCCCAAGACCTCGCGCCGCACCAGAACCACACTGGTCCATAAGTTCATGGCCACCTGGAATGCCTCGGAGACGTCTGGCTTGAACCTCTTGCCGAAGAATCTGGTATCCGGGACCTTCCCTATGCAGCGTGGCTCGCCAGGGGCTTCCGTGAACCACCTGCCGCTTACCAGTCCCACGCCTTCCGAAAAAACGAGCTGGCGTTCGAGTTTTGTTGGCTCCCAGTAGTCGTCGGCGTCGAGAAACGCGATCCACGTGCCGCGCGCAGACTCAATTCCAAGATTCCTCGCACTTGCCGCTCCCCCGTTGGGCTTGCGGATTAACGTCACGGAAGGGCCGAAGTGCTTGGTCGCTGCCGCGGCGTCCTCCGGGCATCCGTCGTCAACAATAAGGATCTCGTGCGGGCGCACGGTTTGTCGCAACGCGCTCTCTACCGCACGCGCGATCGTCTGGCTTGCTCGATAGTAAGGAATGACAACACTGACTGTTTCGCCGTTCATGGAGTCCTTCGGCCGTTATCCAGCATGACCTAGCCAAAGCCGATAGTAAAAAATTCGACGCTTGAGAGACTGAACCACTGGGGTGGGCACTCTTAACGTGAGATTTGGCAATCGTCGCGCTTTGGCAGCGAATTCACACAATTCGTCGATCACTTTCCCCTCGTCGAACTCGAGCACCTCAACGGCTTCGAAGTCATGGGACCAATCCAAGGTTACGATGGCGTGCTGTGGACTGATCCGCCGGCTTGGCGAAAGCTTAACGACGATCGCATCCTTAACGGAATGTAAAACGTGCGGCTTATGCCGAAATTCCAAGCCTTTCTGGCTTCGTGTGATAAGCCATCGGTGGTGGTAGTAACCCGCATGGCGGGGGTTTTCGACACCTTTCGATTGCTCTACTACTCGCGAAGGCGACTCAATGTAACCGGCCTTGGCGATCCGCCGAAGCTCCGAGCAAACCCAGATCGGGTCGCGAATGTCTTCCAGCAGGTGCGAACAGATCGCAAAATCGAACGATTTATCCGCTATCGGCCACGGCCGGCGGTCGCAGAGATCCATCTGAATCCACCGCTCTTCCGAATAGCGCGGTTCGAGTCCGAGCTTCTGGTGGATATTTCCGTCGCTGCCTGCGCCGAGCTTCTCAAACGGCATCGCATCAATCACGTAATCTGCTCGGGGAAATGGAGCGGCGCCACCTCCAACGTCAACGACCGTAGCATCACTGGGGATCGTCTTTAGTAGCCGCCGAGCGTTTTCGAGGTCCATTAGACTTCCACGATAGCCAGAGGCTGCGTCAGACGCCTCTCGGACCTTTCACCTGTCTGCATAACTGTTTTGGACGCCCTCATCTCGAGATCCTGCTTCTTTTGAAAGGCATAAAATAAGATGAAGAAAACCAAAATCCTTCTCGCGGAAGACGGGAACGACGTTCGCGTCGCGTTGCAGGAAGGTTTGGAGAGCCTTGGGTTTGCCGTGGCACCCGCCGCTTCCATTAGCGAGGCATTGAGACTGATTTCTACGGAACAGTTCAATGTCCTGCTTGCCGACTTGTATTTGCCGGATGCCAGTGATGGTTTTACCGTTATCAACGCCATGCGTCACACGCAGCCCAACGCTTTAACTCTTGTCCTGAGCAACTACCCCGTGCATCGCGCCGCCATGACCGCCATTCTCCTGCAGGCCGATCAAGTGTTGATGAAACCGATGGGCTTCCGCGAGATTGCCGAGATCATCCGGAAGAAGCTCGCAAATCCTTCGGTCCATGCGGCGGCAAACAAAGAACGGGTCTCCGAAATCCTGGAACGCGATCTGCAAAAGACCATTCAGAATTGGATGTCCCGCGTCGAGCACACTGAGGAACTTACAGCCACTTTCCTGACCTACCAGGAGCGCACCGGCCATCTCCCGCTCCTTCTGAACGACCTCGTTCGCCGTCTGCGTCTCCCTCCTGATGCCAAATCTCCTGTTTCCCGCGCCGCACACGAACATGGAGTTCTCCGGCGCAAGCAGGGCTACTCTGTCCCGATGGTCGTGGAAGAGTCGCGGATTCTGCAGGTTAGCATTTTCAATACTCTGCAAAATAACCTCGGCAGCGTGGATTTCGGCACAGTGCTTCTCGACGTGATGACCATCGCCGACGAAGTGGACTCGCAACTAAAGCAGGCCATGCTAGGATTCATGGAAACCGCGGTCGCAAAATCGGCGAGATAATTCACTGAATTCTGTGCTCCCTGCGCATTTACTTTTTCGATGGAATTCGTATTGCGGTAGCGCTCTGAGCTAATCGTGTAGAACAACACTCAGAAGCGATTGATCGATGTGGATCGTTCGATTGTTGTCGTACTGCACGAACCCCAGTTTCCTGAATTTGTTCATGAAAAAATTCACCCTGGACCGAGTTGTGCCAATCATTTCGGCAAGCATCTCTTGGGATAGTTTGGGGAGCACCCTCTGAGGCTGGCCCCTCGCGCCATAGCGTGCGAGCAGCAGAAGAGTGCGCGCCAGCCGCTTTTCGCTGGAGTTGAAGAGTTGGTCGATCAGATCTTCCTCGACACGGAGATTCCGCGCCAACACATAGGCAATGAAGCGGTCGGAGAACTCGCTCTCCTCGTGGAGCACCTGAATCATCTTGTCCTTCTCGATGACCAGCACGGTGCTCGGTGCAATCGTGGTCGCCGTGGCAATGCAAATGGGTTGACCTGCAAGGCATCCTTCTCCAAAAAAATCTCCTGGTCCGAGAATCGCCACCACTGCTTCTTTGCCGGATTCATTGACTACCGTGAGTTTCACACCGCCTTCTTGAATGTACGTCACGTGCGTTGCGGGATCGCCTTGTGCAAAGACGACCTCGCTCGTTTCGAACTTGGCTACTCTTCTCCCAAGACCGGCCGAATCTAGAAACGATTTCAGATCGAACACAGGGATTTTTAATTGTCGCTTGTGGGGTGAGCGCGAAGCCCGAACGGCCTTACGTCGAACTGTGGGAGACAACATACGTTAAAATACCATGATGGATGGTTCGGCCGACTGTATAATATTGAACAGTCCTGCTGTAACGAGGAAGCAGCTGTGGAATTGCCCGAAGCTTCCACAACCCCTTAAGATTCAGCGGATTACAGACAGCTCTTAGCGCTGGAGGAGAGCTTTCCGCAACGATCGGCGTACTTCTAGTCCCCCATCGTAGTCGATGTATCCCTTTTTTCTGAATCGATTCATGAACAGATTGATTCGCGAGCGCGTCGTCCCAACCATCTCGGCCAGAACCTGGTGACTTAGCACGGGGATTTCAGAAACGGCTCGGCCGTTCTTATCCAAGTGCGCCAACCGCAGCAGCACGCGCGCCAACCGCTGCTCCGCGGAGGAAGTCAGCAGGTCCGCCACGTGGTCCTGGTAGTTCTTGACACTGGACAGCAGATACGCCACCAGGGCATTGGACGTCTTATTCTTCTTGCGCAGCATTTGAAGCATCTTTGCTTTCTTGATGGTACGGACGGAGCTCGCGGTCAACGCCACGGCAGTGGACACGCGAAGGGGATAGCCTGCGAGGCAAAGCTCACCGAAGAAATCGTTCACGCCCAAAATCGCGGTGACTGCGGCTGCTTGATGCTGCGTTCGGGTGGTGAGCCTTACCCCTCCCTCTTGAATGTAGAAAAGCGTGTAAGCGGGTGCGCCCTGCTTGTAGATGTTTTGATTGTTCTGATAGTGCGAGATCCTGCCGCCCAAGCTGGCTCCGGAACCAAAGCCTCCGAGACGAGCACCCAAGTTGTTCTTGTATTTCATTCGTCTTCCTAATCCTGAAAAGCGTTCTGTAAGTAGCTTTAAACGGCCCTCTCGAGCGCCCTGCGCGAGACTAGACCGGCGGCCAATAATTCTCCGGATCGGTCACGCATAACTAATGACCACAGCCATTTAAGTTTGCCCGAGCCGAAACAAACCGAGGCGGATCAATCTGCGGAGCTTTCACCGCATAGAAAGAAGTTGGGGTCAGCCGCTTGGCAAGTTGACGCCGCGCGCGCCATAGCCGCGCTTTGATGGTGTTTTCTGGCACGCGCAGCACCCTCGCGACCTCATTAGTTGAACATTCCCGCACAACACGCAGGACAAACACCGAGCGAAGCATTGGGGAAAGTTCCGCGATATGGTCTTTGCAAATCTCCAGGATTTCCAGCCGCCCAACCAGTTGCTCCGGCGTTAAGCCCTTGGAAGCCAGGAGTTCAGGCGCGGAAATTTCATTGCTGCTTTGGAGTTCGGCGATCGCCGCGGTCGGGCGCGTTGCGTTGCTGCGGCGGCGCATCAGCGCCGCGTTAATTACAATTCGCGTGAGCCACGTCGAGAACTGTGAGCGTCCTTCGAATCTTTTCAGGTTTCGAAAGGCGGAAAGCAGACCGTCCTGCAGAGCGTCTTCTGCATCTTCACGGTTGCCCATGACGCGCAGCGCCGAATGAAAAAGGGAATGATGATGTCGCAGAAAAAGCGCGTTAAGCGCTTGCGCATCTCCACGCTGGCCCGCGCGCAGTAGCTTTTCTTCACTTAGCCGTTTACTTCGCGCCGATTGTGTGACCATCAATTTCTCCCGTCAGCCAGAACAACAGTCGTCGCATTCCGCTCTTGGCCTACCCACATCTGCTCGAGACTCCCCGTCGCCGCATCGTTGTCCCATTGCCTGAGATCTTGTCTTCTCGGCCTAAAGAATCCAATTCCGATTTCTTGAACGTTCGTCAGTATGCCCGCGACCGCTGCACAGGGCTGTCCTATAAAGCACATCGGCGCGGGCAGGCAAGATAAACCCACCACTCTTGCTGTGCACAGTAAACTGATCCGTACAAAGTATGTGGAAGCGTGAAATGTGATCGCTCGGAGTCTTGCCGTTAGGGCTGCGCTTTCCGTGACTGCCCCAGCCTGCCCGCTCGGTCGTAGATGCCGGGGAATAACGCCACGGTGTTCAAAAATGTACAGGCACCTCTTTTCAGCGTCTGTACGGTGACGCCATAAACGGCGAGGGGAGAATATCTGGGACTGAAAAGCAAGGTTGCGCCGAGTTCTTTTCACCTGCTCGCTTTTCTAAGAATTCGGTTTAGAAGAAATCGCGTCCTTCGACCGACAAGTGCTGCTCGCTAGCCGCTCTACGCTGTGGGTAGTAGGCGGTTTTGTTTTTCTGCGGTCTCGTGAGAAATCACCGTTCGTGACGTATAACCCGTGCCGAACTTCGGAAGCTTGATGTCCCACGCTAACCCTAGCCACCGGAGAGCGCGGATCCCGTACCAGTTGAAATCGATTTCGTACCAGGCAATCCCATGACGCGCTAACTGCGGGGCCGCGTGGTGATTGTTGTGCCATCCTTCCCCAAACGTAAGCATGGCCACCCAAAAGTTATTCGTAGATGCATCCCCCGTGGAGAAGCGCTGCGATCCCCACATGTGTGTTGCCGAGTTTACGAGCCAAGTGCTATGGAGATTGACCACCGTCCGGAGAAAGATCCCCCAAAGCAGCCAGGACCATCCGCCCATCACAAAGAGCGCCAGACCCAACAGGGAGAGAGGGACCCAGTGCCACTTGCTGATCCAGACATGAAATTTGTCTCTCCGAAGATCGGGAACAAAAGGCAGGAAGGCGCCGGCACTATTGTGCATCGCCTTACCGGTCATGATCCAGCCCATATGGGCCCACAATCCGCCTTCGCGAGGTGAGTGGGGGTCGCCTTCCTTGTCAGTATTCTGATGATGAACGCGGTGTGTCGCTACCCACCAGATCGGCCCGCCCTCAAGCGCTAGTGTGCCGCAGGTAGTCAAGAAATATTCGACCCACTTATGCGTCTTATAGCCCCGATGCGTGAGCAGCCGGTGGTAGCCCATGCCGACGCCGACACCACCGGATATCCACCACAACACCATCGCCAGGACTAACGCTTTCCACGTAAAGAAAAAAAGCGCTGCGATCGCGCCGACGTGAAAAAAAATCATGAACAAGGTTGTGGTCCAGATAATCGGTTGTGAAAACGTTCTGTCCCGCTTGAAGATACTGATCATGGCCCGTCCCTTAACGGCAGAATCGGTGGCGAGGCGTTTCTTCTGCCGGTGCTGAACTTTTCCTCGATTTGCGAGGGGCGGGGAGGAGAAATCAGCACGGACTGAAAAATGTCCAGCTGCGATCCGAACGCTATAACGTGCGCGGTCCTTTGTCTGTTCGCTTCAGAACACTGCGGTGCTGTAACTTCACGCAGCCGCGCATTCAGATGTTTTCTCGGCCGTGCGCCAGTATGCCGGCAGCCACAGCACCATGCTGTCCACTACAGCACATCCGCCCGGGCCTGTAAGAAAAAAGCGCCCTTTTACCACCCTGTGTCATTCTGCTGCGACTTACCGTCAGCGCGAATGTGTTCAAAATTGAACAGACGCCCTTTCTCATCGCCTGCAAAGTGACACCGTAAGCGGCGAGGCGAGAGTGTCGGGAACTTGAGAGCAGGGCTGGGCCAAGTTCTTTCCACTTCCTCGCCGTTTCCATAATTAGCTTTGCGAGAACTGCAGTTTTCGACGGGCAGGCGCCACTTACGCACCGAACTTCTTAACCTACGTTGAGCTGGATCTGCCGAGAATCCTCCATTAGTTAATGCCTCTACGACGAGGGGGCCAGCTTCCAAGGTCAAAACAGTGGAAGCCAAAGCCGTCAAAGGCCCCCTCCCCCTTCCCGGCCTGCCTGCGCCTGCCTTTGATCCGCTTAGTCCGCCCAGATTATTCGTCTAAGGTCTCGCTGGTCTCACCTATCATTCGACTGTCGCTGTAAGAATGATTGATTCAGCCGAGACTCCGTGTATCGGCCTGCAACGGCCTATGGCGCACTCATCGTTGGCGTTGTTCCCCACGATGTCCGACGTGACCTACAAGCCGCGCAACGCGCGACGAAGTCGGCGCCTCGTAACTGTTTCCATGGTCCCGCCCAAGGTGTGCGGTCTTAGACAGAATTTTCAGATCGGCATCTGCTAAGTTTGCACCGCGTTGCACGAGGTGCAACATCTTGACCAGAACAAACCACAGTGTCGCGCCCAAGGGCGCCACGAAATCCACGCTCAAGGTTCTCTGCCGTCTCGCTGCGAGCCTGACGATTCTGCTCGGTGCAACGGCGTCCATCGCAACAAAACGCCCTGCGCCGTCGGTTCCCGCAGCCGGGAGCAGCGAACTCGAAATTCAGGTTCTTCTCGATCGGGCCGATTTCTCGCCTGGTGAGATCGACGGAAGCGGCGGTAGGAACAGCAGCAAGGCCCTGGCAGCGTTTCAGTCCGCGCATGGGCTCGCTCCCGGCTCGCGGAATCGCAAGGCGCTGTTGCAGGCGCTCGCCCCCGGTGCAGTTGTCGAGCCTATTGTCTCCTATACCATCACTTCAGAAGACGCAGCAGGGCCGTTCACCGGCAAAATTCCGAAAGACATGATCGAGATGTCGAAGCTCCCCGGCCTCTACTACATATCTGTGCTGCAGAGGCTAGGCGAGAAATTCCACTCGGCACCCGCGCTGCTCAAGCGTCTGAACCCCAGCGCTCGTTTCACCGGGGGCGAACAAATCAGAGTGCCCAACGTTGCGCGATCCGAACAAGAGGCGCTGGACACCGCGCGAGCCCGCACGGGAATGCTCAAGGTCGTTGTCTCGAAGAAGACATCGGTCCTGAAGGTCTTTGACCGCCAAGGGCAGATCATCTTTTTCGCCCCTGTGACTAGCGGCAGCGTACACGCTCCGCTCCCCTTCGGAAATTGGAAGGTCACCGAGGTGCTGCGAAATCCAACCTACGACTATGACCCTGACTTGTTCTGGAATCCCAATCCTGCCAGTGCCAAGGCGACCATCGCAGCGGGCCCGAACAACCCAGTAGGTGTCGTATGGATCGGCATCAGCGATCCCCACTACGGTATCCACGGCACGCCCGATCCTGGAGAGATCGGTTATTCCCAGTCCGACGGATGCGTCCGGCTCACAAACTGGGACGCCAGCAGACTCGCCGGCCTGGTTACCAAGGGTACGCGGGTCGTGTTCGAGAAATGAGAAAGCCAAGCCCGCGACAGCGAAGGATCGACCTGTAGCCCCTCGCAGGTGGTTCGACTCGGCGACCGGTCATCTTCTGGGCGAATAAACTGAGAGGAACAGCCTTGAAGCTGTCTTTTTGTGGTCTCCTGCTTTTCCTGGCGTCTCTTGCTGTCGGTGGGACCTCTTCCATCCACGCGATGACTCCGCCCATCGGCGGGCTCGTCCTCTCGGACCTGCGGGATACGTTTGAAGAAATCCACAACGGACATCTGCATGAGGCAATCGACATCATTGAGCCCCGAGGAACACCCGTTCGAGCCGTGGTACACGGAACGATTCGAAAACTATTCTTGAGCAAGCTGGGCGGCAACACCATATATCAGTTCGACGAAATGGCAGAGTATTGCTACTACTACGCGCATTTGGACCGCTACGCGGAAGGCTTGCGCGAGGGAATGTCGGTCCAGCCTGGCGATGTCATCGGCTTTGTGGGATCGACGGGAAACGCCGCTGAGCGCACGCCGCACTTGCATTTTGCAATCTTCGAGTTGGGGCCGGAAAAGCGCTGGTCGCGGGGGAAAGCCGTAAATCCCTACCCAGCCCTGGTAGCCGCGGTGAAGCGGTCGAAGTAGCCACAAGATAGCGTTCTCTTGGCGGCCATAACGCGGTCCGCTCGGACGCCGAATATTGCGGTGATTGGGAAGATGAAGGGCGTGACGTGGACGCGTCTGGCAAGCCGTAACCCGCGTAGCACGGATATTCGTTACGGATATTCGTTAATGAAACACGTGGCAGGGCGTACCGGGTGAAGCGGTATGCAGCCCGGCTGCCAAAACATGTGTACGATCCTTCACGTTCTTCAAGCAAAAAAAGGATCCCGGACAAAATAGAAATGATCACCAGTCAGGTAGCCGCGGCGTTGCTGCAGACCGCAGCACGAAGCGTGCGGCGCTGGATCTTTCACCTCGGCGGCGTCGGTCTGATTCCTCTCGGCCTCTTGGACAATTCTCCCATTCCTCTTCCCGGCGCTATGGATGTGGCCACGATTGTCTTGTCGGCGCGCCAAGAGCAGTTGTGGCTTTACTACGCCTTGATGGCCACGGCGGGTTCTGTGATTGGAGGCTATGTTACGTATCGCCTCGCAGGAAAAGGAGGGAAAGAAGCGCTCGACCGGAGGTTCTCGCGCCGCCGAGTGGACAAAGTTTGCAAGATCTTCGGGCGATGGGGATTTGGCGCGATCGCCATCCCCGCTTTGTTGCCGCCGCCCGTGCCGATGATTCCCTTTCTGTTTGCGGCGGGTGCAATGCAATATCCGGTAAGAAAATTCCTAGCGGCGCTCCTGCTCGGTCGAGTCCTTAGATATACGATCTTGTCTTACTTGGCGGCGCGATATGGACGACAAATCATCGCATTCATAATGCTACACGGGCACCCGGTCGCATTGGCCATCATTCTGGCTGTAGTTGCGACGGCCGCTCTGGTTTTTTACTTCTGGGGAGGAGCTAGCACAAAACGAGAACGCGGAAAGTAGAAGAAATAAAGCTGTTTTCGTTGCGGCAATCGAATCTAACCGGTGCGAAAAGCCGCCGCTATCGGCTGACAGAGTAAGAGCCGGCCGCCGGTAGGTAATCCGAGTACGTCAAGATCCTGTCAATTTCGAGACTCTTTAGGAAAAGGATTCTCGCGGTAGCACGCAATTGGAGACGTCTCGGCACCCAAACACCGTCACCGACACAGGTTTCTTCCAGAATGATGTGAGAGCCACGCTGCACGCGGGCCACGAACAATCCCATCGAGAACGACTGGGTTACCTCGCCGTCCACCTTAATCCACCCGAAGTCTTGCTTGTCGACCCAAAGTTTCCCTTCCACCTTGGAGAAAATCTTGTCGAACTTACCGTGCGCGTGATAACCAGGATGCGGTGTGGCCTGAAGTACGTAGGACGGCCTGCCGTCGACTACCTCCTCGTCGAGCAACTGGAAGTCGAAGGCCTCCAGCAAGTCGTGTAGGAAGGATCTGTTTTCCTCATCGCTGCGGAGCCGCGCAGCCCGGTCCTCGGTCGTTTCGTGTTTCAGTTTGTCGAGATGCTCGTCGCTTTTCCGCTGTTCGCTGGTTGTGGGAAGTTGCCCATTGTGTTCGATGAGCTGTTCGAAGCGCGCGCCGTTGACAAGACTCATTCTGGTGACGTCGATATCTTCCGATTTGACTTGCCCGAGCGCATCCAAGCGCCGATCGTCATCGCGCTCCGTGTACGTGTAATGGTCACGCGCCTGCCAACTGCGCTCGGTGGCCGCCACGGATTGGCCGACGATCTGACGGGCGTCCACGATGCTTGCATGCTCGCGGGGTTGCCCCGGTCCGCTACTTTGAGCGAAGAGTGAAGCTGAAGCCGCGAGCATTGCCCAGAGTAATTTCAGCGTCGATCTAGCAGAGACGTTCATGTGTGACTCGAGAGCCCGGTAATTGGAGAATTTTGAGAATCGGTGTCCTTGCGTACCCTAACGCGTCGAGACTGTGGAGTCTGTGCCGAATCGAACAGGCAGGTTTGTGTGCCCATTAGAACAGACCGGCGCTCCTGACATTAGTAAGGTTGTTTTATTGAAAGTAGTCGTATTCCTGTCAGGCCAAAATTCCGGTCGGCACATACAGGGGATAGCCACGGTGGCTGGCCAAGTGGAGTCAGTTCCTCGGTTTTAGTGTGATGAGCAAGGCTACATGAAAGAGAATTCTTGTGATGTACAAACGTTTCATTCTGTTGGGCGCAATCCTTCTCGGCAGCAACCTGCCGATTTCCGGACAATCCAGCCGACCGCAGGTAGTTAAAGAGCAAGGGCACGGTTCGCAGATCATGGCAACGCACCAAACGGTATCGAGCCCACTGCTGAGCTCGCGCTTGCTTCTGTCCCAGGACCCGGTAAGCCCCCCCGTTAATTTCACTGGAGGATTCGCGAGGCCTTACCAGGCTGACAACGGCGTTGAACTTCTTTTGCCAATGGACGAGGTTAAGACTTTGACGCTCACGCAATCGACCCTTCCGCTCGTCCAACTCTGGGGCCGAAGGTTCCAACTGAATGCCTTTCAGAGCACGCTACACAGTCAAAACGTGCAACTGGGACCGCTCGGATATAACGCCGTCGAGGGCTTTTGTCCCACACAGCAAAGTCCGAGCCGCTCGCGTTCGATCCATCTCGTTGGCATCAGCCTAAATTTTCATTTTGGCCGGGACGCCCGGGCAACCCTTCCTATCCATGCATGGCGGGATCTGACGCAATTCGTTGGCTCCGTCCTGAATTGAACTCGGTGGATTTGGCAGAGATCTCCTAAACGAGCGCATGTGCAAAAAAACGCGGCGTCCCTCGATTGTGTGGTCGCACCCTGCTTTTGGACAGAATGGTTTGACGACACGACAAGGCGAGAAATCTCCACTTCAGGATCGTTGCGCACTCGGCCATTCCGAGCGACCACAGCGGCTTTCCGCTCCGCGAATTCAAATCATAATACTGGGCGAATTAGCCAAAGTGCCCCATTTTGAACAGACGTGAATCGGAAATTCTCTTATCTTCGCGTCGATCAGACTTCCGAGCGACCAGCGCTTTGAGAATGTTGCCGTACCTGGGAGTCCCGGATGGAAATCTGGTCCAAGGAGAGGCGAATGGCAAATGAGAATGTGAAGAAGTGCGCTCATCCGAACTGTTCGTGCACCACTCATGCAGGGAAATATTGCAGCGTGCAGTGTGAAACGATGGAGAAAATGCCGGACATTGAATGCAAATGCGGACACGTAATCTGCAAGGGAAAAATCGACTAGGAACTCGGACATCGAGCGGAGTTTGTTCAGCCCAGCAGGGAATTTGCAGCCGTCGAAAGGGAGCGAGCCGATGAAGCCAGGAACGCAGGATGAAATCGAAGGCAAGCTGCACAACTTAAAGGGAAAAGTGAAGGAAAAAGCCGGCCAACTGACGAACGACCCGGATCTCCAGGCGGAAGGGCAAGCCGAAGAGATCGCCGGGAAAGTCCAGGAGAAAGTCGGGCAGGTGAAGAAAGTTCTCGGCAAATAGCCGGGGATGGCGCTCGCCGATTTAGGGCTTCTCCAGGGTGCGGTCGGCGCTGATCCGAGCGGCCCTCGAAGAGCGGAGATGGATGCGTTTTACAACGTGAGAGGAGATTCGCATGTTGCTACTAATTATTGTGCTCTTGCTGTTGTTCGGCGGTGGAGGCGGCTATTACGGATATTCCAGGTGGGGAAATCGCGGAGGGATCGGGATCGTCGGAGCGGTGGTGATTATCCTGGTGGTTGTGTATCTGTTAGGCGGGCTTCGCATATAGAGCGAACCAGCGCCAGGTTGGCATGTCCCCATCGTTGGGAAAAGAAAGCACTGAGGCAAGCTTATGGGAAGTTACGCGCAATTGGATCATCAGGCGACATGGAATGAAGTTTGCGAGGCGTTGGCGTTGTCCTCCCTCGAATCCAACGAATTTGTCCGGGATACCGGTTTCCATCGTGAACCCGCTGTGCAGCACACCGAGGGCGTCGGGCTCCTTGCCGAAGAGCTTGCCTGGCTCGCGCTCGCACGCAGAGTCCTGGACCCTGTCTTGAACTAACCGGCGAGCGGCCGAGGTCGCAGACTCCGGCAGTTTTGAGAGAAAAACTCATGCCACGGATTTCACATCGCAGAGCCGGGGAACTTCACGAACTGGCGGCGCACGCCCATCGTTCCGCTTCCGTCCATCACGGCAAAGAAGATCACTTGTCGGGACATGAGCTGTCCAAGCAAGCGACGGAACACTCGACCGGCGCGTTCCAGACGTCCCAGGAAGCGCGCCAGAAATCCCCAAGGTCTCGTGGAAAGAAAGCGAAAAGTTAGGGGGTTGCCGCCGGCGCCTTGTATCTCAGCGCGTGGTGAGCAAGAACAATGCGAGAAGGTCTCTCGCGTCGCTCGTTCGGATTTTGATCTGGTAATTTCTGCGCCCTTTAACCTGGCTGCACCTTTCCATCAGGACGCGAGTTACGCGAGATCCGGCCAAGTCTGCGGTTAAACAAAAGGAGAAATATGAAATCGAACCTACTATCTAGCGCGTTGCTGACCATGTTCGCTGTTGGGGCCGTTGCAGGATGCTCCAGTACACCTACCCAATCGGCGGATGTAGCTGAACCCATCCGTCAGTCTCTGTCTCAGGCGGGGCTAAAAGATGTCAGCGTCAGCCAGGACCGGGACAAGGGCGTCGTAACCCTGACCGGCACGACCACATCGGACGCCGATAAATCCCAGGCGGAATCCATTGCTCGCTCTATCGCTGGCTCGCAAGTGATTGCCGACCAGATTGCCGTGCGGCCTCCTGGTGGTGAAAGCACCGCTAAGGCGGTGGACTCCGACCTCGACGCGGGTATTGGCAAGAATTTCGACGCCGCGCTGCTGCAGCACAAACTCGATGCCGACGTGAAGTACGACGTCAAAAACGGCGTGATCACCCTCCGCGGTCATGTTAACTCGCAGAACCGGCGCGCTTCGGTGGAGCGCATGGCGGCGAACGTGCCCAACGTAAAGCAGGTCGTCAACGAGCTGGAAGTGAAAAATCAAAAGGCTAGTTCCACGGATTAGGTCCCGCTTAGCAGGATTTGCGCGGGAATCGCCGTTTTGCATTAGACGAAAAGACTGCGGTCTTCGGAACAACGGAACCGCGTTCCGTCGTTCGTAAAAAACACGCGGCCACGTTCAACTTCGCTGTGGTAGATGCGGTGCAACGCGTGGTACTGACGGCGCGTGGGGATTTCCTGGCCGTAGTGTCATCGCCAGTCCGCATCCCTTCGCGCCGTCTTCCGCGAGTCCCATCTCTGCCGGCAAATTCGGCAGCGGTGTCTGCACTGCCCCTGGAGTTCGCCGCTTAAATAGGCGTCGCCGGCTATGAAATCATCGCTGTCGGTGGCACAGAACAGCGGGCGCTGGAGGAACAACTTCGTATACCGGCATTCAGCGATTCGCTGACGGGCTTGGCCAATCATCGGCGTCGTTTCGGCGATTTGCAGGCCGAAATCAGCCGAACCAAGCGCACGCAACGGGAATTCTCATTTCTCTTGCTGGATCACAATGAGCCAAGCCGTCTAGACAATGGCGACGGGCGCGGAAATCAGGGAGCGCAAAAGCGCTTGGTGGAGCGGCCAGTGTCCAGAAATTAGTCTTCCGGCGCGCTAATTCTTATCTCTGCAGGGAATCAACGATCGTTAGTTTCGGCAGCGCCGGTGCGGGCATGGCGGCTTGCGTCAATCGTGCAGGACAACACTCAAGAGGGATTTGTTGACGTGAATCTCGCCGTTGTATTGGATGAAACCCAATTTCCTGAATTTGTTCATGAAATAATTAACCCGGGAACGCGTTGTGCCGATCATCTCCGCCAGCATCTCTTGCGATACATTGGGAATCACCTTTTGCGGCTGGTCCTGCGCTCCGTACCGCGCTAACAACAGTAGCGTGCGCGCCAGGCGTTTTTCGCTGGAGTTAAAGAGCTGGTCTATCAGATCCTCTTCAATTCGTGCGTTTCGAGCCAGAGTGTACGCTATAAAGCGATCGGAGAACTCGTGCTCCTCGTGGAGCACTCGCTCCACCTCGCGTTTCTCCATGACTAGAACGGTGGTGAGTGCCGTCGTCGTCGCAGTAGCCATGCGAATGGACTGGCCGGCAAGGCACCCTTCTCCAAAAAAATCACCGGGTCCGAGAATCGCGACAATGGCTTCTTTGCCGGTCTCATTGACAACCGTAAGCTTCACACCGCCTTCCCGAATGTACATGACATTGTTCGCGGGATCGCCCTGCGCAAAAATGGTTTCTCTGCCTCGAAACGTTGTAATTTTCCTCCCCAGACCGGTGGAGTCGAGAAATAATTGCACATCGAAAGCAGGGCTTTTTAAATTTAGTTTTGGGGGCGGGCGGCGGAGTTCGACGGGTATCCGTCGATCTGGGGAAGGCCTGCTTGAACTCAATTTCGATTCAGTTGAGGAAGCATTTGATTTCGTTCTCATCGCTCGGTTCTCCGATCACGCTTGACCGGACTGGGAGCCGGATTCAACGGGAAGCTACACTCGAACGGCAGTGTCCTGCGGTTGGGAGAAGCGCACTATCAGGGATGCTGCTAATAATGAAGGGCTTTGTCCGGGAAAACCTGACAAGAGGGCATCGTGCAATGCCTATCGGGGCAGGGAGGAAGGCTGAGACAATTCCCTAACGAGCCGGCTGGTCCGGCTCATTTTCCAGCGTTTCTGGAGTCAGTAGTCCCATTTGCACGGCAAAACGAATGACGTCACTGCGTGTCCGCAGTCCGAGCTTCTCCGTAAGTCGTGAGCGGTACGTCTCGACGGTTTTCACACCGACGGCAATTTGCTTGGCTATTTGCGCGCTGGTGTAACCTCGCGCTACAAGTTTCAGCACCTGCAGCTCGCGGGCGCTGAGGATATTTACCTGTTGTGTGGAACCAGCTTTCGTGCCTTTCTTCGCCAGCACGTCCTGGACAAGAACGCTGGCCAATCGCGGGTCTACAAAGATCCCTCCGCGATGCACGGCTCTTATAGCGGCAAGCAGCTCCGCATCCACCGCTCTTTTCAACAGGTAGCCGGAGGCGCCGGCGGCCAGTGCCGAGCGTAGGTATGCGGGGTCATCGTGCATTGTGAGGATCAGCACCTTGGTCCCGCTCCCGTTTCGCGCTATCTCCTGCAGCGCTTTCATACCCCCGACCCGAGGCATCGTGAGATCAAGTACGGTCACATCCGGTTTTGTTTCCCGCGTCTCTTGAGCCGCCTGCTGGCCATCGGGAGCCTCTGCCACAACCTCCATATCGGCCTGGGCATTGACGAGCATTCTCAGTCCTGCGCGGAGAATGGCGTGATCGTCCACGATCATGACTCTGATTTTGTGTGCTCGCGCCGGCATCTCAAGTGCTCTTGCGCTCCGTCAAAGCCGGGAGATCCTGGCCGACGAACGGAACTCGCACTAGAACCCTGGTTCCCATGCTCCGGGCGGCGAAGCTGACCGTTCCGCCCAGCATTGTCGCCCTCTCGCGCATGCTGTGAATCCCCAGGCGTTGCGACGAGACAGCCACGGCCTGGGCGTCAAAGCCGCATCCGTCATCAACTATTGCTACCTCCAAAGCCGTGGCCGAACGCATGAATTTAATGCTGACCGTCTTGGCTCTCGAATGTCTGGCTACGTTGGTGAGGGCCTCCTGAACAATGCGATATAACCCGATCTGGACGGCTGGAGGCAGGTTACCGCAGTCCAATTCATTGAGTTGGAGATCCACCGCGATGTTGTGGGTCTTGATATACTCGGCAACGAATCGGCCTAGAGCAACACCCAGGCCATGGTCGTCCAGCACCGTTGGATGCAGCCCGCGCGCCAGCCGGCCAACTTCATCGATGGCCTGGGCAGTGATTTTCCGGAGCCGGCGTCCCTGCGCCTGTGCATCAGTTAGTTTCCGAGAATCTTCCAGCGTACGCAGACCGACCAAAAGAGAGGTCAGCAATTGGCCGGCTTCGTCATGCAATTCGCGCGCAATCCGGCGCCGTTCCTCCTCCTGCGCCGAAAGCACGCGCTCCAGAAGAAGTTGGCGCATCGCTTGTGCTTGTTTAATTTCTGCGCCTTGCTTGCGCTCGGTGATATCGCGCGCCACGGCGGAAGCACCAACGACCTCGCCTTCCGCGTTCTTGATCGGGGAAACGGCTAGCGAGACATCAATCACGGTCCCATCCTTCCGCCGTCGCTGCGTCTCGTAGTGCTCCACTTTTTGCCCTCTGCGGATGAGTTTCATGATTGCGGACAACTCGTCGGCGCGCTCAGGCGGCAACAGGATGGCAATCCGCTGGCCTATCGCCTCGTCAGCAGTGTAGCCATAGATTTCCTCAGCTCCTTTGTTCCAACTGACGATTCTCGCATCCATGTTCTTGCCGATAATGGCATCTTGGGAGGATTCGACGATTGCCGCCAACTTTAACTTCGTCTCTTCGGCATGCCTGCGTTTTTGCTCGCTTAGATCCGTGATCACCATTCCCAGAGCTTCGCCCTTGTATCCAGGAAACCGGTTAAGCGACAAATGGACCGGAAGCAGGCTGCCGTCCCTGTGACGCAGGTTGAATTCGCCCTTCACCGCCGCCTTCTGACCATCGCTAAGGAAGGCTTCAAATCTGTCTCGCTCCCGCTTTGCCACCAGCGACTGAACCGCAACGCCGATCATTTTCTCGTGTGGCCTGCGCGCCAGTTCCGCAAACCTGCGGTTGCAGTAAAGCAAATCACCATTCCGGGAAAGGGTCGCCGCGCCTTCGCTCATGGCCTCCACCAGCATGCGATAGGCGGGTTCGCCGCCTTTCAGCGCCACCACCTGCTCTCCCCGACGGCCGGAAACCATCAAAGCATCCACTTCGCCGGACTGTATGGCGCGCAGCGTTTCCTCAGCAGTCCTTAAGCGGGAGAGGAGTTTTGACTGCTGATCCGGCGGGGTGGATGAAGCGAGTTTGCCTGGGGAGTGTCTGGGGCTTCTGCGATCACCTCGCGGCGAAGCGGCTTTGCCGGGCCGCCCACGTTGGAGTACCCGGTCATCGGAACGCGGTCGCTTGTTAGCCATCTGCTTTTTGAGCCCTTACTTCAGCGAGCAGGTTGAAGATCCAACCCCACGATGACACTCTCGGTCTTGGAGAGGTTCCCAATGATTTTTTTGACCGGGGGCGGGAGCCTTCTTACCAGGGTGGGAATGGCAATGATCTGGTCACCTTTGGCTAGTTGCGGCTTCTTCAGCAAGTCAATCACTTCGATGCGGTACTTGCCGCGCAGTTTGTCCTCACAAATCTTCTTAAGGTTGCCGATCGCAGCAATCGAATTAGGCGTCTGGCCCGCGATGTAAAGCCGCAATATATAAAAATCACGCCGGCCCGTCTTGGTAGGGCGGCGCTTCCTCGCCGGACTCTTATTCATGGCAATTCTCATTCTCCAGTCCAAATGGGGCAAACTTGTTATTCCGGTACCTTGACTCCACGCGCGCCTGCAACGGGCATGCCTAACGTGTGATCCGTAAGAACCTTTCCCAATTCCATGCCTCTCTCACTCACGATTAGCTCCCGAGGTTCACGCGAATGCGCCATGCCGCGGGACTTCAGGACGTACAGTTCCCGTCTTGGTCTCCCATTGGGTTTGCTGTCTCGCAACACAATCCACGTGTCCATAAGAGAGGAGACGGCCGCCGCGGTTCTCACCTGGGGGTCTCCTGAGAACGTGAGATTCGTGAACATCGAGGTAATCTGTGCCACCTTTAAAAAATCGACTAGGCGCATGAGCATGGACTTAATGCTAAAGCCGCCCGAGACCGAAACAAGGTTGGTGATCGGGTCTATAACTACGACGTTAGGCCGGAATTTTTTAATCAATTTGTGAACAACGGCCAAGTGCGCTTCCAGGCCGATACTGGTTGGACGCATCGCATGGAAGTGCAACACGCGTTTTTTTACCCACGGCTCCAGGTTAATTCCAACCGCGCGCATGTTACGCAGAATCTGGCTGGGAGATTCTTCAAAAGCGAAGTATAGACAAACTTCGCCGCGGGCGCAGGCCGCGCGGGTGAAACTCGCGGCCAGGCTGGACTTTCCGGTTCCCGACGAACCCGATACCAGCACGCTGCTTCCACGGAAGAATCCCTTGCCTTCCAGCATCTCGTCCAAAGCGGGAATTCCTGTGGAAACGCGATCCGTGGATGCTTTGTGGGCCAGCTCGAGTGAAGTGATCGGCACCACCGAAATGCCGTCTCGATCGATCAGGAACGGATACTCATCGGTCCCATGCGCTGTGCCCCGGTACTTGACGACGCGCAGCCGCCGCGTGGAAATCTGTTCCGTGACCCGATGGTCCAACGCGATCACGCAATCCGCGATGTATTCTTCGAGCCCATGACGCGTCAGCGTCTGTTCTCCAGCTTCCCCGGTAACGACAGCGGTAAGCTTGCGCTCTTCCAGCCAATGAAACAGCCGGCGGAGCTCCGCTCGCAGAATCGTGGAGTCGACTAATCCGGAAAAAAGTGCCTCGATGCTGTCCAACACCACGCGCTTGGCCTTAATCGCTTTGACCGCGTGGGCCAAACGGATGAAGAGGCCATCAAGATTGTATTCGCCGCTCTCCGCGATCTGGTTTCGCTCAACCGAAACAAAGTCCACCAGCAGCTTCTTGCGTTTGGTAAGTTCTCGCAAATCAAAACCAAGCGATGCGACGTTGGCCCTTAGCTTCGCCTCGGTTTCTTCGAAGTCCATGCATACGCCGGGCTCGCCGTATTGAACCGCGCCATGCACCAGGAATTCCATTGCGAATAAGCTTTTGCCACATCCTGCGCTGCCACATACCAGGGTGACGCGGCCCTTGGGCAGGCCTCCTGCTGTGACTTCATCGAATCCTTGGATTCCTGTGGGGGCCTTAGCGAGCGATGAGCGAACGACTTTCGGCCTGGGGCCGGGCATAGCGAGACTCCTGAATAGATATTCCCGATTTCGACCTGGGACTTAGGCATCGTATCCCTACTCCAATCCCCGACACAACGGATTTGCCGCCACATCGGACCGTGGCAACTTCGCCGCAGCTGTGGCGCAAAGGACCGGCGGCCCAAAGATTGCGTCCCGCGAAGTGCACGGGGCAACTGGCGCGCCGCAGCTCAAACGCACTTCGTTCTGTCCGGTTATCCGTTCCACCCCGCAGGCATTTCGCTACGGCAATAAACTGCGAAACTGTCCACTACGGAACAGACGTGCGTGTCAAGGAAGTCTACGATTCAGTTTGCAAGGTTACGCGGTTAGATCCGGTACATCCATCCAAGCCCAGATTCATCGGAAGTGCAGGGGCAGATGAATTTACTTGCTCGGTTTTTTGAGAATCTGTTTCTTCCTCGATTACCAAAGCTGGAGCGCGAGGATGTCGCGAGTACCGCGGAGTATTGCAATCGCCTGGCTCGGCTTGATGAGGCGGCTCTGAATTCTCCGGACGTGTGGGAGCGGCACATTTCGAGGCAACTCACGGTGCGTATTCAAGTGTTCAAGGCCGCGGAGAATACACGTCAAAAGTTTCTGCGTCGCGCCGCGTAACAGCAGCCTTGCGGACAAATGTTGATGGTAGTGGATGATTGTTTCGCAGAAATAAGGACTGTTGTGTTGGGTAGTTCATCTTCTTCAGCTTGATATTCGCGGCCTGCACAAACGCTGAGGACATCGGACAACACGTCATTCGCGCGGCCTGTTTCGGTCGGTAGTTCAGACCTTCGTTGGATCGAAGCAATTCAACAGAATCTCCGGACTAAGCAGACCCTGCAGTATTCCGCGGGATTATGGTGGAGTGTTTCGCAGCAAAGAAAGAAAGGTAAAAAGTATGCCTCTCATTCAAATTCTAATAACCCTGATCGTCGTGGGCATCCTGCTGTGGCTAGTGAATCGCTTTATTCCCATGGCCGGCAGCATAAAGTCGATTTTGAACGGCGTTGTGATCATTGTGGTAGTGCTGTGGCTCCTCAATGTTTTTGGATTGTTCCACTCCCTCTCGCGTATCCACGTCGGGACCTAGGCATTTCGGATCAAAGGGCTAGGCCAGGAATTGCATGCGCAGTCGTAGTCAAGGATTCGAACCAGCAGGCGCACCACCTACGACGAGTGGTTAGCGCACAAGTAGATGCAAGGCAATCGAGGTACCAGATGAAACGGACTAGAGTAGTGGGCACGGTCGCTATGTTCTTGCTTTTCGGAATCGCAGCTCCAGCCAATGCCGGGCAGCAGAAGCCGGAAGAAAAGGCTCGGCCCGCGCAACAACAGCAGGCAAAGCCTGAAAGGCAGCAGCAAGCGCAAGCTCCGAAACAACAACAGCAACAACACCAGCAGCAAGCGCAGGCTCCAAGACAACAGCAGCAACAGCGTCAGCAGCAAGCGCAGGCTCCGAAACAGCAACAGCAGCAGCACCAACAGCAAGCGCAGGCTCCGAAACAACAACAGCAGCAACGCCAGCAGCAGGCGCAGGCTCCAAAGCAGCAGCAACAACGCGAACAGCAAGCCAGGGGACAGCAAGATAAGCAGCAGAGACAACAAGATCAACAGCAGGCGCAAGCCGACAAGCAGCAACAACAGCGTGGCCAGCAGCAAGCTAGAGGCCAACAGGATCAGCAACGCCAACAACAAGCCAGAGGGCAGCAGAATCAGCAACGCCAACAGCAGCAGCAGCAGCGGGACAACTCCGCAAGACAGCAGCAGGCCCGTGGGCAGCGAGATCAGCAACAGCTTCAACAGCACCAACAGCAAGCTGCGAACCAGCAGCGTCAGCAACAGCAGCGTCAACAACTGGACAACAGATCCGCACAACGCCGAAGCCCCGATCAGGTACATCAGCAGCAAGTCGCCTGGCAAGGCGACCGCGCCCATAGCTGGCAGTCTGAACACCGCACCTGGCAGCAACGTGGCGGCTACCACGGCTACCGGGTTCCGGATGACCGTTTCCGCAGCTACTACGGCCAGGATCACGGGTTCCGCATCTACAGTCTCCCAGTGGCCTACGTTGGCGGACATCGCCGATTCCAGTACGGCGGGTATTGGTTCGGCCTAAATGATCCGTGGCCGGAATACTGGTCTGACGATTGGTACGACAACGATGACGTATACGTGGACTACTACGACGGTGGCTATTATCTGTACAACCGGAGATATCCCAGCGATCGCATTGCGATCAGCTTCTATCTGAACTAAGCGCTCGCGCAGCGCGAAGATCCACATGCGGCCCCAGGCCCCGGCGCGGAAATTTGTACGGGATTTTGAAATGCCGCCGGGGCGGGGAGTTTGAAGTTCGTCGAACGGGTTGTTTGAAAAGGAGTTTCACCATGCTTGGAACTATTTTGATCGTCTTCTTGCTTCTGGCGCTCTTTGGCGCGTTGCCTCGATGGTCACACAGCAGAGACTGGGGCTATAGGCCGACGGGTGGCATCGGGGTAGTCCTCGTTATTGTCGTGATCCTCGTGCTTCTTGGCCGAATTTAGCAGTAGCAGATCGGAGTCAGCGATGGATGAAACGAAGCGGCGAGTAGTGAAGTTTCTTCAGAAAGAGGTCAAGACGTACACGGCCTTGTCCCTGTTTCTGTCGAAAAAGGACATCCAGGTACACGCACGTGCGGGACAAAAGAAACTTTTGATTAGCCCAGCGTTCTACAGGGACAGAATGCAGGAAGCGAAGAAACTTGTTCATGAACTCAGAAAAGCAAAGTAGGACAAAATCACAGCAAGGCGTTGCGAAGCGCGGTGGCGGTCCGTGGAGCCTGCGCGCGGTAGCGGTCTTGTTGTTTCTGCTCCTGTGCGCCAACGGTTTGCCGGCGTACTCCGTACTCACTCACGAGGAAATCGTGGACTTGGTGTGGACTACAGAGCTCAGCCCGCTTCTCCTGAAACGATTTCCAACGCTAACCGAGGCGCAACTCAAAGAAGCTCACGGTTATGCTTACGGCGGCGCCGTTATTCAGGATCTTGGCTACTATCCCTTTGGCAGTGTGGAATTCAGCAATTTAGTTCATTACGTTCGCAGCGGCGACTTCGTTCGCGAGCTGCTTGCGCAGAGTCAGGATGCGGACGAGTACGCCTTTGCCTTGGGTGCGCTCGCGCACTATGCCTCGGATATCGCGGGCCATCCTGCCGTCAACCAGGCGGTGTCAATTCAATATCCCAAGCTCCGCGCCAAGTACGGTAATTCCGTGAGATATGCGGAGGACCACACCGCGCATCTAAAGACCGAATTCGGGTTTGACATGGTGCAAGTGGCGAAGAATCGCTACGCGTCGCAGCAGTATCACGATTTTATCGGATTCCAAGTGTCGAAGGCCTTGCTGGAGCGCACTTTCCCCATCGTATATGGCGTGGAGTTGAAGGAAGTTCTCGCACGCGAAGATCTTTCGATTGGTTCCTATCGGTTTGCCGTCAGTCGCATGATCCCGCAGATGACGCAAATTGCCCTTCGGACTCACCAGAAGGACATGATGAAAGAGCATCCCGATTTCGCGAAAAAGAAATTCCTGTACCGGCTCTCGCGCTCCCAATATGAAAAAGAGTGGGGCAAGGACTATACCAAGCCCGATTTCGGTACGCGGTTCTGGGCCGCGGTGTTGCGTTATATGCCCAAGATTGGGCCTTTCAAAGCGCTGGCGTTCAACAATCCCACGGCGCAAACCGAGGACATGTATTTCAAGAGCATCAACACTACCGTCGACCAGTACCGCATTTACTTGAAGCAAGTCGCGGCTGGCTCGCTCGACCTCACCAACACTGATTTTGACACGGGAAAAGAAACAAAAGCCGCCGAATACTCTTTGACCGACGAGACCTACGCAAAGCTCTTGGGCCAACTTGCTGCGCGCAAGTTCGATCTCACTTCGCCGGATCTCCGCGCGAATATTCTGACGTTTTATTCCGACCTCTCTCTTCCTCTGGAACCCAAGAAAGACAGCAGTCAATGGCAGAGCGTCCTGGCGTCGCTCGATCAATTGAAGTCCATGGCGCCATCCGCCGCTGGTGCACCTGCGATGTCTCTGCAAATGCCGAGATGAGGCCACCGGGCCGAGGAGACTCTTTGACCAGAGTGGACATCATCAAATGCACCTGCGGACCGGTCGCCGCAATCGTGGTACTTGGCCTGTATTCTTACTACGCACGCGAACTCTTGGTTTCCCTGGCCCTGTTTACCGTGGTCTTTCTCATGCTGACTCTCGCCACCTTCGCAGCGGTCTTCCTTTGGTGGGCCGGCGAGGAGTTGACAAGATGGAGCGGGCCTACTTCCCGGAAATTCTTCGCTTTTTCCCGCCGTTTCATCGCAGCGTTCGCCCGATCTTGACCCGGCAGCCATGCTCTTCGTCAAATCTGCAAAATAAACAGCACAACTGTGCGCTAGTGAACAGCTTCTCCGTGCGCATCGCACTATGATGACGGCTCCAGTCACAAATCGATTCGCAAAATTTCGGAGGAAATGCACATGAAGTTTATGAGGACAATCTTCGCAGTGTTAACACTCTCACTGCTCGGCGCAACGTTAGCTACCGGCGCCCGCGCGGATGAGTGGAACAAAAAGACCGTATTGACATTCAGCCAGGCCGTGGAAGTCCCCGGACAGGTTCTGCCCGCCGGAACGTACACGTTTGTGTTGGCCGATTCACCTTCTGACCGCCACATCGTCGAAATCTTCACCGCGGATGGCTCGCACATCATCGCCACAATCCTGGCGATCAACAATTACCGGCTCACACCGACCGGAGACACCGTGGTCAAGTTCGCGGAGCGCTCTGGCGATAATCCGGAAGCTTTGAAGGCCTGGTTTTATCCAGGTGACAACTTCGGCCAGGAATTTGTCTATCCCAAAAAGCGCGCCATCGAGCTAGCCGTTACTGTGAAAGAACCAGTTCCGGCACTCGCTGCTGACGACGCGGATCTCAAATCGACTCCCATCGTCGCGGTTACTCCCGACCAGAAAGAAGTGGAAGTTGCCACAGTCATACAGACGACGCCGCCAGTCGCCGCAACGCCTGCGCCCGTCGAAGTCGCCCCAGCCGCGGAACCCGTAGAACTGCCGCACACGGCAAGTTCGATCCCGTTGCTTGCCCTGCTTGGCGGATTGTCCATCGGCCTCGCGCTCGGCCTGAAGTTTGTTCTCAAGCTCGCTTCGTAAGCGAATACAATTACCCGCTTCGCAGTCCGCGATCGCAAGATCGCGTACTGCGTTGTGGCAAGAAAGTCTCCTCGTGATCCTCACCTCCCGCTGGCGCAAGAATAGTCTGGGCAATCACCACTTCCTGGTTGGTTCCTTGGTGTTTGTTTTCGGTGTCTTCAGCCTCTCTGCACCGCTCGCGACGGAGCGTCCGTCTGCCAATGCCGAAATCCAGACAAAAATTGCAGTATCCGTGAATCTCGTTCTTCTGCCCGTGAACGTAACGGACGCGGGTGGGACTTTTGTCTCTGGTCTCAAGCTGGAAGACTTTCACGTGTTTGAAGACGGGCAATCTCAGAAACTCACGGTGTTCGAAGAGCAGGACACCCCGGTAACCGTCGGCCTCATCGTTGACCACAGCAGAAGCATGGGCAACAAACTCCCGAATGTCGTTTCCGCGGTTACCTCCTTCGCGCATTCGAGCAATCCCCAGGATGAAATGTTCGTCGTGGATTTCAACGACCTCGTTTCAATGGAACTCATGAAAGGCAAGCCCTTCTCGAGCGATGCGAAGGATCTCGAAAATGCGCTCACCGCCGTCTCCGCCCGCGGTCGAACGGCACTCTACGATGCGGTAAGCGAGGGTCTCCAGCATCTCCAGATCGGGCACTTGGACAAAAAGGCCCTCATCCTCATCAGCGACGGTGGAGACAATGCCAGCCATCTCAAGTATTCACAGGTCCTGGCGGAAGCCCGACAATCAAAGGCGGTTATCTACTCGATCGTCCTGGTCGGTTCGAATGAGGAAGAAAACCCGGATGTTCTGCGGCGGCTCTGCAAGGACACCGGAGGGATCGCTTACTTCCCGCGAAATAACGAATCCGTCGAGAACATATCCAAAGAAATCGCACGCGACCTGCGCGAGCAATACGTGATTGGCTACGCGCCGCAGGACTTAAAGCGCTCTGATGCCTTCCGAAAAGTCGAAGTGAAGGTCACCGCTGCCGGACTCGGCAGGCTGCACGTGCGAACTCGGTCAGGCTACACGCCATTGCCGCTACAGCAGCCCACAGCGCAACTCGAGCCGCAGACGAAATGACTCCCTTTTCGCAGCCAGCGAGAACCCTGCGGTCGACGCGAACGACCATCCTTCGCGGCGCGTGTTACTTCTTCCTGGCCTTTGGTCTCCTCGCGCTTGTCTACGCCGGCTTCGTTTTTGCCGATGCTCATACCTATCAAGCCCGGGAATTGCGGAAATTCGAGCAAGCGAGCCTTCCAACAGCGCCGCATATTTTGAATGAAGGTGACGTACTCGGCGAAATTCAAATCCCACGGTTGGGGATCAAGGCGATGGTGCTCCAGGGAGAGTCCCGCGCCACCTTGCGGCATGCTGTTGGCCATCTCTCGAACTCATCTCTGCCCGGCGAGTTGGGAAATGTAACGCTAGCCGGCCATCGCGACACTTTCTTCCGCCCTCTCCGCGATATTCGCGTCGGCGATGAGATCCGCTTCGCAACTCGCGAGCACATCTTCCAGTATGTTGTTGACTCCATGGAAGTCGTAGGCCCCACCGACCTCCGCGTTCTGGAATCAAGGACCGGGCACGACTTGACCCTGCTCACTTGTTTTCCATTTCACTTCGTAGGTCCAGCACCCAAGCGCTTTGTGGTCCATGCGCGCGAAGTTGACGGAACCCGTTAGAAGCACGCCGCGAAACCAGAAATATGGGAGAGTGTGCGCAAATGAACAGACGCATGGCATCGCAGCGCCTAGTATGAATCATCTGGAAAAAACGAAAGCCTTCTCCAGGTGCGGCACAAGCGCTGTAAACGCGGGTTTCTAGCGAGATTGGAAAATCAATGCTTTGGACAATTTTTGTGGTCTTATGTGTCCTCTGGCTTCTGGGCATGGTCACATCCTACACAATGGGTGGACTCATTCACGTTCTTCTCGTCGTAGCTCTGGTTCTCTTCGTATTCAACTTGATTCAGGGCCGGCGGCGGTCGGTCTAGAAAGCGACCGGTTGAAATGAAACCGATCGTCTGGTTGGGAGTTGTCTTGATAATTCTGGGCGGACTGGCCCTCGCCTATCGCGGTTTCAACTATACGCATCAAGAAAGAGTTCTTGATGTCGGACCGATCCACGCCACCGCGGATGAGCATGATCGAGTTTCCATTTCTCCAATCCTCGGCGGGTTGGCTCTCGTCGGCGGAATTGCCTTGCTTGTCGTCGGAGGCAGGAAAAGCTCTTAGCCCCAAAAGTGCGAAAGTACCCCGCCTGAGAGTCGGGTGACGCATGACCCTCTCGTGAATGGAAGCGTGTTGAAAGTTCTTCGACCAAAGATTTTGTTGAAGTGCAGAATTCGAAAATAGGAATTTTGACCTTGGAGGTCAGTGATGAAGAAATTGCTAGTTACCGCAACATGTCTTTCGCTCGTCGCAGGTGCAGTCTATGCCAGGCAACTTAACAAGGAGCAGAGACGCCTCGAAGAGTGCGGCACGGTCATGCAGGAAGTCCTGAACATCCCGGAAAGCATTCCCCAGGATCTATTGAACAAGGCCGAGTGCGTCATTGTTATCCCATCCGTCAAAAAATTGGCTTTCGGAATCGGCGCGGACTATGGACGCGGCGCGATGGTTTGCCGCAAGGGAGAGCACTTCCGTGGCGCTTGGGGCGCTCCCGCGATGTACGCTTTGGAAGGCGGCAGTGTAGGATTCCAAATCGGCGGAGAAGGCACGGACTTGATCCTGCTGGTCATGAATGACCGGGGCATGGATTCGATCCTCAGCAGCAAGGTGAAGTTGGGTGGGGATGCCTCCGTTGCCGCAGGCCCGAAGGGTCGTGATGCTTCCGCGGATACCGACGCTTGGATGCGAGCCGAGATTCTTAGCTACTCGCGTTCCCGCGGAGTATTTGCTGGGATCTCCCTCGAAGGCTCCACGATTCGGCCCGACGATGACGCCAGCGCCGACGTCTATGGACACGCCATGAAGGCAAGTGAGATCGTGCGTGGCGAACATACCGGCGTACCCGAGACCGGCCGTCATCTTGTCAACGTTCTCGAGAAACATTCACCAGTCAACGAATCCGAGCACGCTTCGAATCGGTAGTTGAATAGTTATCAGCTGAGTCCCGGGTGCCGCTGCGGCACTCGGGGCTTCTAGCTTTCCCACGCATGTCCACAGTCTCACCCCACTTTCTCAGTCCCGTCCAACTCCCTCGACCTCCTCGCCTCCGGCATCGAGCTGCTAATATTCGCTGTATTCAACGAATCGCAATTTGTTTGAATTTGTACATGAAGAAATTCACGCGCAAACGTGTTGTCCCTACCATGCTCGCCAAAACTTCCGGAGCGGCTTTCGGCAAAATGCGCACACGCTGATCTTGGTTTCTGTAGCGTGCAAGTAGCAGAAGCGTTCGCGCGAGGCGTTTTTCGCTGGAGTTGAAACACTGGTCGACTAAATCTTCTTCCGCAAGCATGTCGTGCGCGAGCATATATCCCATGAAATGGTCGGATACCTCCTGCTCTGCGTGCAGGACGCGAGGCAGTTCGTTCTTCTCAATGGCCAGAATTGTCGGTGTTACGGCTGCAGCCGCGCGCATTCGAATTGTTTGGCCCGCCATGCATCCTTCGCCAAATAGATCAGTCGGGCCAAATATCGCGGCGACCGCTTCTTTTCCGGATCCGTTTAACATAGAAAATATCACGCCGTCCTTCTGGACCCTGCTGACGCTATTCGCAGCCTCGCCTCGCGTATAGATCGATTCATTTCTCCGAAATTCCGCAGATTTTCTCGCTACCCCGGCGGCGTGGAGAGAGGCCCGCCTGTCGAAAGTGTCGGCCTTTCCATTTCTATTCTTATTTATTTTTCTTGATTTCATTTTGTACTGAGAACGCCCTCCACACGGGCACGCTGCCAACCCTGTAATTTTATCAAGTTGGTTTCTCTCAGGGCTGCGCAGCAGAAAACAATCCGCTTTCTCGCGACCCTTACACCGGTGGTGTTCAATATTGCACAGACGACAGAAGTCAGACGGGCGAATATGCGAATGTGCTTTGTGGATACTACTTTTTTTATCAGCGAGCAATTAGCGATGTTTAATTTCGTTTGTCTCGGGTCGCCTGCGAGAAATCTACAACGCGTGGTAACTGGGTGAAGAGGAGAAGCTGATGCGAAAACTGGATGGGAGCAAACTTTGGATCCCGGCGATTCTATTGGTCCTCGCAATGGCGGGCTGCGGCGATCCGGATAAAAATGCGGGGACGGGAAACCCCGGTGCCCCTTTAACGCCGCCGGCAGTGACGGCCGTGACTCCGCTCGCTGGGTCAACAGGAGTTTGTCCCAACAACGGACTGATAACTGCAACTTTCAGCAAGCCCATGAATCCTGCGACGATCACTACCTCTACGTTTACTTTGGCTGGACCAGGCGGGACGAGCGTGGCGGGGGCTGTCACCTATGTAGCTACGACTAATGTTGCCACCTTTACGCCCTCGGCCGCTCTCGCAGCGAGCACCGCTTTTACAGCAACGATCACAACCGGAGCGCAAGACAAGTTTGGTAACGGGCTAGCCGCCAACTTCGTGTGGACGTTCACCACGTCTCCTCCGTGCCCGCCGCCTGCTGGAGCCATACCTTTGGGAGCGGCCTGCGGTTTCGGAATTCTGGCAGGCTCCACGGTCACCAACGTCGCGGGGACTGCTACCACCGTCAGCGGCGATGTTGGCGTTTGGCCAGGAACAGCGATAACCGGATTTGGACCACCTGCTTCCATAACCGGCGCCTTTCACGCCGGCGACACGGTTGCCATGACTGCACAGGGTGACTTGACCACCGCATATAACGACGCTGCAGGAGCAGCAGGAGGGGCCGTCCTCACTGCTGACATCGGCGGGCAAACCCTGCCCCCCGGCGTTTATAAAACTACCAGCGCACAGCCCTCACTAGGAATAACCGGCAATCTCACCCTCGACGGTAAAGGTGATCCCAATGCCGTCTGGATCTTCCAGATTGTGTCCACACTGACGACCGCAGCCGGCAATAGCCAAGTAATCCTCATCAACGGCGCCAATTCTCACAACGTATTCTGGCAGGTCGGCAGTTCTGCAACTCTTGGAACGACCACAAAATTTACAGGAACCATTATGGCTCAAGCATCCATCACGATTACGACCGGCGCGACGCTAAATGGCAGAGCACTGGCCCGGACGGGCGCAGTCACACTGGACACCAATACAGTCGTCGTACCTCCATGTCCATGAAGTATCCAGCAATGAGTCGGGCGGAGGCAGGTCGACTGGGGCAGTCTTGAAAAGCGTGATTTTACTCTATTAGGGTTCGGAGGAATATTCGCATGCTATCTCATTCAAAGAGGCGTCTTGCCCGTGCTTTAGCAATGTTGTCGGCAATCGGTGCCGCACTCTGTATGTTTGGCACCGTCGCCGCAGCTCAGGACCAGCCTGCGCCGAAGTGGGAGCTTTTCGGCGGATACTCCTTCTTTGACCCCGGCGCGAATATAAACGGCCAGCTACCAGGCGCATTGCTCCCCTTGAGCAGCCGCCTGGAATCGAATCCCCGCGGCGCGGGCGCGAGCGTTACCTACGATTTCAACAATTGGCTCGGTCTCACTCTCGATACCAGCACCCATTGGGGCAGTGGTGAAGCTGGGCTCTCGAAAAGAATTGACGACGCAGCTTTCTCCAACCTCTCGTTCGGTCCAAAGATCACTTTCCGCCACCATCGTTTTTCTCCGTTTCTTGAGGTTTTAGTCGGCGATCATCGCCTTATGCCGGATGCCTTTCATGATGTCGACAAATTGGGTTTTATGTTTGGCGGCGGCCTTGATATCAACGTTTCCAGGCACGTTGCTCTTCGTCTGATCAGGGCCGATTATGTTATGTCGAGTTACCGGTACGCTCCTTCGGCTGTGCCGACTACTGATATCCGAGGCCTGAGAGCACAGACTGGCCTCGTTTTTATGTTCGGTGGTGGAGCGCCTCCAGTTCCACCCACAGCGGCTTGCTCGGTCCAGCCAGTCGAAGTCTTCGCTGGCGAGACTGTGACCGCGACGGCCACGGGATCCAATTTCGATCCCAAGCGTACGGTCACTTACAACTGGAATGGCACCGGTGTGAAGGTTCCCGGGAGCAGCGCCTCCTCGCAGATTGACACTACCGGCTTGGAGCCCCGCTCGTACGAAGTCACTGCCAACCTGAGTGATGGTCGAAAACACGGTTACGCATACTGCAGCGCCAGGTTCACCGTCAAAGCGCCTCATCCACCGACAATTTCATGCTCCGCGGATCCCTCGAGCGTTGCGATCGGTGGCACCTCAACTATCACTTCGAACGCCAGCAGCCCCGATGGCCGCAGACTGATTTACAGCTACAGTGCAAGCGCCGGCGACGTCTCGGGCAACGGCGCCACCGCCGCGTTGAATACGCAGGGCGCGCAACCAGGCCGTATCACCGTAACTTGTAACGTAGGCGATGATCGCAATCCGGCGCTCACTGCCTCTGCATCGACCACGGTGGAAGTGGAAGCTCCGCCGCCACCGCCTCCTCCCGCTCCTGCCCCGGAGATCAAGCAATTGGAGGCGAAGCTGGCTCTCCACAGCATTTATTTCCAAACCGCTCGGCCCACCGTTGAGAATCCCGAGGGAGGCCTGCTCGAAAGCCAGGCGGACATCCTAAAGACCTTGGCCGAGGACTACGTGAATTATCTGAAGTACAAGCCTGATGCCCACTTAGTCCTCAGTGGCCATGCCGATCCGCGCGGCACGCCGGAATATAACAAGAGCCTTACCGAGCGACGCGTGGAACGCACCAAGGCATTCCTGGTCGAACACGGCGTCCCCGCTGATCACTTCGAGCTGAAAGCGTTCGGCGAAGAAAACCAACTGACTGCCGACCAAATCAAGCAGCAGATGGCAGACAATCCAGACCTGAGTCCGGAAGAACGGCAAAACATGCTGCGCAATCTGCGAGTGCTGGTTCTGGCCAACAATCGCCGCGTAGACGTTACTCTGAGCACTACCGGACAACAGTCCGTCCGTCGCTATCCGTTTAACGCCAAAGATTTCTTGGCTTTAATCAGCACCAAGGGCGGAGAAAAGAAGCCGCCAGTCAAGAAGAAACCCTAAAGCTAAAGATGGTCGCAACCTGCCCTGACTCGTTCGTCCGCCAGGGCCGTCGGTATCCGGGGGGCAAGGGCTTGCCCCCCGGTTTCTCCCTCGAGGGAGATGTTAGTTATCTCCTTGCATAACTGGCGACCGAGTTCTCATTTTTCGTCGCTTCCCTCCTATCTCGTCGCGCGGCGCACGCGCGAAATGGGCATCCGCCTCGCTGTTGGCGCGCAACTGCGCGACGTGCGCGTCGACCTCCTCTCCGCCCTCGGCATGACTGACATCTCTTTGTGGCACAAGCATTCCTGCCAGTGCGCTTTGCCCGCACCCCCCACCCCTGGGGGTTTTTTGGAAATTTGTGCAAGCAAAGGAGTTAGCAAAGGGGGTCTGCGAAATGTGTGAAAAGAAAGGGGATAGGAAGCTGGCTCGCTGCGGGAAAGGCGGAGACGCGAGGAATTGAAGTAAAACTTGAAGAGATGGCGGTGGTGCGACCCCCCACCCCTATTGGTGATGGAAAGTGTCCGCAGGCGACTGATGGGAAAAGGTTTGCAGGCGAAGTGACCGTGGCAGATTTGGCGGGTTGGTGCGCGGTTGAAGCGGCAAAAACCGGAGTCTGGATCGCGCAGAGGCGCGGAGGCGCAGAGAACTGCGGAAAGAGGTTGACGGTCGAAAGCTGAAGGTCGAAGGAAGAAACGCAAGGAAGCGAACAACGGATCGAAAAGGATTCGATTTGAAAGATGTACCCCCACCCCCCGGTGTTTTTGCGCAAAGAGTGCGGAAGAGTATGAAAAGAAGAGAGTTGTGATTCTGGAGGGTACAAAAGAGTGCGTAAGTGCATGAAAACAAAGGAAGCGTAAGTTCAATGGAATGAGGTGGATACGGACTCTTGAAAAGAGTGCGGAAGGTGAAGAAAGTAAAGCAGTTACAAGCGGGGGATTTTGCGGAGGGATTGAATCGGAGGGTAGGAGAGAGCGATCGGGCTGGCGAGGACGATGCACACAGGCTTATAGCACGAAATGGTAAACAAATCAAGGAAAACTTTAAGTGGCGAGGAATCAAGGAGATAGGAAAAACCAGTGAGTACTGAGTGACAAGTATCTAACACTCGGCAGCGGGGGATTCCTGGGCGGCGGGGTGAAGGGCGGGACTAAGCGAAGGAGTGGACGAAGAGAGGGCAGGTTCGGGTAGCGGAAGAGTTGTCCGTTCGACGCGCAAGGTAAACAAGGAATTTTGTAGTTCGGAGAGACGCGGGGACGTGGGTCAGTGGAGGCGGGTTGTCGGCGGCCGAAGTAAAGTCAAAAATCGCACCCTGAAAACCACAGGGCTGCGGCACTCACAAGCCTCCGCGCGACCCGCTGTGCTAGGGATGCGCCACCCACCGAATTGCGGTCGGGCTCCGCCGTTGGGCTCGGCTGCGCTGTCCGCCTTTATAGGCTGACCCACCCGTCGCGATGGCTGCCGAGAACGTGCACGACCTGAGTTCGTGCGCGCTGGTAAAGTAGTTCAAGGTTCGATCAACGCGGATAATCTGTTGAAGTCGATTGTCGCCAGAACTTTCTTGACGGTGGCTTCGTCCGCCTCAAGGGTTTCGGCGCGCGATTCAATCCATCCCGCTACGACGATGGATTTTACTTTCAGCTCAGACTGGCCCAGTTGCACATGCGGATTCTGCAGATTTTCCGGTCCGAGATATACGATCAGGTTGACGAATGCATGCCTATGGCTGCCGCCCATGGTCATCAGGCCGCGATCCTGGAGATAAAGCGTCCGTCCGGCCACCACACCAATGGGTTTCACTGGGATGCCGAATGCCGCGTTCGACGGCGTGCGGTTTGTGAAAATCGTGAACTCCACCGAGCGTCTGCGCGAGAGGAGCTCCCGCTCGCGTTCTGTCAGGTCGTCCTGCCTCTTCTGAAATGATGCATTCATCTGCTCAAGCGGCTCGTAGTGAAACGGGGTGAGCTTGTTCTGGTTACTTTGTGTGATCGCGGAGATTTTAGACAATACCGCCTGAGCTTCCTGTGACTTTCCCTGCTGAAAAAGTTCCTGCGCCTGTTTCGAGAGCGCGGTTATTTCAGTTGCTTGTGCATGTGACGCGGCTTCCATCGTTGCGAGGTGTTCCTTCTGGAGCTTTTCCATCTCGTCGCCATGCACGCGCATGAATTCGCTTAGAGTCGTGTCCGTCTCCCGCTTCAACGCATCTTTTTCGTTGTGAACCTGATCCAGTTGCTTAGAGAGTTCTGGGTCGTCGAAATACCAGGTCTTATTCGTAGTGAGGGCGATGTAGCGGTGCGGCACGTCGTTAGCGAAACCCTTGAAGTCAGGCGCGGGGTTCGAAGAGTCAGCGGTGAAGCCCCAAGGAGTGGCGTTGGGCAGAAACCCGGCGAGCTTTTCGACGGTCGCTTCGCCCCAGTGCATCATCGCGTCTTGTTCTTGCGACGTGGCGCTCAATGCCAGCAGCAGCGATATCGCGGCGACGCTGAAAATTTGCCGGTGCATTTGGAGGATTGGAGGCACGTAGTCTCAGGTCATTGCAGCACAATTCGCGCAACTCACGTTGCTGCCGCAATAGGGCTGAATCGCGGGGCTGGAATGCTACAGGCAGAGCCGGCCGTCTCGCGGTCGCTTCCACAGGAAAGTCCATTGGATCACCCCGGGCTCCTGAAGAGGCTTCAGCCAGTACTGCGCGGGCTAAAAATCCAGCCCCACGTCTTCTGATTGGAATACGCGGTAACGGGCTGCGCGGAAGAACTAAATCTCGCGATTTCTGAAATCTGCGAAATGCGGCATCTGATACTAGACGCCAACTTCCGCGGGGCGAGCCCTGCCTCGCGGTGAGGGCTCCTCGTGGCGTCCCGCTTGCACGTAGTCGAGATCGCCGAACAGACGACCAACACTTGGGAATCGCTTATTTAGTGGTTGATTTGGACACGCTCGTGTTCGGCGTCCAAGCTTCCTGGGAAGTCGCTTTACTGCTTCACGAGTTCGACACGGCGATTCTTGGCGCGCCCGTCCTCCGTGTCGTTTGAAGCCATGGGAGATGACGGCCCGTCGCCAAGCGCTCTGAGTCGTGCGGCCGGCGCTCCGTACTTCGAGGCCAGTGTTTGTGCAACAGCATTAGCGCGGCGCATCGAGAGATCCATATTTGCTTCCAGCGTTCCCTGATTGTCCGTGTGACCGACGACATACAGCTTCAGTTTTGCGTCTTGCTGAAGAAGCTTGGCGATTTCCTTCAGTGTCGCGTCCGATTCCGGTTTCACGTCGGCTTTTCCCGTATCAAAGTAAATGCCGTAAACCGAGGCGTGCCCGGACGCCGAAATGCTGCTGGCAAGACTGGACGCGTCAACAAGATCTTTGTTCTCCATTGGTTTTACTTCGACCACCACAAGGTCCGTGCCGCCGCCCTGCCGCCCCTGCGCGTGGACTAGCAGGCTGACATAGACGTCGCCCTCCGGCCGGGAGAGCTTGGCAGCTAAAAATCGGTTCGACCAATTCGGATCTTGCACGGAGTAAAATTGCGGCACAACGCCGTTTTCGGAATCGCCACCACATTCCGCGCCATTGCAGGCAAATAGGGTTTGGAATCCAGCTTTCGCGAGCTCCTGTTGGTAGTTCCTGTAGATTTCCAGCACGGAGCGATCGTCTGGATTGCGAAACGGGGCGGAATATACCTTCCCTTCGAGGTGCAACGTCTTCGTCGGCTTGCCGTCCTTGATGGGGCCAGTCACGAGCGTAAATTCATCGAACTGGCTGACCGTGATGGCTGCCGGGCCTCCAAACACTCCGGAGCCGGGGTAACGCTTGATTAGAGGGTAGTCGACACCCTCCTGTTCGTCTTGCGCGACCGCCAGCGTTGCCCCGGCCATGGTCACTGCGAATGCGATCAACAATCCGCGAATTCTGTTAAGCACTTGAACCTCCTTGACTGAAGACTTCGAATTCTTGGCGATTGCATGCCTGGCAACTCGGCCGCTCGACTCCGGCGGGTTTCAGGCGCTCGACATCACTTTTGCGTGTTGTATTTCTTTTCGGCAGCTGCGATTTGGTCTTTGTACTTCTTGTACAGTTCGAGGTCGGCATCGTTAAGAGTCGATGCAGAATTCGGCTTATTCATTTCGTCGAGTGATTTCTGAATGCCTGCAATTTGGTCTTCGTACATCTTGCGCATATCAGGGGAAAGGTCCGGCTTTTTGAGTTGCGCCTGGGCGCTCTGGATGGACTCCTGCATCGACTGTTGCGCGCCCTTGAGCATGTCCTCGGCCATCATCGCGGCTTCCCCCGCGGCGATGCGACCCCAAACGGCCATGTAATCCTCGTATCCGTCGAATCCGTACTTATGCGAGAAGGCTTCCAGTTCCGGTACGGCCGTGGCCAGATTTGTAAGATTGGCGGCCTTACCAGACGTTCCGAATAGAAAATCAAACGGATTCTTTCCCTCCTGCATGGAATTGATGAGCTTCTGGACTTTGTCATCAGTCAAGTACGGCTTCGAGTAGTCGTTGAGCGCGCTTTTTGTGCGAAGCGGGCTCGAAGATCCGGGCGCCACAAAGCTGCTGCCGGATTGCTTCCCGCACGACGCACAAACGAGAACCACGGCAGCGGTGAGTAAGATGCGTTTGCTGTTCATCGGCTACCTCCCCTCACAAATCGAAAATCGGAACATCGCTGTCACGGAGCATTCCCACGTTTGCGGCTTGCTTGCCACAGTGCATCACTGATTTGGCCGATGAAACAGTCCGCCCAGGCTCAACTTTTGATATCCGGCAGGAATCTCGAAAAGCGATGGATCTTGCGGTCCGAGCTGCACGTTCTGGTACTCCGTAGACCACGATCCTTTTTCGTCCGCCTTCTTGACCACGAACCCGTCCAGTTCTTTCGCGGCCCACTCGATGGAGACGTACACCTTTCCTTCGTATGTCGTTTCGACGCGCGACTTGTCGCAGTGATATGCGCCCACTTGTTCGGAGCCCAAGGAATCGCGTTTCACCGTCGCGCCTTTTATCGTTGACGCCATTTCCCCGATGCCTGGAAACGGAATTTCCATGTACATCTTTTGATCGGGCATGACCGACCAGGTGACGTTGCGGTCGAATCGCGTGATGGTTATCGATTTCTTTCCTTTGTTTTCGCTTTCAATGCGCACTGCATTTTCAATCGCTTGCACTTTTCCGGTCGTCGTCTTCTTGTTGACGGTGTGGACCTGGTCTGCCGAAAAAGGCTTAAACAGGGACTGCGCCCTCGTCGACTGTGCGAACCAGAGGAGTGCACTCCCCAGCGCCAGCCACGAAAGGCAGTGAAAGAAACCGATTCTGTACCGTTCAGATTCACGATTCATATCCATTCCTCCTCGCGGAGATCGTTGATTGCCAGAGAAATTGGACCCGCGAAAAATTGCACGCCCCGGCAGGGCCATCTCCGCTCGCGCGCAGGCGCACTGCGCATCTGGATGGAATACGTGGAATGCGAGGAATTGGAAGAAAAGAACCTACGGATGCGCTTACGGTTCGCCTTGCAGAACAAAACCCGCCCAAAAAACGGGATCCTCGGGCAGCGTGACCGGCCCGAGCGGGGTCTTCACTCGCACGCGGCCTGCTCGTAATTGCTGAATGAGCCGAAGTTGTGCAATGCGCAGTGACTCACTCTTGTCTGCATGGCCCAAAAGTGCCTTGTAGAACTCCGAAATTAATGACGAGGTTGGCTCATCGGCAACGTCCCAGAGTGTGGCCATCACCGAGGGCGCGCCGCCGTAAAAAAAGGCTCGCGTCAGCCCCGCCATACCGTCTCCAGAAACCTTTCCGACGGCCGAGCGGCACGCGCTGAGTACAACTAGATCCGTTTGCAGCTGCAAGCCATAAATCTCTTGTGTACTTAGACGGCCGTCGCTGGGCACCGATTTGTCTGCGGAGCTAAGCGCCAAAAAAGATTCCCAGGGCTGATCGTCGCGAATGATGGCATGTGTGGCTAGATGCAAAACGGTCTTGCCAGCGGCCTGCTGAAGTACCGCGCGTTTGGTCGCGTCTGGTCCCAGGAGGACCGACGTCTCGGAACGCGGAAGCAGCCGGTAAAGATTTGCTGCCTCACTGCGCGCTCCTGGCAATGGCGGCAATTCGGAGCCTTCCGCGGAACTCGCATCAATCTGAGGGTCTGCCACGATCAAGTAGCTCGGTTCGCGGTGGCCAAGTTGTTGCTTGCGTTGCCCGGTGAGCCGGAGTACGCCAAGCGAGGGAGCGTAGTTCAGCGCGTAGTTCTCGACCAAGTAATGCCCTTGCGCGTCTTGCAACGCCGCGAACGAGAGCAGGAAAAGCGGTCCGTACGGCACGATGGTCAGATGGCTGCCCCGCGTCGGCAGTGAGTCATGCACCGGCTCGATGAGTATTTTGTACAGTTCGCGCCAGGAATCACTCTTGTGGGCGCTTAACATCAATTCGCCACCGCCGCGAAGCTTCAAGGCTTGCGCTCCACGCATGACCGATGTTCGCATCGGGGATTTTGCGGAGGCGGACGCTGTTACCGTCGTCTGCGGCGGCGGTTCGTCGCCACCGTAGGACGTTGCGCGAATTAGTTTCGCGATTCTCTCCGAGGAAACCGCGATTCGTTCACTGCGAAGCGTGCCGTCGGGCTTTAAGAGCCACACAAAAGTTTCTTCGGGACTAACCCAGAAACTCAAAAGCGTCGAGTTCAGCCGCTTCGCGACGGCCACCATTTCATTAAAGTCTGGCGGCGCGACGGATGCTGCACTGGAAATCACGAGAGCGCCTGGCCCGCTCGTAAGTTGAAGCGGGTTTGAACCGCGAGTGGCGATCGCGACTGGCGTTCCGGAAACTTTCCCTTTCGTCGCCGCCGCGGTCGCCGTCACTGAGTCGGAACTCGGGTTCGTGCCAGCAGTGTCTGCTTGCCCCGACGCTTCTTTCCCCGAACTCCTCGTGGCAAGCAGATCGAGGAACGCCCGGGCGCGCGCCTGCTCCGCGACGACCATTGCTTCTTGGTGTTGACCGAGACGCTCGTGCAGGTCAACCGCAGCCGCGAAGTATTCTTGTGTGACCGTGACGTACCCCTGCTTAAGAAAGTCGGCTGGAACCAACTTTGTTCGTAGCTGTTCCAGTAATCCGATTGCTTCTTGAATATCCGAAAGAGCTTGTGGGTACTTCTCCAAGTCAAGGTAAACGTCGGAACGCTTCTTCAGGGCCTGGCAGCGAATATCCAGATCGGTGGTTTGCTGGGAAATTTCCACCCCTTTTTCAGCGGTTTCGAGCGCCGCGTCCGGCTGTCGCAGAGACTGATACGCGCCGCTGAGGCACAAGTATCGATTCGCTTTCCATATGGAAGCTGGATCCAGGCTCAATGACTCTTGCAGTAGGTCGATCGCGCGCTGCGCCGTCTTTGGGTTGTCGCTGTACGTGCAGCCCACATTGCCGGCCATGAAAGCGAGGACGCGAGGCGAGCCAGAAGCTCTTGCAAGCTCCAACGCGCGCTCGTAAGTGTCTCTCGCCACGGATTCCTGTCCCGCCTGGCCGTAAGAAATGGCCATGGCGTTCAGGGACTGGATCATGCCGAACTTGTCGCCAGAGGCCTGTTGAATACTGTAGCCCTGCTTGTATGCAGCGACCGCCTCTTCGTAGGCGCCATGCGCACGGTACAGACGACCCAAACTCGTCCAGACCGTAGAAAGTTCGTCATGGTCGCCGGCTTCCTCGCACGCTGCGGCGGCTTCGCGTAACTTTTCGATGGCCTGCGCGTACTCGCCCCGCGAGAATAGACCGTCTCCGATGCTATGAAGGAACCGCCCTTCGAGACCTTTGTTACCCAGTTGCCTTGCTAACTTCAGTCCTTCGTTGAGGTCAGCTTCTCGCTCCGCAGACGGAAGCGTGTCCACCAGAGACAGGTTTTGCAAGACTAGCGCCTCAGACGCCACGTCATGCAACGCTTCGAACTCAGTGAGTGCTTTGCGATACAGATTGACTCCCTCGGAGCGCTTTCCCATGTACACCAATACCGCGCCCAAGTGTTGGTGCGCACGCGCGACACCACCCGGTGATTGCGCGGACTCGAAGAGTTCTAATGCACGCTCTAGTTCGGATTGCGCGTCGGGGTATTTCGCAGCATTGAGCGCCAACAAGCCTAGTAGCCGGTGTGATTCCGCTTCGGCCCAAACGTTTTTCTCTTCGCGCGCTTTCGTTAGGGCGCGTGTAAGACCCTCTTTTGCGGCATCGTCTTGGTGCTTCGCGTGGAGAGCCCACGAGTCTTTGACCAGCGTTTCAAGTTCAGGGCTCAGGTTGTGAGGGTTTGCTTGTTGTGCCGAAGCGGTGGTCGGGCTTTTATCTTGCGGGAACGAGAAACCCGTAGTCGCAAATACAAGGAACGACGCAACGATCAGGCATGCTGACAGTCCCAATCGGCAAGGTCGACGGTAGAACAGCAGCCGCGGCAAGAGTCACCTTTAATGCTTTCCGACGCGTTGATCGCTTAATTCGCGAATTCCCGAGCAGGCGCGTTCAGCGTAGTTACTGGACCCTTCGCACAGTTTTTGCAGCTGTGCCGTCGCATTCTGAATGTCGCCAGCGTCGTAATAAGCCAGCGCCAGATACCACGTGGCGTCGTCGCGAAACTGCTCCCCACCGAGTTTTTGTGCCGTGGTCAACGATATGACTGCCTCCGCCGCATCGTTGAGTTGCAATTGCGTGATTCCCAGGTACAACTGGCCCTCGACGCCGCGTGGAAACGCCTTGGTGACGGTTCCCAGCGCTTTGGCGGCCTCCGCGTACTGTTCGTCACGGTAAAATTTCAGCGCCGCCGTTAGATCAACCGCATACTTTTCCGCTTCCGTTTGCGGCGCTCCCCGCATCACCAGAATTGAGCTGGCCGGTAGTTTGATCGGCAACTTTTCCCACGCCAGCACCGTCGGGTTCACGGGCTTTTGCGTTTGCTGCGCGACGCTTGTCGGTGTCGGTTGTGATTGCACGTTAGGGCGAACTCGCAACCAAACGATGAACGCCACTGCTACAGCGGAGAGGACGGTTACTGGAATCGCTTTCCAAAACCAAATCCCCAGTAATCCGCCGCCCGCTCTCGCCGATTTCTTGTCCTGCGCAGCGTCAAGAACCCGTTGCCGGACTCTCCGCGCTTCATCCGAACTCGCGTTCGCGAACTCCTCGGTCATCGAATCCTTGAGCAGGATTTGGCAGAATCCACAGTGTTCGAGGTGCTTGGCGACATTTCGCGCAGTGTCCTCCGGCAGCACGCCCGCCTGTGAAGCCTGGAGCACTTCAAGCCGCGGACAGTCTGCGTGATGCGCGCGCAATTGACCGAGCGATACCCCAGCGTTCGCTAGCAACTCTTGTTCTTCGGAAGTTAAATCATCCATCCGATCGTGCATTGCCACCCTTCCGCGGATTCGCTGCCGTTTGCTGCCGCAACAGTTCCAAAGCGTACTGCAACGTGCCCTTCACCTGGTTGTCCGTCATCCCCAGTTTGATTGCGATTTCTTCGCGGCTCATCCCATGGACGTATCTCAGGATTAGACAAACCCGATGCATTGGCTTCAGGGCCTTATTTTCAAGAAGAAAGCTTCCCAGCTGCGAATCGAACTCCGTCGCCGCCTCTGGCGGAGGGTCGGCGTACAATTCTTCCCGTGACGATCTTCGCCAGTGGTCGACGGCGCGATGTTTTACGACCGTAATCAGCCAGCCGGGCAACTGATCTGGATCAATCTTTTTCCAATTCTGGTACAGCGCCAGAAACGCGTCGCTCGTCAAATCTTCCGCCAGCTCTCTCCTCCCCACACAATGAAGAGCAAAGCGGAATACGGCGCCGAAATGTCGGTCGTAAATCTCCTCAAACCCGTCCATTTTGTATACGCTTGGGCGCTCGATCCGGAAGAACCCGACGTAACTCCTTGTGACCACCACGATGCACAAGCAAAAAGGGACTATCTCGAAGTGTACGCTACTCCCCCGACTCTACATCGTCAAGGCAGGTGCCTGGCGACAAATTCCGTGTGTACCAGGAGCGCAGCACACGGTCTTTAGGGCTGGAAATCCGTGCCGGCCAGTGCTTTCCGCTGCGCGCGAAGTCCCCAATCTTTCCCGCGCGCGTTCGTTTCCGCGTTTCCCCGGGTGCGCACTCTCCAATCACGTACTCCGTGCAATCATGGGGTTCGCATGATCATCCTGATTATGGGTACGACCGCCTCCGGCAAGACTACGATCGGCCGAATGCTCGCCGGCCGCTTGGGTTGGGATTTTGCCGACGCCGATGATTTTCATCCACCAGCGAACGTCGCAAAGATGAGCCAGGGCATCCCATTGACCGACGCCGACCGCGCGCCGTGGCTGCAAGCACTTCACGACAAAATCGTGTCTTGGGATGCCGAGTCCTGCAACGTTATCCTCGCGTGCTCTGCATTGAAGCAGGCCTACCGCGACGAACTGCTCGTGGGCTCCCTAGTGACGCTCATCTATTTGAAAGGATCCTACGAACTTTTCTCGCAACGCGTGCGGGCTCGCCAGGGGCATTTCGCGAAAATAGATATCCTGGCCGGCCAGTTCAGAGACCTGGAAGAGCCAACCGAAGCTATCACCGTTGACGCTCGACTCTCACCGCAAGAAATGGTTGATCAAATCTGCGCGGCACTCGCTCGCGCGCATATACTTCCGACTTAGTCTCGAAGATTTGTTTCCGAAGGATCAATCAGCCGGACTTACAAACCAAATACCTAAGCTGTTCCCGAAACCGAATTTTCAGAGCTGCCGCATCGTCTGATGTCTAATAACGTTGCTGAGGGTTTCCGTCTATAATTGACCTGGTCAGTTTCGCTCTCGACGGGTACAGCCGCCGGAGAGTGGCCTTGCCAGAACGGGAACGTGAGGTTCGTTCGCATTCTTCCTGCTTCATGAAAAATGCGACCATAACTTGAACCTGAATCGCCGCGCAAAACCTACTTCACCATGCCCAGGCTCCTGACCAAAGAAGACCAGCGTCTCGAAGAAGCCCGCTCCCGTAAGAAACATTGGAAGCGCTGGGGACCTTACCTTTCCGAGCGCCAATGGGGCACCGTCCGCGAAGACTACAGCCCCGGTGGCACAGCCTGGGAGTTCTTTCCGCACGACCATGCTCGCTCTCGCGCTTACCGCTGGGGTGAAGACGGCATCGGCGGCCTCAGCGATCGCCATCAGATGATTTGTTTTGGTCTCGCTCTCTGGAACGGGCGCGATCCCATCCTCAAGGAACGCCTCTTCGGTCTCACCGGTAACGAAGGGAATCACGGCGAAGACGTCAAGGAGTGCTACTTCTACCTTGACTCGATGCCGACCCACGCGTACATGCGCATGCTGTACAAATATCCCCAAGTGAAATTTCCCTACGCGCAGCTCGTCGAAGAAAACCGCCGCCGTGGCCGCGATGATCCCGAATTTGAACTGCTGGACACTGGCGTCTTTGCGGAGAACCGGTACTTTGACATCTTCGTCGAGTACGCCAAAGCCGACGTCGAAGACATCCTCATCAAAATCACCGCCGCCAACCGCGGTCCTGAACCCGCTGCACTTCACCTTCTTCCGTCGCTTTGGTTTCGCAATACCTGGTCTTGGGGCAAGGACCTGCGCCGTCCCATAATTCAAATCGCTGCGCCCATCCCCGGTTGCGTCAGCACTGAACTGCAGCACTGGCAGTATGGAAAGCGTTGGTTCCTGTGCGCTGGCCAGCCGGAACTACTTTTCACCGAGAACGAGACCAACTACGCGCGTCTGTTTAAAAGTCGCAACCGCTCGCCGTACGTCAAAGACGCATTCCATGAGTATTTGATTAACGGAAACAAGCAAGCAGTGAATCCACACCAAACTGGCACAAAAATGGCCGCGTACTATCAACTGGAGCTGCAACCCGGCGCGACCGAGACGCTCAAACTCCGCCTCACCGATATGGAGCCCCTCGCGACTATGGAGCGAACCGCCGGGCGCGTCGGCATCATCACCTCCCCCGCGCACGCCGAGCGCACCGCGGAAGTTCCCGCATCCAACGACTTTGCCGAGGGCTTTGACAATGTCTTCGCTCTGCGTAAAAAAGAAGCCGACGAGTTCTACGCTTCTCGCGTTTCGGCCGAACTTTCCCACGACGCAAAAGCTGTCATGCGGCAGGCTTTCGCCGGCCTGCTCTGGTCCAAGCAGTTCTATCACTTTGACGTCCGCACCTGGCTCGAGGGCGATCCCGCCGGACCACCTCCGCCGCCTGAACGCTGGAAAGGCCGCGACAAGGAATGGACGCATCTCTACAACGACGACATCATCTCCATGCCCGACAAGTGGGAATATCCCTGGTACGCCGCGTGGGATCTCGCTTTCCACTGCATCTCGCTCGCTCTCGTCGATCCCGATTTCGCGAAAGATCAACTCATCCTGCTTCTTCGCGAATGGTACATGCATCCCAACGGGCAGTTGCCTGCGTACGAATGGGCTTTCGGCGACGTCAATCCGCCGGTCCATGCGTGGGCTGCCTGGCGCGTCTACAAAATTGAGCGGCGGGTGCGCGGCACCGCGGATCGCGGCTTTCTCGAAAAAGTTTTTCACAAGCTGCTGTTGAACTTCACATGGTGGGTGAACCGCAAAGACCCCGATGGCATGAATATTTTCCAGGGCGGCTTTCTTGGCCTCGATAACATCGGAGTCTTCGACCGTTCCGCGCCGCTACCGACTGGCGGTCATCTGGAACAGTCCGACGGCACGAGCTGGATGGGCATGTATTGCCTCAATATGCTGGCCATCGCCCTGGAGCTCGCTAAAGAAGATCCCGCCTACGAAGACGTCGCCAGCAAGTTCTTCGAGCATTTCGTCAACATCGCGCACGCCATGAATGATATGGGCCTCGGAGGGATGGCGCTGTGGGACAATGACGACGGCTTTTACTATGACGTCCTGCATCTTCCTAGCGGTGACGACCACTTCCTGAAGATCCGCTCGATGGTTGGCTTGATTCCTCTTTTCGCCGTGGAAACCCTCGAGCCCGAAATTGTCGACCGCCTCCCCGGCTTCAAGCGACGCATGCAGTGGTTCGTCGATAATCACGCCGATGTTCCCGAGCATATTGAAATGACTCAGCGCTCCGCGCGCGGTGTGCGGCGCCTTCTCTCTCTCGCCAACCGCAAACAACTCAAACGCATTCTGTCCCGTATGCTTGACGAAACCGAGTTCCTGGCTCCTTACGGCGTCCGCTCTCTTTCGCGTTATCACCTCGATCATCCCTATGAGGTCCAGGTGAACGACCACACCAGCCGTGTGGACTACGAGCCCGCCGAATCCACCAGCGGCCTCTTCGGCGGCAATTCCAATTGGCGCGGTCCCATCTGGTTCCCGCTGAACTTTCTCCTCGTGGAATCCCTGCAGAAGTATCACCATTACTACGGTGAAGATTTCAAGGTCGAATGCCCCGCGCGCAGCGGAAACGAAGTGGACCTGTGGCAAGTCGCTGCGGAAATTTCCCGACGCCTGGTACATATCTTTGTCCGCGACAGGGAGGGCCGCCGGCCCGTCGCCGGCGGTATCGAACTCTTTCGCAATGATCCCTACTGGAAGGATTTGATCCTTTTCTACGAGTATTTCCACGGCGACAACGGCGCCGGTATCGGCGCTAGCCATCAAACGGGTTGGACCGGCCTGGTAGCCAAGCTCATAGAACAGAGCGGTGAATAAAGGTCACCTTCCTGCGGCACACTCAAACAGTTTGCTCGAAGACCTTGTGGCTTTAGCAAGTGGGGGCTTCAGCCCCTACGTTGATCGTTTGCAAGAATCAGGGCTTGCGCCCCTGAAGAGAGTCTGCGAACGTCTCAAATCTCGCGAGCACGAGGGCCAAGTGCCAAGAACTGAACCAATCGCGGAACCGCTTCCTCCTCGCGGCACCTCTGTTCAATTCGGCCGCGAAGTTTGCGGCAATTTGCCGGCTGCGGAATCCCGCGAGTGGATCGTAACCAATGGCATTGGCGGTTTCGCTTCCGGAACCATCGCCACTGGCATGACGCGCCGCTATCATGGTTTGCTCGTCGCGGCACTCCAGCCACCTGTTGGACGCACGCAGCTCGTTGCTGGATTCGACGAAGTCGCTACCTACCTGGGCGTTTCGTACAAGCTGGCGACTCACCATTGGTCCAGCGGCGCAGTGGATCCCCAAGGTTTCGTTTTTCTCGAAAGCTTCTGCCTGGAAGGCACGACCCCGGTCTGGACTTACGCTCTTGGAGACGCCCTTCTCGAAAAACGCATTTGGATGCGCCAAGGTGAGAACACCACATATGTCACGTACTCGTTGCTGCGAGCTGGCGGTCCGGTTTCGATTGAACTGAACGCGCTCGTCAACTACCGCGACTTTCACTCTGCAACCCACGCCGGCGATTGGAAAATGAACGTCGTCCCGATCGAGCACGGCGTCATGATTATCGCGTTCGACGGGGCCACTCCGATTTACTTGCGTTGTCCTGGCGCGTCCTGCGACCCTCGCCACGATTGGTACCGCGATTGCTTTCTTCCCGTGGAAAAAGAACGCGGCCTCGACGATCACGAAGATCACCTTCTCGCCGCGAAATTCCTCGCCACTTTGCATGTCGGCAAGACGCTCATTGTTGTAGCGTCCACGGATGCCAACGCTTCACTCGATGCTGACGCAGCTGCTCAAGACCTTGCCCGCCGCGAAGCAAGTCTGCTCGAGTCGTGGTCGGCGCAAAACCCCGCATCCGCGCCGACTGCCCCAGACTGGTTTCGCCAGCTCGTCCTGGCTGCCGACCAATTCATCGTCAAGCGCGCGCTCCCCGATCAACCCGATGGTCACACGATTATCGCCGGCTATCATTGGTTTAGCGATTGGGGCCGCGACACCATGATCGCCCTTCCTGGCCTGACGCTTGCCACGGGCCGTGCCGAAATTGCTCGCCAAATCCTTTTCGCCTTCGCCCATTTCGTCGATGGTGGCATGCTCCCCAATAATTTTCCCGACGCCGGCGGCCGCCCGCAATACAACTCCGTGGACGCTGCACTTTGGTATTTCGAGGCTATCCGGCAATTCGTCGCCTCGACAAGCGACACGGCCACTCTGAAGATTCTTTATCCCGTCTTGTCAGGAATTCTCGACGCCTATGTCGGCGGAACCCGCTACAACATTCACGTGGATCCCGCCGACGGCTTGCTTTGCGCCGGTGGGCCGGGCGTTCAGCTCACCTGGATGGATGCGAAAGTCGGCGACTGGGTCGTCACGCCGCGCACCGGCAAACCCGTCGAAATCAACGCGCTTTGGATAAATGCCCTCGAATCCATGGCGCAATTCGCGCGAGATCTTAGTTTCCCCGCTGACTCATTCATGCGCCTGGCGGCTCAAGCCAAGTCCAGTTTCCAGAAATTCTGGAATCCCGCTCGCAACTGCTGCTTCGATGTAATTGATGCGCCCGGCTCGACAAATACCGGCACTGTGGATGATTCTCTCCGTCCCAACCAGATCTTCGCTGTTTCGTTACCGGTCAGTCCGCTTTCGCCCGAGCAGCAAAAATCCGTCGTGGATATTTGCGCCGAGCATCTCCTCACTTCACACGGCCTGCGCAGTCTGGCGCCGAGCGAATCCGGTTACCAGGGTCACTACGGAGGCGATCCACGCTCGCGCGACGGTGCCTATCATCAAGGCACGGTCTGGGGCTGGCTTCTCGGTCCCTTCGCACTTGCACACTTTCGCGTCTACCGCGACCGTTCTGCCGCGATGCGCTTTCTCGCGCCTCTTGGCTCTCACATCACTGCCTACGGCCTCGGCACGCTCGCGGAGATTTTCGATGGTGATCCGCCGCACGCTCCCCGCGGTTGCATCGCGCAAGCCTGGACTGTTGCGGAAATTCTTCGTGCTTGTTCTGAGCTTACCGCTTCGCGCTGACGTCCTCGTCGAAGGAACGCGCCATCATTCCCAGCCAAGACACAACCCTGCGCCGCTGTCACTTCACCGCGACAATGTCGCTCTAAGCGAAGCGAAGAATCTTGCCAGGATTGCTCTTACGACGGAGTTGCCGCGATGCGGCGTGTCTGCGTCTCACGCCTTCTCGTACAGCTCGATCAAGATCTTTCCACCCTCCGGCTTTTCCACCAGAAAGAAATTTATGCGCGTTCCGTCCGCGCCGCTTCTCGTCTCCGGATAAACGGCCTTTACGCCCAATTCCTCTTTCAAAATCGCCGCCGCTTTTTCCACGTCACGGCACCGAAACTCCACTTGTTGGATTCCTTCTCCGAACTTTGCCAGGAACTTCGCAATCGCTCCATCTCCGCCCGGCGCTCGCGAAGTTAAAACGTCCAGCTCCACTCCGCCATCAAAGTGCATTTGGAACTCTTCCGCATCTTGTTCCGACGGCACTTCCGCCAGCATCGCCACGCTGTTCGCTACGCGAATCTTTCCGAACGTCTCTCTTTGCACGGCCACGCCCACCGTCACCTCGCGCTTCGTGCCCAGCAGCAACCCCGCCAAGTCCGCGTTGCTCCACCATTTTTCCGTTGCGCGCTCTGCCGCCTGTTTGCCGGCGTCAAAAATCTCTCTTGCCGCCCGCGCGCGCGCGCCGGCGTCGGTAGCGCTCAACCCTTCTATCGCCGTTGCCACTTCTCTGGACATATCCATCCTGAAATTGTAGCGTGGCTTTCGGTCGAATCCAGCCGTTTGTCGGGACCCGCTGCGGTATTTGCAACCGGATCCGCCCTTCGATCATCTGACGGATATGCCAAAGCCTGTCCTCTTCACGGTGGACGACGATCCCGAAGTCCTTCGCGCCATCGAGCGCGACCTTCGCAGTCATTACGCCGACCGCTACCGCATCATGCGCGCGAATTCCGCCGCCACCGCGTTGTCCACGCTCAAGGAACTCAAAGCCCGCAACAATCCCGTTGCTCTTCTGCTCGCGGATCAACGCATGCCGCAAATGGACGGCGTCGGCTTCCTGTCCCAAGCCATGGATCTCCATCCCGACGCCAAGCGCGCGCTTCTCACCGCGTACGCCGACACCACCGCCGCCATCGACGCCATCAATGAAGCTCGCATCCATTACTACCTCATGAAGCCCTGGGATCCCCCCGAGGAAAAGCTCTATCCCGTGCTCGATGATCTTCTCGGCGACTGGACCTCCTCGTACCGCGCACCGTACGAAGGCATTCGTGTTCTCGGCACGCGCTGGTCCACCCGCTCTTACGAGTTGCGCGATTTCCTGGCACGCAATCAGGTCCCCTATCAATGGATTGACATCGAAATCGCCCAATCTGATCCCGAGGTCCACAGCCTCGTGGCTTCGCTCGGCCCGGAAGCCGAAACCCTTCCCTTGATCCTCTTTCCCGATGGCACGCGTCTCGCCGAGCCTCCGCTTCCCGTCGTCGCCGATAAAGTCGGCCTCCGTACCCACGCGCAAACCAATTTCTACGACCTCGCCATCGTGGGTGGTGGTCCCGCTGGCCTCGCGGCGGCTGTCTACGGCGCGTCCGAAGGCTTGAAGACGGTCATCGTAGAGCGCGAAGCTCCCGGCGGTCAGGCCGGCCTCAGTTCGCGCATCGAAAATTATCTCGGTTTCCCCAGCGGACTCTCTGGCAACGATTTGGCGCGTCGCGCGGTGGCGCAAGCTCGACGCTTTGGCGTCGAGATACTCTCGCCGCAGCAGGTAGTCGGCCTCCGTATCGAAGGTCCTTACCGTTTCCTCAAACTGGCCGACGGCTCCGAAATTTCCTGCAACGCTCTGCTTCTTGCCATGGGTGTGCAATGGCGCACTCTCGACGTCCCCGGCATCGATCGCTTGCAAGGCGCTGGCGTTTATTACGGTGGCGGCACCTCCGAAGCCATCGCCTGCCGGGGCGAAACCGTTTACGTCATCGGCGGCGCTAATTCCGCCGGCCAGGCCGCGATGCATTTCTCCAAGTTCGCCGATAAAGTGGTCATGCTCGTCCGCGGCTCGTCTCTTGCCGCCACTATGTCTCATTACCTAATCGAGCAGATTGAAAAAACCGCCCAGATTGAAGTTTGGACCAGAACTAACCTCGTTGAAGTCCGCGGCGACACGCACCTCACCGGCATCATCGTCCAGTGCGAAACCGACAAAACACGCAAAGAACTTCCCGCCTCCAGTATTTTCATTTTCATCGGCGCGCAGCCACGCACGGATTGGCTGGGCAGTCTTATCGAACGGGATGAGCGCGGCTTCATCCTCTCCGGTCCAGACCTGATTCGCGAAGGCAAACGTCCCGCGTCCTGGACTCTTGACCGCGACCCCGGCCTGCTCGAAACCAATGTTCCCGGCATTTTCGTTGTAGGCGATGTCCGCCACGGTTCCGTAAAGCGCGTCGCCTCCGGCGTGGGCGAAGGCGCTGTCGTCGTTCAGTTCATGCATCAGTATCTGGCTAAAGTGCAATGACGCATTCCACGCGGAGAGCTTATCGCGCATGACCGAACTGTTGACCACCCCGCCCGAGCAACTCGCCGACCAGTTGCGCAAGATCGAAGTCTTCTCGGACCTCGCGCAAGAAGACCTGCTCTGGTTTGTATCGAAGTGTCAGGAACTCCGCGTTGAGCCCGGCGACATCGTGATGTGCGAAGGCGACAAGCCGGAATTTATGATTGTCATGCTCGAAGGCGAAATTCGCGCCCGGGCTGAGCGCGGCCCCGCCGACGGGCCGGTGTTCACCATGAGCAGCGGGGAAGTCAGCGGCATGCTCCCGTTTTCCCGCCTCAAAGTCGTTAGCGTGACCGGCCGCGCCGTCATTCCTTCTCATTATCTGGCTTTCCACGTCTCGCATTTCGAGGAAATGTTTCGCCGCCTCCCCGAACTGGTCCGGCGTCTTGTGGGCCTGCTCGCCGACCGCGTCCGCAGCACTACGCGACAGGAGCAGCAGCACGAAAAACTCGCCGCGCTCGGCAAGCTATCCGCGGGACTAGCACACGAACTTAACAATCCGTCCGCCGCCGCTCGTCGTTCCGCCGCCGCATTACGCGATTGTCTGGCGCGCCTCCGCGAAGTCGGCCGTAGCACGACGATTGGCCCGCAGGATTGCGCTCTTCTCGCTCAGCGCGAGGAGGAAATTCGCTCCGCGCTCAAGCCCCCACAATTCAAGGACGAATTCGCCCGCGTCGAACGCGAAGAAGCCATTCAATCCTGGCTCGAATCCCGCGGCGTCGCCGACGCCTGGAAACTCTCCCCTCTTATCACGGAAGCGAATCTCACCGATGCCAATCTCGCTCGCTTCGCCGAAGCCGCCGGAGCTTCTCTCGCTCCTGAACTCACGCGCTTCGCCACGCTCCTCGAAATGGAGCGCATCGCGGAAGAACTCGATAACAGTTCCGCCCGCATCTCCGATCTCATTAAAGCCATCAAGGAATATTCCTACATGGACCAGGCTCCCGTGCAGCAAGTGGACATCCATCGCAGCCTGGAAAACACGCTCACCATCATGCATCACAAACTCAAGCGCGGAATTTCCGTCGTTCGCGAATTCGCTCCCGATCTTCCGAAAATCATGGCTAACGGCAGCGAACTCAATCAGGTTTGGACCAACTTAATAGACAACGCCGCCGACGCCATGAACGGGAACGGCAAACTCACCGTCCGCACCGTTCGCGAAAACGAGTATGTCCTTGTGGAAATCGCCGACAATGGCCCCGGCATTGCCGCCGATATCAAATCCAAGATCTTCGATCCGTTTTTCACCACCAAAGCTGTTGGCCAGGGCTCGGGCCTCGGCCTCGATATCGTCAACCGCGCCGTCAAAAGCGCCGGCGGCCAGATCAGCGTCAAGTCCGTTCCCGGCGACACGCGTTTTCAGGTTCGCATTCCCATCAACCCCGCGCCGTAATCCTCACGGAGAGAGCTCATGCCCGCTGACATCTGCACGCACTTCGACAAAATCAAACCCGCCAAACCCAAATCCAAAGGCTGCGAAGAGTGCCTCAAGATGGGCGACACTTGGGTTCATCTTCGCCTTTGCCTCACCTGCGGCCACGTCGGCTGCTGCGACTCCTCCAAAAATAAGCACGCCACCAAACACTTCCACGCTACCAAACATCCCGTCATTCGCTCTCTCGAACCCGGCGAATCCTGGATGTGGTGCTACGTCGACGAACTAATGTTCGAAGAAGACTAAATTGAATGCGTGCGAACTCGGTGAGCAATCAAATGCCGCGGTCGAATTTCGTCTCTTAAGCTGCCTCGCAAACTGCGCAGACGGTCTTGGACCAGGTCTCACGCGACTGTCATACCCGCAAAACGTGGCAGTCCCTTACACCACGTGCTCAGGTTTCCTCCGCCAGGTACTACAGTCACAGTCGGGCCGGACAAACGGAAACTCCACAGCTTTCCAAACGGCTGATCCTGCACCGCCCCAATCACGGGAACGCCGAGCCTCGTTGCGAGTTCGGATAGCAGGCGTCGGCCGCTTTTTCCCCCTCCTGTTTGACATTCTATGAATTCGACGCAGCCGTAAGGCCCGAAAATCGGACGCAGCTGGCTCAGCATGCCTAAGACTTTTGGGTTGGACCAAATGTCGGCCTGCTCTTTGAGGTTCGGGTCGAGTTCGCCGTGTCCGCTGGATACGCTCGCCACGCCAGGCGCGCCATGACCGTGGAAACGCAGCAAGAACACGTTTTTATACCTCGACAGAAGACTAACCACCTGGCCGACTCCGTTACACATACCTCCGATCAGTAGCGGGTTGCCGCCGGCTTTTTGAATGTACTTTGCGTCCTCATTCAGGAATGTCGGGTCCCATACGTCCACAGAATCGATTATCGGAAGACTGACTCCAGCGTTAAGCCGCGTCCAAGTTGCCTCACCCACAATTCCGTCGTCAACCATGCGTCGTTGCTTTTGAAAGGCTTTGACCGCCTCCAGCGTCTTCGGGCCGAAAATGCCGTCGGTCGCAAGTGATGCTCCCGTGCGATTTAACAGGTGTTGCAGTACTCCGACCATCGGCAACTGATCGCCGGACCTGAGGTCTGTGTAATTCATTGTTCCACTCCTTGGCGGATGGCGTTGACGGAGGATTTATTACTGAGACGCAGTGAATAGGACGGATGCTATCACAGGCTTGCAACCTTCGACTGCTGTCTACCACCGCGACCGATGTTGGTATGGCTGGCGCGAACTCTAACCTGGCCTGCTATGCAGGGAATGCGTCTCCCGGGAGCAGCGGCGGAATACCCGCAGTTGGCGGCGAGATCGGTGGCGCAACCAGCGGCGTCCCAGCCGGAGGGGCAGGGAACATCCTCATCCGCAACGGCCCGTATCGCGCCGCAAAAAACTCCAGCGAGAACGACTCGAAAAACACCAGCCCCGGCGAGTACACAAATCCGACAACGTACATCAGCCCCGCCAGTGCCAGCAGTGCCAGCGCGACCAAAATCAGGTCCACCGATATGTTGTCCCAGTTCAGTCCCAGGCCTTGTCCCGCCAGGTAGCCGACCAGCGCTACGATCCCTAACGGAATCAGCAGTACCAGAATCACAATCAGATTGATGATGGTGAACGCAATCGCCGCTCCCATCGCCAGAACCACTTTCATTACCACGTACAGGGCGTACGCGCCTTTCTCCATCCCCATCATCGCCAGAAGCCGGTTCCACCCTTCTGCCGCGTCGACGTTATCCAGCGCCATCACTGGAATCAGAAAATCCCGCGCAAACAAATCCACTACCGCCAGCGCTACAATCAGCACGAGAATTGCGAGCCCGAGTAACAACCCTCCACCGATCAACGCGCCGAGGTGGTCCTCACCCTTTTGCAGCCATCCTGCCCGCCACGCCAGCCAGATCGGGATTCCCGCCACAATTCCCACTAGCAGCAGCGAGCAAAACCCGAAAGCCAATACCCATACAAAATAATCGCGCCCGTTATCCCGCCACTTCCTCCATCCCTCTCGCAGCCGGCACTGGCCTGTGATCACCGCGTCCAGCAAGATGAACCGGAACACGCAATCGCTGTAAATCCACAGCAGCACCACGCCGATCAGCGCGACGAACCCTGCCACGATCCACCCAAGATACGGCTGAACTTGCTGCCAATCGGGGTTTGCAAAAAACTGCGTCGCGGCTCGCCATTTGTCGTCCCCGCTGGTTCGTATTCCGCTGAGGTTCGGGGCGCCTCCGCCGCCTCCGCCCGCTTCACCCGTAAGCAACGCGACTATGGCCAGCCTGGACCACAATCCAAAGCGGAACGGCTGAAACAGCATGCGCTTCGTTCGCGCGAACGCTGGCGATAAGGCTTCTGGTGCGGAGAGCTGGCCAGGCATGGTGCCCCTTCTTATATTCTTGGCACTTTAGAGTCCTGCTCGTGTTTTCGCAAGCTGTCCGCGCACACGTGTTCCAGAAGCTGGAACCGCGTCTCGAGATTCTCTGAACTCTTAAAATCGGAAAACGATTCCCGCCGAGACACGCGCCTGGTTCTGCGTGCTTCCCCCTAAGCGCGTCATCACATAGTCGAATTGTACCGGCCTTATCCACACGAGTGGTACCACTTTCAGGTCTAGGCCTCCGCCTACCGCTGACGTGAATCCAGAGTTGTCGGCGGGAAACACGGAATTGTGTCCTGCCGAGTCCAGCGGGAACGTTCCGAACCCAATCATCTGGTGTGTACCGCCGACCAGCACGTGCGCGAACGGCGAAACGCGCGTCGGCAACGACACTTCTGGCCCCGCCAGATAGATATACTGATGCGTTCGGCTCGTGCTGTTGCTGGTAGTCGGCCCGAAATACCCGCTGAAATCCCCGACAACGCGCAGAAACGGCAATACGTGAAAGCCGCCTCCGACCTGCCAGCCGTTCAGATTCTGCCGGCTGCTCACGAACGTCGGCGGAACAACTGGACCCGGAATGCAGAGTACTCCCGGCGGGCACGTGAATCCCTGTTCCGAAGTAATCGCTGGGCGGAAGTACGAATATGCGCCATAGACCTCTACCGCACCTTGCGCGCGCGCCGTTCCCGCTACCGCGCACATCACCATCCATACTCCCAAGCCCATCCACCATCTCCGCATAAGCCCCGCCTCCTCCCGTCCACGCCCGGCATTCTTCACTCCCCTACGATGCGGCTCGCCATCCTGTCGTGGCTTTCAGCGCGCTTTGCCCGTGCCCAAAAGTCACACCGCGCAACGAGCGCAGTCCCGACGCCCCCGCCGGTCCTGCAAGTCAATTGATTGACAAGGAGGGTCCGTTCTTACATCTAATCGTGGAACGCCCTCAGAGACGAATCGCAACGATAGTCCCGTCAGTACTGGTTCACCTCATTTCCATTCGCTGTTCATCCCTCGTGCATTGTTCTTTTTCTCCTTACGCGTGAAACTGCGCACCGTCATCCAACGCGGCTTACTTGGCTGATCCCCAAGGAAGCTGAGCGGCGGCCCCGGCCTCATCCCCGGCCGGGGCTCCACTCCGAAGCGGCCAACCTCCGCACATCCCAAAATACCGCATCGCGACAAGCCTAACGGCCAGAGCAAACTCGTGTGCTAACTTCTTTAGAATCAACACTTACAGAAGTGTATGAAAACAAAGGACTTTAAGTCCCTTAGAATCAACACTTACAGGAAATACCAGGGGGTACCAGCTTTCGCGCGCGAGGCCTCAATCCCGTTTCGTCCTTACTTCGCCGACTCGCCCTTGGGCGGCAATACCAGAGAAGCTAGCACTGCGATCACCAGCAACCCCGCAACGACCCCGAGTGACACCTCGATGGAAATCGGAAACCACGGCTCAAGTATCATTTTCCCACCGACAAAGGCCAGCACTACCGACAGTCCCGCCGTCAGGAAGCGCAGCCGCCCTAGCACTCCCGCCAGAAGAAAGTACATCGCGCGCAATCCCAGAATCGCAAACACGTTCGACGTGTACACCAGGAAGGCGTCATGCGTAATCCCGAAAATCGCGGGAATCGAGTCCACCGCCATGCCGATATCCGTCACTTCGACAATCAACAGCACCACCAGCTGAGGAGTTGCAAGCAGTTTGCCGCCTTCGCGCGCGAAGAAATTCAGTCCACGGTACCCCTGCGTGACCCGAAGATGCTTGCTCAGAAACCGCGAAATGGCGTTTCGCTCCGGATGCACGTTTTCTTTTTTGACGAAGAGCATATGCACGCCGGCGAAAACGATGAATGCACCGAAAATGTACTGAATCCAGGTGAATCGTTGAATCAACTCGGCGCCGGCGGCAATCATCGCGCCGCGCATCACCAGCGCGCCGAGAATGCCCCATTCGAGGACGCGGTGCTGAACGGTTTCGTCTACGCCGAAGGCGCGAAAGATCACCAGGAACAAGAAAAGATTGTCAGCGCTGAGCGCTTTTTCGATCACATATCCGGTGAAGAATTCGAGACCGCGATGCTCTCCCGCGAAGCGCACAACACCCAGGCCAAACAACACGGAAAGTCCGACCCACACGAGCGACCACGTCAACGCTTCGCGGATGCTCATTTTGTGCGGGCGGCGGTGGAAGACACCGAGGTCGAGCGCAATCGCGAGGAGCACAAACAGATTGAAGAGCAGCCAGAGAAGAGGAGTGCCCACGGCGGCCGCGTCCGGTGCGCGCTACGGCACGGACTCGGCCATGGGGTCCGCGGCGTTCAGGTTGGTGAGTTCGACGCGCGTGGTCTGGCCGGCGCGGATGGTGATCGGAACATCCCAGCGCACGCGCGCATCGCCGGCGCTGGCGTCAATGTTTAGCGAGCTGATCCAGTAATTGCCTGGCGGGATATCACGCAGCGAGCCGTGGCCGTCGAGGTCGGTATCAAATTTTTCGGCCAGATATTTTGTCTGAGCGATTTCCGGGGCCATGTGTTGCATGCGTCTTTTGTGATTGCTTTGCAGGAGCGCCCACTTGCGCGCGGGGTTCACGGCGTCAAGCTCCAGCTCGATGCCGGAAATCGTCGCGGGATTGGTCTGGAGGAATTTCTTCAGCGTTGCGAGATACACCTGTTTTTCTTTTTCGTATTTTTCCGGGTGGTCGGTTTTGTCAGTTTCTTTGTACTTGGGCTGCGGAAAACCATGCGTGATGCCGCCGCTGTTGGCGCGCTGGTACGCCGCAAGCAATTCCGGCGTGTTCATGATGTCGTCGGTGCTCAACGACTTGTCGATGTCCGGAAGGGAGAGATCGAGCATGTCGTGCGCTTTCATCCACTCTTTCAATTCCTTGGATACCTCCAGCCCGTCGATGAATTTGTCGCGCGAGGGCGCGGCGTCGCTGGCTTCCAGTTCCTTGCAAATATCCTGATAACTTTTTGTAAGAACATAAAACGTGAATTGCCGCACCGGCTCGGGGCGCGCGGCAGTGGGCGTGACGCGCGCGTTGACTTCCAATGCGCCGCCCGAGGATTGCGCGCGAACGGAAAGCGCGAAGCATAATGCTGACGCCGCGAGCAGCGCCGCAATACGAGCCACTTTTCTCATGGCGAAATCGTAGCAGATTGTCCGCAGCGCAGGTACGTTAAGCCGCTGGTGTGTTTCGTCAGTCAAACGCTAGCGACGGAAAAGTGCGATCAAGGTGAAGACTGCGATGCCAGCCAGGAGCAGCGCGGCAAGCAATCGGACCAGGAACGACGCAGGAAGCGCTGCCAATGGTCCGAGCGGCCGTCGTGGAGGAACTGGAGGATCGAGCACACCGATGCCGGTCACTTTGCGCGGCGGAACTCCTCCTCGAGCGGATGCTGCCTGCGCCTCCGGTTCGCAGTCCCACTCCTGGAATTCGTACGGCATAAACGAAATATACTCTCGGCGGCCGGTGCGTTCCAGCCGTTTACTCCCGCGCGGCGGTACTGTTCTCCTCGGCAAAAACGTACTGGCCATTCGGTGCGACGGATACTTTCAGGGAGCGATGGTCTTTCCCGAACGCCTCAAAGCCGTCTCGGAGATTGCTCCAAAACGCAATCAGACTCGGTTGGTTCGGATGATCGCGGACCAGGGATTGGAAACCCGCGTCAGTGAGCTGGGCCGGAAATATTTCTATCGGAATGTGCCGCTGGCCTGCGGAGTGAACCTCAACCGCCAACCAGTAGACTTCCTTGATTCCGTCGTCGGTGATCGGAATGCAGCCGATGGTGACGCAATTGCCGTGCAGGAAGATGTCTCCGCCGGGATTTGTGTGGGAGCCGAGAATACGATCTGCCGCATTCGGGTAGCTGATGTGCATGCTCAGCAAAAAATTGCTCTGGGCATTGAACCAGTCGAGTTCGTAGAAACCTTCCGGAACCTGCATGTCGCCGAATTTTCGCTTGGGGCCAAGAACACCGGAAGTCGCGCAGATTCCATACGTGTGAACCAGGACGAACGGAGTATCCGGTGAACTCTGGGCCCATAGCTCAAGTTGCGCCTCTTTTTTGAACGCGCGGAGCAGAATCGCTTGCGGAGGGTAAGGAAGCTGCTTCTCTTGAAACATCGCGCGAAGCACGTCAGTCTTTTCTCGCGCGGCCGTTCGAACGCGAGGGAAGGTCAGTTGTTGCGCGCGAAATGAGTTTGCTTCCTGCGAGTAGGCAGGCCAATAGAGAAACGCGAAGCATAGGCAAAATACCAGCCCGCGATGCATGTCGACGCCTCCACCAAGGCACCCTCAGAATAGCCGGAACGTGGCTTCGACGGTGACCCACGCGGCGACGGGACGCTTCGCCCCGTCGCGAGCAGGAATGAATTTCCAGCCGCGCACGGACTCTACGGCTCGTTCGTCGAGGCCGAAGCCGATGCCTTGAACGATGCGGATGCTTTGCGCGCGGCCGTCGGCGCCGACCAGCACTTGCAGCGTGACCGCACCTTGCACTTTGCCATGGCGTGCGTCGTCCGAATACGTCGGATAGGGGCAGTAGGAACACATCGGCGGAATGAAGCCTGGCCCGTAGCCAACATTTCCCTTGCCGTCACCGTACCAACCATTGCCGTTCTCGCCCACGCCGTTGCCGTCCTCAGGACCAATTCCGTGTCCAGTTCCCGGGCCGGGAGAGTTCGTATCTTTCCGCATCCAGTCCAGCCCTAGCCTTTCCGCGGCGGTCAGAGAATTTGGCGCGTTGGGATCTGGAAGTCTTGGCGGCTCCGGGAGGATGGCGGCCGACGATGGCGGAATCGTTGGTCTAACGATCGGAATCGGCGCACGCGGCGGCGGAGCGCCGTGCGTGGCGGGAATGGGATTTTGGCCACCGCCGTGACTTCCTCCGTCTGACGTGTCCAGCCGAGCCACCGTGCGAATCACGGGGAACCGATAATTAGTGATGATCGTTGGGACGTGGGGAGACAAGGGAATTGGCGGAGACGGCACATGCCAGACCGCGAAAATGACCGCGGCGAAGATTGCGATATGCGTCAGGAGAGAGGCGCCCTGTGCGCGCGCGGGCCGCAGTGATTTATCAAATTTCAGCAGATGAATCGGCGCGCCGTTGGCGGAAGAAGGTTTGAAATGAGAGAGAAGGAAAAGTTGCGCGAGGTTTTCGCGGACGCGATAAAGCCAGGAATCGCCGCGTGAATTTTCGCCGGATGTTTTTCCAAAAGGGGAGCGCAGGAGTGGGTCGCGCATGCACAAGCCTCCGTCTCCGCCTCGCGCGCGGGCCCAAAATCGGTTGTAGGCGGGCACCAGTCGGGTAAGTCAGAAGTTTGACCACACAGATTGGTTGCCCGGATTTTCGAGCGCCACAGAAAATCTGAGCTGGGATTGCGTGGAATCGATATGACCAGGAAGCACGAGCATCCTGCAAATCAATGGGCGGCAAACGCGAAAGTACCTGTTGGTTAGAAAAAACGATGGAGCTACGAAATTAGTAGAGGTGGAAGGTAACTTCGATTGGAACGATAACGGGAACAATCTTGCCGCTTGGGCCAGCCGCAGGACGGAATCTCCAGGTACGTACGGCTTCCACGGCTTTTTCGCCCAAGCCCATGCCGGGATCCTTGATGATGGAAATGTTCACCGCGCGGCCGTCAGGCGTAACCGTAATTTGAAGCACTACCGAACCCATGTACTTCGCCTTGCGCGCATCATCAGAGTACGGCGGCGCGGGGCAGTAGATACATTCCGGCACGCCGACTCCGTTCACACCAGCGCGAAACGCGCCGCCGCCCGTGCCTCCGCCTTCACCAGGACCGAGACCGCCGCCGGTGCCGCTGCCAATACCGGTGCCGTTGCCGTGGCCCAGCGAATCGCTGTTGCCCGTGGCGAGTGGGTCACCGAAGTTTGCGGCGTTCAATACTGTAACCTTTAGATCCGGCGGACCGAGCAGCGAAGGATCCATCGCGAGCTTGGGAGCCGGATTGACCGGATGCACTTGCGGCGGAGTGAATTGTTCGGGCCGGAACTTCGGCAATTTCCCTTTGTTGACTGGGGTTAGTGTATGGTCGTTCGCGCCGCCACCGCCGCCTGCTTTCTTTGCTCCCGCGGGAAGCTTGGAAACGTAGGGCGAAATATCAAGCTGCGCCACGTCGACGACCTTGTTCTTGGCCTCGGCAGTGTTCGAGTAATGCCAAAGCATCGGCAGAAAAATCATGAGAACAAAAACACTGCCAACAATCGCAAAAGCCAGCACCTGGCTGATGACGAAGTTTTCATCCTTCGTCCAAATGTCGCGAACCTTGATGGGCTTGCTGGTGAAATTCGCGGGTGGCAACTTGGCAGGAAAGAAAAATTCTTTCAGCCGAGCACCGAAGCCGCCGAAATTGCTTCCCCAGGAAACCGCTAGCCGGCTGTTCACCGGGCCCTTAGGGGCCGGCCCCGAGCGCATAAAGTCTTTGAAGTTCTCGACAACGCCGCCGCCGAACGCCATTTTCACGAACGGCGCATCGGGACGATTCTTTACTTTTACCGGTCGCTCGGTCAGGAACTGCTTCAGATTCGACCAAAAATTGTCGTTGAGGAGGATCTTGGGAGCGCCGAACTTGGGAACTGCAGTGGCAGGTACTGGAACCGCCGGCTGGTTAGACGAAGAGAGACCGGGCTTCTTCAATTCCGCGGGAACCAGATTGACGATCAAACCCTGCACCATTTCCCCCTGATTAGACGCAACCCGACGGCGCCGGGTGTCCGATAGTCGTATGATTCTCGCACGGGGCCAAAGGTTGCGCGCGCCTGCCGCGGACAGATGTTCCCAATTATTGTAACATACGCGCTTCCGCCAATTTAGGAAGTTTCCCGCGATACACCTGAACAAAAGGCCGGGGCGGCGGAGCGGCGACCAGCCGACAACGCCGCATTTCCACAGGGAACTGCGCAAATTCAAGAACACCCTAAATCTCCCCCAAAACCATATTTCCATTTGGCGCGGACCTTCCGCAGAACGAGCCGAAGCAGCTTGCCGCGTGGCAGGAAACGCGTCGGTAGGAACGGATTCTTAAAGCGCGGAGCGGACTGCTGTCGTCTGTGCTGCTCGCTGCGCCACCATCGCGAATTGGAAATGATGTCGAGACTGGCGGTTAGCGTAGTCGCCGCTGAAGGCCAGAAGTATGAACGGCTTTGGAATTACTCGACGCAAGTTGGAGAGAATCCGCGATACCCTACGGTGTGCCGGCGATGCATAGAAACGCCGGCGCACATTGCGGAAGTGGAGCTTTCGAACGGATGAAACTGACGTCGCGACTGCGCTGGCTGTGGCTGACGCTGGGAATAGTCGTGCTCGACCGCGCGACGAAGGCGTGGTTCGAATCGCAAACGCCCATCGGCTGGCGGCACAGCGTAGTGCGAAGCCTGATTTACCTGGTGCACAGCCGGAATCCAGGTATCGCGTTCAGCGTTTTCGCGGATTCGCCTTCGCCGTGGGTGCGGATCTGCTTGATAGTCGGAGCGCTGGTTGTGATTTGCGCGCTGGCGTGGCTGCTGGTGACGGGGCAAAGCGGCGCGATGGCGTGCGCGGGGATTGCGCTGCTGCTCGGCGGCGCGACAGGAAACGTCACGGATCGGATTGTGAACGGAGGAGTGACGGATTTCCTGGAAGTGTGGCTCGGGAACTATCGCTGGCCGGCGTTTAATGTGGCGGATTCGGCGATTACCATCGGAGCCATCCTGCTGATCGTGGATTTGGTGTTCGCACCGGCAAAAACATCGGAAAAAAATTAGAGGAATTTTATGGCGGCGCGAATCACGCACAACCTGACGGTTGCGGAAGGCGACGCGGGGCAGCGTGTGGATCGTTATCTTGCGGAGCGCTTGCCGGAGCTCAGCCGGACGAGAATTCAGGAGTTGATCGAGGCGGGGTTGGTGCTCGTAGGCGGGAAGGCTACAAAAGGCGCGCGCAAACTGCGGGGCGGGGAAGAGATTGCGATCGAGACGCGAGAGCGGCCGCCGATGCTGGCAGAAGCGGAGACGATTCCGCTGGAAATCTTGTATGAAGACGAAGACGTGATGGTGGTGAACAAGCCGTCAGGGATGACAGTCCACGCGGGAGCGGGAAACTCGCGCGGGACGCTGGTGAACGCGCTGCTGGGGAGGGGACAAGCGCTTTCGGCGGGAGGCGATGCGCTGCGGCCGGGAATTGTGCACCGGCTTGACAAGGAAACGTCGGGAGCGATTCTGGTGGCGAAGAATGATTTTGCGCATGCGAAACTGGCGGAAGCGTTTCAAAAGCGCGCGGTGAAAAAAACTTACGTTGCGCTCGTCGAGGGAAAGCTGAAGGAAGCGCAAGGACGCATCGAGTTGGCGATTGGGCGGGACATGAAGCGCCGAACGCGAATGGCGGTGCAGCGGGAGAGAGCCGGGAGCGCGCTGCGAGGAAATGCGCGAGCGGCGCGGACGGATTGGCGGAAGCTAACGGAAGTAGATGGGACGACGCTGGTGGAAGTGCAGCTGCACACCGGGCGCACGCACCAGATTCGCGTGCATTTTTCGGCGCTGAAGCATCCCGTGGTGGGGGATGCTTTGTACGGCGCGTCGGAAGAGCTTCCAATCGGGAGGGTGAGCGGCAGCGTAGCGAAGCGGGGCAGCGTGGAGCGGAAAATGCCGGTACTGGAGCGAAACTTTTTGCACGCAGCGAAACTCGCATTCGCGCAGCCGCGAAACGGCGAATGGATTGAAGTGCAAGCGCCATTGCCTGACCAGTTGAAAACCTTTCTGAAAATGCTGGCATCCGAATCGGGAGAAGATTTGGCGCGAATTGACGCTGCGCTGGCGCCATACCTATAATCAAGGGACATGCACAAGAAATTGATCGTAATTTTTGCGGTGGGGGCGCTTTTGACGACGGCGGTCAGTGACCGCGCACAGCAGTCGCCAGCCAAGCACGCGCCATCAGCGGGACAGGCGCCGGCGCAAGAGCAGCAGGCGGCTCCGCAGCAGAGCCCCAAGCGAATCATTCAGGTGGTCAACCTGGTGGACGTGCTGTTCACCGTGCTGAACCGGCGCAACAAGCTGGTGCCGGACCTGCAAAAAGAAGATTTTCAGATTTTCGACGAGAAATTTCCCCAGGAAATCCGGTATTTCAGCAAGCAGACGGATCTGCCGCTGCGCATCGGAATGCTGGTGGATACGTCGAACAGCATCCGGGACCGCATCAAATTCGAGCAGGACGCCTCCGTCAATTTTCTGTTCAGCGTGCTGAGACGCGGGCGTGACGAGGCGTTCGTCATGACCTTTGACGACGAACCACAGATCATCCAACCCTTTACGAACGACGCGGGATTGTTGCGCGACCAGATCGTGCAGACACGCGCGGGCGGAGGAACGGCGATTTACGACGCGATTTATGAAGCGTGCGAAAAGCAACTCAGCCACCCGCCGCGGCCGCCCGGAGATCAGCCGGACGTCGTGCGGCGCGTGATGATTCTAATCAGCGACGGGGACGACAACCTCTCGACGCACACGCGCTCCGAAGCGATCGAAATGGCGCAGCGCACGAGCGTGGTGATTTACACCATCAGCACGAGCACGCAGTGGATTCAGCTTTCACAGACGGATCCCGATAAGCTGGCGAACCGCAAGAGTCACCTGACCGAAGGCGACCAGATTCTGCAGAACCTGGCGGACGAAACGGGTGGAAGGGCGTTTTTTCCCTATCACGTGGATGATCTGGACCAGTCGTTCCAGGACATCGGCGACGAGCTGCGTAATCAGTATTCGATTGCTTACATTCCGACGAACTACGTGCTGGACGGGCGGTACCACCGCATAAGGATCGAAGTTCCCGATCATAAGGGGTACCAGGTGCGGGCGCGCCGCGGATATTTCGCGCGAGCGAACAACGACAACAATTCCGCCACGACTCCGGCAGCGCCTTCCTTACCCTGACCTTTCGAGAGTGCTCCTTTTGGAGTGGGCGACCGTTTCGTTGAGCATGCGCGGAACGAGGATCTTAGACGGTTGAAGAATTGCGGTCAACGTGGGTCGTGTATGGTGATGGCGCCACGGCTCGGCGGATGGGAGAAGGCGGCGCCTCAGCGGCCGGGGCGCTCAGGAAATGGAACGCTAGAAGGGTCGAAAGCATTGGGGCGAGCGGCACGCGGCCCCCGCTAGATGGAATAAGGCGAGATCAACGAACCCTACGACTTCGGGCGATCAGCTCTTCGGAGCGTAGTAGCCTTTGCGGGCGAGGACTTTGTAATCCTTGTTATTTACGTCGATTTTGATTTTGCGGAATTTGCCGTCGCGCGCGGAATTGGTGGGGTAGTAGCCCAGCGTGTACTGGCTGCGCAACTCTTCGGAGATCTGGTCGAAGGCTTCCTCCAGATGCTTTTCGTTGTTTACGACAATCATGCGGCCGCCGGTCTCGTCGGTGATTTTTTTGGCGACGCCGCTGTTCGCGCCATAGTGCGGATCATAAACAAGCAAGATGTGCACGACAGTGTCCGTGCGCTGTGCGGCTTCGATGGCTTCCTCAACGCGGACTTTGCTGCCGTTGTCCTCGGCATCGGTCAGCGCAATGATAGCTTTGCGGCCAGCTTCGGTGCCCAGTTTATCGTTGCAGGCGAGGTATAAGGCGTCGTAGAAATTTGTGCCCTTGGGACCCGACTGCGGGATGGTCCCTGGAGTGACTATGCCCCCGCCTCCGCCGGTATTGATTTGCGCTTTGTGGATGGCGCGGTCGAGCTGCGAACGATCGTCGGTGAAATCAGCGAGCAGATCCACGTCGAGATCGAAGGAAATGACCATGGCTTCGTCGCCTTTGCGCATGACGCGATTCAAAAAGCGTGTGGCGCCGTCCTGAATTGCGCCGAGCATGTACTGTTCGCTGCCGGAAGTGTCCAGGAGCAACCCCAGCGTGATGGGGAGCGTCACTTCTTTCGAGAAGAAGGCGATTTTCTGGTCCTGGTTGTCTTCCGAGACCTTGAAATCGTCTTGCTTCAGGTCCGTGACGATGCGCTTACTTTTGTCGCGCACGGTGACGAACAGATTGACGAGGTTGACTTGAGTCTTGATCGTCGGGGCTTGAATCGGCGGCTCCTGGGTGAGCGCCGGGAGGGCAAGGCCGGCAGCGAGAACGGGAGTCGCGCACAGCGCCGCCAAAATCTTTAGCGAAGGCATGTATACTTTCCTTGACGAGAGATGCCCGGCTCGGAGGTGCGGGCTGGGTTCTACCGCCACGTTAGGATGCTGGAACGCGTGCGGATGGATGCGTCGTCCGGTCCGCCAGAGACATCTAACCTAGAGAGACGCAGAGCTCTTAGAGGAAGTTTGGCCTTAGGAACATGAAAAGTCTACGAAAAATGGTGAGTGCCGCGGGCGCGGTGATGCTGGTCACTCCCGCGGTGTGGCTGGCGGCGCGCGGGCGCCAAGGACAGGATGCGGCAACCGCCCAGCAGTCGCAACCCGCGCCACCCGATGAGCCACGATTGAGCGAGGCGCGCGCGAAAATCACAGTGAATACCAACCTGGTGGTGTTGCCGGTGACGGTTAAGGATGGTTCGGGGCGGCTGGTTCCCGATCTTGGGCGCGACGAATTTCGCGTGTTCGAGGACAACGTCGAGCAGCGGATCGATGTATACACCACGGAGGCGTTTCCGCTTTCCATGGTGGTGCTGATTGACAACGATCTGAAGACGAAGGACTCCCGCGAAGTCGAGTCGAGCCTCGATGCGATTGTCGGGAGCATGAGCGACTTGGACGAGGCTTTCATTTGCCGTTTCGATGAGTTTTTTCATGCCGGCAAAGGGTTTACGAGCAACCAGGACAAGTTGCTTACGGAATTGCAACGCACCAAGCTGGATAGCCGCAGCCCGTTGATGCCCCCGGACGGACCGTTTTCCGGTCCGAAGATTAACGGACACGCGGTGGATGGCTCGCCGGCAGTCCCGGAATCCACGATGACCATCCAGCAGGCGCAATCCACCAAGGCGCTCGACGACGCAGTGTTTGACGCCGCGGAACTTCTGAAGGACCGTCCGCGGAACCGGCGCAAGATTATATTCATCGTGAGCGATGGAGCCAACGGCGGGAAAAAATACAACACAAATACGTTCGACACGACCGTGAAGGAGCTTCTCGGCCACAGCATTTCCGTCTTCGGCGTCGGCGTGGGAAGCGCGTACTTTGACCGCCGCTTCGAACGCTTGTCCGAGTATGCGCACGCCACGGGGGGCGACGTTTACTACGCGGCGCACAAAGACGCGATGCAAGACCTGTTCAACCGTATTACGGAAGAAGCGCGCAACGAGTACACACTCGCGTACATTCCTCGCGATACGAATCGTCAAAAGGATTTTCACGACGTGGAAGTGCGCGTGAAACGCGAAGGGTTGACGATCCTCACCAAGAACCGCTACTACACCGGCGGAATCGCAAGATAATCGGTACAGATTTTACGGAGAAGTTGCGACGCCGCGCTGCGCATGTTTCTCATATTTTCTGCGAATCGGCCTAATCACCCCCGCTGGTTTTAAGTACATAGCGCTTCTTCGTGCGCGGGGCAGATTGCCTGGAAGGCGCAATTGCGGCACACGAAGCCCGGGTTAGGCGGGAAGTTTCCAGCGCGAATGTCGGCGGCCGCTTCGAGGACCATCTTCTGCGCTTCATCGAGTTGCTTGGCATCGCGCGTGGTGACTTGCCGCTCGTTGTTTTGAAGATAGTGGAAGACCAGGCTTACAGGATTCCAGTCAAAGATTTCCTTGGCGGCGAGGGCGTAGAGGCTGAGTTGCAAGTCTTTGCGCGCTTCCGACTCTTTTTTTGGCTTGCCGGTTTTAAAGTCCACAATCTCGACGTCGTTGCGCCCGAGCGAATTGACCTGATCCATGCGACCGATGATCGTGACATTGTTCTCCAGCGGAAGCTCGAAGCCTTTTTCCTGAAATACAACCTCCGGTGGCGCTTCCATCAAAGAACTGTGGAAGGCGCGCAACTGTTCGAGACCGTCCCGCTTGTAGCCTTGCTCCTGGTAGTCGTCTTCGAACCCAGCGGAGCTCCACTCCGCTTCGTAAATGCGCGCTACCTCTTCAAACGGCAGTTTTGTGCCTTTGCGCAGCCGCTCGACGAATCGCTTGATCGTGGTGTGCATCACGTTGCCGAACGTCAGAACCGCGCGCGGTCCCTCCTTTAACGACCACGACCGGCTGAAAAGATACTGCTGTGGGCAACTTCGATACCCGCTGACCGCGGAAGGGCTGAGCATGAGTGGTTCGGGCGTCGGTGGGTGAAACGCGAGTGCCCAGTCGGCGATGCGCGAGAAAAACTTTGGCGGCATGGCGGAGGCGGGAAAGAGTCCCGTGTCCGCAGCGCCTAGCGCGAGCTTGCGCTTGTTCTGATCCGCTTCAGAAACTTTCGGACTGAGCAGCTGCACGTCGCGGCGTTTGATGGCCGGATCGAGCAGAATGTCTTCGATGAAGACCGGCGTTTTGCCTTTTTTCTCGGTGATCGTGGTAAGGCTGAGGCGATTTTCCGCGCGCGTCAGGGCAACATAGAACAGACGGCGCTCTTCCTGAATGTGAAATTGCTCGGCGGGTTCCCCCTCTTTCATCAAAGCGGCGGGAAATTCGAAGACCCGCGAGCGTTCCATGGCGGGGAATTTCTTGTTGTTGACGCGCAGCAAAAACACCTGAGGAAACTCGAGGCCTTTCGCGGCGTGCACCGTCATTAGCTGGACCGCGTCACCCGGAACGTCGTCTTCGAGGTTGATCGAACCGCCGGCCTGCGCATAGTAGTCGAGATACTCGACGAATTCCTGCAGTCCACGCGATTCACTTTTGGGTTCCCACTCCTTCGCGAATTCCACGAGGCGTGTGACGTAGGCGCGGTCGCGCGAATTGGCACGTTGCGGAATTTCCAGCCACTCCAGCAAGCCGTCGAGAATCTCTCGCGCGCTGCGGCGGCGAAGTGTTTTGCGCTGCTCGGAAATGAATTCGACGAGCGTCGCGAGCGCGGCGTTCGAACTGTCGAACGCGAGCTGGCCTTGCGGCGCCTGGAGCACGTCGTAGAGCACTTTTTTCTCTTTTTTTGCACGCTCGGCGAGCCGCACGAGTTGCGCGGCGTCGAGTCCCCACGCGGGAGCCGCGAGGACGCGAGCGCACGAAATGTCATCGGATGGCGCGGCGATTAGACGCACGTAAGCAAGGACATCTTTCACGAGCGGGTGTTCGAGAATCGAAAGCTTGCTAATGACAAACGGAATTTTGCGGCGCGCGAGTTCCTCCACGAGTTCGTCGCGATGCGCGTGCTGGCGGTAGAGGACGGCGAAATCGCGCCACGGACGGCCGGATGCGTGGAGGCGCTCCAGTTCGCTGCCGACCCAGCGAGCTTCGTCTTCTTCGGAAGCAAGCTCGCTGATGCGAATCTTCTCCCCTTCTTTCTTATTGGCATTGAGAAATTTCTTCGGGAAGTCGGCGCTGACGGTATTCTGCGCGATGACCTGCGTGGCGACGCGCAGGATGTTGGGCGTGGAACGGTAATTTTCAACAAGCGACACGCGAAAAGGCGTGGAATCTTGTCCCTCGCGCCAGCCGGTGAAGCGTTCAAGGAACAGCTTGAAGCTGCCGAACGAAGCGCCGCGAAAGCGGTAAATGGCCTGGTCGTTGTCTCCGACCGCGACGATACTTTTCTTTTCGTTGGCGAGAAGTTCGAGCAGGCGCAGTTGCGCAATGTTGGTGTCCTGGAATTCGTCGACGAGAATGTAGCGGAAACGCTCCTGCAACGCGCTCCGAACCTGCGCCTCCGATTCGAGCAACGCAACGGCACCGGTAATAAGCGAACCGAACGAGACGCGCCGTTTTTCGCGAAGCAGGGCTTCGCTGGCACGATAGGCGCGCGCGATTTCTTGCTGTAGCGCCACTACTTCGGCGCGTTCGTTCAGCGTGTCGTCGTCGAGTGTGGCGCGATCGGCCTTCAGTTTTTCAGCCAACTCGTCGGCGTAGCGTTGATAATCTTCGGAAGAAACCAGTTCGTCCTGGCAGCGCGAAAAAAACTCCACGAAGTCGCTGAGAAATTGCCCGGGTTCCGCGAGGCGCCGGTACTTATCGAGCTGCAACCGCGCGATATTGCGCCGCAAAAGAATCCAGTGGTCAACCTTGTCGATCATCAGGCGGCCGGGCGCCGCGTCTTTCAGCAGGCTCTCGCAGAAGGCGTGGAAGGTGGCCAGCGTGACGGATTTTCCGCGCTCGCCGGTGGCGCGGACGACGCGCGACTTCATTTCGCCCGCGGCTTTGTTCGTAAACGTGAGGCCGAGGATGTTCTCGCCGGAAAGCGAAGAGTCAGCCTGCAGCAGGTGCCGGATGCGCTCGGTGATGACGCGCGTTTTTCCCGTACCCGCGCCTGCGATCACCAGCAGCGGACCTTCGCCATGGGTGATGGCGCGGCGCTGCGCCTCGTTCAATTGGAGCCCGGAGTCGATCGGAGGATCGAGGTCGAATAGCGTTGCCATTACTCCAGAAGCGTATCGGAATTTCAGGCGAGCGGGAAGCGAAGTGATTCTAAGCCTTTTTAGACGAGAAGAGCGTTTCTTGCGCGGAGGCCCTGCCCGCGGCGACCTTCGCGTTCATCTCAGCGGACTTGCCGCGCGCCACGCTCAGCGACTCCCATTTTCCAGTCTTAGTGAAAGTCAAATGCTTCGCGAGGAATAGGATCTGGCCCACATGGTGCGCATAGTGCGCGAGCTGCCTGCTAATAGCTTGCATCACGGAGTGCGGCTCGGTGCGAATCGTGACCGTGCGCGTGAGGTCGGCTTCGTTCAGCGGCTCCAGTGCGTCAAAGACGTATTTCCATCCGCGCTCCCACATTTCCAGCAACTCCGCCCGGGTGGTCGGCGGATTTTCGAACTCTGTATCGCGATTGCGGTCCGGCTTCTCGCCGTCGCTCGTCAAAAAATCCATCCAACGCGAGCGCATGTTCCCGGCGAGGTGTTTCACGATAATGGCGATCGAATTAGATTCCGCGTCGAGCGTGGTGAAAAGCGCGTCGTCGGGGCATTGCGCTATGGCGCGCTCGCCGAGCTTTTTGTAGTAATGAAAGAGCCCGATGGAATCACGCAAGTAGGAAGTCGAGAGTTGGTGCGGCATGGCGGTATTTTCTCGCCGCGCCGGGTTCTGTCAACTCAATTCCGCGTCGACCGGAACTGCCTGGTGACGCGCGAGCGCGTCGGGATTTCACTTCCCAACCGCCCAGCGGGGCGTCTAAGCGATAGTAGCATTTTGAGCTGCGAAAAAACTTCTTGACATTTCGCCTTTTGTTCGCCTAAAGTGCTTCCGCCGCAGAAGCTGTCTACAATGGAGGACATCATGACTATCGGCCAGTCCATGCTTTCCGAATTTGACGAAGAGACGAAAAACACGCGCCGCATGCTCGAACGCGTCCCGGACGACAAGTGGGGTTGGAAGCCGCACGAGAAGTCCGGAACGCTAGGTTGGCTCGCCACGCACGTCGGCACGGTTCCTGAATGGATCACCATGACGATCAACACCGACCAGCTCGACTATGCGCCGGTTGGCGGGCCGTCCTGGGAGCCGCCGAAGATTGAAAATCGCGCGCAACTGCTCGCGACTTTTGACAAGCACAGCGCCGCCGCACGCGAGGCCCTTGCGAAAGTCAGCGACGCCGACATGATGAAAAACTGGAAGCTGCTGGCGGGCGGTCAGGAGATTTTCACGCTTCCCAAGATCGCCTGCATTCGCGGCATGTGCATGAACCATTTGTACCACCATCGCGGCCAGCTTACGGTTTATTTCCGGCTGACTGGCGTCCCGGTGCCCGGCCTGTACGGTCCGAGCGCCGACGAAGCGCAGGATGCCGCTGCCGCCGCAAACTAGCCTGCGCGAGGGCGCGGCTCGCTTCGCCCTCGTTCTTCTTCAGGAATTTGGCCTCCGGAGCGCGTCTCGACGCGTCGCGTTATAATAGTTCGCGCCGCTCCTTCGGAGGTTTGCATGGAAACTCCCGTCATATTGTCCGGCGTTCGCACGCCTATCGGAAAATTCCAAGGCGGCCTCGCTGGTTTTTCAGCTACCGAACTCGGTGCGAAAGCCGTCGCCGAGGCGATCCGGCGCGCCGGTGCCGACGCGAAGGAAGTCGACGAAGTCATTCTCGGCACCGTCGTCCAGGCCGGGCTGGGACAAAATCCCGCTCGCCAGGCAGCGCTCAAAGGCGGGTGTGCGCCGCGCGTCGCGGCCATGACCATCAACAAGGTGTGCGGCTCTGGCCTGAAAGCTGTGGCTCTCGCGGCGCAAGCCGTGCAGCTCGGCGAATCCGAGCTCGTCGTCGCAGGCGGCATGGAGTCCATGTCCAACTGCCCGTACCTCTTGCCGCAGGCGCGCACCGGCTATCGCATCGGTGACGGCAAACTCGTCGATTCCATGATCAACGACGGGCTCTGGGACGCTTACGAGAATTTCCACATGGGCATGACTGGCGAACTCGTCGCCGAAAAGTATGGCATCACGCGCGAGGAGCAGGACCGCTTCGCCGTCGAAAGTCACCAGAAAGCGGTGCGCGCGCGCAAGTCATGTTTCTTTGAAGCGCAAATTCTGCCGATCGAAGTCCCACAGAAAAAGGGCGAACCCATTGTCATCAAGTACGACGAATCGCCGCGCGAGGACACTTCGCTGGAAGCCCTGGCGAAGTTGAAGCCCGCGTTCAAAAAAGACGGCACGGTGACGGCCGGGAACGCTCCCGGCACGAATGACGGAGCCGCCGCTCTCGTTATCACCAGCGAGCGCAACGCGGCTCGGCTTGGCAAGCAGCCAGTGGCGCGCATCGTCGCGCAGGCCGTGAGCGGCGTGGAACCGAAGTGGGTCATGATGGCGCCAGTGGATGCAGTAGAAAAGCTACTCACGAAAACCGGTTGGGATCGCGACAAGGACGTCGACCTCATTGAACTGAACGAAGCCTTTGCCGTTGCCGCGATTGCAGTTACGCGCCAACTTCGCCTCAATCCGGAAAAAGTAAATGTGAACGGCGGCGCGGTCGCGCTAGGCCACCCCATCGGCGCGAGCGGCGCGCGCATTCTTGTCACGCTGCTCTACGAATTGCAGCGTCGCAACCTCAAGCGGGGCATCGCCGCGCTGTGCCTCGGCGGCGGCAACGCTGTCGCCCTCGCCGTCGAACGCTCCTAGTGGAATTTAGCGCTGCAGTTCTTCCTCGGCTGGTCGGCTTGTCATCGCCGAGGTAGGAACGCTTCCCAGATCCTGCGCGCAAAAGGGGCAGAACTTGTCCGTCTCTGACACTTCATGCTTGCAGTTGGGGCAGGACGGATGCAGGTTGCACTTGCAGTTCGGGCAGAAGTTGAACCGCGGGCCCACCGGTTTCCCGCACTGCGGGCAATCGTACGGCAGCGGCTCACGCATCAGAAAATAAATCAGATATCCCACGAACGTCCATGCGGGTAACAGGACGATGACCAGCAGCGTCCACAATGCCGAATTCATGCCGCGGCGTCTCGCATCGCGATTCACATAGCCCGTCAGGAAAACAAAGAACGACACAACCAGCGCGGCGCCAGTGACTATTCCCCCCAACGCGAGGTACGACAGCGCCGGCATGTCGCGCAACTCCGGAAACCCGAAGAAATCGCCCGGGCTGTGATAGAAATTCCAACGGTTCACAGAAAACGCGATGATCTGGGCGACCAAAAACAAAACGACCATCGTCCAGACCAGCCCGCGCGGCACCAGGCGGAATTCTTCCCAGAAGCGCAGATTCTCTTTTTTCCTTCGCAGGCGATTGAGTCGCATGCGCTCATTAAACGTCCCTGTTACTTTTTGCTGATAATCGCTCATCGTTTTCCTCGTTGCGCTTTCTGCAAATCGTCGGCGCCTCACTAACCGCGCAGATTGCGTTCGTTGGCCTGCCGCACGTTCTCGACCACCACGATCGCTGCCGCGAACAACGCGGGAATCGCCCACCACAATCCGAAACCAAGATCCACGAGCAGCCGCGGCGCACCCGTGCGCGCCCCAATCCACTCCATCGCTTGCCAGACGAAAGGTGCGCTCGTGATCCCCAGCGCCCAGGAAACCGCGCACATGATCCACAGCAGCCGGCTTTTAGGCTCGCGTTCGCGCAATTCCTGTGCGCGCAGTTGCACGCGGAAGCGCGTCCGTTCGGCGAGTCCGCGCGGCACGGAGATCGGCAACCCGCGCAACGCGCGCAATGCTTCGGCCGTTTGCTGTGCCGCTTGCGCGCAGGTGGCGCACTCGCATAGATGAGCCGCGAGCCACGCGAAGTCAGCCTGCGAAATTCCTTCGACGTGCTCCTGCGCAATCAATTTTTCCGCGCGCGCGTGGATTTCTGCGTTCATGCCGCGCCTCCTTGTGCGCCAGCCATCGCGCCCTTCAGCGCTTCCAATCCGCGATACAGCCGCGACTTCACCGTCGAAAGCGGCGCCGCCAGAACGCCGGCGATTTCTTCGAGGCGCATCTCTTCGTGAAACCGCAGATGCAGGACTTCCCGATAGACCGCTGGAACGCGTTCGAGCGAAGCGTGCACGCCGGAATTTGCTTCGGCGGAAAGCACCTGATGCAATGGCGATGGCTCCTTGGTTTCGGGAAATTCCACGGGCGCGCCGTCCTCCGGTTCCAGCAACGCATCGAGGCTCTGCATTTTCTTGGACCGCTGCCAGTCGATTACCAGATTGCGCGCGATCGTGAATAGCCACGCCTCAAACTTGTGCTTGCCGTCGTACTGGTGTCCGCGCTCCAACACGCGAATCCACGTCTCCTGAAAAAAATCTTCCGCGCGCTCGCGGCTCGCGGTCAGGTGAATCAAGTAACGGAAAAGCCGTTGCTGATACTGCTCGATGAGTTGATCGAGAAGCTCGGGGTCGCGCCGCTGGAGCCCTTTCGCAAGGGCCTTGCTCTCGTCGGCCATTTGCGTGGAGAAAAGTAGGACCCCTCTCGCTGCCGCCACGGTCAAGTTTGCAAAGGTCGCGCTCATTCTATCTGGAATACGCCCCGCGCCGGCAAAAAGACGCAATCGCTCAAGAGCCATGTAACCCATTGGCATGGCGCGACTTACCTTAGCCGTTGCTTCCCGAAGCTTGGACAGTTACTCCCCGTCGGGTCGCGGAGCCCCGACTTGTCGCGGCGTTAGCGTCCGATGGTGAGAGGCGAAACCGATGCAAGATGTAGTCTCATGGGTGTAGATTGAGCAGTGATAAAGAGTCGCGCAATGGAGGGCGCCATGGCAACTTCAGCTGGAAGAGAAGGTTCGCTCGTTATGCTGTGGGCCGGCGAAGACGCAGCGCTGCACACCGCGCTCGTCGAAGCGCTGCAGTCGGCGGAGATTCCGTTTTTTGACAAGCCGCCCGCTGACGACCAGCTCGCGCCCAAGGTGGACGTATTTCGGCTGGAAGGCGGAGCACATTTCGGCTTCGAAGTTTCGGTGCTTTCCTCGCGCTTCGCAGACGCCGAAGTTATCCTGGAAAAGCTCCTCGACGAAGAGCCTGTGGATATGGAACTGCCTGCGGAAGACGAGTCCGTGCCGCTCGCGCCGGAAGTGAATGCAGGCGCGTTGAGCGCGGCCACGTGTGCGGTGTGGTCCGGAGCGGATCATTCGCAAGCCGATTTTCTGCGCCAGGCGTTGAAAGAAAACGAAATCCCCGTACGCATCGAAAAGCACGCCGGCGACACGACTCTCTACGTTCCGCCCGAAGAGGAGACGCTTGCGCGCGAAATCATTCGCGAGATCCTCGAAGGCGCGCCACCGGCGTAGCGCCGTGCTCTGCTTGACCCACACTCGCGCCTGCGTGCATCCTTTACTTCCTTAATTTCGTTTACCTCTTCTACTTCACGAAAGCTGAGGTTCTCATCTTGTCCACCGATTCCATCAAGAGAGTCGCCGTCCTCGGCGCGGGCACTATGGGCAACGGCATCGCGCACGTCTTCGCGCGCGCGGGTTACAACGTGATTCTCCGCGACGTCGAGCAGCGCTTCCTTGAGCGTGGCCTCGAAACCATCGGCAGGAATCTCGATCGCGAAATCAAAAAGGGAATGTTGGCCGAGTCTGAAAAAGGAAGTGTGCTGGCCCGCCTGAAACCCGTCACCGCAATGTCCGCCATCGCCGCAGCAGATTTTGCCGTTGAAGCCGTCCCCGAAAAACTCGAAATCAAGCGCGCTCTGTTAACCGAAGCCGATGCGATTCTCCGCCCTGAAGTGATCCTTGCCAGCAACACTTCTTCTATTGCCATGACCACGCTTGCCGCGCTTACGAAACGTCCCGACCGCTTCGTCGGCATGCACTTCATGAATCCCGTGCCCATCATGGTTCTTGTTGAAGTTATTCGCGCGTTGCAAACCAGCGACGCCACCTTTTCCACCACGATGGAGCTCGCCAAAAAACTCGGCAAAACGCCCGTCGCCGTGAACGACGCCCCCGGCTTCGTCTCCAACCGCGTGCTCATGCCGCTGATCAACGAGGCTGCTTACTGCGTCATGGAGGGAGTCGCTACGCCGGAAGCCGTGGACGCCGTCATGAAGCTTGGAATGAATCATCCGATGGGCCCGCTTGAGCTCGCTGACTTCATCGGCCTCGATGTGTGCGTCGATATCATGCACGTCCTCCACGAGGGCCTCGGCGATCCCAAGTACCGCGCCTGCCCGCTCCTTAAGAAATACGTCGCCGCGGGCTGGCTGGGACGCAAATCCGGCAAAGGCTTCTACCGCTATTCGTAAATTATTGCCTGGTGGAGATTCGTGGCAAGAAAATGGGACATTGTTCTTCACACCAACTACGCGCCGGAGGCTTGCGCCGCAAAATTAGCCGAACAGATTGATCTTGACCAACCGACGCTATTTTCGTTTTCCGGCTACCGCGGCTCCAAATCGATGTCGGCGGCATCTACGGCAATGAGTTCCGCCTTCACTGCCGCAGCTATTGGCGCAACAACTTCGGCCCTGTTTTATTCGGCCGAACGACTGCGCAAGGACAAGGTTCCCTAGTCGAAGGATACTGGGAGATGGCCAAATTGACCCGAAACTTCATGCGCGTCGGGCTAATCTTCGCGGCCTAGTTGGCACACCAATCTTTTTCACTTCGCTGAAATGCGCGGCCACTGCAGCTTGCGCTAACCAGAACAACCTCTGGGTTGGCCTCTTAGTGCCGCCGGGTATGGTCTTGTTTGGTTTCCTTCTGCCACGGTTCGGAGCCGCGCTGAGGTTTCATGAACGCAAACGCATCGCAAGCCTCTTGCAGCAAACGCTGATTGCTAGCCGAACCCCCTCGCCGAACCTAGAACGCACCTGGTCCTCCTCACTCGACAACTACTCCCTCCGGGTCTGAGCTCCCGTCAGCGTTAAGATCGCCCGTATCGATGAAAATAAGCTTTCGGGTCGATGCTATACTCTTCAAGCTGAGGACAAGCATGAGTTCCAAGGGCAGCGTCATCGTCAAAAACCCGAATATCCTCAGCGGAACACCGGTTTTTCGCGGCACGCGAGTCCCGCTGCAATTGCTCTTCGATTCCCTGGAGCGGGGTTATACGATCGAGCAGTTCATTGAAGGTTACCCTACCGTTACCAGAGAGATGGCCATCGCCGCACTCCAGGAAGCTGAGCAACTCCTATCCAGCAAGGCATGAATGCGGGTCCTCTTAGATGAATGCGTGAACGAAGGACTGCGTCGCCACCTGCCGGGCCACAGCTGTCAGACCGCCCGCTACGCTGGATTTACTGGACTTGAGAACGGTGAGCTTTTGGCGGCTGCGGAGGCCGCAGAGTTCGACGTGATGCTGACCGTCGATCGCGGGTTCGAGTACCAACAAAACCTGGAGCATCGCCAGATCTCGGTGATCATATTCTGCGGAGAATCCGTCCTCTTGGAAGACCTCGTGCCCCTCATGCCCGCGTGTCTCGCGCACCTCGAATCTATTAAGCCTGGCCAGATTATCAAAATCGGCGGTCGGTAAAACAGCACACGTCTGCGAGGCTAAACTAGGCGCAAGAGCTATTCACTCCACTTCATTCCGCGAGATGCGATATCATTCTTCCTTCGACAGCCCGGTCGCAAGCTGCCCGGATTCGATTTTATGACCCAAGCTCGCACAATTAAGAGGTCTACGCCTCGCCGTTCTCCCGCCACGCGAGCGAAGCGCCGCCTCGAACCGCGGCGAAAAGTGGCGCCGCGCCGCCGTCGCGCGCGCATGACTCCTGAACTAAAGGGCCTGCTCTGGTTCGTCTCCGCCGCTATGGTGCTGGTGGGCGTGATGCTCTTTCCATTTCAGCTCTGCGTCGTTCCGGCGTGGTCCCTGCAAGTCGTAGATGAAAACGATCATCCTGTGGCCGGAGTTGCGGTCCAGCAGGAGTGGGGGCAATTCGGCGCGAACGAAATGACGTGGGCGGATTCGCGTCTAACCGGAGCCGATGGCCGCGTGGAATTTCCCGAGCGCGATGTAGACTCGCCGCTCGGCCCGCGAGCGCTGACCAATTTTCTCGCTAGCGGCATTCAGCCGGTAGATGGCAAGGATCGCGCCGTGCCGGCCGCGCACCTGTTTGTGTGCCGCCAGGGCAAAACCGGGGAAGTCAGCTGGCAACGCGGCGCAGGCCAGCCGCAAGACCGCCTGGTTGTGCACAAAGGTTTCTGCCGATACAACCCCCAAGGTACGTAGGCGAATACAAAGCGAAAAATAGTATTTGCTTTTTCTTCGCCTTCGTGCCATCCTCTCCTCGCGGTTTTCAACAGGTGCCTGATGTTCTCCCTCTCAACCCTGGCCATAAGTTGCCCGGAACATGCTAGGCTCGAAAGCGAGTTCATTGAGGCGCGCGACAGGATGCGGGCTCTGGTCCGGCTCCGCAAACTGACGCACGTCGAAGAGCGGCAACTGGCGGTGCGCGTGGCCATGGCCATCGCCCGCCTCAAGGAGCATGTCGCCGAGCACCGTTGCGAAGCGCAGGGCTAGCTGGTCCGGTCCCAAGCAATTAGATGTAGCGGAAAGATAAATCAAATGGTAATATAGAACTTCCGCTATGTCCCGGCCCGGCTTTACAGTATTAAATTCCTACTTTCCTCCACCGAGGTGTGAAATGGCAGAAGACAGAGAGAGGTTGCTGGCAGCGGCGATATCCCAGATCGAGAAAGACCACGGCAAGGGCGCCATCATGCGCCTGGGCAGCAAGGATGTTCTGGTTCCCGTAAGTGTAATTCCCAGCGGTTGCTTGTCCATTGACGCCGCGCTCGGCGTCGGCGGATTCCCGCGCGGCCGCGTTATCGAAATCTACGGCCCGGAATCCGGCGGTAAAACTACGCTCACGCTGCATGTCATTGCCGAAGCGCAGAAACTCGGCGGGCAGGCCGCGTTCATCGACGCAGAGCATGCGCTCGATCCCGTTTACGCGCGCAAGCTTGGCGTGGATGTGGACAATCTCCTGGTCTCGCAGCCCGACAACGGCGAGCAGGCCCTCGAAATCGCGGAAACGCTTATCCGCTCCGGTGGCGTGGACATTGTCGTAGTTGACTCCGTCGCCGCTCTCGTTCCCAAAGCCGAACTCGAGGGCGATATGGGCGACCCGCAAATGGGCCTGCAGGCGCGCTTGATGTCGCAAGCTCTGCGCAAGCTCACCGCCATCGTCTCCAAGTCGCGCACCTGCCTGATTTTCATCAACCAGATTCGCGAAAAAATCGGCGTCATGTTCGGCAATCCGGAGACCACTACCGGCGGTCGCGCTCTGAAGTTCTACGCGTCCATGCGCGTGGACATTCGCCGCGTGCAGGCCATCAAGGAAGGCGACAAGGTCGTTGGCTCGCGCACACGCGCCAAAATCGTCAAGAACAAAGTTGCCGCGCCGTTCCGCGAAGCGGAGTTCGACATTCTCTACGGCGAAGGAATTTCCAGCGAAGGCGATCTGATCGATCTCGGCGTCGACCGCGGCGTCATCGAAAAGAGCGGCACGTGGCTCAGCTTTGGCGGCGACCGCATCGGCCAGGGCCGTGAAAACGCTCGCGTCTTCCTGCGCGACAACAAAGACGTCCGCGGCAAACTCACCACCGCGCTGCGCAAGAAGCTCGAAATCGCGGCGCCCGGTCAGCAGAACTCAGCCGCCCCGGGGGCCAACGGCCACACCGTTGCCGCTCCGCTCGACAAAGCGCCGGTAAAGGCCGCCGCGGCATCCGCCGGCGCCGACGCCGCCAAACCCAAACTCGCGCGCTAACCGCGCGCTCGCCGCGCACTTGTAGGGGCGCAGCACGCTGCGCTCCATCTCTGCACTCAAGTAGAGGCGAATGGACGAACGTACTTCAGGGAGTGTTGGGCGCTTCTCCGGCCTGAGCCTCGAATGCGGCTCGTCCCCTGTTTCCGGTTGAAACTCATGCTTTCCTCAACGGCCGATCCACGGCCCCGATGCGCTGCATCAACTTAATCCGTGATCTGCCCAGGATCGCCCACGTGCTCCAGCAAATGCTTTTTCGCGAGGTCCAGCGAGGGCAGTTCACTAGCCACACGGAGTTCAAACCCCAGTCTGGTCTGAAGAGGCAGCAGCAAGCGCTGGCTAATCTCGTCGCGCACGCGAATTTCCGCAGGCATGAACTTGTGCTGCTCCATCGTTTTTAGAACGCCTTCCGCTAATATCGCGCCTTTGGCATCCGCGGCCGTAAAGGCCTCCGAGGAATACAGAAACTGAACCTCCGCATCCGCGGCCAAGACAAAGCGCAGGCAAGCTTTTCGTTCGTTCTCCTGCCCGACGGGTATCCCGCTATAAAACTCGTCGAGTTCAATAATCCCCCGCACCGGAAAGTCATTTTTGATGAGCTTTGCCAGCCTCTCCTGATCCAACAGCGCCGGCTCGAGAGCCGAAGCAGCCTCCGCTCGCACGAGAACATTCTCCACCCAATACGTCTCGCTGTTTTTCCAAAAGACTCGCGGGTAAACATCTTCGTGGGCCCAGTACTGCGATTCCGGCTCGGATTCTCGATGCTCGCAAAACGCCAGCACGCTTTCCACGCACGTCGCCAATATCTTGCCTTCCGATTCAGTGGGGTACCAAGGCCGATAGCCGGGACGTCCGGCACGAAACTGTGGTGCGACGTAACCTTTTTTCAAAGGATGGCCGAACGCTTGCGCCAGCTCCCGGTCCGGAGCCTCCAACTCTCCGATGGGCACAATCTCCATGGTGACCGTACTCTGGCTCGCGAGGAACTCACCCACGCTCATCGGCGCGCCGCTCGAAATCTTCTTGAACAGGCGGTAACCTTCCATGCCACGATAGGCGTGGATGGCAAAGGATTTCCCGAGAGCGCCCAGCACGCCGCAGTAGCACATCTCCCGCGATTTCGCGTCCTTGACCACCACCAGGTCTGTGTCTCCCATGGTCTGCCAGGGCTTCACGTGGCAGAGTTCGCACGCCAGGTCGAAAAGGACACCCGCTGTTTTGAAGGTCAGCCCTTCTTCGCCTCTGAGCTGCTCCTCGAAGAAGCGTGTCTGTTTGGGCTTAGCGATGTGGGGCTTGCCTGCCACGCGGTTCGAGTTGTTCTTCTTCTGGGGCATTTCTTCGTGGGCTAGTCTAATTCGTTTGGCTGTACGGAGCAAAACCTTCCCGCTCGATCGACGTGAACGAATTGTGCTGCAGTGTTTTCGGTAGCTCTTCGTAGATCCCTTCGCCGTTCGCGAAGTTCGTCATAATCAAAAGACCGCTTCCGGCCTCATCGGAGCCCTCCCTGTGACGTTCTGGCCGCCTCTTTGCCTTGCTGAAGGCAACCTCCATCCTACAAGATCGCGGTTCTGAAGATTCTCTCAAGAGATAGGCGGATGCCAGGCCGCTGCGTCACGATGGTATTCTTGGTGTCCACAAAGTGAGGCATACGGGTGCCCCAACACAACGACGTAATCCGCGAATCTTTCACCACGCAGGCGCAAGCCTTCGCCGCGAATCCCTGGGTCACTGACGGAGACCGCATTCGCCGCTTGGTCTCCGTCGCGCGTCTCGCCGGCCATGAACGCGTCCTCGACATTGCCACGGGGCCTGGCTATATCGCCGAAGCGGTCGCTGGCGCTGCGCGCGAAGTGGTTGGCGTCGATCTCACCGACGCCATGCTCTTGATTGCTAAGGAGCGCACTGCATCGCGCGGTTTGTCGAACATCTCTTTTCGCCCAGCCGACGCGCAGAATCTTCCGTTTGACGACGCGGCCTTCGACGTCGTGGTCTGCCGCCTGACGCTTCATCACCTACAGCAGCCGCTTGCCGTGCTTCGCGAAATGTCGCGCGTTTGCCGCGTCGGCGGAACCGTGCTCGCCGAAGATATCTACGCCAGCGAGCATCCCGCGCGCGCGGCCTACCAGGACCGTTGGGAAATACTTCGCGATCCGTCGCACGTACGCACGCTCCCTGTCAGCGAACTTCTGCATTTTTTTCGCGACGCGGGACTCGAAACCGATTTCGTTTCTACCGCCGACGATCTCACTCCCGAAGTCGAGCGCTGGCTCGCCACCACGAAAGTCCCACCCGATCGGGCTGCTGAAATCCGTCGCCTTCTGGAAGCAGACCGCGTCCACGACCTCAGCGGTACACTCCCGTTTCAGGATGCGACAGGAAAACTTTTCTTCCATGCGCGCACCGTCATCCTCCGCGGCCGCAAGGTCTCTTGAACAGGGTCCCTGTACCCCTGGGCAGTCGTTCAAAACAAAGCACATAGCTGCGTACTGGCCCATCGCGGCTATTGCGTACCATCCCCGCTCCTCCTTAGAATATGTCTCATCCTGAGAGGGAGTGTCTCGCTTGGGAACATGGTTCGCTACGCGCCGCGCTCGTAAGTCGCATCATATCTATACGCTTGGCTTTGGCGCTGTGAGTGCACCATTCAGATTTGCCGCTTGTTGCGTTGCACCGGATTTTGCCGCTGGGAACCCAGCCGCGGAATCGTGGTTGACCGCAAGGACAGGTTAGGTTAATTTCTCGGCCCCTGGGATTTGCTCGGTAGCCGCAATTGAGGTGGGTAAGTGAAGCAAGCAGCGAAATCGTTTTTGGCAGTCTTGATAGCGGTTCTTTTCGCTGTCCCGCTTCCCTCTGCATCCGCGGCTACGGCGGGCCGCACGCGCACGCACCGGTATGCGCGTTACCGCGGCGGCGTTCCCACTTTTGCGGACTCTTCCAGCGCGGATAACGGCGCCTTTGACGATCCCGAGGTTCGCGCGGCCGCGGTCGAAGCGCTCGGGCGCTACAACGGCTCCGTGGTCGCGGTTGATCCCAACACCGGCCGCATCCTCACCGTCGTCAATCAAAAAATCGCGTTTGGTGACGGCTACATTCCTTGCTCCACAATCAAGCCCACGATTGCCATCGCCGCTCTCGAAGAGAACGTCATCACCAGCGACACCATGCTCAAGGTCAGCCACCGCAAGTACATGAATTTGACCGACGCCATGGCGCACTCCAACAACGATTTTTTTGAACAACTCGGCGTCCGTATGGGTTTCGATACGGTTTCAAAATACGCGCGGCTTCTCGGCCTCGGCGAACTCGCAGGTTACAATCTGCCGGAAGAACATCCTGGCGCGTTCCCCAGTGCACCACCTGCGCTGGGTGGCGTCGCGCGCATGTCGAGCTTCGGTGAAGGCATTCAGATTACCCCGCTGCAACTCGCCGCGCTTGCCGCTGCGTTTGCAAATGGCGGGACGCTCTACTATTTGCAATATCCGCGGACTCCGGAAGAAGTCGCCAAGTTCGCGCCTAAGGTAAAGCGCGAACTCAACATCGCCCCGATTCTGCCGGAAATTCGAGAGGGCATGCTCGCCGCGGTTCTCTACGGCACCGGTAAATCCAGCTTTGATCGTGGCGGCGACGAAATGCCCATCGGCAAGACCGGCACCTGCGACGATCACACTACGCCGTCCCACATCGGCTGGTTCGTCACCTATGCGGACGAAGCGCATCCGAGAATCGCTCTCGCCGTTCTGCTGCGCGGTAATACCCGCAGCGTGAAGGGGCCGATGGCCGCCGTCATCGCCGGTCGCATCTATCGCAAGCTGCGCGAACAGAATTATTTCGGGCCTGCGACAACCGCGCAGACCACACCCGCGAAGCCCCTTATCACCGGTAAGTAGTCGTTCGGTTCGAGAAACGCCGCAATTCGAGGCTTGAGTTTTCGTTTGATCTATTTGCTGTGTGCAGGCGTTGTGGATACCGTCGGCGCGTGCTCGAATTTCTCATCGTCTATCGGTTCATTAATCTTCACTTCCACGATTTTCGTCGAGAGCCGCGTTCCCCAAGCTCCTCCGGGGCTGGACCATTTCACCACGAATGGCATCTTTACTCCGCCAACCTCTCGGTAATCCTCATAATCCGCTTGCACTTGGAAGCCGCCGAATACCGTTTGCTCTGTTATATGCCGCCGCACCAACAGTCCGGTCTCCGTGTCAAAAAAGAACTCCTCGCTCGTACCCTCCGGAGAAGTCCCCTCGATCACCACCGTGTCTTTAGGTCCGATCTTTTCTTTGCGCGAGACTTTCACTTTCGAGTACTGCGTTCTGATACGGCTTCCCGCATACAATTCGGATTCCCGCATGATGGAATTTCGCTGCGGGGTGTTCAGAATTCCCCAGTACGACTTCAACGAGTCCTGCGCCCAGGCCCGCTGTCCGTTGAATCCTATCCATGAGCTGTAGCTTGCTGATTCATTTGCCACCAACACCTTCGCTGGCGCCTTTTGAACGATCATAGAAACTGTTTTCGGATCGCCGCCTCTTTTCTCCAATGGCTCCGTCCGTATGATCCGGCTGTGTATTCCGTCGAGCGCAACTGGGCCGCCCAACGCCTGTGTGTAGCGGTCCAGAACTTCGTTCACACTCGGAAGCGTGCCGCCGGGGGGTGCGCCGGCGGCCACCTCCGTCTTGCTTTCACGGGTTGCGGGCAAAGTAATCGGAGCCAGCGAAATTGGATCTGTGTGTGCCTGGTGGCACGTGAAGCAGTTCACCTTGTTCTCCCCATGAAATGCGCTTTGATTGATTTGCCGCACCATCTCGATCATTTCTCGCGCGCGCGATTTTTCTTTTCGTATGTCTTTGCCAAAATCCTGGCCGCGGTGGCAGTAGTCGCAATCCACACCGAGCGAACTGGCAATGAAGGACATCGCTCCCTGCAAATCGCCAGCGCGCATCCCCTTCAGCACCTGAATGTTATGAAAAACTTTTTCCGCGGGCTGGTCCTCGATCGATTCCGTGGCCGTTTGCGCACCAGCGAATGGCGTTAGAAACACGGCGCTCAGCACGGTCACCACTATCATCCCGGCGCGACCGGAAAGTCTCTGCGCGGTATATTTGTCCACCGAAGGCGCTCCCTTTCTGTGGCGCGACAAGCGGCTTGCCAACCCGATTCGCCAATCGCCTACGCTAGTTAAAACCAGTGGCAGTGAAACGCAAGCAATTTGGGGTGAAACGCGCTCCGGCGGGGGCGAAGCGGATTGGCGTGAGCCGGTTGGGTTTACTGTTTACAGTCTCGTTAGAAAAACTGGCCCAGTGGCTCGATGAGTTTTTCCCGGTAATTTCGACTTAATGTCAATTCTGTCCCGTCAATTAGCCTGACTAGGTAATCTCCGTGAAAAACGGGTTGCAACTCGCGGATGCGCTCGAGATTCACGAGGTGTGAACGGTGGATGCGCAGGAATTTTCCCGGGTCAAGCCGCGTTTCGAGCGCTTGCAGCGTCTCGCGCACCAAGTGCGCTTCCTTACCTACATGCACCCGCACATAATTGTCCGCCGCCTCAATCCAATCGATTTCGTCGACGCGCAGGAACGTGATTCGGCCAGCCGCTCGTATTACCAGCCGCGCCGGGCGCTTCTTTTTTGCTTCCAGGTCCTCAATGAGTCCGGCGAGCCTTTCATTTAGTGCGCCCTCGCGCGATCTGCGGATCGCCTCTTTTGCGCGTTTCAGAGTGGCCTCAAAGCGCTCGGGGTCAAACGACTTTAGAAGATAATCGAGGGCGTGTACTTCAAACGCCTGCACCGCATACTTGTCGAACGCCGTAACAAAGACAATGGCGGGCGCTTGTTCTCCGGAAATCGCCTCCAGGACGCCAAAGCCATCCACTTCCGGCATTTGTACATCCAGGAACACTAAGTCCGGCTTGAGCTTTTCGATGGCGGCGATCGCCTTTTTGCCGTCGCCGCTCTCTCCGACTACTTCAATATCTTCATCCCGCGCGAGCAGCGTTCGAACGCGCTCCCGGCCCAGCGGTTCGTCATCCACGATCAGCGTACGGATTTTCATCGCTCACTTTTCCAGGAGCACGTTCATCAGGCGGACCGCTGGTCCAAAATGCGAAAGGGAAGTTCCAGTGTCACGACCAGGCCGCCCACGCCGCCCTGGCTCAGCTCGAATCGATGGTCCGCGCCATACAGCCGCGCGAGCCGAGCCCGCGTGCTTGAGATTCCGACGCCATCTTTCCTGTTTCCCGGCGAGGCGATTCCCGGGCCATCGTCTGTCACAGATATAACCAACCGGCCCTCCCTCCGATGGGCCTCTATCGCGATCCGTCCGCGCTCGGCGCGCGGAGCGATTCCGTGCCGGATGGCATTCTCGACGAGCGGCTGCAAAATCAGATACGGTGCGCCGGCATCCAAGGTCTCCGGCGCAATTTCCATGTGGATTTCGAGCCGGTCCGCAAATCGCGTCCTCTCGATGTCCAGATACTTTTCGAGGAATTCCAGTTCCTTCGCGAGCCGCACTTCCTGCACGCCGACATTTTCGAGCGTCAATCGCAATAAATCGCTAAGCCGGGCGATCATGCGATCGGCCAATTCCGGATCCTTGTGCACAAGCGTGGAGATGGCATTGAGTGTATTGAACAGAAAATGCGGATGCAGCTGCATCCGCAATGCCTGCAACTGCGCCTGCGCCAATTGCGCGGCAAGCTGCGCGGCGCGCACTTCGCCTTCGCGATAACGCGTGTAGTACAGATACCCTACGGTTGCCGCGACCAGGACCCAGTAGACGGTCAAGTATTGGTGAAACACATACGCTAGGCGAATGGGCGATGGGAGCCTCAGAAGTGTGTGCCGCGCGAGGTTGTTCAGCCACCACATCGCAACAGCGAATCCCGCACTGGCGGCAAGATGAACGCCGGCGCTTCGTGCGAAGTGCGCGCGGTCCAGCGGCACGCGACGCACGAGCCAAACAATCAACGGAGCGAGCAGCGCCCACAGATACCACTCCACCAGACTCATTTTTACGATGAGCGCGACCGGCGCATGTCCGCCGGAACTTCGGTAAGTGAGATAGGTTCCGCTGGCGAAAAACAAAGCGACGAACGTCCAGCCCGCAAAACCGAGCAGCCAGCGAACCCAGCGTTTCCCGATCATGTTAAGACGCAAGTGCTAGCTGGAGCGCGTGGCGCGGTACGCCTCCAGGCATTTCTTGGCCGTTTCGAGCTCGGAGAAGCGGCTGCCTTCCTGCTCGATGAGGTAATACTCCACTCCGCCGACGCTTTCCGCCGCTGCAAAAAGCTCTTTCCATGGAGTGACGCCTTCTCCAAACAAAACGGAGTAACCTTTTCCCGTATCAGGCGACCAATCTTTGAGATGCAACGATCGGATGCGACCTGGATTCGCTTTGATCCAGGCGACGGGATCCGAGCCTGCCTCGACGCACGTGCCGACGTCGAGCTGGAGCATGATGGATGGTTTCGTATTCTTAGCCAGAATTTCGATGGGGCGCACGCCATTCTGCGGGGCGAACTCGAACTGGTGATTGTGGTAGCCGGCGTGGAGGCCAGAACGCTCGAGCCGGTCGTTGATGTAGTCCAGCGTTTCGGCGATCTCTTTCCAGCGATCGAGGCCGGGATCGTGCGTGGAACTAGCCATCACCAGGTATTTGCAGCCCAGAATCTGATTCATGTCCGCGGCGCGCGCAATCTTGTCCGGCCCAAAGTAGCTGCTGTCGTTGTGCGTTGAGTAGCAACGAATTCCCAGATCATCGAGCAATTTCCGCACATCTTTCGTCTGGCTCTCCGTCCATTCGAAATACGGAGCGTAAAACTCCACGCACTGATACCCCATACCAGCGACGGCGCGAACGGTGTCCATCAAATCTTTCTTGAGTGCTTCGCGCACGGAATACAATTCGAGTCCCACGGGAATTTTTGTCGCCGCGCGAAGCTGCGCTGCCAGGGGAAGCACCGCCGACATAGCCAGAAACTTTCGGCGCGACAAAGTGTTTATATTCATGGCTGCATCCTACTTCAGAATCTCGAAAATTACATCGTCGTGCGAGTGCGCGCGCCGAGATTCCCCGAAGTTCCGGGTGCGCCGGCGGGGCGCGTGGGCCGATTTGTGCCTGCCTGCTTTCGATCTTGGCCCGCCCGGTTCGCGTTTGGTCGCAACAGAAAATTTCTCGATTGCATGCGATTCGAATTGAGACTAAAGAAATGGTTGCGGTAAGCTGAGTGCTTCGCAGCGAATCCAGTCTTTGAAGACGCGCCAATAGCGGCGCAGCGTGTCGCATTTCTGTGCGCCTGGCAAGGAGGAAGGATTGACTCGACGTTTTGCAATCGTGCTGGTCGCCGCACTGTGTTTCGGAGCGGGTGTGCTTGCGTACGTTTTTCGGCAGCGTCTGGCCGCCTCCGATGAATTCACCCGCCAGGCGGAGCTCGCCCGAGAAGATGCCGCGCGGATCCGGGCGAGTGTTATTTTGCCGAGTGAAAACAGGGTTCCTCGCGGTGAGAATTTTATTGCCGCCCTCGAAAAGTTCGGATTGACGCAGCAGCAGGCGACGGGGGCCACAGCCGCGGCTCAGCACGCATTTAATCTCCGGCAAGTACGCGCTGGAAATACGATCACGGTGGGACGTTCCGTCGAAGGCGAGTTGCGCGAAATCGATTACAAAATCGATCCCGACCGCATGCTAAAGATCGTACCCTCGGAAAATGGTTTTAGCGCCGAGATCAAAGCGATTCCTTCGAAAACCGAGATTGCCGTCGTTACCGGGCAGTTGCAGGATTCGCTGTTCAACGCCGTCGCGCGTGCAGGAGAATCTCCCGAAGTGGCGCTGCGCCTCTCGCAGATTTTCGGGTACGACCTGGATTACTATACCGATCCGCGCGAAGGCGATACGTTCCGCATCCTGCTCGAAAAAAAGAAATACGCGAATGGCCAGACCGCCAGCTACGGAAAAATCTTCGCCGCCGAATACGACAACCACGGCAGAAAATATCAGGCGTTACTATTTCACGACGAATTCGGCCACGCCGGTTACTACACCGCTGATGGCAAATCGTTGCAGAAAGCCTTTTTGCGCTCGCCGCTGAAGTTCGGAGCGCCGGTCACGTCGCATTTCAGCAACGCACGGTTTCATCCAATCCTGAAAGTGGTCCGCCCGCATCTGGGAACCGACTACGGCGCGCCCATCGGCACTCCGGTACAGGCCATTGGCAACGGCCGCGTCCTGTTTGCGGGACTCAAGAGCGGTGAAGGCAACATGGTCAGCATCGCACACGCGAATGGGTACGAGTCCATGTATCTGCATTTATCGCGCATGTTCGTTCGAGCTGGCGAGCGCGTGGAAATCGGCAAAACCATCGGACTTGTCGGAAGCACAGGACTTTCCACGGGACCACACCTGGACTTCAGGATTTTGCAGCGCGGCCAGTATAAGAACTTCGAGAAGCTCGGCCTGCCACCATCCGATCCAGTTTCCAAAAAGCACTTGCCGGAATTCCTGGCCGTGCGCGAGAAGTGGCTGCCAGTGCTGAAAAACCCCGAACTACTGCAAGCCGCCGCCACGCCCGATGCCGGTCTGTCGGCTGCCCCCACGCGGTAACGCTGCCGCGCGAACCCCGGTTCACCGTGCTAGCTGCGCACCATGGCTCAATAAATCACAGGTAGTGTCGGAACGTCAGCCACGGACTCCTCCGTTACGCGCAGTACGAGGAGCGTGCGATCGTCGTGCGGGGAAGTTCCAGGGCCACTGTGGCTGTCGGTAGCCGAGATGATGCGGTCAGAAAGCTCGCTTGCTGATGCCTCGGTGGAATGTTCCGCAAGGAGAGCGTGCAGACGCGCTGAGCCGAACTCTTCTTCCTGCGGGTTCATGGCCTCGAGGATTCCGTCGGACGCGAACACGACCGCGTCACCAGGTTGCAAATCGACGACTGATTCCTCGTATTGGATAGAAGGAAAAAGGCCCAGCGGTACACCTTCCGCCCGGAGCTCGGTAGTCTTACCGTCGCGAATGAGAGTGGGATATGGCCCACCAGCATTGGCCAGCGTCAAGCGCTTTTCTCGCGCGTCGTATACGGCGAAAATCAGCGCAATAAATCGCGAATCGAGTCGCGCATCGTGCATGCGCCGATTCAACATCTCTAACATGCCCGCGGGGCTCGATGGGCTGCTCACGACCAATTCGCGGAGCGTGCCGATAGCCAGCGATCCGAAGAGCGCTGCGGCCGTTCCTTTGCCGGAAACATCTCCGAGCGCCACGGCCAGTTTGCCTTCGCCGTACGGCAGAAAATCGTAAAAATCGCCTCCCAGCGTGCGGGCGGGAAGATACGCCGCAGCCAGATCCAGACCCGGAATTCCGCGCGCGCCGTGCGGGAGAAGCTGGCGCTGAATCTCGCGCGCGGTATTCAAATCGTCCTGGAGACGGACCTCATTGTCACGCGTCTCTTCGTAAAGCCGCGCGTTTTCCAGCGCCACCGCGATGAAAGATCCGAGCGTCGAGAGCATGCGCTCATTTTCCGCGGTGAACGCATTTGGCTCGATGCTCTCAAGATCGAGCACACCAACGAGCCGGTCCTGCAGAAGCAGGGGAACCGCCAGCTCGGAGCGCGGCTGCACGCCGTGCTCGCAGCCGATGTACCGCTCGTCCTTGGTCACATCTTCAACTCGGATCGAACGACGCGTGGCCGCCGCCATACCCGTAATGCCCACGCGCAGCGGCAGCTTCATGCAGACTTCGATCGAGTTCTCGTACTTCATCCCAAAGGCGCTCTCAAGGAGCTGCGTCGCTTCGTTCCAAAGCATGACGCTGAACACGTGGTAGTTGACGATGCGCTTGACGCGCTGCGCAATGCGGCGGAGCAGTTCCTCGCGGTCTAGAATCGAGGTGAGTTCGCGGCTAACGTCGTACAGTAGCGTCAGCGTCTTGGCCTGCTCGGGGAAGGCAGCCAGGAAACTCTGGGGGACCGGATCGGCGTCGCCAAGCAGGGAAAGGCCAGCGTTTTCAGAGATTTCGGTCATCTTGGCGGAACCTGGAGAAGGCATCTTCGTTAGATGTACCACGGCAGTTTCGGTTTCGGGAAGGGGCAATATATTCGGCCACTCAACATGGCATATTGTCTCTCGCCAAGCACGAGTTTTTTGTGCAGCGTGCACGGGAGGAAGCGGCTGAGCCGCCAGGTAGCGGACGAAATGAATTGCTACCGCAGGTAGCCAACGATCGAGACCACTTTAAAGATGCGATTCTTCTTCAACCTTGAGCGGAGGCCTCAGCCAGGCAATCCTCCGCACCTTAAGCCGCTGGGCGGAACCGCGTCACAAACACCCGTGATTTACGTCACCGCGCGGATTCCGTTGCGATGCGCAGAATTGGTCATGTTCCAAGTATTCAAGATCAACGAAGGTGGCGAACACTACATAGGAAAAGTGACGACTCTCAAAGAAGCCACCGCCCAAATCCTGGCCCTGGCGGAATATTGGCCTGCGGAGTATGCGATTCTCGATATCGAGAAAGGCGTCTGGAGTTCTTTCCCAGCGTACCGAGGCGGCGAGGAGTGTGGCTCCAGGGAGGTATCGCCAACCGAAGGAGAAGCGCAACTGCTCAAGCACTAGTCTGAATCCCGGGGCAGCCGAACCGGTCGCCTCGTTGCGGGACTTGGACTGAACTTCACGAGGAGGCGACGCTCGTGCGCAGCGCGGCCGGAACTGCAAGTCACGGTTTAACCCACGCGGAAATGCAATCCACTGGACGCAACAGGTTCGGATTGCGTGAGCATAGCCACAAGGGTTTCCTCGAAGGCGTCAATGTCGCCACCCATCTCTTGCGTTGCCCCGGTGTGAACCAGTCGGCCACCGGCAATCACGCTGATTTCGCTGCATAGACTGCGGATTTCTTGTGCGTCATGGCTGCTGAGAAACGTCGTGACACTCTCCGTTGCCGCAAGGCGGCGCAGGAGCTTCCACATATCGCGCTTCGCCGGTAAATCAAGGCCACGCGTTGGCTCGTCGAGGAAAAGCACTTTGGGCCGTCCCATCAAAGCCCGCGCGATTTCGACGCGGCGCTTCATTCCCGTACTGTACGTGCAGATCAGCTTGCCGCGGAAAATTGCATCGAGGCCGACGTCATCCAGGATGCGCTCGACTTCCTCGCCGGGATTGCGCATGTGGCGAATACGTGCGAAGTAAGAAAGATATTCGCGGGCCGTCCAGGTGGATTGGCTTTCGCTGGTCTCGTCGCTGACGAGACCGACGAGCTCGCGAACTTCAAGCGGCTCTCTTACGACGTCGTGGCCCCACAATTTCGCTGTGCCGGACGACGGCGGAAGAAGCGTGGTCAGCATACGGATGGTTGTCGTTTTGCCGGCGCCGTTCAAACCGAGGAATCCGTACAACTGCCCTTTGGGGATTTTAAGGGATACGCGATCCACGGCAACGAAATCGCCAAAGCGGCGCGTGAGTCCGTCGGTTTCGATGGCAAACTCGGTCGCGGTGGTAACGCCGGTGTCGCTCATCGCGTGCGCCGCCACCGCTTGAACGCGGCCCCAAAGCACACCAGCGGGAAAAGTAGCGAGGCGACGCCCATCTCGTAAATGGCGGAAGACACTTCTGCGTCGATTGCCGCGCGTGCGCTGAAGGTGCGCGGCGCAGTTTCGCCCGCCACTTGATACGTCGCTGTCACGCGAAGCGGATAGCGAACGCCGCCGACATCCCAAGGCTTTGTGGGTGTCAGTGTGACGGGAATACGCGCGACCCAGCCGGTGAGGACGTGGTGGCCATCGGCGGCAGCCGGGCCCGACTCGTTCGGGTAAGTGTGCGTCTCCAGGGCATCCGGCGAAGGAGAAAGTTTGTCCGCAGGGGCCGTAACTTCGAGACCATTTTCACCGGTGACTTGAAGATGCAGGTCCGAAACGCACTGCGTGGAATCAACTGGGAGTAACACGAGCAGATCGCGTTGCGAAGGTTCGTCGGTTCCGAACGGAGGCCATTCGTCACGATTCAGAATCGTGCTACAACAACGCGCCGGAGGTTGGCCTCCAGTGTGCGCCAAAACGAGGCTGCTGCCGGCGCGGGCGAAAAGGCGTTGGATGGAGGGCGCATTCGTCGCGTGCGGAGCGGGTTTATCGTAGTTGGTGTCCGCCATCGCCGTGGGGAGCACGACAATCAGCGCGATGAGGATTGTGATGGTCCAACGCTGACTTCGCGTGGCTTCCCACGTCTCCACACCTTGCGCACGGAGAAAAACCCAAATGGCAAGCACAAATGCTACTACGGTAACGACAAGCAGGCTGATCCACGTGCGCGCAGTGCTCGCAGGAATGCTGCCCACCGCCAACGTGAATCCGAACGCATTTTTCAACAGCACTGCAGGACTCACCAACGTTAGGTGTCCGGTGCGCGTCGCGCCATTACCCTGTGCCACGAGCAATTCTTGCAGCGGAACAAAACCGGCGTATGCGAGAAGCACGCCCATACCGGTGGCGGCGGGAGCAGCGATGCTCTGTCCGATGAAGAGCACGCCGATGAGCGAGCCGACAGCGATGCTGACGACAAGCAGGCAAGGCGCCCAAATGAGCAGTTTCGCCAAGAGCGGCGGTACACCCACGTGATAGATGTACACGAGCACCATGGGGACGAGCGCGATGTAGTACGCTGCGGCCAGCGAGAACAGGACGAGTATTTTCGCGAGCAGCCAGTCGCGCCTGGCGACCGGCGCAGTGAACACGCTTTCGACAAAGCGATTCGCTCGCGGACTAGCAAGGAACGCCGCCGCGAGCGGAATGAACGCTAACGGAACGAGGAAATACGCGATGATGCCGTAGCCGTCGAGCCACGTGTCTTGCGTTCCCACCGTGGCTACGCAGCCGACCGCGAACAAGACGACGCCGGCGCCGACCAGCGCGAACCGGCCGCGCACCGTGGCTCTAAGTTCCTCGACGAACAAAGTTCCGATAGCCATGATTTCGCTGAAAGAGTAGTCCCCTCACCCACTGCGCGCGCTAGTGCCGTGCTCGAGCCGCCGAGCTTATTCTTCGTGATCGAGCGGCTTGCCGTCTGGCCCTACTTGAATTTCGTGTTTTTTGCCGGAAGCCTCGACTTTGGCTTCGTACGCCACGAGCTTTCCGTTTTTCGTCAAGGATTCTACTTTCAAAATCTTGCCGCCAGCGGCTTTCGCGTTGAGCCCCGCAGCGACGCTTGGAGGAAGCGAACTCAGAGCTACTTCCTCTTCGACCTCGACGATGGCTCCCGTCGAATCGATCTCGACGTCTTTGCTGTGACCGTTCACGACCAATTCGACCTCGTAAGTCGTCTTCCCGTGTTCCATTTCCTTCGAGAATCCCTTGATCGTCGCGCCTTTACTCGCGTCCGCCACGGTCTTTTCTACCGCCGGGGGCAAGTCCGCGCGCTTTATTTTGGTTTCTTGAGCAAAAGCCGTTGCCGCTATCGCAAGGCAAGCCATGGTCAGGGCGGTCGCTCTTCGGAGATGGTTCATGACTTCCTCCTTCTGAAAGGGTCGGGACGTTTCCTGAAACTCGAAACGAAGAAGCGCCATCATGGTGCAATCAACCTAAACAGATCATTAATGACAGGAATTCTTAGCGCTTCGCGACGATAACCCAGCGAATTTGATATATAGTCGGCGGGGCTTGAGACGAAAGACAAGAAATCGGATTGAGGGGGAATTTTCGATGCGAAGCAAGCGACTGGTCAGAGCGATTTGCGTAACTGCGGGATTTGCGGCGGCGATTGCATTGCTGACGTCCATCGGACTCGCGAAGGACGCCGGTCAGTATAAAGTGCTGAAGACCGCCAAAGTGGGCGCCGAGGGCGGCTACGACTACATCTTTGCGGATGTAAAAGGACGACGATTGTACATTCCGCGCGGCGGACAATCTGGCGGGCAGGTGATGGTGTTTAACCTCGATACGCTGGAATCGGTCGGCTCCGTGCCGGACGTGCGATCCGGCGGTGCGACGGTTGATCCAAAATCGCATCACGGCTTCTCTACGACGAAGCCCCTCACGATGTGGGACGCGAACACATTGAAGGTGATCAAGACCATCGACGTTGAGGGCCGGCCGGACGGAATTCTCTGCGATCCGTTCAATTCACGAGTGTGGGTGCTCAGCCACCAGCCGCCGCACGCGACGATTATCGACGCAGCAGCGGGAACGATCGTAAAGACGCTAGACCTCGGCGGCGCGCCAGAGCAGGCGGTGAGCAATGGCAAAGGCACAATTTACGTGAACATCGCGGACAAGGCCAACATCGCCGTAGTGGACGCGAAGAACCTCACCGTGACCGCGCACTACGATATGAGTTCGAAGGGCACCGGGGGCAGCGGCTTGGCGTTTGACGCCAAGCATCACATTTTGTTCGCCTACTACCGGCAACCTTCGCCTGTGGTGGTCATCGTGAACGCTGACAACGGCAACATCATTACGACTCTTCCGACGGGCACCGGTGTGGACACCGTGGCGTTCAATCCCGCGACGATGGAAGCCATTAGCGCGGAAAATGCCGGGACGATGACGTTTATCAAAGAAAAAAGCCCGACAAGTTTCGAAGTCGAGCAGACGCTGCACACCATGGTGGGCGCGAAAACGCTGACGCTCGACACCAAGACGAATCGTCTTTTCACCATGGCGGCGGAGTTCAGCCCGCCGCCTCCTGATGCTCCTCCCGGACCCGCAGGGCGGCCGCCGCGCGGCCCGATGATCCCCGGTTCGTTCACCATTCTGATGGTCGGACGTTAGTCGCAAAGCCTCCAAGTGCCAGTGGCGGGCGTGATGATGCGCTCGCACGCGAACGCGGGAGTGTCTTCTGCAACCGGGCTGTTAACTCTATGACGGCGTGCGCCTTGACGCGCTCCATACACGAATCTACGCTAGTTGAAGGGGGGCAAGAGTGGGAGCGAGGATGAGTGCGCTTCAAGGGCAGGGTCTGGATTCACGGCCGTGCGCGTATTGCGGGAAGCCCGTTCTCACGCGGCTGAACCGCTGTCCATTTTGCCGCGAGGAACAGCCCCAGGTCCGGCTCACGGGTAAAGTCTTCAAGGAAGGCGGCTACCAAATCCGCCGCGGTCTGCTGTACATGCTGCTGGGAGCAGTGATCTACTACTTTGGCGGTGGATACAGCCCGCTGAAGCTGCCGATTTCTGTGGATCCGATGTACATCAATTATTTTGCTGAGATCGTCGTTTTGGGCGGCCTGGGAATGAGTCTCTACGGCCTTTTCCTACGATGGAAATCCTGAGTTAAGCCATCCGTCGGGAATCTCATTTTCGCTCAACGGCCAATGCAAGAAGTCGCGAAGTAAGCTTGCCCGAACAATCAAAAAATATCAGCAGAACATTCCTCGTCTTGACCAACGGCCCGGCCGGACAAAATAGAAATTTCGTTAAGAAATTTCCAGCCTTTACGGAACACTCCCTGTCCGTCGGTACAGCGTGACCGATTGGGGGAGTACTCGCCCTTCCAATGCTCGCCGCCTGCGCGACCGCGTGGCCTACTGAAGGTCACGGACCCGGGCCGGGTCCCGACATTCGAGTCCGAAATCGTATCCGGAGGGGAATCATGAAAAAGTTGATTTTGGGTTTTGCCGTAGCAATGCTCAGCGTCTCGTATGGTGCTGGTATGGCTGTGGCGCAGGGGCCGGCAGGAGCGGGCGCGGCGGGCGCATCCAGCGGCTCTAGCGGTTCAGGTGGGCATTCGCTTAACCCAATCAAGTGGGTAAAGAAGGACAGCAAGCCGGCAAGCGACAAGTCGGATGCCAAGGCTGAGCAGGATAAAAAACTGACGGCGAACCTGCAGGCACAAGGCGTTCTCGCCCCAAACATTGATGCAAAAGTTGCGTGCGATAACTTCAAAGCCCTCGAAGATTGTGTCGCTGCGCTGCATGCGAGCAAGAATCTCGGGTTGGATTTCAACTGCTTGAAGTCGAACATGACGGCCGTGCTCGTCAGCGCCGATATGACCTCCTGCAAAGAAAATGGCGGCGACAAGGGCGTGAGCCTCTTGAAGGCCATCAAGGCGATGAAACCGGACGCCGACGCGAAGGGCGAAGCGAAAAATGCGGAAAAGCAGGCCAAGGACGATTTGAAGGCGGCGGGCGCGTAAATCGAGCCTGCCTCGCGAGAAGCGAAGCTTCAAATATTGCCAATTACGAATCGGAAAAGAGCGAGTGAGCACGAAACCTCACTCGCCCTTTTCATTTGTTGACGGATACGGAGGATGTTGCGTCGGCGATGGCCTTCCACCGCGGAAGCTTCTCCCGGAGTAGAATCCGTGCGCTGGCGCGTTGCCATGTGCAATGCCTCGCTGCCCGGAGGAGCCGTGGCCCCAAAGCCGAAGCACGCCTTCAAAAAAATCCTGGACCAGCTTGAGCGCCATTACGGTCCGCAGGAATTGTCCGGGCCGGACAATCCGTACGAAATGATTTTATTTGCGAACTGCGGCTATCCGGCTGCGGACATATCTTGCGCCAAAGGATTCAATCCATTGAAGGCCGAAGTCGGCACCAAGCCGGAGCAGATTCTGAAAGCGTCGAGCGCGAAGCTCGCAAAACTGACACGCGATGCGGGGATGTTTCCAGAGTTGCGCGCGGAGAGATTGAAAGTGATCGCGCGCATCGCCACCGAGAACTTCGGAGGAGATTTGAACTGGGCGCTTGAGCGAACGATGAAAGACGAGAAGACGCCTGAGGAGAAAAGATTAAAGCGAGCGAAAAGAGCGTTGAAGGAATTTCCAATAATCGGCGAGCCGGGAGCGGACAAGATTATTCTTTTTGCAGGGCTGGCTCCCGGAGCGGCCGTGCCTTCGGCGCAGACCGGCGTACCGCAGCGGATTTTCTTCGGTACGGAAGACAAGAACTATGGAAAGGGTTATCGCGCGGCGCAGGAAGCCATGAACGCCGAATTGCCGCAGGATTTTGCGGCGAGACGCCGAGCGTATTCGCTGCTGAAAAAGCACGGCCAGGAGATTTGCAAGAGCACGAATCTGAAGTGCGAGATTTGCCCCATCAGCAGGATGTGCTTGTATTTTTGGGAAAACAGGTAACCCAACCTGTGAGCCGCCGTTTTGGGTGAGCCTTATGTTTGCCGAGGTGTTCTGAGAATCTGCCCGGCATCCAGGGTCGCAAGCGCTTCCAGGCATTCGGGCATTAACGGAGTGAGGTCGCGAAGGCGGCTTGATTTTGACCGCAGAATCACAACTGAGATCTTTCGTCCGCGCATGTTCAGCTGATGTTCGATGCCGCGATCCATGGTGAGAAGAACATCGTAGCCGCCGGCCTCGGCCAAGCGCAACAATTCCCCATTTTCCTTTCCGGCGAATCCTGCTTCGGAAGCGGTGCGGCATTCATGACCGGACAGGTGTTTCTTAAGTTTGCGGGGCAGGCACTCGTCGAGGAGAATCCTCATCCAAGCTCGGCGACGAGAAGTGACTTGGCGTGTTCAAGAGCTGCGATGGCGTATTCGCGGGAGACAGTGGGGAAATCGTCGAGAAATTCGTCGAGAGATTCGCCGCCTTCGAGATAGTCGAGAAGATTCTGGAAGGGCACACGCGTACCGCGGAAGACGGGAGTTCCGCCCAGAATCTTGGGGTTCCTGGTGATGACGCCGTTCGAAGGCAACGCGAGCTTGGCCACTGGATTGTCTCCCAATCATCATACCATTTGGCGGGATGGTGATTGGCTGCCAACGGAGGCACACGCTGAAACGGTCCCCAAAAAAAGACGAGGCGCAGGTTGCGGATCAGGGGTGCTCCGGTGGAAGTGAGCGCAGACTTGAAGTCTGTGCCACGGTCATGCTCGAAGTTGACGAAGCGCACAGTGAAGAGTGCCTGTGCTATTTCACTTCCCAGGTGTCGCCGGCGCGCAAAAGTTTGGCCAGATCCCCGGGGCCGCGCTTGGCGATGACATCTTTGATCTGTTGGTTCATCACGTCTTCGTAGCGTGGCAAGTCATCCCAGGCGCGCAGCACGCCGATCGGCGTCGGGAAACCTGGGCGGTGCTCCATGTGCGAAAGTAGGAACGCGTACGACGGACGCGGATGGTGCGCGTCGTGCACGACGAGATCTGTTTCCGCGACGCCGTTGCCGAGTTCCACGACTTCGATGTCGCCATCAGACTTGCGGCGAATGCCCTTTTCGCGATTTTTGCCAAAGACGAGCGGCTTGCCGTGCTCGAGTTGCAACACATGCTCACTACGGGCATCTCGTTCGGTCAGGTTGAACCACGCGCCGTCATTGAAGATATTGCAGTTCTGCAGGATTTCAATGAACGCCGAGCCGCGATGAGCCGCAGCCTGCTTTAGCGTGTCCTTCAAGTGCTGCTGAAACACGTCCACAGACCGCGCGACAAACGTCGCTTCCGCGCCTATCGCCAGCGAAACCGGGTTGAACGGGCGATCCACCGAGCCATAGGGCGTTGACTTCGTCTTTTTATTGAACTCGGACGTCGGCGAGTATTGGCCCTTCGTAAGACCGTAGATGCGATTGTTGAAGAGCAAGACTTTCAGACCGACATTGCGGCGCAACATGTGAATCGTATGGTTGCCGCCGATGGAGAGCGCATCACCGTCGCCCGTGGCTACCCAGACTTCGAGATCCGGACGAATTGCTTTGATACCAGTAGCAACCGCCGGCGCTCGCCCATGAATGGTGTGAAACCCGAACGTGTTCATGTAATACGGAAAGCGGCTCGAGCAGCCGATGCCGGAGACCACAACAAAATTTTCTTTCTTGATGCCCAGCTCCGGAAAAACGGATTGCACCGCGGAAAGAATCGCGTAGTCGCCGCAGCCCGGGCACCAGCGCACTTCCTGGTCCGTCTGGAAATCTTTTTTGGTGAGAGGCGGTAGCGGCGGTGGAAGCGTTGCGGTGCTCATCAGGAAACCTCTCCAAGAATCTCTTCAATCTTCTGTTCCAGCTCGACTTGTTTGAACGGACGGCCTTGAATCTTGTTCAGGCCGATCGCGTCCACCAGATACTTCGCGCGGAGCACCCAAAGCAGTTGCCCCATGTTTAGCTCCGGCACGAGCACGTTCTTGTAGCGCGAAATCACATCGCCCAGATTTGACGGAAGCGGATTCAGATACCGCAAATGCACGTGGCCGATTCTGCGTCCGCGCTCGCGTTGCGCCTTTAGCGCGGCGGTAATCGCGCCATGCGTCGAGCCCCACGCGACGATGAGCAAATCGCCCGACTTGTCGCCCACCGGTTCGACGTCGGGAATTTCCTGCGCCACCGCCGCAACTTTCGCGGCGCGGATGCGCACCATGTTTTCGTGATTGAGCGGCTCGTAATTGATGTTGCCGGTGACGTCCTGCTTTTCCAGGCCGCCAATGCGATGTTCGAGGCCGCGCGTTCCGGGGACCGCCCAGGGCCTCGCCAAAGTTTGCGGATCGCGCTTGTAGGGAAGATAGCCGTTCGGGCTGTTCGGCTCTGTCGCGAAAGTGACGGGGAACGCCGGGATTTCGTCCACGTTCGGAATGCGCCAGGGCTCCGCGCCGTTCGCCAGATAGCCATCGGAAAGTACGATGACCGGCACCATGTACTTGATCGCGATTCTGCTCGCTTCGAGCGCTACCCAGAAGCAATCGCTTGGCGTCGACGCCGCGAGAATGGGAATCGGCGCTTCGGAGTTGCGGCCAAACAGGGCTTGCAGCAAGTCGGCCTGCTCCGTTTTCGTCGGCAGTCCTGTGGACGGCCCGCCGCGTTGGATGTCGCAAATCACGAGGGGAATTTCCACCGCCACCGCCAAGCCCATCGCTTCGGTCTTCAGCGCCATCCCCGGCCCAGAAGTGGTGGTAATGGCCAATGCGCCAGCATAAGCAGCGCCGATCGCGCTGGTGATTGCCGCTATCTCGTCTTCCGCTTGAAACGTCATTACGCCGAAATCTTTATACTGCGAAAGTTCGTGCAAAATATCCGAAGCCGGCGTGATGGGATAGCTGCCCTGGAACAGCCGCAATCCTGATTTCTGCGATGCGGTGACGAATCCCAGGGCCAGCGCCTGGTTTCCGCTCAAATTGCGGTACATGCCGGGAGCGAGCTGCGCCGGAGGAATTTCGTAGCTGACTTGAAACGCTTCCGTTGCTTCGCAGTACGAGTAGCCGGCCTTCATGGCCAGCTTGTTCGCTTCCACCAGCAACGGCTTGTTTTTGAACTTTGCGTCGATCCAGCGAACCGTCGGGTCCATCGAACGGTTGTAAAGCCAGTAGCACATACCCAGGGCAAAAAAGTTTTTACAGCGGCTCATGGATTTGGCGTCGAGGCCGAGGTGCTCGAGAGCCGTTTTGGTCAGGCGCTCCAACTCCACGGAAAACAGCCGGAACTTATCGAGCGAGTGGTTCTCGAGCGGGTTCTCTTCCATTTTCGCTTTGCGAAGATCGTTGTCCGTGAACGCATCGGAATTGACGATCAGGATGCCGTTGGCTTTCAAATCCGCAACGTTCATCTTGAGCGCGGCCGGATTCATCGCGATCAAAACGTCAACCGCGTCTCCCGGCGTATACACGTCGCTCGAGGAAAAATGCAGTTGGTAGCCGCTTACACCGGGAAGCGTGCCGGCAGGAGCGCGAATTTCGGCAGGAAAGTCAGGAAATGTCGCGATATCGTTGCCGTAGAGCGCCACGGTGTTGGTGAATTGGCTGCCGGTAATCTGCATGCCGTCGCCAGAGTCTCCGGCGAAACGGATCACCGCGCGGTCAATCACTTCGCGCCGGTGCTTTACCGGCGGCGTTTCAATCAATGTGGACATAATGACCAGGGCTCCGCGACTTCTGGACTCCCGCTGAATTCCCCCGTGGGAGTGTGGCTCGAATTATTAGATGGGCGGCGCGGAAAGCAGGTTGGAAGCTGTGTCCGGCCGCCCGGAGCCGACTGGAAAAGGATACCATACCGGCTCGTGCGCAGCGGGGAGAGAGTCCGCTACGCAGCAATCTGTCATTATAGAAAGGACGCGCGGAGGCGCCGGCAGGTTACGCAAAAAATCCATTTGCTTCAGGCTTTCGCGGCAGAAGCCGCGGCCGCTTGATCCAGGAATCGCGCGCGCTGCCAAATGAGTACCACCAGCGTAGTTGCGATAAAAATGATGGCGAAGATCATGGTCGATTTTATGTACGTATCCGAGAGCATCGGATTGGCGCCCGCGAACGCCGGATTCTGGCCGGTCATGCTCGCCATTGCCGTGCGCATCACGCGGGTGTAGTTGGGCGAGAACACCGTCGCCAGGCAATTTGCGAGACCCACAACTTGCAGCACGAACTCCCCATAAAGCGCCCACACTTTTAATTTCAAAATGCCGATGCCGGCGACGCCGGACGCCAGACCGAGGACGACCATAGATATCCTCGGAGCGGTCCCATAAAACGGATGCCCAAACAGAAAAAACGGCATGTCTGAGGGCACCGGCACGAACAGAAACAAAGCCATGAAAACGGAGCCCACGATCAAGAATCCCGCCAGAATCGTCAGCGGGAGGGGACACGCAGGCCGTTTCTGTTGCGGTGCCAAAGCCGCATCAGCAAGTTGCGGAAAACCGGAAGCGTCCAGAGCAGGCACGGTTAGCGCGGAGATCGTAAACGCTTCCGCCACTCGCGGCCGCGTAAACAGCACCAGCCACCAGACGCCGATCGCCGCTGGAATGCCGTAGAAAATTACCATGAAAATCTTGGTGAACAGCATGACCCGGCCGGTATCCGCTCCGCTGGCGTTCGGCAGGCTAATTCCCATCCCGCTGCTGAAAATCACCAGGCTGAATCCGACGATAGCCAGGCAGGTTATCGCCATGAAGCCGCCCCAAACCAGTATCGAGATGCGTGCCCAGTTGCGGCGGCGGATCACGCCCACGCCAACGAAGATTCCGAAGACGGCGATCGCAAACATCACGACCATAACCGCCTCTGACATGGCGCGTGCCGTAGCCGGCATCGGCGGCGCGCCCGCCCCTGCGGACAACTGTGGAAGGAGGAGCATCGAAACCGCGCCGATCAGACTGATCAGAATGCCGAACAGACTCAGCGCGATGGCGACAACGCCCGCGATAGTTACAGCTGGAAGCGATTGCTTTGTAGGCATGGGCACACCCAATTCATCATGGCAAGTCGCGCGTGAAATTGTCCACGGCCGGCGCAACCCGCGTTTCCAGAAGTGAAGCGCGCTAACAGGGAAAGGAACCCGAAACAACTTACCGCTTGACGTTCGCTTTCTTTTCGCCTAAAGTTGCCATGGTTCGCAAGTTCCCACCGGAGGCGAGACATGGCCCTGACCAAACGGCAAAAAGAAGTGCTCGACTACCTCGTTTCCTTTGAGACCAAGCACGGCTACTCTCCAAGCTTCGAAGAGATTGGCAAGGGCCTCAAGCTCACGTCGCTCGCGACCGTCCACAAGCACATCACCACGCTCGAGAAAAAAGGCTTCATCCGCCGCGGCTACAACCAGAGCCGCTCCATCGAGATTCTGCAATTGCCCAAGCCGGTAAAGGAACAGATTAGCGACCGCAAAATCCAGGAGTTGCCGCTCGTCGGCCGCATCGCCGCCGGTCGGCCTCTCGAAGCCGTTGAAGCGCGCGAGACCATCTCTCTCGGCGATTTTGCACGCGGCGGAAACTCTTTCGTCCTGCAAGTGAAGGGCAGCTCCATGATCGATGACCACATCGTGGACGGCGATTACGTTGTCTGCGAACAGACTCAAGTAGCCAACGCCGGCGACATCGTAGTCGCCCTCATTAGCGGCGAAGAGGCCACGCTCAAGCGCTTTTATCGCGAAGGTCCGGGAAAAGTCCGGCTGCAACCCGCCAACTCCGAAATGGCTCCCATCATGGTCTCCGCAAATGACGTCAAGATTCAAGGACGCGTCATCGGCGTGCTGAGAAAATACTGAACGCGGTTATTCCTGGCTTCTGATCTGGTCAATCGGCAGTTGCACGGATGCGCCCGCGCTCCTGTTCGTCGTGCGATTTCCCATGTGTTTCTCGTGTTTCCCCGCGCCCTCCCGCACGTCCGGCGCATCCAAGCATCGGTTCCCAATTCCGGATACTATATGGGGCCGCACCGGCCTACCGGAACCTCACAGGTTCTTAGGTCCGACGCGAGTTCGGCAGTCACGTTGTGTGGAAAGGCGGAAGATCGCAGTGCCGCTGAAGGGCGAAAAGATTCTCCTCGTCGAGCCGGATTCATCCTCGCGCCAGCAGCTCGAGGACGCGTTACGCTCCGCGGGCTATGAAGTTTCGTCCGCGGCGACCCAGGATGAAGGCTTCCGTCTCGTTCGTGCCGGCGACACCGATGTGTTTTTGTTCGCGGCAAATCTCGCTGATCTCCAATGTTGCAATGCGCTGGCGGAAATAAAGGGTCTTGCTGCCACGGCTAACACGCGTGTCCTCCTTCTGGTTCGCGGCAATGCTTCGGAACGCGCTCGCGCCCTCGACTTGGGCGCCGACGACGTTCTGTCTGCTCCGTGCGATCCCGGCGAGCTGCTGGCCCGCGTCCGCGTGCAACTCCGCGCCAAGCACTCCGCGGAAGATTTGCAGCAAAAATCCCGCATCGCCGAGGAAGGCCAGGAAATCGCCCACACCGCATTTCAGGCGCTGGCGGTCACGGAAAAAATGACCCGCGATGCGTTCTCTGTCGATCGCGCCTTAAAAATCGGTGTTTCCGCGCTGCTTGGCGTGGCCCTGCTAATCACCGTTTTGTTCGTGCTCTTTTCTCGCCACGAAGCAAAAGAAAACCGCCGCGCCTACTCCGTCATCGCGCAACTCGCCAGCGGCATTCGAACGCAGCAAGCGCTCGTTGCCGAGGCTCGCAAAGCGCGCGAAGAACTGCGGCAATCGGATCTCACGGAGCAAAAACAACAACTGCAACAGGAAACGGATGATCTGCGAAAGGAAATATCCAGCGCGGATGAAGCCCAGGTCGCGGATCTTCGCAAGAAGTTAGACGACACCTCCGCGCGGCTGAAGCGCGTCGAAGGCCAGACCAGTGCGGCTGAGGCCATCATTCGCGTGACCGCCCCGAGCGTTTGCCTGCTTCACGTTTCCGTTTCGTTCAGGGACCAGGACACGCGGCGGCCGCTGCGCTACGCCGCCATCAACCCGGACGGCCAGCCCATGAAGGACGGCGACGGCAACGTAGTCTACAGCTTGGAGGGCACCGCGTCGGAAGTTCGCGAGGACTACTTCGGCACCGGATTTGTCGCGGGCAACAATGAAATCCTTACCAACCATCATGTCGCGCAGCCGTGGTGGAAAAATGATGAACTGAGCGCCGCCATGCAACAGGGATTGCAGCCAGTCGTCGCGGAGATGGCTGCGTACTTTCCCGACGGAAGTGCCGGGATTCCTGTTAGCGTCTCGCAAATCTCGCCAGATGCTGACCTCGCCATTCTTCGCGGTGACCTTTCAGGCTTGAAGCGGCCGGTCTTGAAGCTCGATGCGCGCAGGGAAGCCGCCATCAGTGGCCAGTCGCTGATTTCGCTTGGTTACGCGACCGGTTTGAGCGCGATTCTCGCCCGCGCCGGTGAAGACGCGGTGCAGGACATTGTCCGCGTTTCCGGCGGAGACCCGACCCGTGTGGTTGAGGAACTGGAGAAGCGCAAATTGATTCGCCCGTTGGTCACGCAGGGCCACATCGGCGATGTCCTGCCCGATAAGATTGTCTACGATGCGCAAACCACTTCGGGCGGCTCCGGCGGCCCGCTCCTCAATCGCGACGGCGAGGTAATCGGTGTCACCTTTGCCATCGTCCGCGGTTTCGGTGGTTCGAATTTCGGCGTTCCCATTCGCTATGCGCAACCGCTGCTTAAACCATAATTTCGCCTCGCCATTGTTCTCGCCGCGCGAATCCGCAAACTCTTCCTCGCGCCTCCGCATTCGTCACGCGATGTCCGGCGCTCGCGTCGCGATCGCTTTTCTCGTGATGCTTGCTCTGATTTGCCCCGCCCCATCCGCCGCATACGCTGTCCTCGCGCATGAAGCCATCATTGACGCGGCTTGGGAAACGCACATCAAGCCCCTGTTGAAAGCACGATTCCCCGGCGCGACGGAAGACCAGCTGAGCGAAGCGCAGGCCTACGCCTATGGTGGCTCCATCATTCAGGACATGGGCTACTATCCCTACGGCAGCCATTTTTTCAGCGACCTGACGCATTACGTCCGCAGCGGCGATTTCGTGCAAGCCCTTCTTCGCGATTCGCGCGGCCTGGACGAGTACGGCTTCGCCATCGGCGCGCTCGCGCATTATGCCGCGGACAACGACGGCCACCGCATGGCGACGAATCGCGCCGTTCCCATCCTCTATCCCGGCTTGCGGAAAAAATATGGCGACGTCGTCTCCTACGAACAAAATCCGTTGGCGCACGCGAAAACGGAATTTGGTTTTGACGTTCTCGAAGTAGCTAGCGAGAGTTACGCCCCCGACGGTTATCACGATTTCATCGGCTTCGAAGTTTCTCAAGATCTTTTGGACCGCGCCTTCGAAGAAACCTATGGATTGAAGTTGAAAGACGTTCTTCTCGACGAAGACAAAGCGCTGAACTCTTATCGCCATGCCGTCAGCAAGACGATTCCGACGGCTACCAAAGTCGCGTGGAGCTTGAAAAAAGACGAAATCAAAACCGAGCTTCCCGGAATGACCAAACGGCGCTTCCGTTACTATCTCTCGAAATCAAATTACGAACGCGAGTGGGGCAAGAATTATCAAAAGCCGACCTGGCGCGAACGGTTCCTGGCGTTTATCTATAAGCTCATTCCCAAGTTCGGCCCTCTGAAAGTCCTGCAATTCCGCACGCCGACTCCGGAAACTCAGAAAATGTTTCGCGGCAGCTTCAATGCGACGCTCGAACGCTACAAGGCCCTGATTCGCGACCTCCACGACGGGCGCCTCGATTTGCCGAACGACAATTTCGACGTCGGTGAATCCACCGGACCGGGTAAGTACGCATTGAATGACAACGCGCATGCTCATTTGCTCGATCGCCTCGCAGCGGCGAAATTCGCCGGCGTAACGCCCGATCTCCGCGACGAATTACTCCATTTCTTTTCGGATCCAGACGCGCCCTATGCCACGAAGGGGGACCCGAAGGAATGGGCGAACGTGCAGGCCGAAGCCGTCCAATTGAAAGATGCGTCTACTTTGGTGATCGTTCCGGATTCGCCACGCAAGCGCTGATTCCCGCCTGTCTTGGGTTTCTCCGTGCCGCAGGTCCACAATTCTCGGTCACCAGCGCGGCCGTTATTCAAATTCTGGCTTTGTCTAATCGAAAAATGTGTTCCGTGCGCCCGTCGCGCGCGTGAAACAATAAGGGGTTTCACGCCCAACCGTATTCAAGATGGAATGACCGCGCACCAGCCAATTCGCAAACTCCTCGCCGCTAATCGCAGCGAAATTGCCATTCGCATTTTTCGCGCGGCCAACGAACTCGGCCTCCGCACGGTCGGCATCTATTCGCAGGAAGACCGGCTCGCACTCCATCGCTTCAAAGCCGACGAGGCCTACCAGATTGGCGCGGGCAAAGGACCGGTCGAAGCCTATCTCGACGTCGCGGGCATCGTCGCGCTCGCGAAAGAAAAAGGCGCCGACGCCATTCATCCCGGTTACGGGTTTCTCTCCGAAAATCCGGCGTTCGCGCGCGCCTGCCACAAAGCTGGAATTATTTTCATCGGGCCCACGCCGGAGCTGCTCGAACTTCTCGGCGACAAAACTGCCGCGCGCCGCCTCGCCATTTCCGCGAACATCCCCGTGCTTCCCGGCACGGAAAACGCGGTTAGCACGTTGCAGGAAGCGCCCGATTTTGCTGCCCGTGTCGGCTACCCCGTCATCGTCAAGGCGGCGATGGGCGGCGGTGGCCGCGGCATGCGCGTGGTCCAAAGCGAATCGGAACTCGAAAAGCGGCTCGAAGAAGCGCAAGGCGAAGCGAAATCGGCCTTCGGCGATGCCAGCGTTTTTCTTGAAAAATATCTTCCCCGGGCGCGCCATCTCGAAGTGCAGATTCTTGCCGATCATCACGGCAATCTTCTGCATCTCTACGAGCGTGATTGCTCCGTTCAGCGCCGCCACCAGAAAGTTGTCGAAGTGGCGCCCGCCGCCAATCTACCGGAAACCGTGCGTGCCGAACTTTGCGACGCCGCAGTTCGTCTGGCGGGCAAAGCCGGCTATCGCAATGCCGGCACCTTCGAATTCCTTTACGACGTCGACTCGCGCAAGTGGTACTTCATCGAAGTCAATCCGCGCATTCAAGTCGAACACACCGTTACGGAAATGGTCACGGGCATTGACCTCGTGCGCTCGCAGATCCTCATCGCGCAAGGCCACGCGCTGCACGATGCGCCGCTCGCTCTGCCGCAGCAGAAACACGTCCCACTCCACGGCGCAGCCTTGCAGTGCCGCGTTACGACGGAAGATCCTGCGAAAAATTTCGCTCCGGATTACGGAAAAATTTCCACGTACCGATCGCCTGCGGGATTCGGCATACGCCTCGATGGCGGCACCGCTTATGCCGGCGCGCTTCTCGCGGCGTATTACGATTCGTTGCTCGTTAAAGTCACCGCCTGGGGCGCAAACCTTCCCGAAGCCTGCCAGCGCATGGACCGCGCGCTGCGTGAATTTCGCATCCGCGGCGTCAAAACGAACATTCCTTTTCTCGAAAATGTCGTCAATCATCCGCGGTTCCGCGCGGGCGAAGTTACAACCTCTTTTCTTGACGCCTCTCCGGAACTTTTTCGCCTTTCGTCGCGCGCGGATCGCGCCACAAAGCTCCTCTCGTACCTCGGTGATGTGATTCTAAACGGCAATCCCGAAGTCCAAGGCAAGGCCATCCCGCAAACGCTCGAAAAAGCGCCGCTCGTAGTGGCTCCCCGAATCGACCCGCCGTCCGGCACCCGCCAGTTGCTCCAAAAGCTAGGTCCGAAGAAATTCGCCTTGTGGGCACGCAAGGAAAAGCGTCTCCTTATCACCGATACGACGGTTCGCGATGCGCACCAATCGCTCCTGGCCACGCGCGTCCGCACCTATGATCTTCTTGCGACGGCCTCTGCCGTTGCGCAACGGCTTCCCAATCTGTTCAGCCTTGAAATGTGGGGCGGCGCCACGTTTGACACCGCCATGCGCTTTCTCCACGAAGATCCATGGCAGCGGCTTCGCGAACTCCGCGCGCGCATTCCAAATATCTGCTTCCAGATGCTCCTTCGCGGCGCGAACGCTGTGGGTTACACCTCCTATCCCGACAACGTCATCGTCGAATTTGTTCGCGAAGCCCACGCGCAAGGCATCGACATTTTCCGCGTATTCGATTCGCTCAACTCCATCGAAAACATGCGCGTGGCCATTGACGCCGTGCTCGAAACCGGCGCGGTCTGCGAACCGGCGATTTGTTACACCGCCGACCTGCTCGACAAATCCCGCCCCAAGTATTCGCTCAAGTACTACGTTTCGCTGGCGAAGCAACTCGAAAAGTTGGGCGCCCACTTTCTTGCCATCAAAGACATGGCTGGCCTCTGCAAACCCTACGCCGCATTCGAACTCGTCAAAGCGTTGCGCGAAGAGATATCTTTGCCCATCCATTTCCACACGCACGATACCAGCGGCGTCAATTCCGCCTCGATTCTGAAAGCCTCCGACGCGGGCGTCGACGTCGCCGACGCTGCGATTGCCGCCATGAGCGGAGGCACCAGCCAGCCCAACTTGAACTCCATCGTTGCCGCGCTTCGTCACACCCCGCGCGACACTCGGCTCGACATCGAGGCTCTCAACGATTGCTCCGACTACTGGCAAGTCGTTCGCACATTCTACGCACCGTTTGACTCGGGGCCGAAGTCCGGTTCAGCGCGCCTCTATCAGCACGAAATTCCCGGCGGCCAGTTCACCAACCTCCGCGAGCAAGCTGCCGCTTTGGGCCTGGCGCACCGCTGGCGCGAGGTGGAAACAACCTACGCCGAGGTCAACCAGCTTTTCGGCGACATCGTTAAAGTCACGCCATCCAGCAAAGTTGTCGGCGATATGACGCTTTTTCTGCTGTCCAACGAAATCCGGCCCGCTGATATTTTGAAGCTCGATGAGACGCACGATCTCGCGCTTCCCAATTCCGTTGTCGAAATGTTTTCCGGCGCCCTCGGCGTGCCTCCCGCAGGCTGGCCGCCCCAGCTTCAGACGATTATTCTTCGCGGGGCCGCGCCGCTCAAAGGCCGCCCCGGCGCAAACCTCCCTTCCGTAGATTTGCGCGAAGCCTCCGCGGCGCTCGAGAAAAAACTCGGACACTCCGTACGTCGCGACGATCTACTCAGTTCGCTCCTGTATCCCGAGGTCTTCGCGAACTTCGAAAAGTTCCGCCAAACCTATTCCGACATCAGCGTCTTGCCCACTTCCTCTTTTTTCTACGGTCTCGCTTCCGGCGAAGAAATCACCGTCGAAATCGAACCCGGCAAATCGCTCATCATCAAGTTTCTTACTTCCAGCGAACCTCACCCCGACGGAATGCGCACGCTCTTTTTCGAACTCAACGGCCAGCCCCGCGAAGTTACCGTCCGCGATCGCGCCCTGCGCGTTGTCGAACGCGCACATCCGAAAGCAGATCCTGCCGAACCTGGTCACGTTGCCGCGCCGACTGCTGGTATCATCAGTAGCATCGCCGTGCAGTTGCATCACGCCGTGGATCGCGGCACGAAACTCTTGACCCTCGAAGCCATGAAAATGCAGTCGAACATTTACGCGCCCATCGCCGGCCGCGTCACCAAACTTTTCGTCACGCCCGGGCAGCACGTCGAAGCGAAAGACCTGCTCCTTACCATCGCGCCGTGAGCGGTCCGAATCTTCGCAAACACGAGAATTTGTTCTCGCGCTTTTTGAGAAACCAGCGCGATTTGATTGTCTACCTTCCGCCCGGCTACGACGGGCAGCTCGGCCGCCATTTTCCCGTTCTCTATCTCCACGACGGCCAGAATCTTTTCGACGGCGCGACGTCGTTCATTCCCGGGATGGATTGGCACGTAGGGCAGACTGCCGATCAAGCTATCGCCATGGGCGCGGTGCAACCGCTCATCATCGTCGGCATGTACAACACCAAAGCGCGCATTCGCGAGTACACGCCGACGCACGTTCCCAAGCTCGGCGGCGGCCGCGCCGATCGCTACGCCAAATTTCTCATCGAAGAAGTCAAACCGTTCATCGATCGCGAATACCGAACGCTTTCCGGCGCGGAATACACCGGCATCGGCGGCTCTTCTCTCGGCGGTCTCGTGTCTCTCTACCTCGGCCTCAAGCTTTCGAATATTTTCGGGAACGTTGCCGCGCTTTCACCTTCGGTCTGGTGGAATCAGCGCGTGATGCATCGCTTCGCGCAAGCTTACGACGCTCATGCTCGTCCTCGCATCTGGCTCGATATCGGCACGCGCGAAGGTCCGCGCATCGTTCAGGACGTCGAGCAATTCCGCGACGTGCTTCTCCGCAAAGGTTGGCGTCTCGAGGAAGACTTGCACTACGAGCGCGTCGAAGGTGCCGAGCACAACGAAGCGGCCTGGGCGCAGCGCGTCGGGCCATTTCTGCAATTTTTGTATCCCGCGCGGTAGCTCGCGGATATAATCCCCGCCTGCCGCGCGGCGTTTCGCCTCCGCTCGCGCGCTACTGTTGCCGCACGCACAGGTTTCTCGATGCCCGAATCCCGTCCTCTCACTATCCTCTGCGTCAGCTCTTACGAAAAAGGTCAGGAATTTCTGCGCACTTGCAAAGCGCTGGGCTGCCGCGTGCTCTTACTCACCGTCGAAAAGCTTCGCCACGCGGATTGGCCGCGCGAAGCCGTCGACGAAATGTTTTTCATGCCCGAGGATCTGCCCACGCAGGACCTCATCCACGCCGTCACCTATGCCGCGCGCTTCCAGCCCATCGACCGCATCGTCGCTCTTGACGAATTCGACATGGAAAACGTCTCCGCGCTCCGCGAGCACATGCGCATTCCCGGCATGGGCCTCACCACGGTTCGCTACTTTCGCGACAAACTCGCCATGCGCGCGCGCGCCAGGGAAGCCGGCCTGCCCGTTCCCGACTTTGTCCCCATTCTCAACTACGACGCCATTCGCAACTTCATGTCCCGCGTTTCTCCGCCCTGGCTCCTGAAGCCGCGCGCGCAGGCCTCCGGCATCGGCATGAAAAAGATTCACCAGCCTGACGAGCTTTGGCCCTGGCTCGATCAACTCGGTGACAAACAATCCTTTTATCTTCTCGAGCAGTTCGTTCCCGGAAGCGTTTTCCACGTGGATAGCGTCGCTTCCGAGCGCGACGTCGTCTTCGCCGAGCCGCACGCCTACGGAACTCCTCCGCTCGATACTTCCCATCAAGGCGGCGTCTTCACCACGCGCACTCTCCCGCGCGGCTCGGCCGACGCACAGTCCCTCCTCGCGCTGAATCGCCAGGTCCTCGATGAACTTGGCTTCATCCGCGGCGTCACCCACGCCGAGTTCTTGAAAGCGCACGCCGGCGGCAAGTTTTATTTTCTTGAAGTCGCGGCTCGCGTCGGCGGCGCGTACATCTCCAACGTCATCGAAGCGGCCACCGGCATCAATCTTTGGCGCGAGTGGGCGCGCCTCGAAGTCGGGGCAGGGAAGCAACCGTACCAGCTTCCGCCCACTTCTCAAAACTACGCCGGCGTCATCCTTTCGCTCGCGCGCCAGGAAACGCCCGACACTTCCTCGTACACCGACCCTGAAATTATTTATCGCGTGAAAAAATATCACCACGCCGGGTTCATCTTGCAGTCGCCTTCGCAGCAGCGCGTCGAAAGCCTTCTTGATTCTTATTCGCACCGCTTCGAAACTGATTTCCTCGCCACGCAACCTGTTCCCGAGAAACCGACCGCATAATTTCGCGAGAAAGTTTTCCACAGGCTGCCCGCGGAAACCGGCATTTGCGGCAGATTCCCAGAGAACTCCAGGCGAAACCACGAGGCTTGCTGGTCCTTCGGCTAGTTACTCTCACGCACGCGCCGGGAAGTCTGCGTTTGCCGCGCTCTGTTCTCAGGTCTAAAGTTTGCAGTGCCCCGATGCATTTCTTCACGGGGTGTGCTATCCCATTGGGAGGACCGATGTGGGGCAATAAGAAGCCGGAAGCGCCGACAGCCGCGCCTCCGGAGCCGAAAAATTTTCCAACGAATCAGCCGCCGAAGCCCGCTCCGGCGACTTGGGAGGGAACTACCGCAATGAGTACTGATGCTATGCGTCCAATAGGTGCAACCGCGGATCGCGCTACCGCGCGGCTCGGGGCCAGCCTGCATGTAAAAGGCGAGATCTCCGGCAACGAAGATCTGCTGATCGACGGTTCGGTCGAAGGACTGATCCAGCTTGATGAGCGGAAGCTGACCGTCGGAACCACCGCGAAAGTCACTGCCGATATCATTGCCCGCGAGGTCGTTGTTTACGGGACGGTGAAAGGCAATCTTCGCGCAAAAGACCGTATTGAAATCAAGAAGGATGGCTCCGTCAACGGCGACCTCACCACCGCCCGCATCATGATTGAAGACGGCGCCTACTTCAAAGGCTCCATCGAAATCGACAAGTCTTCGGAAAAAGATTCCGGTCACAACGCGTTCGCCAAGGGCAGCGCTGCACCGGTCGCCGCAAAAACAATTTAGTTTCGTCCATCAACTTGGCTTACTCTCGGGCGGCGCGGATGCTTTGTCTGCGCCGCCTGGTCTTTTTTTCTCTCCTGCTCCGCCTTCCGTTTATATTCTTAACTTGACAATCGCTATCCAGAATTTATAGTTAGATATCATTGTCGAAATCAGGGCGCTTCCTCGCGCGCCGCGCTTTTCTTTGTGCGCCGCGCGATTTCTTGAAGCAGCCGCTGTTCGCGGGGTCCTTTCATGGGACGGCTACGTCTTCGCGCCCCGGTCTTGTTGCTCGTTCTGTTGCCGCTCGCGGCGTGCGGCTGTGGCGGTGGCTCCACGGATATTCAGCCTCCCCCACCCCCTCCCCCGTCTCCCGATTTCTCTATCGCGTTTGGTTCGAATGCTGCCAGCGTCCAGCAAGGCGCTACCAGCAGCGCCGTGCAACTTTCCATCACTCCGAGCAACGGCTTCTCGGGACCGGTTCAAGTCACGCTGTCCAACCTGCCTTCCGGCGTCGCCGCAAATCCGGTTAGTCCATTCAGCGTCACGGCTGCCGCTCCCGTCTCGTTGTTCTTTTCTGCCGCAGCAAATGCCTCTACCGGCAGCGTCACGATCGTCGCCACCGGAACGAGCGGTTCGCTTTCTCACACCGCAATTCTTTCTCTCACTGTGCAAACTGGCGTCGTCGCGACGCTCCCGCGCACCACTTTTGCCCGCAGCGATTCCGTTCCCGCGCTCGACGACCCCCTCGGCGAACCGCATCACCATCACCTTGCCTACGATCCGACGCACCAGCTTCTCTTCGTCGCCAATCGCGCCACGAATCGCGTCGAAGTCTTCTCCACCACCGCTTTTGCTTGCGTCGCGCAAGTCTCCCTTCCCGGTGCGAGTTCCGCCGAACTTTCTCCAGATGGCTCGACTGTCTGGATCGGCACGGTCACCGAACAAGTCGCTGCGATTGACACCACTTCGCTGCAAATCAAATCACGCTACGAAATCGCCGGACTGCTGCCGCTTCCCAATACTCTCTTTGACCGCCCCGAAGAACTCTTCACCCTTCCGAATGGCAACCTGATGCTTCGCCTCCGCCAATCGCAATCGCCCGAAGCGCTGCTCGCTCTCTGGAACCCAACTTCCAATTCGCTCACCAATCTAACTTCCACGGAGCCGCAGCTTTTCCAGAATGGCCTCGGCGCCGTCGCGCGCACCGGCGACCGCACCAAAGTGATCGTCGCAGCGAATGATTCCAGCGGCGAGCTTGCGCTTTACGATTCCGGAGGCAACGTCATCGCTGGCCCCCACGGCCTCGGCGTAGGAACGATCCCTCTAGTCGCTGCAAATCCCGACGGCTCCCGCTTCGCCGTAGTCTTCGTTTCGAACGGCGCCACGCAAGTCCTCGCGCTTGACGGCGCGCTCAATCAAATCGCCGCTTACACGGCCTCTTCCGTTAACGGCATGGTGTTTTCTCGCGACGGCCAATTCCTATACGTTAGCGAAAATTCCGCCTCGCCTCCGCTCGTCACCGTTCTCGATGGTCACAGCCTCAATCTCGTCGGCCGCGTACCTGATCTTTTCCTCGGCGGCATGCGTTCCGAACTCGAAGACGCCGATTCAACAAACCTTCTCTTCGCCATCGCCAACCGCGGCATCGCGTTCATCGACGCCGCGAGTCCCGCTTCGCTTCCCACGAGTGTCCCGGTTTTCTCCGCGACACCCACCGTGCAACCCTCCGAAGGCCCAAACGCCGGCGGCACCGCAACCGTTCTCTCCGGTCAAAATTTCGAGTCCTCCGCGCAAATTCTTTTCGGCACGCAATCCGCCTCCAACGTCAACATCGCGAGCGCCACGCAAATCAGTGCCACGTCTCCGCCCAACGCGGCTGCCGGTTCCGTCAATGTCACCGCCTACTTTCCGAGTGGCTGGCTCGCGCTCGCTCCGGACGCTTTCAGCTATGGCCCGCAAATTCTTCAAGTTTTGCCCAACGCCGGTGTCCAATCCGGCGGCGACACCATTCAAATCTACGGTTACGGCTTCGGTTCTGACGCCAGCAAACTCAGCGTGACCATCGGCGGCGTTGCGGCTACCGTCCAAAAGGTTGAAAACATCTCCTCCATCGCTCCTACTCTCGGCCTTTCCGCTAGCTATCCTTTCCCGGTCGAACGCGTTACTCTCCAATCTCCCGCCGGCTCCGCGGGCCAGGCTGATATCGTCGTCACTTCCGCTGCGGGCTCCACAACCGCGCCAAGATCCTTCCAGTATCTCCAATCCGAAAATTTCTACGCCAAGCCCTCTTTCGACAAATTCATCCTCTACGACCAGGGCCGCCAGTGGCTCTATCTCAGCAACATAGATCACTTGGATATCTTCGATCTTACTCAGAACATTTTTCGGCCCACCGGCCTCGAACCTCCCGGTGGCCCTCCGCCTACCGCGGAATTCCGCGGCCTTGCACTGACTCCGGACAACACGCAGCTCGTCGCCGCCGACTTCGGTTCGCAGAATATCTACCTGTTCAACCCTGACTCCGGCTCCGGCGCGACCGTCGCGGTCGGCGGCGTCCCTGGCTACGCAAATTCCGGTCCCGCTCGTGTCGCCGCCACCAGTACACAGAACGTCTTTGTCGGATTGAGCGCCGAGTCCGGCTCGTCCGGTCCTTGCACTTCTTGTCTCGGCCAGTTGAATCTCACCGCCAACCCTCCCGCGATCCAGCCCGCGTCGCAACCGGAGATCAGCAGCCTGTCCGGCGCCCCTCTCGTGCAGTCCAACGCGAATGGCGATCAAGTCTTCGTTGCGTACGGCACTGCGCCCGGCGGCACACTCGCCTCCTGGAGCGCCAGCTCTCCCAATCAATTCTCCACTCTTACCGCCAACGATTCCGCCAGCGATCTCTCCGCCGCTGCCGATGGCACCATGTTCGCTGTGCAATCCAACGGCACAACCGAAATTCGTTCCGCCGATCTTTCGCTGGCTGCCGTCCCTGCGGCTCCCGAACTCCTGCAAATCCCCGGACGCAACCAGGTTCCCGGCGTCGTTCTTCATCCCACCGGCGCTTTGCTCTATCAGCCCTTCCTCACCGGTGCCGCGGGAACGCCCGGCGTCAAAGGCGGTATTGACGTCCTCGACGCGCACAGCGGCACGTTGCGTCTCCGCATTCTCCTCCCGCAGCAGTTCATGACCGACGTCGACGGCCTGCACGGCAGCTTTCTCGCTACCGACGAAAATGGCCAGCGCCTCTTCGCCATCACCTCGACCGATGGCTCGGCGCAAAACGCCGGCGTCACTGTCGTCACCCTCGCGAACGTTCCTCTCGCCATCGGTACACTCGCTCCCGCTTCTGGCGCCGCGGCCGGCGGCACGCAGATCACCATTCGCGGCAGCGGCTTTCAATCCGGCGCTGTCGTAACCATCGGCGGCAAGTCCGCTGCGGCCACTTTCAAGGACGAAAACAGTCTCATCGTCACCACCCCCGCGCTTTCCGCCGGGTCCCAGCGCGTCGCCATCACGAATCCCGATGGCGAAACCGTCTCTCTCGACGCCGCGTTCCTCGCCAACTGATTTCTTCCTCTCCGGGCATTTTCGCTTCCCCGAAAATCATCGCTTTCATTTCGCTTAACCATCTCGGCGCCTTTTTCATCTCATGGTTGTACGATGCTTGTTTCAATCCCCAGCTCAACGGTACGCTTTACTTCCTGAAGTTCTCGGAGGCCTCATGCAAACTCGCCAGCTCGGAAGTTCCGATCTGCACATCACTCCCGTTGGTTTTGGCGCCTGGGCCATCGGCGGCAGCGGTTGGGACTTTGCCTGGGGACACCAGGAAGATATCGACTCCATCGCCGCTATCCGTCGCGCTCTCGAGCTTGGCGTGAATTGGATTGACACCGCGGCTGTCTACGGCGTCGGTCACTCTGAGGAAGTGGTCGCGCAAGCGCTAAAGGGCTGGCACGGCAAGCGCCCATACATCTTCACGAAGTGCGTTCTTCGTTGGGACGATAAAGGCCGCGTCTCTCCCAATCATTCCGCGGCTTCCATTCGTGAGGAGTGCGAAGACAGCCTCCACCGCCTTCAAATCGACGTCATAGATCTCTACCAGATGCACTGGCCGCCTTCCGACAATGGCCCCGGCCTCGAAGAAGCCTGGCAAACGATGGTCGCCTTACAAAAAGAAGGAAAAGTCCGCTGGGTCGGCGTTTCGAATTTTAACGTCCCGCAAATTCAGCGCGCCGAGGCCATCGCTCCTGTTACTTCGCTTCAGCCGCCGTATTCCATGATTCGCCGCAAAGTCGAAGACGAGATTTTGCCATATTGCAGGCAACGCGGCATCGGCGTGATTTCTTACGCGCCCATGGCCTCCGGCCTGCTCACCGGCGCCATGACTCGCGAGCGCGCCGCCGCTCTCCCGCCCGATGATTTTCGCAGCCGCAATCCGGAGTTTAAGGAACCGCGCCTGTCGAAGAATATCGAGCTGGTCGAACGCCTGCGTAAAGTCGGCGCCCGCCACGGCCGCAATCCCGGCGAAGTGGCCATCGCCTGGGTGCTCCACAATCCCGCGATTACCGGCGCCATCGTCGGCGCACGCAACGCGAAGCAAGCCGACGGCGTCATGCGCGCCGGAGAACTCCAGCTTTCCGCCGACGAAATCCGCGAAATCGAAGGCGCCGCCGCGGCCGCCGTTGCCCGATGAAATGCTTCGCGCGCTTAAGATCCGTCGCGCGTTTTTGCTCTCCGCGGTTTGTTGAACGGGGAAGCACGGCCGCTAAAGTTACGCCCGCGCGAAATCCGGCCGCCACGTCTTGATCATCTGCTTGATCGCTTTGCGTTCCTTGATGTGCTCGTCCAGCACTTTTCGCGCCAGCTCCGGCAGCTCCGCATTGCTCGCGAACCGCATCGCCACCAGTTGGTCCATCGTGAACTCCGGTATCCGCGCCCGCAAATCCGCCGGCAGCACGCGTTCGAATCGCATGCGCTCTTCAAGCCGGATAACGCGGTCCTGCACCGCCATCGCCATCAGCCGTACGCAAACGAATCCAACAAACAGCGTCGCCGCCACCACCACCGCTACCGCGCCCGCCAGCGAGAATCCCGCTTTCCACCACCAGTACACCGAAAACCCAAAATTAATCAGCAATACCGGCAGCACAAAAAAGTGGAACGGCGGGAAAAATCTCACGTGATTGCTGTAGCTCTGTTCGGCCATGGGGCATCCTCTCCAGTCTTGTCGCCGCGTGGAATGCTGCCGCGATTTCCTTGCATTCTAGCAAACCCATCCTCGCCTTCGAAGATATCCCGCCGCACTACGACCGAGTTTTTCCCCATAACTTCTGCCCCTCTCGCGGCATCTAATGCGGCATAACGCAGCGCTGGGTCGCTTCAGGAACGCCGCGCACAGGAACAGTCATCATGGCCAAAGCCTTTTGGGGTGGAAAAACCATCGCGGAAAGCAACGACACTGTCACGGTTGAGGGCAATCAATATTTCCCCCCGGATGCCGTCAACAAGGCCTTTCTCACTTCCAGCAATCACACTTCCATCTGTCCGTGGAAAGGCAAGGCCCACTATTTCCACGTCGAGGTTGACGGCGCAAAAAACGAAAACGCTGCTTGGTATTATCCCGAACCGAGCCCCGCGGCCGCTGCGATCAAAGGCCGCATCGCCTTCTGGAAAGGCGTCCGCGTCGACGCTGGGTAAAGCTGACGCTCACTCAATCTTCGGCACGGCTTCCGCCTCGGCACCTCAATCTTTGGTCCCATCCCGTTGCTCTTGTGCTTCGAACCGCTGCATCTCGACTGCGCGCTGGAAGCCGTCAGCTATCAGCTCATTTCCCCAGCTCGTTCTTGAACACCGACCCGTTGTGCATCACGAAGTGCACGTGCTCCAGTTCCGACACTTTTTTCAGCGGATCGCCGGCAACCGCGATGATATCCGCGTACGCTCCCGCCGCCACCACTCCGATCTCGCCTTTCATGTCCAGCAATTCGCTCGCGCGCGACGTCGCCGCTTGAATCGCGTCCATTGGCGACATTCCGAAACCCACCATGCGTTCGAACTCCTGCGCCAGCGGTTCCGTCCAAGGAATCCCGCCCATGTCCGTTCCGTACACGATTTTCAAATGCGCCGCGAGCGCTTTCTTGAAGGAAATCTCATGCACCGCCGCGCGCGCCCGGTCGCGCTTCCCCGCAGGCGTGTCCGCATCCGCCCAGTCGTCGTAGTACGGCGAAAGCGTCGGGCAATACCACGTTCCTTGCCTCTTCATCTGCGCGATCTGCTCGTCCGTGATTTCCAGCCCATGCTCGATGGAATCGCATCCTCCATCCAGTGCGCGCTGCAATCCAATTCCGTTGTACGCATGGCACGCCACTTTCCTCTGCCAGCCGTGCGTTTCGTCCACGATCGCTTTCAATTCTTCAACCGTCAGCGTCGGCTGCGACACCAGGTTCCCCTTCTTGTCCACCCACGAGCGGTGCGTCATGTACACCTTGATCCAGTCCGCTCCGTGCTCCAGTTGTTGCCGCGCGGCTTTCCGCGCTTCCACCGGCCCATCCACAAGTTGCGCGCCTTTGGGCATGTCCAGTTCCGGCGCGTAATCTTCCAGGTTGTATCCGGCCGTCGAGGAAATCGCCCGCGTCGCGCAGAAAAGCCGCGGCCCCGGAATGGTCCCTTCTTCGATCGCTTGCTTGATTTCCACGTCTCCGTAACCCGCGCCCTCCGTCTCCAGATCGCGCAGCGTCGTGAATCCTTGCTCCAGCGCGCGCCGCGTCGCAAACGTCGCTCTCGCCGCCCGCAACGCGATGCCCGCTTTCAGGATGTTGACGTCGTACCCGCCCTTCTTCGGATCTTCTCCCCACAAAAAAATGTGCGTGTGCGAATCGATCAGTCCCGGCAGCACCGTCGCCGCCGAGAGGTCAATGACTTTCGCGCCCGCGGGGATCTGCGCGCTGCCGTCCGCAACTCTCTCGATGCGCTCGCCGCGCACAAAAATCAGCTGATTTTTCTTCGCGGTATCGCTCGTTCCGTCAATCAGCGTTCCTGCCCGAATCACCGTCAACGGCGCGGAGCCCGGCGCGGAACTCTGCGCTCGCAGCGCGCCGCTCCCCGCGAGCAGTGTGCAAAGCACGGCCAAAATTACTCGTTTCATGGACCACCCCTCAGCAGCGCGCGTAGCTTGCCCCAAACCTGCTTGCCTTTGCAAGGCAGCTCATCGCCCCACGCGGCTCGTCATTCGCGGAACAAGTCGGCGCTCGACCGCGCCGTCACGCTCAACTTCCCAGCAGATTCTCCTGCATCCGGCTGTACCCGTGTTCGTGCGCCCACAGCGTCAGCGGAATCGCCGCGATGTCATCCACGACCGGCACCGCGTTTCCGTCCTTCGTCAAATCAATCGTTCGCAGATATGACTTGCACGTATCGCAAGTCTCCACGCGAATGTGCGGAAACTCTTCCGCCACGTATACCGGCAGCTTTTTCTCGTCTTCTTCGCCGCATGCCGCGCACCAGATTCGCCGAAAGCTCCACTCGTGCCCGCAAAACGCGCAGACCATGCATCGTTTTCCGCCGTCCCCTTCCGGCCGCAGCACCCCCAACAGCGGCTGCGCCCCGCACATTGGACAAACTCGCGGCGTTTCGAGCATGGGTGGCGCCGCCATCCGCCCCGCGACGTACGCGGCGTACGGCTCCAAAATCGCCCGCGACAAAAACTGTTCGAACGCGTTCGCTTCCCGCCCCGGAAGTCCGCCGTTCTGCCAGTACGCGGTCAACCGCTCGATCCACGCATCCGCCGGCAATTCCGCTATCGCCCGCGCGGCTCCGGCGAGCGCGCTCGGTCCGTGTTTCTCGACCACCGCGAGAAAACTCCTGTAGTAGGGAAGCACGACCGTCACATCGAACGCTTCGCGCAGCGCTCCAAATCGCTGCGCTCGTGCCTCGCCGCCGCCCGTCTGCGCGATCTTCGCGTGCAGGCTTTTCTGAAAACTCGCAATGTGCGTGTAGAACGGCAGTATTTCCGCTGCGGAAGGATTTGCAGCGATGAGGTTCTCAGCTCGGCGTATGCGAACTTCGTAAAAGTTGCTGGCCGCTTGCGGTGCGCTCATTTCCTCGGCGATGCCGGTTGCCCCGTGATCTCTTCATACCATCCGGGGTGGTAGCGTTTCGCGAACGCCATCGAAACGTCGCCGCGAATCACCGACCCGAACGCGCCGCGCTCCGCAAACAATCCCATGTACAGGTGAATCATGAACAGGCCGATGGTGAAAAGCGCGGCAACGACGTGGATGAGCACGGCGCTACGCATGACTATCAAGGAGTGCCACACAAAATATTGCACTGACCACATGAAGGCGCCGCTCAAGAGCAGCAGCAGGCTGCTCCAGAAAAATCCCCAGAACAAAAACTTCTGTCCCGCGTTGTAGCGTCCTGCCGGTGGCATCTTGTCGTCTTGATTCGAACTGTAATACTTCACCGCCTTCCACCATGCGCGATCTACCTCCGTGTGTCGCATCTGTTTCGCCCACATGCCGTACATGAAAAGCACCGCTCCCGCAAAAATCAGCCCGGCCCACGGATGCAGCATGCGCGACACTTGTCCGCCGCCCAGAATAATTGCGATCCAGAAGCACCACGGCGACCAGAACGCCAATCCCGTCAGCAGCAAATACACGTACGAAAATCCCGCCACCCAATGCACCAAACGCTCGCGAAACGTGTACCGCAGGATGTGTCCGTGCGGGACAATCTGTTCCTGTTGGCTCACGGCCGGCCTCCCGCTTGGATGTCTTCGTCCTCGCGCGCCTTCGGACCAAACCGCAGGTAGTGCACGAAGAGCCCGATGAGCCCGCCAATCATCGCCGCGTTCCCCAACCACTTCAGCGGACCCTTCCAGATCTTCACCGTCCACGGCACGTTCGGATCGTCCGGCAATCCGCCGTACGCCTCCGGCTTCGTCGCATCATGCAATACGTAAATCACGCCCGTTCCGCCGACGCCTTGCGGGTCATACACTCCCGCGTTCGGAAAGTCCGAATGCTCTCGCAACTGCTTCGCGCGCGCGTTCGCCAGCACCACCATATCGTCCTTGCTTCCGAAGTGCAGGCAGCCCGTCGGGCAGGACTTGATGCACGCCGGTTCCAGCCCTTCGCTCACCCGATCCGCGCACAGCGTGCACTTGAACACGCGATGCGTCTGTGGATTCATCTTCGGAATGTCAAACGGGCAGCCCGTGATGCAGTATCCGCAGCCGATGCAGTTCGCTTGCTGGAAGTCCACAATCCCGTTCGTGTACTGCACGATCGCGCCGTCCGCCGGGCACGCCGCCAGGCAACCCGGATCCGCGCAATGCATGCACTGGTTTTTCCGCATCAGCCACATCAACGAGCCGTCTTCTTTCTCGTGCTCGTTGAACAGGATCAGGTTCCAGTAATTCCACCGCGTCTCCGGCATCGTCTGGTAGGTGTTGTCGAAGACCGTCTCGCCGAACGGCAGGTCGTTCCACTCCATGCACGCCACTTCGCACGCCTTGCATCCGATGCATGTCGTGGTGTCAATGAGTTTGCAGACCGTATATTCGCGCTGCGTGTCTTTTCCCGGAACACTCCCGGCATGGCCCGATATTCTCTGCACGCGTAGTGTGGCTTGGCTCATTGCTGCCCTCCTACGCTTTCTCGACCTTCACGAGGAAGCCTTTGAATTCCGGCGTCCACGCGTTCGGGTCAATCACTGTCGGTGACAACAAGTTCGCCGCGGTCTTCTTGGTTCTCCCTTCGTCTTCGGAAATCCCGCGATAGCCCCAGTGAATCGGAATGCCGATTTGGTACGTTTTCTTCCCGTCGATGGTCATCCCCTTGATGCGCTTCGTCACCATCGCCTTCGCCTGGTATGTCGCGCGCGCGCTCGTCACTTTCAGCATTTCGCCGCCGCGAATTCCCAGTTTGTCCGCCAGCTCCGCCGGCACTTCGATGAACGGCTCCGGAACTAGCTGCACGTTCATCGGATTATTCTTCGTCCAGTAGTGGTAGTGCTCCGTCAAGCGGTACGTCGTGCACACAATGTCGTAGTCCTTCGCCGTGCCGTATTTGTCGGCATCCGTCTTGAATTTCTTCACAATCGGATTGCTCGATTGTTGCGGGTGCAGCGGATTTTCCACCGGGCTCTCGATCGGCTCGTAATGTTCCGGAAACGGTCCATCCGCCACTGCCCCGATCGGCACAAACAAGCGGCCCACGCCTTCGGGGTTCATGATGAACGGCCCCATGTGGTCCTTCGGGTTCGAATCCGCCTTGAAGTCGGGCACGTCATTGCCCGCCCATTTGCCGCTCGCTTCATTCCACCAAACTTGTTTTCGCGTGGAATCCCACGGCTTGCCTTGCAGGTCGCACGACGCGCGGTTGTACATCACCCGCCGGTTCGCCGGCCACGAGAACGCCCAGTTCGGATAGATCCCCAGCCCCGACGGATCTTCCGTTCCGCGCCGCGCCATCAGGTTTCCTGCTTCCGTGAACGATCCGCAATACAGCCAGTTCCCCGAGGAAGTCGTCCCGTCATCTTTGAGCCACGAATATCCCGGCAACTGTTGTCCCGCCTTCACTTCCTGGCCGGTCTTGTCGTCTTTCAGGTCCGCGTACGCTTTTCCGTTAATTTCCTTCGCCACTTCCGCCAGCGCTGGATTCAGCGGGTTCGTGTAACTCCACGACGCGTGCAGAATCGGATCTGGGAATTTCCCGCCGTCCTTCTGGTACATCTCCCGCACTTTCAGGAAAATGCGCGCCAGAACTTCCTGGTCCACCTTCGCGTCTCCTGGTGGCGGCAGCGCGGCGTTCTTCCACTGCAGCCAGCGCGCGGAGTTTACAAACGCTCCGTCTTTTTCCGCGAATCCCGCGCACGGCAGCCGGTACACCGTCGTCTGGATTTTTTTCATTTCATCGCTCGTGATTCCCGGCGATTTCCAGAATTCGCTCGTCTCGTCCGGATAGATTTCTCCCACCACCAGCCAATCCGCCCTCTTCAACGCCTCGATGTTTTTGTTGGAGTCCGGCCCGATCGCCACGCCGTTCATTCCGAACGCGAATAGTCCTCGCACCGTCCCGCGGTACATGTTGTCCCAGATGTACGTCCACGAATAATTGCGGTCCACCTTCGGCAGGTAGTGGAACGCCCAGTCGTTCTGCTTCGTCGCCGCGTCTCCGTACATGCTCTTCATGAAACTCACCGCGAATTTCGGCGTGTTCGACCAATAGTTCCACGAATCCCAGACGTGCGGCTTCGACGCTTTCGGCGTGATGCGCTCCAGGTACGCTTTGAAGTCCGTATCCGTCGGCACCGGCACTTTCAGGTATCCCGGCAGAATCTCGTAAATCCCCGCCAGGTCTGTTGCGCCTTGGATGTTCGAGTGCCCGCGCAGCGCATTCACTCCGCCGCCCGATCGCCCTACATCTCCGAGCAACAACTGCAGCATCGCCGCCGTTCGAATCGTTTGCGTTCCCGATGTGTGCTGCGTCCAGCCCACCGCATAAATGATCGTCGCGACCTTTTTCATGTCGCCGTCTTTGCGCACCGACGTAAACAGGTCCGCGATCTTCAGGAACTGTTCCTTCGGAGCGCCGGTGATTCGCTCCACCATCTCCGGCGTGTATCGCGAATATTGCTTTCGCAGCAACTGGAACACGCACTGCGGGTGTTGCAGCGTCAGGTCGTACGCCACATTTTCCGGCAGGTGCGGCGGTGCCGCTTTGCCGTCGCTGCCCAAGACTGTTTTCGCCGCGGCGGCATGCACGGCCGCTTTTCCGCTCACGTCGCCGCCTTCTTCGTAATTCCACGTGGATTTGTCGTAGGTTTGCGTCGCCGGGTCGAATCCCGAGTACAGCCCGTCCTCCGGCAGCTTGAATCCGTCCTTTACCACAAACGCCGCGTTCGTGTAGTTCAGCAGATAATCTTTCGCGATTCGATTGTTTTCTATCGCGTAGTGAATCAACCCGCCCAGAAACGCGATGTCCGACCCCGCGCGGATCTGGCAAAAGAGATCCGCGACCGACGCCGTGCGCGTGAATCGCGGATCCACCACGATCATCTTCGCGTTTCGCGTGCGCTTCGCTTCAACCGCCCATTTGAATCCGCAGGGATGGTTCTCCGCTGGATTTCCGCCCATGATCAACATCATGTCGGTGTTCTTGATGTCGATCCACCCGTTGGTCATCGCCCCGCGTCCGAATGTTGGTCCCAAACTTGAGACCGTGGGGCCGTGTCAAACCCTGGCCTGGTTTTCTAAGTGCACCACTCCCAGGCTGCGCATCGTCTTGACCGCCAGGAAATTAAACTCGTTCGTGTCCGTGCATCCGCCGGAAAACGCGATCGACTCCAGCCGGTTGACGGTATGCCCCGCCGCATCTTTCTCTATGAACGTCGCGTCTCGCGTGTCCTTCACTCGCTTTGCGATCTCCGCTATTGCGTCGTCCCACGATATGTCTTCCCAATCCGTTCCGCCCGGCCGCCGCACTTGCGGTTTCAGCAGTCGCCGTTCGTTCAGTATGTCCTGCTCCAGCGACGCGCCCTTCGGGCACAGCGTCCCGCGATTGATGGGATGGTCCGGATCGCCTTCGACGTGCACCACTTGCGGCGTCACGTTCTTCGCGCCGTCCCCGATCGTGTAAATGATGATCCCGCAGCTCACCGAGCAGTACGGGCACGTGGACCGCGTCTCATTCGCGCGCGCGATTTTCAGCGTGCGCAGTTGTGCGTAGGCCGGCTTCAGGTCGAAGCCAAACACCGCCGCGGCTGCGCCGCCTATCGTCGTGAATTTCAGGAAGTCTCTGCGGTTGGAAGGCATGGCGCCCCCTGGAGTGGAAACGAACGGACTACCTCGAGCGCCTCATTTCATATTCCTGTTGCCCGGCGAAGTCAAGTTATTCACACAAAATTAACATTCTCGGCGCGGGCCGTTTATCGACGTGGACCGGCGCATGCCCCTCATTTCTCTCTTTTCCTGGATAATTCCGCTTTTACGCGGACATTTTTTGCGATGCCGGCTGTTCGTCCGTGTCTGTTCCCGCTCCGGCCGCCGCCGCGCGGTACCGCACAATCAGCAGCGTCAGGTCATCCGCCTGGCTCGCTCCGCGCGCGAAATTCTCCACCGCTTCCAGCACGCACTTCTGCAGTTGCTCCAGCGGACACTCCGGCTGCCCCGTCAGCAGCTTTCGCAGCCGCGGCACTCCAAAAAGATCCTCGTCCGGGTCCATCGCTTCCGTCACCCCGTCGCTGAACAGCACCATCGTGTCTCCCGGCTCCAGCTTCAGATGCGCCACGCTGTACTCCGCCTCTGGCACCAGTCCCACCGGGCACGACCCTTCCGCAAACGCCTCCTCCGCCACTCCGTGCCGGATCAGGAACGGCGAAGGATGGCCCGCGTTGATAAACTCCAGATTCCCTTGCTCATCCAGAATCCCCAGGAACATCGTCGCGTACCGTCCCACTTCCGTGTGATCGCACAAAAAGCGGTTCACGTGGCTGAATACCCGCGCCGGATCCGTCCCCAGCGACATTCCCGAGAGCGCGCCTTGCAACATCGTCGTCAAAATCGCCGCGCCCAGTCCTTTGCCCGAAACGTCCGCAATCAAAAACGCCGTGCGGTTGTTGTCCAGCGGAAACACGTCAAAGTAATCGCCTCCCACCGACAGGCACGGATAATTGCAGCCGGAAATCATCATGTGCGCTTTGTCCGGAAAATTTCGCGGCAACAGCGCTTGCTGGATGTCGCGCGCGATGTTGATTTCCTGCTCCAGCCGCTGTCTCTCTCTTTCGCGCAGCACCAGCCTGGCATTGTCCAGGATGCTCGCGGTGTCTGCGGCCAGCGCATCCAGAATTTGCCGGTCCAGCTTCGAAAACGCCGCCGGACGCCGCGAATCCAGGTACAACACTCCCAGCGAATGTCCGTAAGCCGGCGTCACACTCGAATCCGGCGACGTCGCGCGGTGGACCGCGTACAACGGAATCACCACGACCGCGCGCAGCCGTTGCGCGATGATGCTCTGCGCCGCCTGCAAATCCAACTCACCGCGCTCCACGTCTTCCGTCACCACCGGCGAGTGTTGCCGCAGCGCCAGTTGAATCGCTGTCTGGCTCGGCAGCAGACTCTCCGGCGCCAGCCGCACTCCGCCACTTCGTCGCGCCAGCCGCACCTTCAGCACCCCGGAAGTATCCGGCTCCAGCAGCATCCCGCGATCCGCGTCCGTCAAGGAAACCGCGTGCTCCAGCACCCGCCCCAGCACTTCATCGAGCGGCAGTTGCGAGTGCAGCAGCGCCGCCGCTTCCAGCAGCCGGTTCAGCTTGCTCAATCCCCCCGTCGATTCTGAACTTGTGATGTGCTCGATACGCGTCAACAAATTCGGAATCGACTCATCCTTCCCCGACGCTTGCGACCGGAACAGAACCTCGTACGAGTCGTCCAGCCCGAACGTGATGGAATCGCCGTCGCTCAGCGGCCGCGACTCCACCTTCTCTCCGTTCACGAACAGCCCGCGCCGCTGCCCGCGGTCCTCGATGTATAGCTTTCCGCCTTCCAGCACCACTGCCGCGCAGTTCCGCGAAATCCGCCGGTCGGAAAGCTGCAAATGATTCCCGGTTTCTGATCCTCGTCCTAGCAGGAATGGCGTTTGCGTGATGCGCACAAACCGGCGCGCGCCGTCGGGAGAAATCACTTCAAGGACAGCACCGCCCATCGCGATGGAGGCTGTGTCGGGCATGGGGAAAAACTGCCCGGGAATTGTAGCACGCGGCCTTGCGATTTTACCCTTTCCGCCATGCCGCAAAGCTGCTCCGCTTCTCCATCTGGCGGTACTGTGTGGTACTTTTCTACGCACTCGTTCCCGTCTCAGGAGGCACGCAGCATGGTTCCACTTTCCGCACGCCATTACTCCACGCCGTCTCGCCGCGTCACTCCATCGGCTTTCAATGTCATCTCGCTCCGCGCCACCGCACCCCTTGCGTTCACGCTCGCGCTCACCTGTGCGGCTGCCCTCGCGCAATCTCCGCAAAAGCATCCTTTCGGCATCGACGACTATTCCGCTCTCCACGGCTCCCGCGTCATCGCCGTCTCTCCCGACGGCAACAGCATCCTCTACGACGTCACGACCGATGGCACGAAGGGTCCCACGAAGCACGAATTCCGCATGGTCGACGCCTCCGGCGAAAATTCCCGCAAACTCGAACTTCCCGAGACCTACCATCCGCAAGGCTTCACCAAAGATGGCGCTCTCTTCGGCGAATATCCTGTCGAAAACGTCGGCCAGCTCGCCATCGTCCCCCTCGCCGCGGAAAAACCCACCGTCATCATCGCGCTTCCCAACGGCGTGCAGACCGCCATCATTTCCCCCGATGGCGCACGCTTCGCCCTTCTCTCCAATCCCGTCCCCAAAGATCCGCTCGCCGGCGTGCACACCGTTTGGGAGAATGACGAAAACCGTTTGTACGTCGTCGACGTTCACGGTACCGGCGGCGCCTGGTGCCCCAACTTAAATTCCGTCACCGACTTTGCGTGGTCTCACGACAGCTCCTCGCTCGCCGTCATCACGCAATTTTCCAAGCTCGGCCATCACGAGCTGCACTCCTTCGTGAATGTTTGCAGCGCTTCCGGTGCCCGGCAGCTCGCGGAAATTCCCAATGGCACCGCCGGTATCGCCTGGTCCGCCGACGGCCAGGAAATTATTTTCGCTTCCACTACCACGCCTACCCTCACTCCCGAGCACGTTTGGACCATTTCCGTCTCCGGCGGCGCTCCCGCCGACCGCACTCCTCAGCTCGACGCCACCGCCACCACCGTCAAGTCCGACGCGCAAGGTTCCGTCTGGGTCGAACTCCACAAAGGCGTCATCACGGAAATCGCTCGCTTCCGCGGCGGTAAACTCGAACCCGCCCACCGCTGGCCCGCCGGTATCATCGACGGCCCGCCCGAATCTCCGGCCTTCGCCAACTCTCCCGAAACCCTGGCCTTTTCCGTCGGCGATCCCGATCACGCGACCAACGTCGCAGTAGCTTCCGGCGCCGAACTCCGCAAACTTACGCGCGACGGCGACGATACGCTCGCCAACGTCTCTCTCGGCGATGTAAAAATCATCCACTGGACTTCCAGGGAAGGCATCAAGCTCAAGGGCATCGCCACGTTTCCGCCCGGCTTCTCCGCCGGCACCAAGTACAAATTTCTCGTTTTTCCCCACGGCGGTCCCGAAGCCAACGACACCTTGCAGCTCGATTCGTTTGCTCGCTACATCGCCGGCATGGGCTACGTCGTCATTCAGCCCGAGTATCGCGGCTCCACCGGCTATGGCGCCGATTTTCTCTCCGCGATTTATCAGCACTTCGGCGATCGCGCTTACCGCGATGTGGATAGCGCCACCGACTACGCCATTGCTCAGGGTTGGGCCGATCCGTCGAAGCTGGCTATCTTTGGTTGGAGCGCCGGCGGCTTCATGACTTCATGGACGGTCACGCAAACGCATCGCTACAAAGCTGCCATCGAAGGCGCCGGCATCACCGACTGGCTCAGCTTCATTCCCACGAGCGACATTTGGCAGGAGGATTACGACGCTCGTCTTCAGGAAAAAGATCCTGCGCCAATGCTTCAGTTTTCCGCCGTCATGCACGCGGATCAAGTCACCACTCCGCTGCTCATCCTGCACGGCGAAGCCGATATTCGCGTGCCGACGTTTCAAGGCCGCGAGTTCTTCATCTTACTCAGAGAGCGCGGCAAAACCGTCCGCATGGTCACCTATCCCGGCGCGCCCCATTTTCCGCGCCTCGCCGAACAGCGCCGCGATGTCTACAAGGAACTCGGCGACTGGCTCGCCAAATACAACCCCTAAATTTCGCACTATCCGATTTTTTGGCCCAACGTTTGCGAGACCTGGACGATGTCATTCCGAGCGTAGCGAGGAATCTGCTTTTTCTGTTGTTCTTTCTGTACCCTACTCGTGCCACAGCGAGGATCTCTACACCATCGCGCGTCTGCTGCGCGCTGAATCTGCTTTTTCTTCGCTGCGCAACCTCTGCGCACTCTGCGTCTCTGCGCGATCCTTGCCTTTTCTTTTCTCTCTTCTTTCCTACTCGTGCCGCAGCGCTTCCACGGGGTCCAGCTTTGACGCCCGCAGCGCCGGGACATAACTCGCCGCCAGCGCCACAATCGCCAGGCTGCACGTCGCCAGGACCAGCGTCGTCACATCCGTTGGCTTCAAGCCAAATAAAAACGCCGCAGCCGCATTTCCCGTCGCCAGCGCCAAACCTATCCCGATCACCAGCCCCACCGCCAGCAGCACCGCGGCCTCTCGCAGCACTAGCGCCAGAATCGAGGCGCGGTCCGCTCCCAGTGACATGCGAATTCCAATTTCGTTGTGCCGCCGCGCCACCATGTACGAAATCACGCCGTACAGCCCAACCATCGCGAGCAGCACCGCCAGCCCTCCGAAAAATCCCGATAGCCGCGCCATCAGCCGGTCGCGCGTCAATCCGTTGTCAATCATCTTGTGCAGATTGTAGAAATCAATGTCCGCGTCCGGGTCCGCCTGGCTCACCGTTCCTTTGATCGCCGCGAGAATTCCCCCCAGCGGCGCGTTCGAACGCACCAGAATCAGCGCGTCGCTGCCGGGGTCGTCATTCTGTGCCCTCGGCGTATAAACGATCGGATAAATGTCTTCCCGCAGATCGCTGTATTTCGTGTCTTTCACCACGCCGATAATCTGGTACGCCGCCGACGTCTTCATCAATCTCCGCACGCGGAACTGATACTCCAGCGGGTTCTTCCCCTGCGCAAATTTCTTCACAAACGTTTCGTTTACGATCGCCACGTTCGGCGAACCCAGCCGGTCGTGCTCGTCGAAATCGTGCCCCACCAGAAACGGCGTTTGCATCGTCTCGAAATATCCCGGACTCACATAATTGAACGCTGCCACCGGAACATCGTCCGGCGCCTCGCCCGTCGCTCCCGCCAGGATGTCGTGTCCGATTCCGTCTCCGCTCAACGGCACGATGGCCGCTTGCGCCGCTGCATCCACGCCCGCGATGCCCCGCACCCGCCGCAGCAATTCCTCTGAAAACGCCCGCCTTGCTTCCGCTTGCAGATGCCGCGAGGTGAAGTCAATGTCCACCACCAGGATTCCATCCCGCCGGAATCCCGGGTCGAGCGTCGCAAGATTGTTTAGGCTCCGTGCGAAAAGCAGCGCTCCAACTAGCAGCGTCAGCGACAGCGCAATCTGCGAAACGACGAGAATCCTCCGCAATCCGAACCGCGACCGTCCCTCCGTCGTTCCTCTTCCTCCTTCTTTCAACGCCATTCCCGGCGACACGCTCGTCGCCCGCAGCGCTGGCGCCAGCCCGAACAACACGCACGTCAGAACCGCGAGTCCCGACGTAAATCCCAGCACCAGCCAGTCCGTGCGCAACGCCACGAACAACGGCTCGCTCGGCGTGCTTAGCGACGCCACCAGCACTTGGCTCAAATTGCGCGCCAGCACTGCTCCGAGCGCCGCGCCAATCACCGCCAGCAGCAAACTTTCCACCAGCAGTTGCCGGATCAATCTGCCGCGCCCCGCGCCCACCGCCATGCGCATGGCCATCTCTTTTTCGCGCACGCTCGCTCGCGCCAGCATCAGGTTCGCCAGGTTCGCCGACGCGATCAACAGCACCACTCCCGCCAGCGCCAGCAATAGCCACAGCGGCTGCGCGTACGTCTCCCGCAAGTCCGAAACTCCCGACCCTCCCGGAACCGCGATCAGTTTCGCCGCCAGCAGCGTCTTGGCGTTCGATGCGTTGTATTCCGTCGGCATCGCTTCTTCAAAAATACTTTGCGAAATGGCGCGGATTTGCGCCGACGCGCGATCCAGCGTCCAGCCCGGTTTCAGTCTCCCCATCACGGAAAGCCACCAGCCAATCCGGCTTTTCAGTTGGCTGTTTTCTCCGTTGATGAGCGGCTCCGCGCACACTGGCACTGCCACGTCGAATTTCCGCCCAACTTCCACTCCATAAAAATCGCGCTCGCTCACTCCCACGATCGGGATCGCATGCCGGTTGAGCGTGACCTTTCCGTCCAGTACATCCCTTCTCCCGCCATATTCCTGCTCCCAGTACGAATAGCTGATCACCGCTCCAGGCTGCGCGCACGCCGGCTGATCGTCCGCCGTACTCAACACGCGCCCCAGCGCCGGTTCCACTCCCAGCGTCTCGAAAAACTCTCCGCTGACAAACAGCACTTGCACGTCGTGCACTTCGCCTGCCGGCGACACGTTGATTTGCACCGGCGCCCACGCGAACACGCTCGAAAATCCTTCTTGCCTCCCGCGAATCTGCTGCCAGATGTCGTACGTGAAATCCGGATACCGCGTGCTGAAATTCCCGCTCCGCGAGCCGCGCTTCTCAAACTTTATTCGCGCGATCTCCTGCGGATTCTTGACCGGCAGCGTGCGCAGCCGCACTGCGTCCAGCAATTGAAATATCGCCGTATTCGCTCCGATTCCCAGCGCCAGTGACAGGATCGCCGCGCCCGCGAACACTGGATTCAGCCGCAGCAGACGTGCTCCGAAGCGCAGATCGCTCCAGATGGTCTCCACAATATTTTCCCAGCTCACCGCTCGCACATTTTCTTTCACGGCTTCCATCCCTCCCAACTCCATCCTTGCCGCCCGGTACGCTTGGTCCCGCGTCATGCCTCCGCGCATCTTTTCGCTTGCCGATTTTTCCAGGTAATCGCGCAGCTCTTCATCGAGCTCATGCTCCACTTGCTGCTTCCGGAACAACCCGCGCAGCCCGCCCGCCAGATTTTTCCAGATTCCCAAAGGCCGTCTCCTGTGCGAGCACGATGCAACGTGCCCTGGCTGCGGAGGCGCCACTTCCGATGATCCGTCCGCGCCGCTTCCCCTTTTCTTTCGACTCGCGCCTACGACGCCGTCTGCAAAATCCTCGCGATCGCCGCCACTTGCCGCTCCCACTCTCGTGTTTCCGCTCGCAACTTCTGTCGTCCCGCCTTTGTCAACGAGTAATACTTTGCCCGCCGGTTGTTCTCTGAAGTGCGCCACTCGCACTCCAGCAGCCCCGCGCGCTCCAGCCGCCGGAACGCCGGAAACAGCGATCCCGGATTCACCTCGAACACTCCGCGACTCAGTTGCTCGATGCGCTGCGAAATCCCCCATCCATGCAGCGGCTCCAGCGCCAGCGTTTTCAGAATCAACATGTCCAGCGTCCCCTGCACCAGCGTTGCCGATGTATCGGTCACCTCAGCTCCTTCTTTGCTACGCCTCGTTCTGCCGCCTTCCTCGCCGTCTCCTCTTCTTGACGATCAAGAAGACCCCGCTCCTCTTGTCCTGGTGTCGCGGCTCCTCGGCTGCTCCTGTAAGGCCGGCTTGCCCCGCCCCTCACCGTCAAGCCTCAGACCTTTTCCTCTAGGGCGCCTAGAGAAGCCTACGCTGCTCCTCTAGATTGTCGAGAGAAATTCATCTTTACTCTCAGACGAGCCACTCCCCAAAAGGTTTCCCGCTAAATTTAGATTTCTTTCAGAATTTCGTTCGCTCGGCCGTTACTCTGCGCCCACGCCCTACCTCGTTCTCGCGCCGATCCCCTCGCCCCGGTCGGGTAGTAGGCCAGTCTCCGGTAACCGCCTTTATTGCCCGCTCGCCTTTCGCCGCTATTGACGCGCTCGCGCTCTTTAAGGCATCCTCCAACTCGTTCTGCAACTACGACTGCATTCTTCCTGACGATGGAATACCAAATCAGACGATGACTCGCCGAACTACGTCGCGCACGTTGGCCACGCTGGGTTGCGTTGTGCTGTTTGTGGCTGCCGCCATGCATTGCGTCGCGTATCAAAAGTTCGCCGCCCCGGCGGTGCATGCATCGAATCTGCCGCTTGCGCAGCAATCTGTTTTCGCGATTGCTTTTCTCTCGATGGCGTGGAGTTGGACCGTCCTTGCACTCATTGTGCTGGTCGTCACGTTCGGGGAACTACGTTTGGGCAAGCCTATCGCGCTGATCTGCGGCTTCGCTGTACTGCTTCAGGCGGTATTCACTGTTCCCATGGTGGGGTTCTTCATCGGAAACGAAATGATCGGTGCCGCATCCTTGCTAATGATTATCGGCGGCTTTTTGTTTCAGGGTTCGCGGGTCGCGACCTGATAGCCCCGGTCTCCACACGGACCTGTAGCGCACAGAGGCTGCCGCCCGGCTCAGCCTACCGGTAACTTCGACTGCCGCCTGGCTTCTGGTACGGTTACCGCTGCCAGGGCTTGGCCGCTTGACTTAGGAGTTTCTACGTTTGTTTCCGAGCTCCCGACAATCCAGGACTAGCTCACGAGAATCCCGTTTGTCGGTACTAATCCACAACCGACCTTCACTTTCGAATGTCCAAAATCCTCCCGCAATCGCTCGCAGGCGTTGGCGAACTTCGCGGGCATGTCGCGTCCATGGTTCGGGTTCTCCGACTACCGGGACTGGCCCCATTGCGGGTTCCACAGTCCGCGCACCGAGAGGATGATGGAAAATATCCCGAGCACACCGAGCGCGAAGAGCGTCCAAAGGAAGAAGAAGCCTCCGCTGGACTTCGCGACATTGACGATTCCCGTCCCCCGCAAATGGATTACGGGCATGCCCGTCGCAATGATCCCTCCGATGAGGGTGATGATGTACCCCGGTCGCCGTTCGGTGAGCACCAGCGTGCCGTATAGCCAGACGACCAGGATGGCTATGGCAATGAAGTTTGCGGGCCCTGCCTTGTCCATCCCGCGGACGATGTCGTCCGTCACGTGAAGCATGAGCAAGAGGATCGAGAGCAGAGAAGCGATGGTTAACATGACGCTGCGTTTCATTGGATATTCTCCTTGTTAGATTTGTGCGTGCCTCTCAGTGAACACAAGTTCGGTTGACAGTGCTGCGCTGGCTTGCTCCTTCCATCGCTGTTCGTTCCATGTCGAACATGAGGAGCCACAGCACTCTCGATGCTCATTCTTATAGCCTCCAGGGGTTCGCCTCAGGTGATGTTGTATCACCGATACGTCGAAACCGCTGCTGACGCCTAGTAAGAAGGCTTACCGGTAAAGTTCCCTGTACGCCAATCAACTTGGGCGGTTACGGCGTTTACCGGGGACTAGCATCATCAACCGGAAGCCCCCGGCTCCGCTTACCGTGCTAAATTCAAAGGGTCGGCAGTCTGTGCAATTCACTTACGCCATTTACAATTTCCCAAGCGCCGTTCGTTCAGCCTCCGCGCACCGCCGTCTGGTTCGTCGATCTATTTATTCCTAACGAGCAGGCAGAATCGATCCCGGGTGACCTCCTTGAGGAATTCCCAGACCTCGCGTCGAAATCAGGTCTCACTTCTGGTCGCCGTTGGTATTGCAGGCAGACTGCAAAAACGGTCGATCCTGCGCTCTTCTCGGCGATCATGGTCCAGCAGTGGAGCGGTTCGTGCATGATTGTCATTGGCGGACTAATCGTTCGAGAAATTAGATCGGCCAAGTCGCGTCCGCCTTCTGCTTGCCGCTGATCTTGCATTTTGTCCAACTCCAAACCCACTACCTCTGGTTGACTCCCTTTCCTCGCGCAGCCTAAGATGGCCTCTCGGGTCCTCTGCAATTCCTGGCGTGCGGTGCGGAAATGGCTGCCTACAACTCCGAATTAGGCGCGTCCTCCATGGCGATGAGTTTTGGCGCCCGGCCAAAACTCCTTTTCTTGTTTCAATGGTTCGCCATCCTCATGGGTTTGGCCAGTCTGCTCGCCGCCTTGCCGGTCGCCGCACTGTCCTTCGCCGGTTGGGGCCTCGCTGCGCTTCTCGCCAAAGTCTGGCCGCTTCGCGAAGCGTACCAATTTTTCTCCCGCACTTACGACCGCGTCCTCGCGCGTATCGCCCGGAAAATTCTTCTCGATCAGCGCGACGTTCCCGCCCTGCGCTTGATGGTCTCTCTCACCTTCACCGCTGTCCCCATCTTCGTCGCGCAACTCGTCCTCGGCAAACCGCGCCTGCTTCTTTTGGTCGCCTTCTATCTCGCTCTATACGGCCTCAGGTTCCAGCGCTTCATCCGCATGTTCAGCGCCAGCCATCTCGAAGCGCACCGCCCGCACGGTTTTTTCGCCGGCCCGTACAATAAAATCTTCGGCCGCTATCTCGAATACTTTCTCGGATTTTTCTACGGCAACATTCCCGAGCTCGGCCGCACCGCGCACGTCTGCCTGCATCACAAGGAAAACAGCGGACCCGACGACACCCGCAACACTCTCGGCTACGATCGCACCAGCCGCCTCGATTTTCTCTGGTATCTCTCGGACAACATGTGGACCGTCCTCGGTCTCGCGCCCTACGCCTACTTTCGCGCCCACGGCGACGACAAAAATCGCCGCCGCATGCTCCGCGGCATGGCCCTCTACTACACTTTTTTCGCCGCCGTTTTCCTCTACGATTGGCGCATCGGCCTGCTCTTCGTCCTCGGACCCATGCTGTGCATGAATTTCATCAACGCCATCACCGCCTGGGTGCAGCACGCCTTTTGCGATCCCGCAAATCCCGCGGACTATTTCGCGAATTCCGTCACCGTGATGGACGAAGTCAACTTCATGAACGAAGGCTACCACCTCTGCCACCATCACCGATCCAGCCTGCACTGGACCGAGATGCCTGACCATTTCGATCGCCTGCGCGACAAAATGAAATCCGCCGGCTCGCTGGTTTTTCGCGACCTCGATTTTATGGGCTTGTTTCTCGAACTTACGCTTTTCCATCGCATGGACGTCCTCGCGGAAAAGCTCGTCCCCTGGGAGCCTATGAACCACGAGGAGCGCCTGGCTCTCCTCACCAAACGCACCAGCCTCCGCACCTTAGACTAAGTCTTCGATCGCACGCGTTCGCGTAGCGCACGCCGTTACTTCACTTCTGCGGAGCGCTGCGCGGCCGCTGTGGCCTTCGTAAACAGGTTTTCCGCGCTACGAACACGTTGCAACGGACAAGCAGTTTGTTGGAAATGAAAATTAGTGCGTGGTTGCGGCGAGGCGCCGCGTTACGTAGTCCGTCACGTACGTGTCGAACATCTCGTTCAACTGGTGCGTGACCGGACCCGGAGCATTGGCAATCTGGTGGCCGGCGATTTCGCCCACGCCGATCAGGCTGCGGTTCGTCGAGGAAATAAAAATTTCTTCCGCTTCGTATAAGTCTTCCGGGCGCAACGTCTGCTCAACCACCGGCAGCCCCGCTTCCGGAGCGATTTCCAGAAGGATGCCGCGCGTCACGCCCTCCAGGCATCCGGAGTTCAGCGGCGGCGTCAGAATTTTTTTGTTCTTCACCGCAAAAATATTTGCCGCCGTGCACTCCGCCACTTCGCCGCGCTCGTTCAGCAGCACAACTTCGTCGAATCCTTCTTTTTGCGCCTCCGCCACCGCCCACACGTTTTGCAGCCAGGAGGTGACTTTCACTCCCGCCAGCGGCGACGCCGCGTGCCGCCCGTGCTCGCGCAGGCTCAGCCGCACCGGCTCGCGATACTGCGGCAGCGGCGCGGTGTAAATGATCAGATCCACTTCCGGAAGTTTTTCGTCGCTCTGCCAGAATCCGGCTTTGTTGTAGACGAGATAAATGCGCGCGCAACCTTCTTTCACCTGGTTTGCGCGAATGACTTCATGAAGATGCAGCCGCACTTTCGCGGAAGTGTACGGCATCGGCAGGCGAATCATGCCCGCGTCCTTTTCCAGCCGCCGCCAATGCCGCTCGTAAGCGAAAGCCTCGCCGCCGGAAATGCGCACCGTGGTAAAAATGCCCCATCCGCAAATAAATCCGGTCTGGCCGGGCGACAGCCGTACTTCTTCAATCGGTTGGACACTCTCGTTGTGAAAGACGAACCGGTGAATCACGCAAGCTCCTCTGGAGGGGGATCAGCGCTTTGACGAAACTATTGTAGCCGAACTGGGAGCGGTAAAGGGAGGCGCAGAGGTGCCGCCGGATAAGCGTCAGAAAATTCGGGATTTACTCGCGGGCGGGAACAGCGGTGAAAGTGGCCGAAGCAGAGCAAGTCGCGGGGAGGATGAGTTCCTGGCCGGCGAAGATTCGGCTGGCATCCGAGACCGAAGAATTTGCCGCAGCCAAGCACGGCCAACGCGAAGCGCGGCCAAGATTGGCCTTCGCCAGGGACCACAACGTGTCGCCGCGCTGAACCTTAATTGTTCGAACGCCGCGCCGCACTGTTCCGTTTGGAGACGCCACCGATCGCGCCGCGGGCAGGGACAGTTCCGAGCCGGCGCGGAGGCGCAGCGGGTCGGACAGAATTGGGTTTGCTGAGAGAAGTTCGGGCCAACGGCTGCCGCGTCCGAGGTTTTCTCTGGCGATCTTCCAGAGCGAATCGCCCGGCGCGACGCGAATGGTTCGCACCGGCGAAACCGCCGAAGGCGCCAACGGGGAAGCTGCTGGAGCATTCAGCGCGAAGTTCGGTGAAGAAAAGATCGGTGAAGAAGAAGCGGGAGCGGAAACGCGCGGCGCGGGAACGGGCCGCATCGTCTTGCCCGGCACGGACGGCTTGGCCGGAGAAAATTCCAACGGAGCGGCGGGTTGACGCGAACCGGACGCGATCGGCGCTGCCGGTTGTGGCGCAGCAAAAATTCCTGCCGGAGCGGCGAGCGAATTCGCAGGAATAATTTTCAAGACGACGGAGGGATGCGCGACGCGAACGTCGCCGAGTTTCCCGGCGGGCGCGGACGCTGGTGAACCTGCAAAGTTATCCGCAGGAGAAATATTTTCGGCGGGCGCTACGGCGCTGGCCGGGCGAGCCGGTACCGCCGACGAAGCCGGAATCCCAGTGAGCGCAGGAGTGCGCGAAGAAATTTTTGGCGGCGCGAGCGTTCCCGCTTTCGCGGAAGCATGCACGAACGGACTACTTCGAGAAGTTCCTTCGAGCGAAGCGCGCGGGCGAACCGGAACTCGCGCGAACGGGTCGCGGCGAATCATGCTCGGTTGCGATTCGGGGCGAACGATTTCTTTCGCCGGCGGAAGAATGACGGGCGGAGCCGGCGGACGCATTGCGGGACGTGCCGGCAAAATCGGAGACGCCAGCGCGGGATTTCCGACGGAGAGATGGAACGGTTCCGTTTGTTTCGGCTTGAGAGCTTGCAGCTCTTTTTCTTTGCGCACCTGGCGAGCGACTTCACCGAGCGAAGGCTGTTGCGGTTTTGAATTTGCGTCCAGCGCGTCTTGGGAATTTTGCGCCGGCTGCGCGGGGCAATCTTTTTGTTGCGCGCATTCTTTCTTGCGCGCTTCGACGGCGGCCTGATCTTCGGGAGTCAGGATGTGGTCACGCTTCAGGTCTTCGTTGGTGTAAACGTGCTTGGCGGTTTTTTGCGGTTCCTGTTTGCGAGCGCGTTCCTGCCGCGCGGCGTCGGCAATATCCTGCGCAGAGGAAATCGTTGCGGAGACAGTCAGACAGATTAGAGCGAGAGCAGCGACGGAAATCGAGAGAGCGGGCAAACTTTTACACGAGCCCGTACGGAGCGGCTGGAAGGAGAATCGGTCGTTCAGGTCTGTCATTCGCACGGCAACCCAACGACGGGGGGACTCCGTATGTCGAAGATTATACACAAGAACGGGTCGCAGGGAAAAGATTTTCCGTACGCGAGGCGGGCAGCTCGGACGGCCGCGCGTGCCGGGAATTTATGCGCGGAATGCGAGGTCCATAGCGTACTATCGGGGCGATTTTGCAGGAAGGGAGGGTTGGAAAAGCGAAGATGAATAAAGAGACCAGCCGTGAGGATCAGACTGCTGCGGAGAGCGCGGCGAAGCGGGGAGAAAACGTAAAGAGCGCCGAAGGGCAACAGGAGCGGAGAAGCGGGCGGAGAAAATTTTTGCAAACGAGTTTATTCGGAGGCGTGGCCGCAGCGGCAGCGCCGGCGATGCGCGCGGCGTGCGGCGCGCGCGTGGCGGAAGCGCGCGAGAACAGCGCGGCACGTGCGGCAGAAGTGGGCGCGTTCGAACTGGACGAAATCACAGTCGGCGATTTGCAGAACGGCATGCAGTCGGGAAAGTGGACGGCGCGGGCGATTGCGGAAAAATATCTCGCGCGCATCGCGGAAGTGGACAAGGGCGGGCCCACCGTGAACAGCGTGATCGAAACGAATCCCGACGCGCTGGAAATCGCGGACGCGTTGGACCGCGAGCGCAAAGAAAAAGGACCGCGCGGACCGCTGCACGGAATTCCGGTGCTGATCAAGGACAACATCGCCACCGCGGACAAAATGCAGACGACGGCGGGCTCGCTGGCGCTGGTGGGATCGCGGCCGCCGGCGGACGCGTTCGTGGCGAAGAAATTGCGCGACGCGGGCGCGGTGATTCTGGGAAAAACAAATTTGAGCGAGTGGGCGAACATCCGCTCGAGCCATTCGATCAGCGGATGGAGCGGACGCGGCGGGCAGACAAAAAATCCGTACGCGCTGGATCGCAATCCGTGCGGATCGAGTTCGGGAACGGGCGCGGGAATATCCGCGAACCTCGCGGCCATCGGAATCGGAACGGAGACGGACGGATCGATCGTGTGTCCATCGTCGGCGAACGGACTCGCGGGAATCAAACCGACGATCGGCCTGGTGAGCCGGCACGGAATCATTCCGATTTCGCATTCGCAGGACACCGCGGGACCGATGTGCCGCACGGTGCGAGACGCGGCGATTTTGCTGGGCGCGTTGACCGGAGTGGACGCGGACGATAAAGCGACGGCGGCGAGCGCGGAAAAATCTTTTACCGATTACACGCAATTCCTGAAAGAAGATGGATTGCAGGGAGCGCGCATCGGCGTGCTGCGAAAATCGTTCGGGTTCAATCCGGCGGTGGACCTCCTGATGGAAGACGCGCTACGCGTGATGAAAAAACAGGGCGCGACGGTGATCGATCCGCTGGAGATCGCGACGCAGGGAAAATTCGGCGACTCGGAATTTCTCGGTTTCATGTACGAACTGAAAGCGGACTTGAACGCGTACCTCGCGTGGCTCGGAGCGAACACGCCGGTGAAGAGCTTGAAAGAGATCATCGACTTCAATGAACGCAACACGCGGAAAGAGATGCCGTACTTCGCGCAAGAAAATTTTTACAAGGCGGAAGAAAAAGGCTCGCTGATGACGAAAGAATACGTCGAGGCGATGGAAAAGAATCGGCGGATGTCGCGGACGGATGGTATCGATAAAACCATGGACGAGCACAAGCTCGATGCGATCGTCGGGCCGACGGGTGGGCCGGCGTGGTTGACGGACATCGTGAACGGCGATTCCTTCGGCGGAGGCAGCTCGGAGTTCGCGGCGGTGGCCGGATATCCGAACGTGAATGTGACCGCGGGATACGTACACGGGTTGCCGGTGGGAATTTCGTTTTTTGGACGAGCGTGGAGCGAACCCGTGCTGATCCGGATTGCATACGCGTTCGAACAGGCGACGAAACACCGGAAGGCGCCGAAATTTTTGGCGCATGTGGAAGCGTAGTCGAGTGACCTGTGACGCATGACCCGTGACCCGTGAAGAGCTGCGGCTCCGCGGAAAATACGAAAATACGAAAATACGAAAAGCGAAAAGCGAAAAGCGAAAAGAAGAGCCGGCGTTACGGCAGCGAAGACAGTGGTGGCGTGGCAAGAATCGCCGTCGGGAGAGCCCACACCTACACTGCGCGAAAAACGAAATTCGAAAAACGGACAGCAAAGCGAAGAGCCCGCGTAGCGCCAGCGAAGACAGTGGTAGCGAGGCAAGAATCGCCGGGCTGAAGCCCGGCACCTACACTAGCGGTCCGAGAATGTAGGTCTCGGCCAGCGACAGGAAACACATCGAGCGCTGGCGAGAAGATCGCCAATCCCTCCGAGGCTGATCGGGCGGCGCGGACACGGCGTAACGCGTCCGGTCCTAGGCCGCGGAGGCGAAGACGGCGTGATCGATCCGGTGCTACGGTTGAAAGTTTGTGGGAATCGCGGGCGGCGAGCCTCCCCCCTATGATTTTCGTAAGTGTTGCAGATAAAAGACTTACGGGACGCGTAAGTCGTTTAGAATCAACAGTTGCGGGATGGGTGGGTAAGTGTTGATTTTGAAAGAGTTAGTGGATACCAGTCGGTGCAAATTAATTGAGGCAAAGAGCGTCGTGATCGGAAGCGCCCGGCCGCGACGCGAGCTGGCATCGTTCCGGCCAACTTCATAATTCAAAGAACCGAGGGGCTGGCAAATAAACACGCAAGAGCCAGGTGAAAAGAGCCGGGCTGAAGCCCGGCACCTACACGGGCCGGGAGCGCGGCGGGTGAGTTCGCGCTAGATGGGTTTGCCGTCGATGCGGACGAGGCTGGCGTCGAGGCGGATGGCGTAGGGGTCGGTGTTGCCTTCGAAGCCTGGAGGGCCGAAACGGCGGGGAGGGGCCGGCATTGGCGTGGAGGTTGGGGATTGTGTCGATGGCGACGGGGAAGGAGGCGTACCGGACGGGCTGCCTGCCGCTTCGCTTGTTTTAACTGGGTTTCCTTCGACTCTGTTCCCTTCGACTGCGCTCGGGCCAGGCAAGGCAGGAGAGCCCGCCGCTACACGCGCTTCTCCGCGCGGAATTGGAGGAGCGGGAGGAGTTGCCGAAGTCGCGGCATTGGCGCTGGATGGAATGCCCTTATCGGCAGGGCGCGATGGGGCGGAGGTGGCGTTGGCGGAGTGAGGGGGAAAGAGGGAGCGCGCGATAGTGAGGGCGGCGTTGGCGCGAGCGGGGTCGATGTCGGGATGAGCGGTGGAGGGAGGGAGAGAGGCGGAGTGGCCCGTGGATGTGTGGTGTGGAGCGGGCTTGGAAGGAGCACGCTGGGGTTCTTCGCCACGCGCAGGATGAGAAATGTTGGAGGACGTAGCCGCAGCTTGCTGCGAGCCTTCGCTGGGCTGCGGTTGGCGGGTATCGCCGAGCGCGGAGGGTTGAGAGTTGGTTTGTGGAGATTCGGAGGCGGAGTGGGCGTCCGAGAGATAGCGGGAGTTGGCGTCTACGGAGCCGCGAACGGCCTGGCGCCAGCCGTCGGTGCCGAAGGAGTTGATGTACTCGTGCTGAGAGAGGCGGACCGCTTGGACAAAAGTTTGAAAGAGGCAAGCGACAGTGCGGGCGACGCGGGGTTTGACATGTCCCTGGACGACGGCGGGGATGATGCGCGCGAGAGCGGAAGAGAGGTCGCAGGCGGAGAGGTATTCGCCCGAGAAGAAGTAGGTGAGATCGGTGGCGAGCAGATCGGCGGCTGCGGCGCGCGCTTCTTTTTGCGCGTGGTAGCGACAGAAGTTTCGATTGGCGACAGCACGGGGGGTGCGACAACGGCGGCCGTCAGCGAAGGTGAACAGACAGAGAGAGTTGCGGTGCGGTGAAGAAAGAGCAGACATGGTTTTTCTCCTACGGAATTGAGATTTGGGATTAACGGCGGAAAAAACGAAATACGAAAAGCGAGAAAAGAAACACGAAGAAGAAAGTCGTAAAGAGCAGAAAAGAGCCGGGTTAAAGCCTGCCTGCGGCAGGCCGATCCGGCACGTACACAGGCAAAAAACAAAAGCGCCCCGGATGTACCGGGGCGCGGTTCTCTACAGGAAGAATGATACCGCAATCGCCATAGGACTGTCAAGAACTATTTTTCGGAAAAGATTTTGAGGTGGGGAACGGTGATTGTGATTGGTTGAGGAGTGCACTAAATGCGAGGGAGTGCGTTCAAAGAGAAGGGGAACGGCGGAGGCGGGCGGCGCGGGGCGCCGAGTTGGGGGAAGGCGGGAACCCGGACGGGCAAAGTGGCATCAGTGTCAGAAGCAGAAACGTGAAAGAGGTGGGCCATGAAGGAACTATGCGTGGCGGTGAGTTTTCTGGTGTTGGGATGGAATGCGCTGGGACAAGGAACGGCGCCCGAGAAACCTGTTTCGCTGCAATTGGTGCAGGGGGCGGTGGAGACCGTTCTGTCGTATCCGTCGTACAGCGCAAGGGACGAAAGGACTTTGAATCGAGCGGGAGACCTGGCGGCGCGCGCGGTGATGCGGGAAGTGGCGGCGGCGGAGATGAGGTCGCCTGAAAAAGAAAGATTGATCCTGCTGGTGTTGCAGATGGCGTTTGAGGAACCGCAAATGATCGAGGATGCCAACAATCGGAAAGCGACGGAGGCCATGGCGTTGCTGGATCAACTCCGGACAACGGCTCATGGCGGGCTCCTGGCGAGAGAGATCGAGAACGTGCGGAACGAAATCCGGTACAACGCGAGCACAGGAAAACCGCAGGAGTATGTGACGCTCAAGGGCGAACCGCCGGTTGACTGGGAACGTGCGCAGTGGGTGGGAAATGTGATGGCGTGGGCGGACACAATAAAGCCGGGAATGACGAGGAAAGAGTTGCTGCGGGTGTACACGACTGAAGGCGGAATTTCGACGCGAACGTGGAGAACGTACGTACTGAAGGGCTGCCCGAAGATCAAAGTGGATGTAGAGTTCGCGGCGGTAGGGGCGGGTACCGCGCCTGGCGGGGAGGATCCCGACGACAAGATCGTAAAGATTTCGAAGCCGTATCTGGACTACTTCCACGCGGACTAGGGGCGGCGACGATGGCCGGTTTGCAGCGGAGGAGGAGAGGCACGGTTGGGCTGGCCGAAGGGGCGGTTGGCCGGGTGAAATGGATTTCGCCGGGAAACCGCGGGATAGAGGTACAATAGATAGTGATAAAGGATGTTGTCCGGCGTCTAAGCAAGCAGCGAATTTAGGGTAAGTTTTCGCGCGAGGGTGAGATGAAGCCAGAGCGTCGCGGATTAGTGCTGGTAGTCAGCGTACTGGTGTTGTCAGCCGCGCTGGGCGGGATTTATGGGCCCAAGGTGCGGGCCACGGCAGCGTCGTACGACGACGTCGAGGGATCGATACGGAATTTCACAAAAGTGCTGGACGTGGTGCAGGAAAACTACGCGGACAAGCTGGACGTGGACCGCGTGGTGTATGAAGGCGCCATTCCGGGCATGCTGCGCGTGCTGGATCCACACTCGAATTTTTTTGACGCGAAGCAGTGGGCGCTGAGCATGGAAGAGCGGCGCGGGCGGTACTACGGCGTGGGAATGACGGTGCTGCCGCGCGGAGACCGCACGATCGTGATGACGCCGTATGTGGGATCGCCGGCGTTCAAAGCGGGGATCCGGCCGGGCGACTACATCGTGAAGATCAATGACAAGTCCACGGAGGGGTTGACGACGCCGGAAATTGCGGATTTGCTGCGCGGGTCGAAGGGCAGCGTGGTAAAGATCGCCCTGTCGCGAGAAGGGTACGACGAGCCGGTGGTAGTGACGGTGACGCGCGATGAGATTCCGCATCACGCGGTGGAATTGGCGTACGAAGTCAAGCCGGGCATCGGGTACATCAAGCTGTCGGGATTTAACGAAAAGACGGACGCCGAGCTTTCCGAGGCGATGAAGCAGTTGCACGCGGCGACGCTCGACGGATTGATTCTGGACATGCGCGGGAATCCGGGCGGGCTACTGAATGAAGCGATCGCGGTGGGCGACATGCTGCTGGACAAGAACCAGCTGATCGTTTCGCAGCACGGACGGACGTCGCCGGAGCGGCGGTACTACGCGGTGCGCGGAAATCAGGGCGACAGCATGCCGATCGTGATACTGGTGAACAACAATTCGGCGTCGGCGACGGAAATTGTTTCGGGCGCGGTGCAGGACCACGATCGCGGAGTGATTGTGGGCGAGACGACATTCGGCAAAGGGCTGGTGCAGGTGGTACAGCCGCTGAGCGAGAACACGGGACTGGCGCTGACGACGGCTCGGTACTACACGCCGAGCGGGCGGCTGATTCAGCGCGATTACAAGTCGGTGTCCCTGTATTCGTATCACTATGAGCGGAAGGTGCCGGAGCATCCGACGGAAGTGCGGTTGACGGACAGCGGGCGGCAAGTAACGGGCGGGGGAGGAATCACGCCGGACATCGTGGTGAAAGAGCCGGAGCCGGACCGTTTTCAGAAAGCGCTGTACCGCGCGGACGTGTTCTTTCCGCTGGACAGCAGCGTGGGAGGATTTACGAGACATTTTCTGGGGACGCGGCCAGTGATCACGAAGGAATTTGAAGCGGACGACGCGGTGATGGCGGAATTCCGGAAGTATCTGGCCAGCCAGAATGTGCGTTACACGGAGCCGGAATTTGCGGAGAACCTGACGTGGGTGAAAAGGAAGATCAAGGAAGAAGTGTTCGTGTCCACGTTCGGGCAGCCGGAAGGATTCAAGGTGGAACTGGAAGCCGACCCGCAATTACTGGCGGGGATTGACGCGGTGCCGCAAGCGCGCGCGCTGTATCAAAAGGCGAGGAAGATTGTGGCGCAGCGCGAGGGGAATGCGAGCATTCAGCCGTAAAGCCTGAAGTGGCGGGGCCCTAAGTGAGCGGGCCAACAGCAGCGCGTTGATTGTATATCCCTAGACGTATATACTTTTGTTGAGGTGCACGATGGCCACGGCCCGTGTGTTTAAGTCCGGTAACAGCCAGGCTGTGAGACTGCCGAAGAAGTTCCGCGTCAAGAGCAAGGAGCTGGAGATCTTTCGCCGAGGCGATGAGATCGTGCTGCGGGAGAAGCGCAAGGGCCTAGTCCGGGTGATTGAGCTTCTGCAAAGCCTTCCGGACGATATGTTTCCCGAGGGGCGCAAGGACGAACCGCCCCAGCGGCGCAAAGGATTGTGATGCCGCCGCGGTATTTATTGGACACGAATATCTGCATCTACTTGCAGCGTGAGAAAACGCCGGAAATCGTGAACCGCTTCCGTGGATTAGAGCAGGGCGAAGCGGCGATGAGCGTCGTCACTCATGGCGAGTTGCGCTACGGCGTGGAGCGCAGTCAATTCAAAGAAAAGTCGCTTGCGGCATTGGAAGAGCTTGCCGAGTTGATTCCGGTTCTATCCTTGCCAGAGGGCGCAGGCGCGGAATACGGGCAAATCCGATCGGAGCTTGAGCGGCTGGGGACAATCATCGGGAACAACGATATGTGGATCGCTGCGCATGCGAGAGCGACAAAACTGGTGCTGGTAACCAACAATGAGAGGGAATTCAAGAGGATTGCCGGATTGAAGATTGAGAATTGGGTTTAGATGAATGAGGCTATGGGAATCGCGTTGACAGTGGGAGGGGCATACTCTAAGATTAGCGTTTGTCTCTACAGGGAAAGGTGTGACTGAGCGAGATGAGGACGTACGTAGCCAAGGGAGAAGAGGCGGAAGCGCTGAAAGTGGGCGCGAACTGGGTGGTGTTGGACGCGACGAACCAGGTGCTGGGGCGTCTGGCGACGAAGGCGGCGCGGATTTTGATCGGCAAGGACAAGCCGACCTATACGCCGTACCTGGTTTCGGGCGACCACGTGGTGGTGATTAACGCGGACAAGGTGCGGCTGACCGGCAACAAGATCGAGCAGAAAGTGTATTACTCGCACAGCGGTTACCCCGGCGGGTTGAAGGCAGTACCGATGAAGCGGGTGCGCGAGTCGCGGCCGGAATGGGTGATTCGCGAAGCGATTGTCGGGATGCTGCCGAAGAACAAACTGCGGGCGCGGCGAGCGAAGAAGCTGCGGATTTATCGCGGGGCAGCGGAGTTGACGCGGCACGCGGGGCAGAAGCCGCAGGCGTTGGCGGTTTAGTTGAGATTGAGGACTTCTGGCAGCACAGACTGAAGTTTGTGCCACTGGTTTTCCGCACGTTGCTGTTCCTTGAGTGTGGCCGCGTGGTGGTCACCTTCTAAGTGGTGCCTTAGGCAGGGAGCAAACCGGCGTGAAGTTTGGGGTTCCAGACGTGTGGGTGTCTGGAATCGAAGCGGCTTTGCTGGAAGAGCACAGGCAGGAGTGCCGGTGCACCTAGGAGGAACGTTGAGTTCTACAGGGACGCCCATCGCGGGCACGCAGACGTGGTTCATGGGAACGGGCCGGCGCAAGGAGTCGGTGGCGCGCGTATTTTTGCGCGCGGGGAGCGGCAAGTTCACGATAAACGGGCGCGAGGTGGAGAAGTATTTTCCGAATCACGCGTGGAAGCATGACGCGACGGAGCCGCTGAAGTTCACGAGCCTGGCGGAACAGGTGGATGTAAAGGTTACGGCGCATGGCGGCGGGGTCGGCGGGCAAGCGGGAGCGGTGCGCATGGGATTGTCGCGCGCGATTTCGCGGTTCAATCCGGAACTGCGGCCGTCGCTGCGCACGAATGGATTTTTGACGCGCGATTCGCGAATGAAAGAGCGCAAGAAGTACGGACAGAAGGGCGCGCGAAAGAAATTCCAGTTCACCAAGCGTTAGAAAGGTGACTGGTGACCAGTGACAGGCGAAAGCCTGGACACTGGTCACGATGGCTCCGCCTCGAGCAATCGAGGCGAGATCACGGCCGGCGCGGAGCCGGCAAAAGGTTGCTCTTCGGCTTAATTTTTAGGAGAGCCGGGCCAAAGCCCGGTACCTACAAACCCGGAAGCCGATGCAAGCAGCTATCTAATTAGGAGGAAACTTGGCAGTAGAAATTACGATGAAAGAATTGCTGGAGGCCGGAGTGCACTTCGGTCACCAGACGCGGCGCTGGAACCCGAAAATGAAGGAATATATTTTCGGGGAACGCAACGGCATCCACATAATTGATCTGCAGAAAACGCTCAAGATGTTTCGCGAAGCGAGCCGCTTCGTGAGCGATCTATCCGCACAAGGCAAAGCGGTGCTGTTTGTGGGCACGAAGAGGCAGGCGCAGGAAGCGGTGGCGGAAGAGTCCAAGCGCTGCGGAGCCTTTTTCGTGAACCATCGCTGGCTGGGCGGAACGCTGACCAACTGGGCGACGCTGCAGAAGTCCATCAAGCGGCTGAAGCTGCTGAAGGCCATGACGGAAGATGGCCGCATTGACGAGCTTTCCAAGAAAGAAAAAGCGCGTTTGGGCCGCGAGATGAAGCACCTGCACCAAAACCTCGAAGGCATCGAGAACATGGCCACGCTGCCGGACGCGATGTTCGTGATTGATTCGAACGCGGAAGAGATTGCTGTGAAAGAAGCGCGGCGCATGGGCGTGCCGGTGGTTTCGGTGGTGGATACGAACTGCGATCCGGACGTCGTGGATTGGATTATTCCGGGCAACGACGACGCGTTGCGCGCGATCCGCTTGTTTACGACGAAGATTGCGGACTCGGTGATGGAAGGACACAACGCTTACCAGCAGTCGCAGGTAGCGGATCAGAAGTCAGCGGCAGATCAGGCTATTGTGGATGGCGTGGAGTACGTGGACACGAGCGCGTACGAGCAGTACGAGAAGCAGGAAGGCGACTTTGTAGAGGGCGCGGAAGCGGCGCCAGAAGCGGCCGAGACGACGGTGCCGCCGGACGAGGAAGCGAGCTAGGCAGAGCGAACGAATCCGATAATGCGAGACCCGCTCCCAGAGGCTCGGAGCGGGTCTTTTTGCAAGCGATGCCGGGGCGGCGGGGCGAGATGCGGTAGCAAGAGCCGGCGGCAGAGAGCCGGCAGGTCGGCAGGCACAGTCGCGAGTCACGAGATTTTCACAATATAGAAATGAGTTGGCAGTAGAAAATAATTCGCCGAAACGAGCGGAGAATAGGTCAGAGAGAAGAAAGGGATGAGCACACAACAGCAAGCCATGCAAATTCCAGCACATCTGGTGAAGGAGTTGCGCGAACGGACCGGCGCAGGGTTCAGCGATTGCCGCGCGGCGCTGGTGGAAGCGGCGGGCAACGTCGAGAAGGCCATTGAAATACTGCGAAAGAAGGGACAGGCGGCTGCGGCGAAGAAGGCGCAACGCGAAGCGAGCGAAGGGCTCGTGGGGAGTTACATTCACGCGGGCGGGAAGATTGGTGTGCTCGTGGAAGTGAACTGCGAGTCGGACTTCGTGGCGCGCACGGAACGCTTCCAGAATTTGTGCCACGACATTGCCATGCACATCGCGGCGCTCGATCCGCGGTACGTGCGGCGCGAGGAAGTGACGCCGGACATGCTGGAGAAAGAGCGCGACATTTACCGCGCGCAGGCGCTGGCGACAGGCAAGCCGGAGCCAGTGGTGGAAAAGATCGTGACCGGCAAGATGGAAAAGTTTTACGAAGAGAATTGCCTGTACGAGCAGCGCTACATCAAAGACGAGAGCGTGACGATCGGGGAGATGGTGAAGCAGGCCGTAGCGGACCTCGGCGAAAACATCGTGATCAAGCGGTTTGCGCGGTTCAAGGTGGGCGAGGTGAGCGGATCCGGGGATTCGGGACCGGAAGCGGCGCCAGTGCCCGTACCGGTGAATTCGTAAACGCAGTTTGGCATTGTGGCATTCCAGGAGCGTCTCGGCAAAGCCCGAGACGCTCTTTTTTGTTTGCGTGCGCCGCGCGCTTTTGGCGGACACAGCCGGGCTAGTACTGGCGAGCGCGCACAGAAACTTGCCTATAGCACGGGGCATCTAAGTAGATGAGGCTGAGGAGGACTCCAAAGATGAGACTCCGACAGTTCAGCATTACGGGATCTTTTCCAGGGTTGGTTTTAACCGGATTTTTCTTCGCGGCACTTTTCCTCGCGTTTGCGATTCCAGCCCAAGCAGACAATGCAAAGCCTGACCGCGCGGTGCCGGGAACCTTGAATTATGTGGAAGGCAAGGTTTCCATCGGCTCGCAGAACGTGGATTCGTCTGCGATCGGGACGGCGCAGGTGCGGATGGGCGAATCGCTGACTACGCGAGTGGGCAAGGCAGAAGTGCTGTTGACGCCGGGAGTATTTCTGCGCGTGGGCGATAACAGCTCCGTGAAGATGATCGCGACCAGCATTACGAACACGGAAGTGGCCGTGGACCGCGGCCATGCGATGATCGAGGTTGCGGAAATTCATCCGGAAAATGACATTCGCGTGGAAGCGGATGGCGAGACTACACAGCTGCTCAAGACGGGCTTGTATGATTTCGACGTGAATCAGCAGGAAATGCGCGTGTTTGACGGAAAAGCGCGGGTGCACGAGCCGGAACGGTTTGTGAACGTGAAAGGCGGGCGCGAAGTTAGCCTGCTGAGCGGACCGGAAGCGAAGCCGGAGAAGTTCGACAAGAAATCGTACAGCGGCGAAGATTTGTACCGCTGGAGCAGCCTGCGGTCGGCGTACGTAGCGGAAGCCAACGTGGATGCGGCGGGCTATTACATGGCAAATGGCATTGGGCCGTGGGGCCCGGGTTGGTGGGGCGCAGGATGGTATTGGGACCCGTGGTTTGACGGGTTCGCATTTATTCCTGGCGATGGAATCTTCTACAGCCCGTTCGGTTGGGGATTCTATTCTCCGTGGTGGGTGTATGAGTCGCCGATCTACGGTTACGGTGGATACCGGTATGGCGCACCGCGCGTGTACCGGCGTTTCAGCGCAACAAACTATCGAACTTGGGGCGGGGGAACGCACTACGTGACAAGCTCGCGTTACGCTGGCGGCGTGTATAGCGGCCGCGGGTCGGTGGGCGCGTTTCATTCCGGCGGGCGGTCCGGCGAAAGCATGGGTGGTTTCGCAGGCGGCGCGCGCGGCTTCGGCGGCGTGCGTGGCGGCGGCTTTCATGGAGGAGGATTTGGCGGAGGCGGCTTCCATGGCGGTGGGATCCATGGAGGCGGCGTAGGGCGAGGGCACTGAACCGGAACATCTCGGCGAGGACTTATTGATTTGCACAGCGAGAGCGTCTCGGCAAAACCGGGACGCTCTTTTTGTTTGGGCGTCTTCGAACGAGGGCTACTTTGGCGGCGGGGGGCCCGAAACCGCGGAACTCAGTGGCATTCCGAGCGTTCCGGCGTTTCCCGAGGCCCAATCGTAAATGCCCGTGCGGAGATAAATGTCACCGGGCGGGACGTCGATTTCGAGGTGCAGGGGAAAACCGTTAGCTTGCACTTGCGCGAAGTCCCTGGACGGAATGGCGAAGCGACTGTTGAGCTTGGAGATGTTGACGATTTTCCCGGCGCGGTCGTAGGCGACGAGCATGGCTTCAAGGCGGCCGCGTCTTGCGCCGTTCGCCGCTGTTTCGAGCGCAAAATCTTTTAGAGACGCAGCGATGTCCACGCCGTAGCGCGTGAGCGGCGCTTTTAGGTCGGTGTTGAGGCCGGCGCGCGGAGCGCTCGGCGCGGGTTGCGGTTGAAGCGGAGCGGCGTGAATCTGGTAGGTGATTTGATCGAAATTGGGCATTCCGAAGCCGACGAGGGGAATGAGTGGATCATCGGCGGTTGTTTCGTTAATTGGGTGCACGGCGGGCTTATCGGCGTAGTACCCGCGACGGTAGGAGAGTCTGTAGTCGCGGTGAGGAACTTTGATTTCGATGCGGCGATATTTGCTGTCGTTTTTGGCGTTGGTCGGCGCGTAGGCAAGTGTGTAGTAATGCGAGCCTTCGTCAATGGCTTTGCCCATGGCAGCGTCGAGGCCGTTGGTGTTGTAGAAGGCGCGGCCGCCGGTCTCCTCGGCGATCGTTTCCATGGCGATTTGGCTGGTGCTTTGGTTATAGAGCATGCTTTCTCTGGTGTTGCCGAGCATATCGCTCACTTGGAAGGTCGGATCGCCCTCGAGGCCGTGGGCCGAAACGGGGTAAATGGCGACTTGCGCCGCGGTGAGCATGTCGGAAGTCTGCTGGACGTATTGTTGGTGATTGGGTGTGTGGATTTTGTTTTCGGGCACGAAACTGATGGGGAAGGAATCGGCGAACCAGATGACATTCTTGCGCGCAGGGATTCCAGAGAGATAGCGCGCCAGGTGCTGAAAGGCTTGCAGCGTGAGCTCGGTGCGGTCGCCCGCGCGCTCGGCCACTTCTCGGCCCAGATATTCCTTCACCGCTCCGACGGCAACAGGCGAGGCTTGCATCTTGATCATGGATTCGAGGCCCTTGAGTTCGGCAGCGTTGCGCGAAGGAGTCGGGTTGAGCCAGGAGGACTCGGACATGACGCCGGATTTGTCGTCCAAGGAAGCCGAGAGCTCGGAGGAATCCGTGGCGAAGCCCCGAGCGAGGCGCAGCTGCTCTGTGTTGAGAGTGAAAATGGCCAGGCGCGTACCCTCTGGAACCGTTTTCAGGTATTTGATGGCCTGATTGCAGACATCTTTCTGGAACCACGGCTGCGTGTTCAACAAATCGATTAAGAGCACGTTCACCGAATCGCCGGATTTCACTGGCTGAATGTTCGTATAGACATTCGGGAGTACTGCGGGAAGGCTAACCGGCGCAGAGGTTTCGCGTTGGTGTTCCTCGAAAGCGGAGATCGTCTGTGGTTTGCCATCTTCGGAGATGGAAAAGTCTTCCTGGCGCAGGGCCGGAATCGATTCGCCTTTGCGGTCGGTTACGACCACATCGACGAGGACGACCCGCGTTTCCACTCTGATAGCCTGCGTTGTGGCTTGGGCCAGTGTGATTGCGTCCTTGGCAGGAGGAGATTGCGAAAAAAGTGGAGCGGCCACAAGTGCCGCGAGGAGCAACCAAAGCGCGGGACGCTTGTGTTTGACGGTCATCCTGAGCGCCTCCAGGCCCCGGCTCCTTTTCCTATGACGCGCGGGAATGGAGTTCCGGTGCAGCGTTGTGCGAGGGCGAGGTTTGTTTGTTACAATTCGGACGAATTCGAGTGGTGAAAACCGGAGAGACATGCCTGTACTGAAGAAGGCGTCAAGGAAAGTCGCGAAGCACGCGTCGAGGAACGGGAAGCTGGCGTACCGGCGGATTTTGCTGAAGCTGTCGGGAGAATCGCTGCAAGGGCCACAGGGATTCGGAATTCATGGCGAGACGATTCAATCCATCGCGCAGGAATTGAAGGAAGTGCACGGACTAGGCGTGGAGATCGCCATCATGGTGGGCGGCGGAAACATTTTTCGCGGCGCGCGACAGAAGGGATTCGAAATTGACCGCTCGACCGGCGACTACATGGGGATGCTGGCTACGGTGATCAATGCGCTGGCGCTGCAGGACGCGTTGGAAAAAGAGGGCGTGTTCACGCGCGTGTTGAGCGCCATCGAGATGCGGCAAGTTTCGGAGCCGTTCATTCGCCGGCGGGCGATGCGGCACCTGGAGAAAGGGCGCGTGGTGATTTTTGCCGCGGGCACCGGAAATCCGTATTTTTCGACGGATACCGCGGCGGCGCTGCGCGCGATGGAGATCAAGGCGGACGTGATATTGAAGGCGACGCGGGTGGATGGGATTTTCGATGCGGATCCGGAGCAGGTTTCGGACGCGAAGTTTTTCGCGCAGATTACGTATCGCGACGTGCTCAATCAGAATTTGAAGGTGATGGATGCGACGGCGATTTCGTTGTGCATGGACAATGGGATGCCGATCGTGGTGTTCAACATGAACCGGCACGGAAATATTCGGCGGGTGGTGCAGGGAGAGAGAGTCGGGTCGTCGGTTACGCCGGCATAAGTTAGAAGTCAGATGTTCGAGCTTTGATCAAAGAAGTCAGAAGAAGCACGATCGAGTCGCGGGGATTTCCAAACCAGGAGTGCGCGAGCAGAGGAAGATATGACGAATTTTGCGAACACGAAGGAAGCGATGGCGGCGGCGAGAACGCGCATGGAAAAAGCGGTGGAGGATTTCCGCAGGGACATTGCGGCGATTCGCACGGGCCGCGCAAACGCGGGACTACTGGACCACGTGCGCGTGGATTACCACGGGACGCCGATGCCGGTGAACCAGCTTGGGACGATGACCGTGCCGGACCCGCAGATGATCCTGATCTCGCCGTGGGATCCGAGCGCGGTGCCGCTGATTGACAAGGCAATTCGCACTTCGGATCTGGGGCTGAATCCGACGAACGACGGAAAGGTGGTGCGCGTGCCGATACCGGCGTTGACAGAAGAACGGCGCAAGGATCTGGTGAAGCAATTGCACAAAGTGCTGGAAAATCACCGGACGGCGGTGCGGAATATCCGGCGCGACATGAAGGAAGCCATCGAAAAGCTGGAAAAAGACAAGAAAATCAGCGAGGACGAGAAGAAGCGCGCGCTGACGGAGCTGGAAAACGTGTCGCACGCGGAGACGAAGAAGATCGAGGATTTGAGCGCGGGGAAAGAAAAAGAAGTGATGCAGATAAAGTGAGGTAAAGGAAGTAGAGGAAATTAAGGAAGTAAAGGAAATGACGTCAGTGGTGCGGCCGTTGGCGCACAAGGGTCATCCTGCCTGATGAAGTCCCATCCGTAGGAATAAAGAAAAAGCAGATCCCTCACCCCGCAAAAAACGGGGGGATTCGGGATGACAGGTTGGCGCGTGTTCGCGAAGACCGCCTGGGCGTAATTCCGCGATGCTTCGGGATAACCGCTGTGCGGGTGCGCCAAGGCAGCGTATGCGTAAGTTCGCGGTAATTCGGGTCGGCATTTGCGCGCGGGCGTGCGGAGGAATCCCATGCGTAGGTTCGCGATAATTCCGATGCCGAGCGGAAAGTTACGGCTTGGGGGAAGTTGCAGAAGGAGTGTCGGCGCGGTCGAGGGTGAAGAATTGCGATTCGTCGTTCTGAACGGTGTGCAGGAAAGCGTTGTATTCGGCGGTGCGGTCGGCGGGGATTTCTTTCAGAATGAAATTGATGTGGCGGGTTGCCGTGAGCGTTGCGCTGTTGACGGAGTAGTGCGATTCGTACGTGGCGAAGTCGCGCGCGACAGAAGTTCCGGCGGGGACTTCGGCGCCCGTGCCTTCGGGGAGATGCAGTGTCGCGGTGACTTCGACCTCGAGCGGCGTGCCGAGTTCGATGGGCGGAGCAGGCGCGCCGGGAGCGAATTTTGCGGGCGGGTCGGGAAGACCGAGGAGGGGAAGGAGCGCAGGGACGCGCAGCGGCTTTTTGGACCAGTCGAGGAATTTTGGCTGCGTGATTTCATAGGAGACGGTGAATGGGTCGTGAGTGTCGTAGGGATCGGAAGCGGTGGTTTTGGTGACTTTGCCGCGGAAGCCGTCGGAGAGAGCGAGAAGTTGCGCGACGCCATCCCACTTTTCGCGTGGGGATTGATGGAAGGCGACGCGCAGGAGCAATTCGTTTTCGCCGCGCATGATGTACTTCGCGCGGGCGGAGAGGGTGCCGTCGGCGGCGAGCGTGGCGTCGATGGTCACTCTTTGTTTTGAGGGGAACGGCAAGGGGGCTTCCAACTTAGTCCATTCGTGGGGCGTGGAATTCATCACGATAAAGTAGCGATTTAAAATGAAAGCGCAATTGCCCGAGTTCGGCGGAATAACGCCGAAAGGGGCGACTTCCAGACTAGGGTCAATCCAATAACTTTCGCTGCCATCGCTCGCGTGAACGAGCAGGCGCTTGAATTCGACAGGGCTTGCGGGTCCCTTTTCATCGCAGGAGCCGATCAAGGCCGCCCCAGCGCCTAGCTTTACCGCCCTGACCAGTTGCTCGAATAGAACGAACTTGTCTTCCTGGGTTGCGTAACCAGAAGCGAGGGTCGCGGTTGGTGTGCGCGTCACAAAACCTGTGGAACCCAGAGGGACGTCGACTGTTTTGATTTTTTGTGACACGAAATCGTAGATCGCAGACAGTTTTGCTCGGCTTTCTTCGATGCCCTTCGTCAATTGAATCGCCTTGGAAATGATTTCTGGCGCAATCGTGGTTTTCAGAAGCGGCAGCGACTCGTAGGCGCCCAAGCTCTTCAGAGGTTCGTCTGCGAACGAAAGACGCTCGTCCAGACGGATGGCGAGGGCTTCCCACTGCACTGTGGAGACAGCCACGTCCGGCGCAATGGAAGCGTCGGCAGGTGGTTTCGCTGCGGGCGAGGGCTGTGTCCAATCCCAATCGTACACAGTGTATGAAGCGTCTCCTTCTCCAGACCTCCCCATTGATTGCGTCGGAGTGGCGGGACTAATGCGAACTTCGGGAGTACGCGACGAGGCAAATTCAAGCTGGAGGGTTTCGTGGGAGACGGTGCCGGAGCGGTCGAAGGTGTGTTCGAACCAGAAGTCGGGGGCGAGCGGGTGATGTGTGGTGGAGGTGACGACGCGATACTCGAAGGTGTCGTCGGGCTCGAGGCCGAGGATGCGGATGGATTTGACGCGGATGTCCTGGTAGGCGGGGAAGTTGACGACAGCGGGATCGGGACTATCGGTGATGGCGCTGGGGAGAACATCCAAAGTGCCGCCGTTGGCGTGGGTGATGCGCGCGAGCGGGATTTCGAGGGATTGAAACGCGCGGTTGTAGCTGAAGTTGAGGCGAGCGAATTGGCGCGCGCCGGCTTCGTCGTTGATTTTGACGAGCGCGTGGATTTCCTTGCGGCTGTCGCCGTTGGCTTCGAAGCGCATGTGCGTTTCGAGAAGCGCGATTTGCGCGGGAAGCTTTGGCGGGATTTTTTCCGCGGATTTTTCCTGCGATGCGCCGGAAGGTTTCGCGGGAATTTTTTCCGTGGATGGCGGAGTCGCATTTTGGACCGCGCCTGGTCCGTAAGTCGCGAGCGGCAGAAGGCAAAGAGCCACGGCCGCAGCGTTGACAGCAAGAAATCGAGGGAAGCAATTCACGATGCGCACCACGGCAGTGTAGGGCGAGGGTCAAGGGCCGTAAAGCGGGGGCTGACGAGGAGTTGCGCGATGTACACGGCTGAGATCCTTCGTCGCCGGGTAAATCTCAAGCTCCGATGACCGGGGAGTGGCGAAGGTCCGTTCGAACGCCGGCGCAAAAGCGCGGCGATCGCAAACAGCGATTCGAGATTTGACAAGCACTCACGATGCCCGTTCCGGTGCGTCTGACCGTGATAGAGTTTTCCCGCTGCTTGGTAAACGCATGAGGAGAAAAGAATGCGCAAGATGATGGGAGTTGCGTTGTGTGCTTTGGCAATTGCGGTGGCGGCACGCGCGGATAACCGGTCCGCGGTGAAAGGGCCGGATGAGGACGGAACAAAGGCCGCGCTGGTGAAAATTGCGGGCGAAGGGCTCTTCGACTCTCATGCGTTCCAATATCTGACGGAGTTGAGCGACGACGTCGGTTCGCGTGTGACGGGTTCGCCGCAGGGGCAGAAGGCCATCGAATGGGGCCAGGCGAAAATGCGCGCGATGGGCCTGGAAAATGTGCACGCGGAAAAATGGCAATTGTGGCGCGGATGGACGCGGGGCAGCGCATCGGCGGAATTGTTGAGTCCGATGCGCAGGCCGCTTCATGTAGACGCCATGGGCTGGACGGGTTCGACGCCCGCGGGCGGGGCGGAAGGCGATGTCACGACGGCGAACATGTTCGATATCCAGAGCGAGATCAAGAACGTGGCGAAGTTTCGCGGAAAGGTCGTGCTGGTGGTGATGCGCGGGCAGCCGCAAGGGAGCTTTATCAAGCTGTTCGCGCAATTCGGCGATTTTTTGCAGGCGGCGGCGAAGGCGGGAGCGATTGCCGTGATTGGCGGGCAAGGCGGAGCGAAATCCGCAGGAATGAACCTGACGCACACGGGCATCCTGGGATTCAACGCGGACTTTGCAGTGCCTGTGGTTTCGATGACCGCGGAGGATCAAGGCCAGTTGGAACGCTACGTTGACCGAGGGATTACGCCGCGGGTTCGGTTCAACATTCAAAATACGTTTACGAACGGGCCGGTGGAAAGCGCGAACGTGGTGGGCGAAATTCGCGGGAGGGAAAATCCCGAGCAAGTGTTCGTTGTGGGAGGACACCTCGATTCGTGGGATTTGTCCGAGGGCACGACAGACAACGGAATGGGCTCGAGCTGCGTATTAGGCGCGGCAGACGCCATCGTGCGGAGCGGGATGAAGCCGCGGCGGACGATCCGCTTTGTGTTGTTCACGGGAGAAGAACAGGGGCTGGATGGTTCGTTCGCGTATGTGAAGCAGCATGAAGCGGAGATGGCGAACCATCTGGGAGACCTGGTGCTAGACAATGGGCAAGGGCCGGTACGGTCATTCCAGCTGGGCGGACGCGACGATTTGGTGGAGGCGTTCTGGCCGTTTGCGAAGTCGCTGACAGATATTCGCGACGTGAAGGTGGAAGACAAAGTCGAGGATGGGACGGACACGCTGCCGTTTTCGATGGCGGGCTTGCCGGGGATCAACATGGACCAGGATTCGCCGGACTATAAGTACACGCACCACTCTCCGGCGGATGCGCTGGAGGCGGTGAAGCCGGATGTGCTGGCGCAGGACGCCACGCTGATGGCGCTAGCGGCGTACTGGATCGCCGACCGGCCGGAGCGGTTTGCATCCCCGTGGTCGGTGGAGAAGACCGCCAAGATGCTGATAAACCAGCACGAAGATGAGCTGCTGAAAGCGTTTGGGTTGTGGCCGAAAGCATTCGCGGATGTGGAAAAACAGGAGCCGCCAGCGAACTAGGCGGGAGGCGGCGCGCGAATGAATCTAGGAGTGAAGCCTGCTAAGCTCTGCGTTTTCTGATAGTTAAGGAAATCTCAAGGAATAGAAGGGAATCTTCTCGATAGGAGTTAAGTCTTTTATTTGCAACATTATAGCGAGAGTCCCTGGGAAGGTTTTCCGGCCGCCGGGTGCCAAATCTGCATCAGACGGTTTACGGCGCGAAGAACCGCGTGCCGGTGCCGAGGGCGCGCAAGCGGGGATGGAGACCTTGTGGCCCTTGCAAGTCGTTTATTTCCACAAGGATTTCCACAAAGTGACAATTAAAGAAATTTGACAGAGCACGTTGTTTTCCTTATACTCTTCGTTTTGTCAGGGATGTTTCTACCCTGGTGAGGGCGGCCGTCATGATTTTTCGGCGGCCGGTGGGTTGGAAGGGAAATATCTTCGGTCCCGGAACAAAGAAAGACGGAATGGGATTGAAGAGCGGCCGGAATGGGGCGCCAGCCCCGCAAAGCCGAGTAAGCCTCTCCGAACTGCAGCCAGAAGAATAGTTCTGCCTTCTGGAGTTGTGTACGGAGTTTCTTGCTGGTTGTTCTCCGGATGCGCAATTAGACCTTTCAGCACTAAGTGTGCTCTCGCGTGGAATTGTCAGCGCGCGCAGCGAGAGCCGCGGAAGAATTTCGCGCGATGCTGACCGCGGTGTCGTTACGCAGAGCGGTCACACAAGAGGACGAACAGTGCCGACGTTTTCGCAGCTGGTACGGATGGGTCGTGAGAAGGTCAGCGTCAAGACGAAATCGCCCGCGTTGATGGGCTGCCCGGAAAAGCGCGGCGTGTGCATTCGCGTGTACACGCAGACGCCGAAGAAGCCGAACTCCGCGCTGCGCAAAGTGGCGCGCGTGCGCTTGACGAATGCGGTGGAAGTGACGACGTACATTCCGGGGATCGGGCACAACCTGCAGGAGCACTCGATCGTGCTGGTGCGCGGAGGCCGCGTGAAGGATTTGCCGGGAGTGCGCTACCACATCGTGCGCGGAACGCTGGATGCCGCGGGCGTAGAGAATCGCAAGCAGGGACGGTCGAAGTACGGCGCGAAGCGGCCCAAGGCCGCGCAGGCGAAGTAAGGATTTAAGGAGCGACAGAAGCAAATGCCACGCAAAGGACTTGTTCTCCGGCGGAAGGAAGCGAAAGACCCGGTCTACGACAGCGAGATCGTCGAGAAGTTCATCTGCTCGATGATGTGGGACGGGAAAAAGTCGACGGCGCAGCGCGTGTTTTACGGCGCGATGGATCAGATGACGAAGAAGACGAACGACGACGCGCTGAAACTTTTCAAGAAGGCCATCGAGAACGTGAAGCCGACGCTGGAAGTGAAGACGCGGCGCGTGGGCGGCGCGAACTACCAGGTGCCGGTGGAAGTGAATCCGTTCCGGCGGCAGTCGCTGGCGATCCGCTGGCTGTTGCAATATTCGCGGGATCGCGCCGGCAAGACCATGATTGACAAGCTGGCGGACGAGTTGATTGACGCTGCAAATGCGCGCGGCGGGGCCATCAAGAAAAAGGAAGACGTGCACCGCATGGCAGAAGCGAACAAGGCGTTCGCGCATTATCGCTGGTAATGGCGGGACTGAGGAAAACGAACCGGTAATGGCTACGGAAACCAAAGAGAAATCGCAGCAGGCCGCGGGGCGCGGTTTCAAGCTCGAAGACACGCGCAACATCGGCATTATGGCGCACATTGACGCGGGGAAAACCACGTCTACGGAGCGCATTCTTTTCTATACCGGGGTGACCTATAAGATCGGTTCGGTGGACGAAGGCACGGCCACCATGGACTGGATGGAGCAGGAGCGCGAGCGCGGCATCACGATTACGAGCGCGGCGACAACGGCAGCTTGGGATCGCTACGGCAAAAAGTATCGCGTCAACATTATTGACACTCCGGGCCACGTGGACTTTACGGTGGAAGTCGAGCGTTCTCTGCGCGTGCTGGACGGCGCGGTTTGCGTGTTTGACTCTGTCGCCGGCGTGCAGCCGCAGTCCGAAACGGTGTGGCGCCAGGCGGACAAGTACCGCGTGCCGCGCATCTGTTTCGTCAACAAGATGGACCGCACGGGCGCAGATTTTGACCACGTGATTCGCACCATCCGCCAACGCCTCGGCGCCCATCCCGTTCCCCTCCAGTTTCCCCTCGGCCGCGAAGATAATTTCATCGGAATCATCGATTTCATCGAGCAGAAAGTGATCGTGTGGCTCGAGGAGACGCTGGGCGCGAAGTTCGAGGAGTTTCCGGTCGAGAAATTGTGGGACAAGGCGTTCGTGGATTCGCGGCCCGATGTGGCGGCGGCGCTGAAAGGCGCGGCGATCGATAAGAAATTCTACGACGAGCACCGCACGAAGATGGTGGAGTACGTGGCGGAGCACGACGACGCGGTGCTCGACGAGTATTTGACTTCCGGCACGCTTTCCGTCGAAGAGATGCGCAAGTCCATCCGTAAATCGACGCTGGGGCTGAAGATTGTGCCGGTACTGGCCGGATCGGCGTTCAAGAATAAAGGCATTCAGCCGTTGCTCGATGCGGTAGTCGATTACCTCCCCTCGCCAGTGGATGTTCCTCCCGTAGAAGGCATCAATCCCGAAAATGATGAAGCGATTTTGCGGCGCGCGTCCGATGATGCGCCGTTTTCCGCGCTGGCATTCAAGATCATGTCCGACCCGTTCGTCGGGCACGTCACCTATATCCGCGTGTATTCCGGAGTGCTGACGTCGGGCAGCTACGTGTACAACCCGGTGAAGCGGTCGCGCGAGCGCATCAGTCGCATTCTGCAAATGCACGCCAACAAGCGCGAAGAAATTGATGTGGTGTACGCGGGCGACATTTGTGCGTGTGTGGGGCTGAAGAGCGTCACGACTGGCGACACGCTGTGCGACGAGCAAAAGCAGATCGTTCTCGAATCCATTGATTTTCCCGCGCCGGTAATTTCCGTGGCGATTGAGCCGAAAACGAAGGCGGATCAGGACAAGCTGGGTGTGGCGCTGCAGCGGCTGGCGCAGGAAGATCCGACGTTCCGCGTTTCGACGGAACCGGATACCGGACAAACACTGATTTCCGGAATGGGTGAACTGCACCTCGAAATTATCGTCGATCGCATGATGCGCGAATTCGGCGTGCAGGCGAACGTCGGCCGGCCGCAAGTGGCGTATCGCGAGACCATCCGCAAGAAGTCGGAAGGGATCGGCAAGTACATCAAGCAGACGGGTGGCCGCGGTCAATACGGTCACGCGGAAATCGTGCTGCATCCGATGCCGAGTTCCGATCATGAAAACATGCACGAGATGTCCACCGACGAGCTCGATGCGCTGGCCAAGGAAATCGCCGGCGGCTCAGGCGGAAAGTGGAAGTTTGACAAGGATCACCGCTTTTTGTTCGTAGACAAGATTGTCGGTGGCGCGATTCCGCGCGAATACATTCCGCCGGTTGAAGCGGGCATCCGCGAGGCGCTGGACAACGGCATTCTGGCGGGCTTTCCGATGGTGGATATCGCCGCAGTGCTCGTGTTCGGAAGCTACCACGACGTGGACAGTTCGGAAATGGCCTACAAAATCGCCGGCTCGATGGCCTTTAAAGAAGCCTGCGCGAAAGCCCGCCCGGTACTGCTCGAGCCCATCATGAAGGTCGAAGTTGTGGTGCCGGAAGAATATATGCCGGCGGTGTTCGGCGATTTGAACGCGCGGCGATCCGCGATCCAGGGTACGGAAAACCGCGCGGGCAGCAACGTGATCCGCGTGGAAGTGCCGCTGGCGCAGATGTTCGGTTATGCCACGGATTTGCGCAGCCGGACGCAGGGGCGCGCGACATTCACGATGCACTTTTCGCATTACGCGGAGCTGCCGGCGGCGCTGGCCGAGGAAGTCATCAAGAAGCAGAAGGGCGAGAAGTAAAAACGGGTTTCGTTTTTTTGGGATTGCGAATTCGAGTGAGGAGCTGAAGGCGATGGCGAAGGAGAAATTCGAGCGGAGTAAGCCGCACGTGAATATTGGGACGATCGGTCACATTGACCATGGCAAGACCACGTTGACGGCAGCGATTACGAAAGTGCTCTCGAAGCACAACCCCAAGGTGCAGTTCCGCGCGTTCGACACCATTGACAACGCGCCGGAAGAGCGCGAGCGCGGGATCACGATCGCGGTTTCGCACGTGGAGTACGAAACGGCGAACCGCCACTACGCGCACATGGACTGCCCGGGCCATGCGGACTACATCAAGAACATGATCACCGGGGCGGCGCAGATGGACGGCGCGATTCTGGTGGTGGCGGCCACGGATGGACCGATGCCGCAAACGCGCGAGCACATTCTGCTGGCGCGGCAGGTCGGTGTTCCGGCGATTGTCGTGTTTTTGAACAAGTGCGACATGGTGGAAGACGCGGAATTATTGGAACTCGTGGAACTGGAAGTACGCGAGTTGCTGAAGACCTATCAGTTCCCGGGCGATTCGATTGCCGTGATTCGCGGCAGCGCGCTGCAAGCGTTGAATGGCGATGCCAAGTGGGAAAAGACGATAGACGATTTGATGGAAGCGGTGGACAAGAACGTGCCGCTGCCGGTGCGCGACATTGACAAGCCGTTTGCCATGCCGATTGAAGATATTTTTTCGATTTCTGGCCGCGGCACGGTGGTGACCGGCAGAGTCGAACGCGGCAAAGTGAAAGTGGGCGAAGAAATCGAAATCGTGGGTTTCCGCGCGACGCAGAAGAAAGTGGTGACGGGCGTGGAGATGTTCCGCAAGCTGCTCGATGAAGGGCTGGCTGGCGACAACGTGGGTTTGCTCTTGCGCGGCACGGAAAAAGATGACGTAGAGCGCGGGCAGGTGGTGTGCAAGCCGGGATCGATCACGCCGCACACGAAGTTCAAGGCGGAAGCGTACGTGTTGACGAAGGAAGAAGGCGGGCGGCACACGCCGTTTTTCACGGGGTATCGTCCGCAGTTTTACTTCCGGACCACCGACGTAACTGGCGACGTGAAGCTGCCGCAAGGCGTCGAGATGGTGATGCCGGGAGACAACGTGAGCTGCGAAGTGAGCTTGATTACGCCGGTAGCGCTCGAAAAGGGCTTGCGCTTCGCGATTCGCGAAGGCGGCCACACCGTCGGCGCCGGCGCCGTCACGGAGATCATCGAGTAACCGCATGAGCCAGGGAGACAAAATTCGCATTCGTTTGAAGGCGTACGACCATCGCATTCTGGACCAGTCCACGCGGGAAATCGTGGACACGGCAAAGCGCACCGGCGCGGATGTTGCCGGGCCGATTCCGCTGCCGACAACGATCAATCGCTGGACGGTGCTGCGGTCGCCGCACGTGGACAAGAAGTCGCGCGAGCAGTTTGAGATGCGCACGCACAAGCGGCTGATCGACATTCTCGAACCGACGCCGGACACGGTGGACGCGCTGATGAAGCTCGATTTACCGCCGGGCGTGGACGTAGAAATTAAAGCGTTCGGTCACGCAGCGAAGTAACCGCAGCAATGAAGTAAGGAAGTAGCGAAGTAAAGAAAAACGAAGTGCAGGACGCAGCCAATATTCGCGAGGGGCGGACAAGCTGCGAAAGCGAGACGAGGGAAATGGCACTGAACGGAATTATCGGAATCAAGCTGGGCATGACGCAGATATTCTCCGCCGACGGCAGCCTGGTCGGCTGCACAGTGCTGCAGGCGGGGCCATGCGTCGTGGTGCAGCGGCGCACCAAGGACAAGGACGGCTACGAAGCCGCGCAGCTTGGCCTGGTGGAGTTCGTGAAGCCGCAGCGCGTGAACAAGGCCATGACCGGGCACTTCAAAAAGGCCAACGTGGCGTCGATGAAAGTGCTGCGCGAAGTGCGCATTGAAGATTCGAAAGACGAGACGAAGGTCGGCGACCGCGTGCTGGTGGAAAATTTCAAGGCCGGCGAAATCGTGGACGTAAGCGGCGTGAGCAAGGGCAAGGGTTTTCAGGGCGGCGTGAAGCGCTGGCACTACGCGGGCGGCGACGCGACACACGGCTCGATGTTTCACCGCGCGCCGGGGGGCATCGGCGGCAGTTCGTTTCCGTCGCGGGTGTGGAAGAACCAGCACTTTCCGGGGCACATGGGCAATCAGCGCGTGACGGCGAAGAATTTGCGGGTCGTGAAAGTGGATACGGACGAAAATTTGCTGCTCGTGCGAGGTTCAGTGCCGGGCCCGAGCGGCACGTACATTTTCATCAGCAAGACGAAGCCGAAGAAGTAAGCGCGGTAGCTCACCCTTAAAGGGGCGAGCATTTTTCGAGTTTGACGAAGGACGCGAAATCATGGCGGTCGTTGACGTAGTCAATCTGGATGGCAAGAAAGTGGGCCAGGTGGAGCTCGCCGACGCGGTGTTTGCCGCGAAAGTGAACCAGCACCTGCTGCACGAAGCGTCGCGCTGGCATTTGCGCGGACTGCGCGCGGGAACGCACAAGACGAAGGACAAAAGCGAAGTGAGCGGCGCGGGACGCAAGCTGTGGCGGCAGAAGGGCACGGGCCGCGCGCGTGTCGGCTCGATTCGCTCTCCGCTGTGGCGCCACGGCGGAACGGTTCACGGTCCCGAGCCGCGCGATTACAGCTACGCATTGCCGAAGAAGATGCTGGTCGGCGCGCTGCGCTCGGCACTGTCCGCAAAACTCGCGGAGCAGAAACTGACGGTCGTGGATGCGCTGCAACTGGAAACTCACAAGACCAAGGGTTTGCGTTCGGCGCTCGATAACCTGAACGCCACGAAATCGGCTCTGCTGGTATCGCACGGCGAAAACCGCAATCTCGAACTGGCCAGCCGCAATCTCGAGGGCGTGACGCTTTCGGCGGCCAACGTCTTGCAGCCGTACGACGTGCTGAAACACGATTTGCTGGTGGTATCGAAAGACGCGGCCGCGCGGCTGAGTTATTCGCTCGATCCGGACAAGAAACCAATTCCGGTTCCGGACGTGGAAGCGATTGCTCCCGCGAAGCCGGCGAAAAAGGCAGCGGCGCCGAAAGCCGCGGCCAAAAAGCCGGCAGCCAAGAAAGCCGCAAAACCGGCCAAGAAGAAAGGGAAATAAGACATGGCGGCGCCGCACTATGAAATCATTCGCCGGCCCATCATCACGGAAAAGGGCCTGGGCGTGAAAGAAACGCAGCACACCGTGGTGTTCGAAGTTTCCGCGAGCGCCACTAAGACGCAGATCAAGGAAGCGGTGCAGCAGATTTTTAAGGTGAAGGTCGCCGCCGTCCGCACGGCGAATTTTGTGGGGAAAATGCGCCGCCGCGGGCAGAGCGAAGGTTACCGGAGCGACTGGAAAAAAGCGTACGTCAAGCTTGCCAAAGACGAAAAGATGATTGAGTACGCGGAGAATTTGTAAGCGGGCCCGGCAAGCGAGTGGAGATTACGCAGGAACGCAAGAGGCAGCGATGGGACTGAAGAGCTTTAATCCGTATACAGCGTCGAGGCGGTTTATCACCGTCCTGGACAAGAGCCATATTACCAAGCAGGAGCCGGAAAAGGCGCTGCTGGAGCCGAAAAAGCGCTCCGGCGGCCGCAACAACCACGGCGAAGTGGTGGTGTGGCATCGCGGCGGCGGGCACAAGAGGCAGTACCGCAAGGTGGATTTCCGGCGCGACAAAGCGGGCATTCCCGCTAAAGTCGCGGCCATCGAATATGACCCGAACCGCAGCGCGAATCTGGCGCTATTGCACTACGCCGACGGCGACAAGCGCTACATCCTGCACCCGGTGGGGCTGGAAGTCGGAGCGACAGTTTCGACGGGTGAGGGCGCGGATATTCTTCCGGGCAATGCGCTGCAGATCAAGCACATTCCGCCGGGAACGATGGTGCACAACCTCGAGCTGAATCCCGGGCGCGGCGGGCAAGTGGTGCGTTCGGCGGGCGGCTCGGCGCAGCTTTTGAGCAGGGAAGGCGAAGTCGCGCTCGTGAAACTGCCTTCCGGCGAAGTGCGCAAGTTTTCCATCGAGTGCATGGCGACGGTTGGCCAGGTCGGCAATCTCGATCATGAAAACGAAACCTACGGCAAAGCCGGCCGCACGCGTTGGCGCGGCATCCGCCCGACGGTTCGTGGCGTGGCCATGAACCCGGTGGATCACCCGCACGGCGGCGGCGAAGGCAAAGTAAAGGGCAATCACCCGCAGACACCATGGGCCTTCCCGACGTTGGGCAAGAAGACCCGCAACAACAAGCGGACGGATCGCATGATCGTGGAGAGAAGGAAGTAATCAGCAACAGGGTAGAAGTGGGACGGACCGGCAACGAACGAGTCGAACGGACAGGACAGCAACAAACACTAGAAGGCGGGCGGTGAAAGCAGAGCGGCCCGGCGAGAGCAAAAACATGGCAGCAACACGAACAACGCGAACAGCAGCACGGCGGGCGTCTTTGCGCGCAGCAGCAAAGCGCTCGTCCCATAACCGCAAAAGTGCAACGAAGCGCGCTTCCGCAAAAAGCGCGAAGCCGCTGCGGGCCACCGCGAAAGCGATCGCCCCGCCGGAGCCGGTGCTGTACAAGCTGTGCAAGCCCGGCTGGTCGGTGATTGTGGAACGCATTCCGAACGCGCAAGGCACGCGGTTTGTCTGCCCGTTCTGTCCAAAGTCGCACCGCGTTCCCGGGCCGGTGCGGGGTTTCAAGAAGATTCGGCGCGCGCAGTGGAGCCGCTTGCGCCGCGTGGAGGAATAGTCGAGCGATGGCACGTTCACTGAAAAAAGGGCCGTTTGTCGACGGCCACTTGCGCGAAAAAGTCGAAGGGCTGAATGCGCGCAACGAGAAGAAAGTCGTGAAGACCTGGTCGCGGCGCTCCACGATTGTTCCGGAGATGATCGGCCACACCATCGCCGTGCACAACGGAAAGAAGTTCATTCCGGTGTATGTGACGGAGCAGATGATCGGGCACAAGCTGGGAGAATTTTCGCCGACGCGTTCGTTCAAGGGCCACGCGGTGAAAGCGGCGCTCGAGAAGGCGGCCGGCGCGGCGCCCGCCGGCGGCGCAGCACCCGCCGGAGCAGCACCCGCAGGAGGCGGCGCAGCACCCGCGCCGAAGGCATAAGACATGGCTGAAGTGCAGGCACACACCGGTTCCATTGAAGCCCACGCGCTGGCGCGGCACGTGCGCATGTCGCCGCAGAAGGCGCGCCTGGTGATGGATCTCATCCGTGGGCAGAAGGCGCAGGATGCGTTGAATACGCTGCGCTTTACGCCCAAGCGCGCGGCGAAGCACATCGAGAAAGTTTTGCGCAGCGCGATTGCCAATGCCGAGCTTAAAGCGGATGACGCCGGCTCGCCGCTCGACGTCGACCAGCTGTACGTCTCGAATTGCTTCGTGAACGAAGGGCCGCGCTGGAAGCGGCTGCGTCCCGCGCCGATGGGCCGGGCGTTCCGCTACCAGAAGCGCACCGCGCATCTGTGGGTGGGCGTGGCCGAACACCATGTCGCCGCCGCGGAACGCGTGGCTGCGAACATCGCGGAAGCGGAAGCGCAGAAGGGCGCGCGCGGCACCATGCGGCGCGTGCGCAAGGCGTTGACCGGCAAGCAGGCACCGCGGAAGAAAGGCAAGAAGTAGTCGGCCCGACGAGGGCCGCACGAAAGAAGAGACATGGGACAGAAAACGCACCCGTACGGATTCCGCCTCGGCTACAACAAGCCGTTCAAGTCGCGCTGGTACGCGGATCGCGACTACGCCGACTTGCTGCACGAGGACGTCAAGCTGCGCCGCGAGTTGAAAGAGCGGTTGAAGAGCGCGGGCGTAAGTTCGATTGATATCGAGCGCGCGGCGAACAAGCTGGTGGTGCGCATCTACACCGCGCGTCCCGGCATCATCATCGGCCGCAAGGGCGCGGAAATCGACAAGCTCAAGCAGGAAGTGCAAAAGCGCACGAAAAGGGAAGTGCACATTGACATCCAGGAAGTGCACCGGCCGGAACTCGATGCGCAGCTCGTGGCGGAGTCCATCGCGCTGCAACTTGAAAAGCGCGTGGCATTTCGCCGCGCGATGCGCAAAGCGGTGGATTCGGCGCTGCGTTTCGGCTGCAAAGGCATCAAGGTGCGCGTGGCGGGCCGCTTGAATGGCGCGGAAATCGCGCGCAAAGAGTGGTATCTGCAAGGGCGTCTGCCGCTGCAAACGCTGCGCGCGGATATCGATTTTGGATTTGCGCAGGCCTATACAACCTACGGCGTGATTGGTGTGAAGTGCTGGGTATATCAGGGCGAAAACGTTCCCAAGCGCGGCGCGAAGCTCGACAAAGAGCGGCAAACGGCGATAGCGGCAGCGTGACGAGGATTCTGAAATAGGCCGCAAGACGGCCTGCGAAATCGGGGAAGCGAGAACACAGCGATGTTGATGCCGAAGAAAGTGAAGTACAGAAAGCAGATGCGCGGGCGGCGCACGGGGAAAGCCTGGCGCGGCGGCGATCTGGCTTTTGGAGATTACGGCCTGAAAGCGATGGAAGCGGCGTGGATTACCGACCGTCAGATCGAGGCTTCGCGCGTGGCGATTACGCGGTTCATCAAGCGCGGCGGCAAGCTCTGGATTCGCATTTTTCCGGACAAGCCGTTCACGAAAAAGCCCGCGGAAACGCGCATGGGCAAAGGCAAAGGCGCGCCGGAGCGTTGGGTGGCGGTGGTGAAGCCGGGGCGCATCATGTTCGAGATGGCGGGGATTGATGAAGCCACCGCGAAAGAAGCGCTCGGCCTGGCTTCGCACAAGCTGCCGATTCCGACGAAATTCGTTTCCCGCGCGGGAGGATTTTAGTCATGCCGCGGCGCATTGAAAAGATTCGCGAAGCCGGAGTAAACGAGCTGGAAGCGCAGCACAAAGAGCTGGTCGAGCAGATTTTCCGGCTGAAGTTCCAGCTTTCGACGGGCCAGGCGGAAGCGCTGAAGCGGCTGCGCGAAGCGAAAAAAGATTTGGCGCGGGTAAAGACATTGCTCCGCGCGCAGGAGCTGACCGCGAAACCGGCGGCAGCAGGGAAGGCGTAATGGCTAACGAAACAAACACGCCGCCGGCGCCGGCCGCGGCCAGCGTTCGCGGGAAGGGCACCGAGCTTACCGGCAAAGTCACCAGCGCGAAGATGGAAAAAACCATCGTCGTCGAAGTGACGCGTCTGGTGCAGCATCCGAAGTACCACCGCGTGGTGCGCATCTCGAAAAAGTTTTACGCGCACGATGAAAAGCGCGCGGCGAAGCAGGGCGACACGGTGCGCATTGTGGCTTCGCGGCCGCTTTCGCGCCTGAAGCGCTGGAACCTGAAAGAGATCCTGACGCGAAACGCGTCGGCCGAGTAAGCGGGACAGGGGAGCAGAGCGATGATTCAGATGCGAACCTGGCTGACGGTAGCCGACAATTCCGGCGCGCGGAAGCTGATGTGCATTATGCCAGTGGGCGGCGACGCCGGACTGAAAGCGGGTCTCGGCGACGTGGTCACCGCGTCGGTAAAGGAAGCCACACCGGAAAGCCAGGTGAAGGAAGGCACGGTCGTCAAGGCCGTGATTGTCAGGATGCGCAAGGAGCGGCGGCGCAGGGATGGCACGTACATCCGGTTTGACGACAATGCCGCGGTTCTGATTAACGACGCCGGCGAACCCGTGGGAACGCGCGTGTTTGGACCGGTGGCAAGAGAGCTGCGCGACAAGAAATTCACGAAGATTGTTTCGCTGGCTCCGGAGGTCTGGTAGGCCATGACACTGCATCACGAACGCCCGTTGCGGCACGCGATAAGCATTCGCAAGGGCGATCAGGTACGGATTATTGCGGGACCGGACGCAGGCAAGAGCGGCCGCGTGTTGTCCGTCAACCCGAAGAAGAACACCGTGGTGGTGGAGCACGCCGCGATCATCAAGCGGCATACGCGCCCGAATCCCGGGAAGAACATCAAGGGCGGCATCGTCGAGAAAGAAGGCGGGATCAACGTGTCGAACGTGATGGTCGTGTGCTCGGGCTGCAACAAGCACACGCGCATCGGGCGTAACATCCTGCCCGACGGCAGCAAAGTACGCGTCTGCCGGCACTGCGGCACGACGCTCGACAAGTAAGCGCCGAGGGACAAGGAACAGAAGAGCGATGAAGAGCAGATTGCACGAACAATACATGAAGGACACGGTGCCCGCGCTGATGAAGCGCTTTGGCTGGAAGAACCCCATGGCCGTTCCGAAGCTCCGCAAGATTACCGTGAACATCGGAATGGGCGAAGCCAGCCAGAACGTGAAATTGCTGGATACCGCGGCGCAGGAGCTTGGCCAGATTACCGGGCAGAAAGCCATCATCACGCGCGCGAAAAAATCCATTGCGAATTTCAAGATTCGCAAAGGCATGCCGATCGGCTGCGCAGTAACGTTGCGCGGCGAAAAGATGTACGAATTTCTCGACCGGTTGTGCAACGTGGTGCTGCCGCGCGTACGCGACTTTCGCGGGCTGCCGGCGAACGCGTTTGACGGCCGGGGAAACTACACCCTCGGCTTGAAGGACCAGTTGGTGTTTCCGGAAATTGACTACACGCGCGTGGACAAGATCAAGGGCATGAACGTGACGTTCACCACCAGCGCCAACAACGACGAAGAGGGCCGCGAGCTTCTAAAAGGCCTGGGAGTTCCCTTGCGGGTTCCGGGAGGACAGCAATAAATGGCACGCACCGCCAAAATCGCGAAGATGCTCAAGAAGCCGAAGTTCAAGGTTCGCATACGCAACCGCTGCCGCGTGTGCGGCCGCGCACGCGGGTATATCCGCAAGTTCCAGATGTGCAGAATCTGTTTTCGCGGCATGGCGCTGCGCGGGGAAATCCCCGGCGTCGTGAAGGCGAGCTGGTAGTCGCCGCGGTAAGCGGCCAGGTACAGGAGAAACGATGCAAACGGATCCCATAGCCGATTTTCTGACGCGCATCCGCAACGCCGCGGCCGCCAAACACCAGCGCGTGGACGTCCCGGCGTCGCGGTTGAAGACGGAAATTGCGCGCATTCTGAAGGAAGAGGGCTACATCTCGACCTTCAAGATGGTAGAAGAAAATAAGACGAGGAAAGTTCTGCGCGTGTTTCTGAAGTACACGCCGGACCGCCGCAGCGTGATTTCCGGGATCAAGCGCATTTCGCGACCCGGATCGCGCCGGTATCTCAGCTATTCCGAGATCCGTCCGGTGGTCGGCGGGCTCGGAATCAACATTTTGACGACGCCAAAAGGGCTGCTGAGCGGCCGCGCCGCGCGCAAGTCGAGAGTGGGCGGCGAGATTTTGTGCGAAGTTTGGTAGGTTTGGTTTTTTCGAACAAAAGATTTTTGGGGCTGATAAATAAATGTCACGTATCGGACGCAAACCAATTCCCGTGCCGCAGGGCGTGAAAATCGCGTTGCAGGGCGGCCAGGTGGACGTGCAGGGGCCGAAAGGCAAACTCGTTGTCCCGGTGCCGCACGGCATCAAGTTCGAGCAGAAAGACGGCGTGCTTACCGCCACGCGTGAAACCGAGAACCATCGCGCGCTGCACGGGCTGGCCCGCGCGCTTGTCGCCAACGCCGTGCAGGGCGTTACGCAGGGCTTCAAAAAGGATCTGGACATCGTGGGCGTCGGCTACCGCGCGGAGCTCAAGGGCAAAGTGGTGGCTTTCGCGCTCGGCAAATCGCATCCCATCGAGTTTGCGATTCCCGAAGGCATTCAGATCGCCGTGGACAAACAGACGCACATCGTCGTGAGCGGCGCGGACAAGGGCAAAGTCGGGCAAGTGGCCGCGGATCTTCGCGCGCTGCGTCCGCCCGATCCGTACAAACAGAAGGGCATTCGTATCACCGGCGAGCGGCTGAAGAAGAAGGCCGGCAAGGCCGGCGCGAAAGCCGGAGGCCCGGCATAACTTTTCAAGCGCCGCATAGAGCGGCGCGGTTGGGGATTCAGGAGAAGAAACAGTGGCATCGGCAAGAGGTCGCAAGCTATCGAAAAATCTGCACCGCATGCGCGTACACGAGCGCGTGCGCCAGCGCGTCGAGGGCACGCCAGCACGCCCGCGCCTTTGCGTGTACCGCTCGTTGGGGCACATTTATGCGCAAGTCATCGACGACCTCAGCGGCAAGACCGTGGTTTCGGCCAGCTCCGTGGACGGCGAAACGAAGAAATCTCTAAAGGGCGGCGGGAACATTTCGTCGGCCAAGGTCATCGGCAAGACCATTGCCGAGCGCGCCAAGGCCGCGGGAATCAGCAAAGTGGTTTTCGATCGCGGCGGATACAAGTATCACGGCCGCGTGAAGGCGCTCGCCGACGCGGCGCGGGAAGCGGGGTTAAAGTTTTAAGCCTATGTCGAAGCAAATTTTACGCGAGAGTTTAGCGGTGCGGCGGCTGCTGGCGGTGAATCCCTCGGATTTGAAGGATGACGTCATCGCCATCAACCGCGTCACCAAAGTCGTAAAGGGCGGCAAAAACTTGAGTTTTTCGGCGCTCGTCGTTGTCGGCGATAGCCACGGACACGCGGGGTTTGGCATGGGCAAGGCGCGCGAAGTGCCCATGGCCATCAAGAAGGCCATCGAGCAGGCGAAGAAGAATCTGATCAAGCTGAACATGAAGGGGTCCACGATTCCGCATCAGGTGCTCGGCCGTTACGGTTCGGCGCAGGTTTTGTTGAAGCCCGCCCCGGAAGGCACCGGAGTGATTGCCGGCGGCCCGGTGCGCAAAGTGATGCAGGTGGCGGGCATCAGCAACGTGCTCACAAAATCGCTGGGCACATCGAATCCGCACAATGTCGTGAAAGCCACTTTCGCGGCGTTGCTCGGATTGAAGGACGCGGCGCAGGTTGCGGAAACGCGTTCCAAGACCGTGGACGAAATCAGCGGCCGGCAGACGAAAGCCGCCGCGGGCGAGACGAGCTAATGGCGGGAACGAAAAAATCGAGCGTGCATCGCGTCGGCAAGAATGCCGGCGGCAAAGTGAAAGTGAAGTGGGTGGTGAGCGACATTAGCTGCACCGACGACTTGCGGGAAACCATCCGCGGGCTGGGATTGCGCCGCTTGCATCAGGTAGTCGAGCGCAGCGATAACCCGGCGACCCGCGGCATGATTCATAAAGTGCGGCACCTCGTGGAAGTGGTGGAGTAAAGGGATGGCAACGAAAAAATCCAGCGGCCGCAGCAAAGCCGCAAAAAAGGCCGAGGCGGCGAAGCCCGTCGCGAGCCTCGCGAATTTGCGGCCGCCGCGCGGCTCGCGCCACCGCAAGGTGCGTGTGGGGCGCGGCATGGGCTCGAAACTGGGCAAGACTTCCGGTTCCGGCGACAAGGGCCAGAAGTCGCGTCGTGGCTATTCGCGCCGGCGCGGTTTTGAAGGCGGCCAGATGCCGCTGCACCGCCGCATGCCGAAGCGCGGGTTTCATAATCCGTTTGGCGTGACTTATTCCGTCATCAACGTGGAAGAGCTGAATGTCTTCCCCGCGGGCGAAACGGTGACACCGGAATTGTTGCGCGCGCACGGTTTTGTGCGCAGCGCCACGGATCCGGTAAAAATTTTGGGCGACGGCGAACTGAAGAACAAGCTCGCGATTCACGCGCAGGCCTTCAGCGCCTCGGCCAAGGACAAGATTACGAAAGCTGGCGGCACGTTTGAGGTCGTAGCGTAGGGAAGAATCGCGGGTCAAGCTTATGAAACGATTCGTCGAAGCGCTCCAGAACATGTTCCGCATCCCGGATTTGCGGAACCGCGTCCTGTTTACACTGGCTTTACTGGCGGTGTACCGCATCGGCGCGCACATTTACACGCCGGGCATCAATTCTGCGGTGCTGGATCAATTGTTCCAGCAGGCGCAAGGGTCCGTTCTGGGCATCTTCGACCTCTTCAGCGGCGGCAGCTTCCGCAAGCTCACAATTTTCGCGCTCGGTATCATGCCGTACATCACGGCTTCCATTATCTTGCAGTTGATGCAGGTAGTGTTTCCGTATCTCGAGCGCCTGCAAAAAGAAGGCGAACTCGGGCGGCGCAAGATTACGCAGTACACGCGCTATCTCACGATTGTTCTGAGCGTGATCCAGTCGCTGACCATCGCGAGCACGCTGCAAGCCACCAACATGAACGGCATGTCGCTGGTCTATCGCCCCGGCTGGAGCTTTACGCTCATGACCGTACTCACGTTGACCACTGGCTCGGCGTTCATCATGTGGCTCGGCGAGCAGATCAGCGAGCGCGGCATCGGCAACGGCATGTCGCTCATCATCTTCGTCGGCATTGTGGTTGGGCTGCCGCGCGCCGTTCGCGACCTGTACGACAAGATCAGCACCGGCGCCTGGGGGCCATTCACCGGAATCGTGGTGGTGTTCCTGATCGTTCTAATGATCGCTGTCGTGGCTTTCATCGTGTTCGTCGAAGGCGGGCAGCGGCGCATTCCGGTGCAGTACGCCAAGCGCGTCATCGGACGCCGGGTGATGGGCGGGCAATCCTCGTACTTGCCGCTGCGCGTCAATTCCGGCGGCGTGATTCCGCCGATTTTTGCCAGTTCCTTGCTGGCGTTTCCGGCCACTGCCGCGCTCGTGCTCGGCAGCCGCTGGGCGTTTGTGAACACCATCAAGGAGAAGCTGCAGTGGGGCGAGCCGCTCTACACCGTCGTTTACGTGACGATGATTCTGCTGTTCTCGTTTTTCTACGTCGGCATCGTGTTCAATCCGACGGAGCTGGCCGACAACATGCGCAAGAACGGCGGATTCATTCCCGGAATCCGTCCGGGGCGCAACACTTCGGAGCACGTCAGCCGGATTCTCAAGCGGCTCACGTTCATCGGCGCAGTGTATCTCGCGCTGGTTTGCCTGCTTCCCGAGTGGATGATTGCCGGCATTCACCTCGATCACCTTGGCACGTTGCCGTTCGTGGGCTGGAACGTTGGGGGCTGGTTCGACCGCCACTTGCCGGTGATGATTCTGAAGGGCATGGGTGTGCAGTTTTATTTCGGCGGCACTTCGTTGCTCATCGTCGTCGGTGTCGCCATGGACACCGTGCAGCAGGTCGAGGCGCAGCTGGTTATGCGGAATTACGAAGGGTTTGCTCGAAAGGGCCGGTTGCGTTCCCGGCGGTAACGCATGGCGGCGAGCCCAGTGGTGCCGGAAAAGCGGCCCCCGGATGAGCTCAATCGCGCCGTGATTTTTCTCGGGCCTCCGGGCGCGGGAAAAGGCACGCAAGCGAAACAGCTGGCGGCGAAATATATGGTGCCGCACCTTTCGACGGGCGACATGCTGCGCGAGAACGTGGCGCACGGCACGCCGCTCGGCGGCAAGGCCAAGCCGATCATGGAACGCGGCGAACTCGTTCCGGATTCGCTGGTGCTGAAGATGGTTCGCGAGCGCATCGAGCGGCCGGATTGCTCGCACGGATTTGTGTTCGACGGGTTTCCGCGGACGGTGGCCCAAGCGCAGTACCTGGGCGAGTTGTTGAAGCAGCACGGTTTTCGGCGGCCGGTCGTGATTCACCTGGCGGTCGACAAGGGCCTGATTCTCCGGCGCATCACCGGCCGGCGCATGTGCAAGACCGGCGGCGAGATTTATAATTTGTTCGATCGCCCGCCGAAAGTCGAAGGACGCTGCGACAACGACGGCGGCGAACTGGTGCAGCGGCCGGACGACCGGGAAGAAATTGTGGCGCCGCGGTTGCACGCGTACGAGAAGCAGACTGCGCCGCTGGTGGCGTACTACAGACGCCTGGGGCTGTTGCACGACGTGGACGCCGCGAAAAGCGTTGACGAAGTGCGGCAGCAGATTGACAAGGCGCTGCATCAGTCGCGCACCAAGCATTAGGCGGTCCGGCAAGGGCCGCGCGTAGAAACGATGGCGATTCAGCTGCGCAGTGGCGACGAGCTCGAGAAGATGCACCGCGCGGGGCTCATCGTGCACGAGATTTTGACGGCGCTCCGGCAGATGGTGCGGCCGGGGTTGACGACGATGGACCTCGAGAAGTTTGCCGAGGAAAAAATCGCCGCGAAGCCGGGCAAAGCGGCCTTCAAGGGTTACCGCGGGTATCCTTGTTCGCTGTGCACTTCGGTGAACAGCGAGATCGTGCACGGGATTCCGTCGCCCAAGCGCAAGTTGCGCGCAGGCGACATCGTCTCGATCGATTTCGGGATGGAAGTGGACGGCTATTTCGCGGATTCGGCGGTGACGGTTCCGGTCGGGCAGATTCGGCCGGAGATGCAGAAGCTGCTGGATGTCACCCGCGATTCGCTGGACCGCGCGATTGACAAGATGCGCGCGGGCAACCGCCTCGGCGACGTCGGCCATGCGGTGCAAAGCTGGGTCGAGGAGCACGGATTTTCGGTGGTGCGCGAGTTCGTCGGGCACGGCATCGGCACGAAGATGCACGACGAGCCGAACCTGCCGAACTACGGCGAAGCAGGGCGCGGCGCGCGGTTGCAGGAAGGCATGGTCATCGCCGTCGAGCCCATGGTGAACGCCGGCCGGCCGGACGTTCGCATGCGCGACGAGTGGGTGGCGGAAACGGCTGATGGCAGTCCGTCGGCGCATTTCGAGCACACCGTCGCGGTGACCGCCAACGGGCCGTGGATTTTGACGCGGCCGAAAGAGATGACCGGCCCAAGTTGGTAGCGGCTGTTTGTTAGGAGCGGTGGATATGGGAGCTTATGGCGCGGCCTGAGGCAGACAAGAAGAAGGGCGACTCCGGAAATCCGAAGGAGGACGCGATTGAAGTCATGGCCACGGTCATCGAGCCGTTGCCGAATGCGATGTTCCGGGTGGAACTGGAAAACAAGCATCAGGTGCTGGCGCACGTTTCCGGCAAGATGCGCAAGAATTTCATCCGGATTCTGGCGGGAGACAAGGTTGCGGTGGAGCTTTCGCCATACGATTTGACGCGGGGCCGCATCGTTTACCGGTACAAGTAGCCGGAATCGTACGGAGCGCGGGAGCATCTAATTAGGTTTCGCTGTCTTAGGGCTTGCAGATGCCGGGATTTGGCCCGGCCAGACTGGGAGTCAGGGAAAATGAAAGTACGGGCATCAGTGAAAAAGATTTGCGATAAGTGCAAGGTGATTCACCGGCGCGGTGTGGTGCGCGTGATTTGCAGCAATCCGAAGCACAAGCAGCGCCAGGGATAATATTGGTATTTCGAACAAGAGCTTTTGGTTTTTGGGTTTTGGAAAGACTTTAGGGAGAACAAAGCATGGCACGTATCGCAGGTGTGGATCTTCCGCCGCAGAAGCGGCTGTGGATCGGCTTGACGGCCATTTACGGCATCGGCCAGGAGCGCGCCAAAAAGCTCGCGGCGAAAGCCGGCGTGGACCACACGAAAAAGATCCGCGACCTGACGGAAGATGAAGTAAACCACATCCGCCAGGCCATCGAGCAGGAAGGCCGCGTCGAGGGCGATCTCCGCAAGGAGATTCAGATGAATATCCGCCGCCTGATTGAAATCCAGGCGTATCGCGGTATCCGTCACCGCCGCAATCTTCCGGTGCGCGGCCAGCGCACGCACACGAATGCGCGCACGCGAAAGGGTCCGCGGCGCGGCGCAGTGGCGGCGAAGAAGAAGACCACGGGCAAGAAGGGCTAAAAGGATTCCTTGTAGGGGCACGATTCATCGTACCCGTGCGAGCAGGATTTCAGATTCGCGATCGAAACAGAAACGGAGCATTACGTGGCAAAAGAACAAAAAGGCGCAGCGCCGGACGCAACAGCAGCGCCGGCGAAACCGGCGGCGGCAGCCAAGCGTAAGAAAGAGTTTAAGAAGAAGCGCGAGCGCCGCGTCATTCCGCACGGGGTGGTCTACGTGGCTGCGACGTTCAACAACACCCAAATCACCATCGCCGATCCGGACGGCCGCGTCATCTGCTGGTCCTCCGCTGGAGCCATCGGCTTCAAGGGTTCGCGCAAGGGCACGCCGTACGCCGCGCAGCAGGCTTCTTTGGCGGCCGCCGGCAACGCGCGCGACCAGCATGGCATGAAGAGCGTGGAAGTTCGCGTGACCGGGCCGGGCTCGGGGCGCGAATCCGCCGTCCGCGCGCTCGCCGCTGCGGGGCTGCACATTGTGCTGATCAGGGACGTTACGCCGATTCCGCACAACGGCTGCCGTCCGCCGAAGCGCCGCCGTGTCTGATTTTTAGAGGGATTCGAGAAGGGAGAATCGAAGTTGGCAAGACACCGAGATGCAGTCTGCCGCCTGTGCCGCCGGGAAGGGCAGAAGCTGTTTTTGAAAGGACTGCGGTGCTTCACGGAAAAGTGCGCCATTGAAAAGCGCAACTTTGTTCCGGGACAGCACGGCCAGTCGCGGCGCCCGAAAGTGGCGGGATATGGCTTGCAGTTGCGCGAGAAGCAGAAGGTAAAGCGCGCCTACGGCTTGCTCGAGCGGCAGTTCCGCTCATACTTTGAGAAGGCCGTTCGCGCCAAGGGCCCCACGGGCGAAAACCTCATCATCATGCTGGAGCGCCGTCTTGATAATGTCGTGTGGCGCGCCGGATTGGCTTCGTCGCGTTCGCAGGCGCGGCAGCTTGTTCTTCACGGGCACGTGCGGGTCAGCGGGAAGAAAGTGAACATCCCGTCGTACCTGGTGACCGTCGGCGAAGAGATTGCCATCAAGGAACAGATGCACCAGAACGCCATGGTGCTCGAAGCGCGCAACGTGGCGCAAAGCCAGAACGCGGTGCCGTGGCTCGAACAGAACCGCGAACAGTTCAGGGCCAAAGTGGTGGCACTGCCGAAGCGCGAGGACGTGCAGACGCCGCCGATTTCGGAACAGCTGATCGTCGAGCTGTACTCGAAGTAAGACGTAGCGGCGGCAAACATATGCCGGGCTAAAGCCCGGTCCTACAAAAGAATGGCAACCGGCGCGGCGAGCGCCGCAAGGTTTTCGGGCTGGCAAAGCCGCTAGCCCAGAAAGAAGGAACACGATGTGGAAGGGTTTTCAAAAGCCAAAGCGCCTGGCATCCGAACTCGAGTCGCTGACCGAAAAATACGGGCGGTTCTCCGCGCAGCCGTTTGAGCGCGGGTGGGGCACGACGGTTGGTAACGGGCTGCGCCGCGCGCTGTTGAGCTCGATTGAAGGCGCCGCGATCACGGCGGTGAAAATCGAAGGAGTGCTGCACGAATTCTCCTCGATTCCCGGCGTGGTCGAGGACGCCACGGACATCATCCTGAACCTGAAGCAGGTGCCTATCAAGCTGAACACGGACCTGCCGAAGACCATCTTCGTCAACGTCGAGAATCCCGGGCCGGTCACCTCGGCGCAAATCGAGGAAGATGCGGACTTCGCCGTGCTCGACAAGAGCGTGTACATCGCCACGGTGAGCGAAGGCGGCAAGCTGCAGATCGAAATGCGTGTGAAGAACGGCCGTGGCTACGTCGCCGCCGATCGCAATTATGACGAAGACCTGCCCATTGGCTACATCCCGGTGGACTCCGTGCACTCGCCGGTGCGCAAAGTCAACTATTCCGTGGAAGCCGCGCGTCTCGGCCAGATGACTGACTACGAAAAGCTGATGATTGAAGTATGGACCAACGGCGCGATCACGCCGCAGGACTCCATCGGCCTGGCCGCCAAGCTGGTGAAGGACCACATGAGCATTTTCATCAACTTCGAGGAGCCTTCGGAAATTACCGAACTACCGCAGGAAATCGCCAACGATCCGCGGCTCGAGCACCTGGATCGCTCCGTCGAAGAGCTGGAGCTTTCCGTGCGCTCCTACAATTGCCTGAAGAACGCCAACATCCAGACCATCCGCGAGCTCGTGCAGAAGAGCGAAAACGAAATGCTGAAGACCAAGAACTTCGGCCGCAAGTCGCTCAACGAAATCAAGGATATCCTGACCAAGATGGGCCTCAGCTTGGGCATGAAGTTCGACGAGCACGGCCGCATCATTTGGCCGCCGCTGCCGAGCCAGACGGCGCCTCCGCCGGCCACGGAAGATTCGCTTGGCGGCGGGCTGTAAAGCTTCGGCGAACCTAGAACTGCGCGACTAGCCGACGCATGACAAGAACCTTCCGGCCCACTCTCGCGAGTGGGCCGGCTGCAGCAGTCACACGATAAGGACGGACGATGCGGCATCTTAATTCTGGAAAAAAACTCGGACGTAATCCGTCGCATCGGCGCGCGACGTTGCGCAACCTCGTAACCAACCTCTTCCAGCACGGGCGAATCACCACCACGCTCTCGCGCGCGAAAGCCGCGCGGCCCGTGGCGGAGAAAATCATCACGCTCGGCAAGCGCGACACGCTGCAATCGCGGCGGCAGGCGGCGGCGTACATCATGACGCCGGACGTTACCAAGAAGCTGTTCGGCGAGATCGCGCCGAAGTTCGCGGACCGCGCCGGCGGCTACACCCGCATCGTGCACGCTGGCGTGCGCGTGGGCGACGGCGCGAAAGTCGCTATCCTGGAGCTCATCGGCTACGAGCTGAAGAAAAAAGAAAAGAAGGAAAAGACCAAGAAGGAAGAGCCGGCCGAAGCAGCCAGCTGACGATTGATCGTTATCTACCGAGGCAGGCAGAGGGCCACTGCCTTAGAAAAGTTCTTTCAACCCTGCTGCCGTCACTGGGATTTCTGAACCGATTGCGTTTATAAATTTTCCTCACCGAAGCCGAAACGCCCGCTGTCGCAACGACGCAGCGGGCGTTTTGGTTTTTGCAGCAGCGCGCTGGCGGTTCAATCAATCGTGACGGTGGGGCTTTGGGCAGAGGCGGCGACTACGGCGAGGCGGGCGGTGACCGCGCGGGCGACGGCGTAAACGCTTTGGGCGGCGGGCGCGGATTCGCCAAGCGAAGCGACAGGTTGGCCGGTGTCACCTCCGATGCGAATGCGCGGATCAATTTCAATTTCACCGAGCACCGGCACGCCGTAGGCAAGCGCGGTCTTCGAGCCTTCGCCGTGTCCGAAAATATCTATGGGCTGGTGGCAATGCGGGCAAGAGAACGTGCTCATGTTTTCGACGACGCCGAGCACTTCGACGTTCACCTGGCGGAACATTTCAATGGCTTTGCGCACGTCGGCGAGCGCGACCGTGGACGGCGTGGTGACGATGACCGCGCCGGTCACCGCGACCGTTTGAATCAGCGTGAGCTGCACATCGCCCGTGCCGGGAGGGAGATCAATCAGCAGATAATCGAGTTCGCCCCATTGCACGCTGCGAAGGAATTGCGTGATGACGCTGTGCAGCATCGGCCCGCGCCAGATCATGGGCTTGTCGCCGGGATTGAGCAGGCCCATGGAAATCATGCGGACGCCCTGGACTTCCACGGGGATGATGCGCTTGTCCATGGTGGCCTGCGGTTCCTGCGTGGTGCCGAGCATGATGGGAACGTTTGGACCGTAGACGTCGCCGTCGAGCAGACCCACTTTGTTGCCGAGCTTAGCGAGCGCGAGAGCGAGGTTGACGGCGACCGTAGTTTTGCCGACGCCGCCCTTTCCGGAAGCGATGGCGACAAGATTTTTCACGCCAGGAATCGGGTGACGTTCGGGCTGCTGCATAGGTGCTGGCGGCATTCGGATTTCCTTCATTCGGAAAAGAGAAAAGCAGATTCCTCGCTACGCGCGGAATGACAAATTTCTATAGAGCAGCTCAATCATGCGTTGGCGCCGTGGCATTTCTTGTATTTTTTCCCGGAGCCGCACGGGCAGGGATCGTTGCGCCCGACTTTCGCGCCGGCGCGCACCGGCTTCGGCGCTTCCGCTTGCGCCGGCCCGGCTTGATACTGCAATTCTTTTTGCTGACGCTCCTGTTTGCGCTCCATTTCGCGCGCAAACGCCGGCAGGCGCGCTGGAGCGGGCTCTTCCGCGCGAGCGGCCGCGCTGGCCACGGCTGCGCGCGCGCCGCCGGTGCGTGGCGGCCCCTGCGGCGAACGCGGCTGCTGCGGTTGCCCGCCTTGCCCTTGCGGAGGCTGCTCGTTCTGCTGCATTTGAATGTGGAAAAGGTAGCGGATGGTCTCGTTGTCGATGCGCGCCATCATGTCCTCAAACAGGACAAACGCTTCTTTCTTGTACTCGACCAGCGGATCTTTCTGTCCGTAGCCGCGCAGCCCGATGCCTTCTTTCAAGTGGTCCAGCGACAGTAAGTGGTCTTTCCATTGCTGGTCCACCACGTCGAGAATGATGCGGCGCTCCAGCCAGCGCATCAGTTCCGGACTGAACTGTTTTTCTTTTTCCTCGTAACGCTTGTCGATGGCCGCGACAATCGCATTGCCAAGTTCGTCATGGCTCAGCGTTGTCGGATCCGCTCCGGTAGCTTTCGCGTCGATGCCGAACTGCGCGTGCACTTCCGCGAGAAATTGCGTGACGTTCCACTGGTCGGGATGCTCGTCGCGCGGGCAAATCGTGTCCACGAGTTCGCGCGCCACGTCTTCCGCGATGCCCACGATATAATCCCTTTGATCTTTCCCTTCGAGCGCGGAACGCCGGATGGCGTAAATCGTCTCGCGCTGCTTGTTCATCACGTCGTCGTATTCAAGAAGGTGTTTGCGCGCGTCGAAATTCTGCGCTTCTACGGATTCCTGCGCCTTCTCGATGCGATTCGAAATCATTTTCGATTCGATGGGCACGCCTTCGGTCATGCCGAGGCGGAACATCAACTGCTTGACGCGCTCGCCGCCGAAAATGCGCGCGAGGTCATCTTCGAGAGAGAGAAAAAAACGCGACGAGCCGGGATCGCCCTGGCGCCCGGCGCGGCCGCGCAGCTGGTTGTCAATGCGGCGGGCTTCGTGGCGTTCCGTGCCGAGGATGTGCAGGCCGCCAAGCGAAACGACGGCATCGTGCTCGGCCTTGCACTGCTCCGCGAACGAATCGTACACCGGTTTCCACTGGTCTCCGGGCACCTGAAAAATCTTGCCTTCGTTCTGGAACAGAACCATCGGCACGGACGCGGGCGCCGCGCCCTCGCTCGCCGCGCCGTCGGCGGGAATGACAGCAGGCGCGGAAGCATAGGGCATGGCGATTTTGTTTTTCAGAAAGTGATCGCGGGTCATCTGCTCGGGATTGCCGCCCAGAAGAATGTCCGTGCCGCGGCCGGCCATGTTGGTTGCGACGGTGACGGCGCCTTTGCGCCCAGCCTGCGCGACGATGCGCCCCTCCCGCTCGTGCTGCTTGGCGTTGAGCACTTCGTGCGGAATACCCGCTTTTCGCAGCAACTCGGCGACGATTTCGGATTTTTCGATCGAGATGGTCCCGACCAGCACGGGCTGCCCACGTTCGTGATAATGGCGAATTCCGTTCGCCACGGTATTGTCTTCCTGCAGGATGCCGTTGACGATGGCTTCGAATTTCTCTTTTTCCGTGCGGTACACGACGTCGCGATGTTCCAGCCGAATGAGCTTGCGATTCGTGGGAATAGCGACGACATCGAGATTGTAGATTTTGCCGAACTCCGCGGCTTCGGTTTCCGCCGTGCCCGTCATGCCGGAAAGCTTCTTGTACATGCGAAAATAATTCTGAAACGTGATGGTGGCGAGCGTCTGGTTCTCGCGCTCGACTTTCACGCCCTCTTTCGCTTCCACGGCCTGGTGCAGACCGTCGGACCA